>Ga0315314_1000158_pt1 | contig 87503 bp, 86 predicted proteins | sample TDP9_MG_FD_203631 | JGI IMG/M metagenome (GOLD analysis project Ga0315314, IMG submission 203631) | Freshwater sediment microbial communities from Lake Towuti, South Sulawesi, Indonesia - TDP9 | ecosystem: Environmental > Aquatic > Freshwater > Lake > Sediment | place: Indonesia: South Sulawesi...
ACCTCACCTCTATCAGTTAGAAGATATCCGATGTGGCTTCTGCTCTTGTATGGGCGTTTGAGGACTCCCTTTAGGAATAGTCTGTACAGAACCTGTGGACTTGCTGGCGGAACCAAATCGTCCCATTCCCAACCCAACTCCTCAAAATATTCGTCGAACTCATGGATGTCCTCGTAGTCGATGATCCTCTCTAGCGTATCCCTTAGGTCTGGACGGTCGCGTATCAGCCCTAACACACACTCGAAAATGCTCATAGAATATTCCTTCTGATTGAGAATTTATTGATAGGGAGCATGCCAGAAGGTTAGGCTTCTTCTGGGACTTCCGGTTTGCTCAACTCCTTGTCTACCCCCTCATGTCTGTCCAGAAACTCCTCTAGGGCCTTTCTGACAACCTCGTTTATTTTACCGTAGAAAGTGTCGTATCTATTGGCTATGTACCGCATGAGCCTCTGTTTAAGCTCGTTACTAATGTCTATCGTAAGACGCGGCGTAGTTTCACCTCCTAACTAAAGATTGGCGTTACTACCTTTAAACATTACGTAATCTCACCTTTGCATGTTAACAAGACTTAAGTAAACTTCACACGTGTGAAGTTCCTTTGCTGCTGGTAAATCCAACTTTTAAAGTCAGCCAAAAGAGTCTGTTGATGTTCAGTTAGGGTTGGGTTTCCAAACTCCTTTGGAAAGGGCTTTCCGCGAGCTTCCATGCACTTTTTGGTTAGGTAAACGTAGATGTTTGTCCAGCTTTCATCGAAGGCTCCGACTAAGCTGGCCGTGTAAAGGTAGCATAACGCCTCTATGTCCGTCGCCATGCCCTCTTCCCCCTTCATGTGTTGAATAAGGCTTTCAAGCTTCGCCTCAGCCTTCATCCATTCGGGTATGGTGTCTTCCCATCCGCCTGGATGAACGATGAGCGGTTTTGTTAGGGTCCAGGCTAGCCGTCGTATATGCTTGTCGAGCTCCCTCTCGGCCTGCTTCTGCCTCTTAAGAGCTTCTTTATAGACTTTGTTCCAGTTTTTCAGAAAGCCTTCAACATCGGAGAGAAACGGGTCTCTCCTCTTCCACTCTAAAAGAACACTCTCTGTCATGGTCATTAGACTTCAACCTTTTCCCTGCGGGTTAGTTGCTGATATTCGCCTTTAATTTCCTCAAGGACTTTCTCAAGTTCGTCTGCGCCCATGTATGTGAACCTTTCCGGGTCGGCGTATTCGCTTTCTTCGTCAACGGCTCTGACCTTTTTGGATAGTTTGTTGATTTCGTCGAAGAGGTTGATCCATCGTCTTGCTTCCTTGGCACGGCTCTCCAAGGCGAATTCCAACTCGTATTCGTCATCTGTTTCTAGGATGGCCAAGCTGCCCGTGGGAAGAAGGTTATGTCCTTCGCTGTATCCGTATGCCTTCTTTGCCTCCTCTAAGGTTGGCTCCCAAAAGTATGCCTTCCACGTTTCAGAGTCAGCCGAGTCTTTGCCGAGCTGAACAACGCAGGAACTGTGGCCAATCAAACAGTCGATGAAGTTGCTGGCATCCTTGAAGTGAAACACTTGGTTTGGTCTGCGTTTAATCTCGATGACGTCTGCCTTCACCAGCTCTATTTCACACTTGAACCTCCTCTTATAGCCTAACACCTCAAAATGCATTCTCAATCCTCCTGCTCTTTGGTCTTGCCAATAGAGCCTCAGGGGGTAGGTCTGAAAGGGAAAACTCGCTCTCTTTGAGGGGTTGGATGTTCAAAAATGAACGTTTATCCTTGGATGTTTCATTCATAAAGAACTTGCGTCAAGAGTTTGGAAACTGACTCTCTAGCCCAACATCTTCCTCGGTCGCCTGCTTCTCGGATCTGATGCGTCTGAAGGCTGGGTGTCTCCAAGTGAAGCCTACGTCAAAATCCTTCGATTCTATGGTTTCTTGATAGGCTACCTCAACAACTAGGGCAGGTTTGACGTAAATGTACCTCTCGTCTTCCCCCGTCTTAAACTCCATGAGACTTTCATACAAAGCCTTCCGTTCTTCACTGCTGAATCCGCTTCCAACCCTCCCTACGCTTACGAACTTGCCCTGGTGAAGGCAACCACAAAGCAAGGAGCCAATCATTCCCTTCTCAGTCTTAAACCTCTTCGAGTCTTTGCTTATTCCCAGAACCACCACGTCGGCGCTCCTAACTTTCTTCAGCTTAAAGGGGCCGTCTCCAAATCGGCTTTCTGGGCTTCTGCAAACTATTCCCTCAAAACCACGCCTAACAGAGTCAAGGAAAAATTTTTCAAGTTCCAGCCTCGTCTTGACGAGTTTGCCCTCAACTAAATGCACAAGTTCTTCTCCTGCCAAAGAGGCGAGGAAGATCCTCTTGATGACTTCCCACCTCTCATAATACGGCTTATCCATCACGACGTCGAAGATAGCCAACCTAAGCTTCTCCACTTCCTTTCTACTTCTTAAAAACTCGTAGAGGTCGCCACCCCAAACGTAGAGTTCCCCAACAAAAACGTAGTCGCCAATGTCCTTCGCAAAGTCCGTTATGGGATAGTCTGTTCTGCGTCGCCCCCACTTGTTCACCGTGTAGCATACGCCCTCCTTGCGAAGGAGGTAAGTGAGTTCGCCATCGTATTTGATCTGAACGTAGCAGGGAATCGGCATCTCCGATAGATTAGCCCACCTCACCTTCGGATACTCAGGCTTGGGAACAGCATCACGACTAAACCACTCCTTCATTCAGAAAACCTCCTCGCCACAGGACTTGCCTTGTGGCTATGAGGGGAAAAATTATGGCTTAAGGATTTTCTTCACTTTTGAGAGAACCTTTCTAAGAAGTGAAACGGACACTTTCCTCTCTTCTCTTCCACAAGTTTTCGAGTGTCGCAGGAAGTTCCATAACGGGATTCGCTGACCACATTTGGGGCATATGGTGAACTTGTCTTTGCTACGATAGTTACGATACCTCTCTCGCGGTTTTCGGTTACTCATCTTCCTCACGTTTTAGGAGATTCAGCGTTTTCTCGAAGTCAGCTCTCACGCTTTGAGGCAGTTCGTTCCAATCTTCCGCATCAAAGGGAACCATGAAAGCATACAAGCCGTCCACTCTCTCTACGCCAGACGTGTAAAGGTGATACCACTTGTAGCCATTTTTCTCTAAAACCTTCTCCAGCCACTCAACTGCCTTCTGCCGATTCCTTAATACCGCTATCGGATTATCTGTGCGTTCACGGAAAGCAAAGAGATACAACTCACCTGTTTGGCGGTCTCTTGCCAAACCAAACCCCATAGGAAACTTTCCACTTGTCTCGAATACTCCCATTTCACATCTAGAAATAATGGAAGCGTTGTCATCCTTGTCAATTACGAATCTTGCCTCTACAACCTTCAAGTTTCAGTCCCTCCACTTGTCCACTTCTAGAATGTATTGGTAAGCCTCGTATTCGACTTTCACATTCGCAAACTAACAATAATCCTTTGGAAGAGATGTGAGCCTACTCAGTTTTGCTTGGATGCACGTAGTTGCAGACTCCTTCTGGAAACACATCGTATAGGTCTGCTCCACATTCTGTACATGTCATTTCTGCTTCGCCGTCTTTTTCTTCGTAAACGCCCTTCTCTGCGTTCCATTTGTAGGTTTCGAAGATGTCTTCTGCAACTCTAAAAAGGTTAGCTCCACATTCAGGGCATTTAGGAGGTCCATAAGTTACCTCAGCTTTCTCCATGTTCTATCCCTCCTCTGCCTCCTTTTAGAAAGCGTCTAAGACCGCTTTTGCCTCTTCTCTGGATTGAAGCAACGCTGTTCCGTCACAACCTAGTTGCTGTTTCACTTCTTCTGGTAAGTTGTCCTTCTCGTCCTCGTCAACGATGAAGTCCAAGTCAGTCCAAGAGAGGATTGTTCCGTCGTATCCTCTATAGATGCCAAAGTAGGTCTTTTCCATGTTTGGGAACCTAATTTCCACTATCTCGTTGCTCATCTGGTTTATTCCTCCTGCCACCTCAGGCTCTGCCGAGCGTAGCTTCAGGGGAAGAAATAGAAGGAAAAAAAGAAAAAGGGGTTTAGGAGCTTGTCTTCTTCACCATCACTTTCTTGATGGCTTTCACCAAGTCCTCGTTTTCAGGCGTCTTCGCTAAGGTTTCAATAACTTCGTCCTTGATGTTCAAGTCTTCCTCTGTAGCCTTCGGCATTCCCTGCATGAGTTCCTCAACCTCCTTCTCGTCCACCTCAGCTTCTGCGAAGACCACTCCGTATGGCAAGGGTTCAACCAGATTGAGGGGCACAATCTCTCTGACCATTATCATCCCGTCGTCAGCAACGGTGACATACATCAAATGAGCCTCCGCCCCCTTCCTGAAAACCAGCTTGAACAACGCCACCTTGTTGTATTTGCGTAGCATGTTTCCGAGCTTCTGCAGGTTTGCTTTCTCCTGATCCCCAGCAGGTAGAACGGCGAATTCGGCCCGCGTCACTAAGCCCCTCACTTCAGAAAGGTCTAGCAACTTCAATGATGCTTTGGCTGTTCTCTCGCTTTGGCGATCTGGCAAGGGAACGATGGTTTCTCCGCTCTTGATGGCTCTCTTCAATTGATACCAAGACGTGAACCCTGTTCCGCATTGGGGGCATTTGTAGGCTGTTTCAGACTTCACGTGTTCAGGCACGACTACGCACTTGGGGCAGACGTTGATGGTTGGGATGTTCTTCTCGCCAAGACGTTTCAACTCGTATTTGCCTAGGCTGACGCCAGCAAACCCCAAGACCGATATCGATAGTTCGCCCTTCCAACTCATTATATCACGCTCCAAAATTCTGGAAGCTAACCCTCTCCGAGAGTAGGTGTTTCCAACCCGCCCAACAGGCTAACTGTTGAGCTTTGAGAGGAAAGAAAAGGGAATAGCTACGAAATGTAGGGGAGGTTTTGTTTCAGCTTTAGCCTCTTTAGAATCTTGTCCATGAGTTCGGTTAGCGTCGTGTAGATGTCCTCGCAGTCCTCGCACCAGCTGAGGTTCCAGAGCCTGCGCTTCTCAGCCTCGTATTTGCGGATTAGCTCACTCAACTCCTTGTCGTTCATGGGGCTTCCACACACTCCATGCAGTTCAGCGACGTACATGCCTTGCATACATCGTAGGTTTTGCGCCAACCCTGCTCCATCACGTATTGCTTGATGTGTTCTGGAACGTCGGCGAGGCATCTCAGCTCTAAGGACAAGTTGTTCAATATTTCTGAAGCCTCTTCCTCCTTGCCCAGCTTGACGCATATAGCCAAAAGACTGCTTAGGTAGTGTTCTGAGCCTGTGTAGCCTTTGGCTCCTACTGCCGTGTTCCAATCCCTATACCACTCAGGATGCTTTACCACACGACGCCAAATCCTTCTAGCCTCAGCTGTGGTTATGGGTTCTATGCCGAAGGTTTTGCAGACCTCTCTTCCCCAAGCGTCTAAGGCGAGGTTATAGCCTCTCCACTTCACTAGCTCCATGTAGCGGTGAGCCAAGTCGAAAAACTCATCCCAGCTTTTAGGCGGAAAGTCGAACTCGCTTTCCAACACAGCCTTGATGGCTATGTCCATTAGCTTCCCTTCGCAATACCTGTTACGTTCCCAATAGGCATCCTTTGCGTCACGAATGGTCTGCTCCTCCTTCTCCTTTTCAGCCAAGAACCGCTCAAAGCCTTCAAAGTCCAAGAGGTGGGGATCCCGCTTCTTCCACTCTTCTAAGGCCTGTTCATACAAGCTCATCCTCTCAAACCTCCTGCGTGAGTAGTAGCCTACACACGCTTCAGGGGTTGAAACAGAAAAAGAGGGGAATTGAGGCTACTCCTTGTAAACCACGTATATGTCGAAGATTCCCATGCTTCCCGTCGGCACGTATCTCAGCATCACGTGGTCGTTTACCAACAACTCCTCTCGGAAGCTGATTGGCACGACTTTAAGCTCTCCATAGGCTTTTTGAAAAACCTCTTCAACGGCTTTACCGAACTCGGTGAAACTTATGGGCTTCTTGAAATGGTTTTTCTGACCAGCGACATCTACGATGGCTGTTGAGTCCTCCCAGCTTTTTCCCGCAACGATTCTCAGCGAAATCCTCGTAGGCTTGTGTTTGATGGCTTCCTCTAACAGGCTTTTGAGATCCTCCATTCTTCCGTTCCCTGCCACATCAGTCATGCTGAACGTGGCTTCAGGGGAAACCGAAAAACGAAAACCTCTCGCCTACGTGGGTTCAAATCTCACGAAGGATTCGAGGGCTAAGCTGGTTCACACGTGTGAACCTTAAAATGGCTTCCAAAAATATTATGAGAAAAAAGGGAGAAAAAGGCTTAGATTTTAAGAAGCTCTAAGCCTTAAGGTTTTTCAGTTCAGCTTTTAGGTTTTCTAAACGCTTTTCAGCTAAGCTCCGATTAGCGATTTTTCCGTTGAGGGTTCTCATCTTTTCCTTAAGCTCAGCTATCTGCTTGAAGTAGGCTTCACGTTGTTCCAGTAGTTCTTTTTCGCTGTTCTGTATGGTGGCTACGAGCTTATCGTATTCCTTAATTTCCTTGCCTAAGTTTCGTTCAAAATCCTTGACAGCTTCGGTTAAGTCCTTAATCTCGGTTTCGATACGTTTTAGCTCGTGTTTGGTTGTGGTTACAAGCTGGATTTTCTCTGTTAGCCTCTTAGCCTCTTCCTTTAGCTTCCTCTGCTCCTCTTGCAGTTTGCTGAGTTCTTGTTTTAGCTCCTTGATTTTCTCTTCTTTTTTGGCTATTACTGTGTAAACCTCTTCCCTTTCCTTGTTTAGAGGTTCTATGTCGAAAGTTGGCATGGTTTTCATTAGCTCTTTCCGCCTTGCCGTTAGCTCAGTTAATCGCTCTTTCCTTGGGAAATATCCAACCCTAATTCTCTCGATTTTTCCGATAAGTCGCTTTATGTCCATGCTTGAAGGTGTTAAAGCCTTAGCCTTTCCGCTAAGTTCAGCCACTTGCCTTTCAAGCTCAGCCTTTTCCTTCTCAGCCTTGTCAATTTCGCTAAGTCTATCCTTAAGCTCACTAATCTGAGCCTTTATTACCTCAGCCTTGTTTTCCTCAGCTAATTTCTGAGCAACCTCTTTAGCCTCTTTAACGGTTCTCCCTTGCACAAGCTCAACAGCCTTTTCGTGTAGTTTTTCTGGTAGTTGCCTAACAACCCTTGCATGGCTTTCGGTGAAAGCCTCATTAGTAACTAAGGCTTTCTGTATGGGTTCAGAGTCTTTCAGTAAAGCCAAATATTGACTTACGTAAGATTCGCTTTTGTTGACCCTAGAAGCTATGTCCTTTTGCTTAATTCCCGCCTCAACATAGCGATTCATGTTCTGAGCTATGTCGTAATCGCTCATATCCTCGAAGTGTATGTTCTCGCTAAGCAGTATGTCGGTAGCCTCAAGCTCGGTCAATGAATCGTAAACCCTTGCTGGAATTGTTTGCCTTTTAGCCATTATACTGGCTTTTGTGGTTCTGAATCCTGCTACAACCATGTTTTCGCCGATAACTTCCTTCTTAGCATTAAGGAGTTTCTTAGCTATAACCACGTTCTTTAAGACGCCTTTCTGAGCTATATCGTTAGCCAACTCGCTAAGCCTATCCTTGTCAAACACTTGCCTTTCATAGAAAAACCCTTTAATTTCACCAATCGGAAACTCTTGAATATCGCTTCTTTTTGTCATTTTCCTCCCTCTAAATCGGCTTATCCGTCTTTTTCCTCTTTTTTAAGCCAGCTTTTGCGTGGCAAGACGAACAGCCCTGTTGATTACGTAAATTAGTTGCTTACGTAATCACTATAACTACGCCAGCATTAAATATAAACATTACGACATTAAAGAATTAAGGAAATAAAGAACCTAACTAAAGTTCACACGTGTGAACTGGCTTCAGGTTCACAAAAAATTTTGATTTATGTGAAGCTCCTTTACGTTCGTTAATAATAATTAACAAACATCAATAATGTTCTTGAAAAATACTATTTTTCAAATTTCTTCAAAATTTTTAAAAATTTTTTAAAAAATTATTTCGGAAAGCCTTTTTTGCGCCATTCTTTCCATGACGGATACTCTCCATAAGGGTTATCCCATCTAGGATCATCGAGAAGGTTAGGGTTGTAGGTGTAGTATTGCCTTAGAAACTTGGGTGATTTTCCTCTCTCCTTTCTGGTTGGGATTATTAGTCCATACTCTTTTAGTAGCCATGTATATGTTTTGAAGGCTCCGTAGTTTCCAGGTTCTATTCTGGCTCCCCTCTTCCAGGCTTCAGCCACGAAGTTTCTCCAATGCATGAACATGGAATAAAGGTAATCTTCGTAGATGTCTAGGAGGTGGCCCCGGATCCAGATGCCCTTTCTAGGCCTAGCCTTGCCGCCCCCTTCAATAACGGAAAAAGTCTTGAAGCGGTCAATGATCTCCGATTCGAAGTCCCTCAAAACTACTTCCACAGCCGGTTCTCACTCTGCCTTTCTTGTCTTTCTTTAGCAACGATTCTTGTACGTAACCATCCGGGAAAGTGACGGTTATTTTACCAACAAAACGATTTTTCACCTTTCATCCCTACAGAATTCTGATTCGCGGATACGCTTCGGTATAGATCTCCTTCTGAAGCTGAATCGGCGGTATATTGTATGCTCCCTTCACCTTCCCAAGCGAGTGACCGGCCCAGTATTCAACTAAGGTATCGCTTACCCCTGCTGCGTCGAGTTCTCCCCTCTTGTAAAGGGCGCTGGCGACGGAAATCTTAACGTAGGTTGTAAAGAACTTGCGAAGGATGTGGGTGCCACCCACGATGCCTGCTTTCTTCGCGTCCTCCCGAACCGTTTTTTCAGCCACATCAAATATGCGGCGTCTGCTGAAGTCCACGTACTCGTTCAGCATCGCAACAGAGTCTTCGCCTAGCCAAGAGTCGAAGTAGGAACGCATGACTTTCTTTCTGACCACGTGGAGGTGAATTGGGCACAAGCCGCTCCTCAACTGTTCTTTGATGGTTCCGTAAACAGGGCTCTCCCAGTTCAGCCCAATTCTGATGAGGTCTCCGATTCCCATCCCGGAGTCTTTCTGACACACTATCCATGTTGCCGTCCGTAGTGGCGCCGCTTCAACGATGCCCCTGAGCTCTTCAGGGCTGGGCAACCTGTAACGTCTTTCAGGCAGACCGGACGGAACGATGACGCCGACTAGGGGGACGTAATTGTCTTGGTAGAAGGCTTTGACGGCTCCCAAAGCTGTGGCGATAGTGTTAGACGAAGCGCCTTCCTTTCCAAGCAAGTTAATGAACTTGGTCGCTAACTCCTCGTGTTGCCGGCGAACGAAATCGTCGTCGCTCTTCAAGTGGAGTTTGCGCTCCAAAATCAGCGTGTCAGGATCCTTTCCAGCCACGCGCTCGCAAAACATTCGAACGTAGTGTGGGAAGATCCGCAGGGTACTGGTTGGCTCCTCGTCGATGTCGCGACCCTTGGCTCTAGCCTGGGCCTTCAACCGATTTAGCATACGTTGAACAGAGTTGTAGGACTCAAACTTTTTAGGTATCATGGCGACCACTACTTTTCCATTCAATAGCGTCTTGACACCTTCTGCACAAGTTGACTCCATGTCTTTCACGGCACCGCCGCAACGCCAAGGGAGCCCTAGTATCTTGCTTCCTCTTAGAACCCTTCATCTTCCAACCTCCTCACCCTCATCATTTTTGAGGCTGCATGTAGAAGTCTCGATTTAGGAGAGGGGCCTCCCCTTGCCTCAACGCAAGCTCGTAGCCTGTGGCAAACATGGTTCTCTCTAAGCCCGGCTTCCTCAAGCCAGACTGGCGTCTTAGCCTCGTAGTGGGGTGTAGGTATCAGTTTAGTCACTTCCAACAGACCCATCGCTTTAAAGAAGTTCCTTAGGGCCCAGCCCATCCTACAGATAGACCTCTCGCTGAACCCCTGTTCCCTTAAGTGACTATACCAAAGGGACGCGTTCAGGGCAGATACTTCCCCAGGGGCCTTCTCGATAAATTCTAGGAAGCGTTTGACTTCGAGCATGTAGGCCTTGTAGGTTAAGGGCTTCACGCTGTCCCTAAGCCAAGACTCGTAAGCCCTCAAAACATGGCTAATTTTGGTTCTTTCCTTCACGCTAGGCTAACCAAACCCTCCCTTAGACAAGGGCGCTGGCTACAACCAACAATTCCATGACCTTCTACACAAATAAATCTTCGCACGCGCGTTTAACAAATCTGTTTTTGTCAGTCTGTGAGAGGATGGGCAAGGTCCTTAAACTCGTGACACTAGTCTAAGAGGTTAAATCGCAACCTTATAATGCAACTATTGGACAGAAAAATGGGGAAGTTAGGGTATCACAGTTGTACGTATTCGCTTCCAGAGTGGTGCGGCCGCCGGGATTTGAACCCGGGTTGTCGGCGTGGGAGGCCGATGTCCTCACCAGGCTAGATTCCGCTTCAAGAATCTACGGCCGCCTCAACGGCCGCCACAAACCCGTAAAATTCACCTTTAATTTAAATCTCTTATGCCCCTAGAAATCAAGGTATGCACCGCAAGGGCGCAAAGAATGTTGGATAGTATATATAGGGGGTATATGGGGGTTAGGTTTTTTACTAGCACTAGCTATCAACGTGTAAAATTTCTTATCAAATGTACAAGCTGATGTCGCTATTCCCTTTCGAAGAATTCTTCAGCCCTCGGCGGATTCGGGTTCAATCCTCTGCGTTCACGAATCTGCCGTATGACATCTATCTGCATTTGCTCTGGCACGGTAGCCCAATGGCTAAACTGGGTTGCCCAGAAAGCCCTTCCTTGAGTAGACGATCGCAATTCGTCAGCGATGCCGAAGGACTCGGCGACAGGCATTTCCGCCTTAACAATCATCATGTCTTCTTCAGTGGTCATATCAAGCACTCGACCGCGGCGTTTCTGCACTATTGCAAGCACTGCACTTACAAAATCGTTAGGAACCTTGCATTCAAAACTTAAAATTGGCTCTAAGAGCTTCGGGTCGCTTAGCAGGAAGCTACACCAGATGGGACGCCAGGTCATGGGAAGGATTTGCGCTGGGCCCCTATGCACAGGGTCTTCATGGACTTGTATGTCTTCGAGGTTTACTTTTAAACCGTAGGCTGGCTCCTTTGTCAGTATGCTGGTGTGGACTGCTTCTCGGAAGCCTGATTTAACGTGGTCTATGACTTCTTCAACGTATTGTCTTCCTTTTATTCTGTTGACCAGTATGTTGGTGTCTTCAATGGTGATTACATTCCGCGCCTCATTCTTCTCCCATCCAAACTGAGTTCGGAGGATTTTCTGCCTTTCCTCACGGCTTTGCATCTCGGAAATCTTGCCCATTTTTATTGCTTCAATCACTTCGTCAGGCAACTTTTCTAATGTTACCCAGAGTCGGCTGTGTTTATTCGGGCTTTTACCCATTACAGGTGGTCCTTGGTAGTCGTGGCTGATGGTCTCACGGTAAATCACAATTGGCTTGCTAGTTTTAACCTTCAACTTTGCCTCCTGCATTCGGTAGGCGGTGACTTCAAGGTGAAGCTCACCCATCCCGCTTAGTAGGTATTCTCCGCTTTCTTTATTGATAATGAAGTGGAGATTTGGGTCTTCAAGGGTCAGCTTGTGTATGACCTTATCAAAGAGAGGCAAATCCTTTATGTCCTCTGGTGCGACGGCAATAGTTACAACCGGGTCTGACACATATTTAAGCCCTTCAAAGGGTTGGGTTTCTATCCCTTGTTCGACGATGGTTTCGCCCACATGGATTCCTGTAGTTCCTCCGATTGCCGCTATATTGCCCGCAGGAATTCGGTCGACGATTACGCGGTCGGCAGCCATGCTCATATAAACCTGCTGAATTGAACCACTTTGTCGACTGGTGACCAGTTTCACTTGCTTGCCCCTTTCAACAGTTCCGCTAAATACTCGCCCTATGGCCACGACTCCACTGTGGGGGTCAACTTCGATAGTGCTGATGCACATGAGAAGAGCTCCCTTTGGGTCGACTTTGGCCATAGCTTTGCCAACTTCGCTGTTGGGGTCGCCTGGCCAAATCTGGCTTTGCCTATATGGCTGCGCTTCAAGCGGATTGGGTAAATGCTCACAGAACATGTCAAGAATAGGCTCATATAACGGAGCCTTTTTACTGAGCGCATCCACCTTCTTAGCTACTTCTTCGGGTTCTCCACTGTAGGCTTCAATAATGTCTTTGAAGGAGATGCCTTTAGCTTTCATGTGAAAGAGATTGAATCCCCATTTGTGTAGGGCTGAGCCAAAGGCCACCCGGTCGTCTTCAACCGTGACCTGCCAGTCCTTCCTGTGTTCGGGTGGCGCATATTTCTCTATCAGAGCGTTAACTCTCGCGATAATTTTCGCAAATCTGCCTTGTATGGCTTGGGGCGTTAGACGGATTTCTTTGATAAGGCGGTCAACCTTGTTTATGTATAAAAGCGGTTTGACCCTTTCACGCAGTGCCTGCATCAGAACGGTTTCCGTCTGGGTCATGGGTCCTTCTACGGCGTCAACAACCACTAGGGCGCCGTCTACAGCTCGCAAGCTTCTGGTAACGGCCCCGCTGAAGTCTATGTGGCCTGGTGTGTCTATGAGGTTGATTAGATAGTCTTGTCCTTTATAGTTGTGGGCAAGGCTTATGTTTGATGCGAAGACGGTCATCTGTCTTTTCTGTTCCAGCTCCCACGAGTCAAGGTAGAGTTTTTGTCCAGCGGTTTGCTCGCTGATTATACCAGCAGATGCGAGGAGACTGTCTGACAGTGTTGTTTTTCCATGGTCAACGTGAGCGATTATACTGGTGTTTCGAATACGTTCCTGGTCGTTCATGAGTTTGACAATTTCTTCAATTTGCTTGTATCGTCCCATGTCTAGCCTACCATCCCTTAACCATACTTGCAAATGGAGTTTTGAATGAAGTTTTCTTGTTTATGTTTGGGCATTGGTTGTTTCGCCCTTGCGTAAATAGGCTACATTGTGATGACAAACGAAACGTAAAAAGTTTTTGTTAAGAATAGCTGAATTCAGAATTCTGATGTCGGGAGACATCTCCGGTCAAAACTATGTTTTTATAAGAGGGTGTGCCCCTTAAAAAATGGGAAGATTACTGGGGACATCTCAACCTTGCCCAAGTTTAGACAAACAAGCGACATCCTAAAACTCATGACCAAAAAGGAGGACATCAGAGACATAGGCATCATCGCCCACATAGACCACGGAAAAACAACCATGACGGATTCCCTACTAGCAGAAGCCGGTCTCCTGTCACCAAAAATAGCAGGAGAAGCAAGGGCTCTGGACTACCTCGAAGAAGAACAGAAAAGAGGCATCACAATAAAAACAGCCAACATATCCCTCCTCCACGAAATAGAAAACAAACCATACGTCGTCAACCTCATCGACACCCCTGGGCACGTAGACTTCACAGGAAAGGTAACACGAGCCCTAAGGGCCATCGACGGGGTCGTCGTAGTCGTAGACGCCGTTGAAGAAGTTATGGTTCAAACAGAAACCGTGACAAGGCAAGCCCTAGAAGAAAGGGTTAGACCCGTCCTCTTCATCAACAAAGTAGACCGTCTAATCAGAGAACTAAAACTTAGCCCAGACCAAGTGCAAAGCAAACTCCTCCGAATAATCCGCGACTTCAACAACTTAATAGCCCTATACGGAGAACCAGAATACAGAGACAACTGGAAAGTAGACCCAGCCAAAGGAACAGTTGCCTTCGGTTCAGCCCTCCACAGATGGGGCTTCACCGTCGACATCGCCCAGCAAAGGGGAATCAAATTCAACGATGTCGTAGATGCATACCATAAAGAACAGTGGCAAGAATTCCAAAAAACGATTCCCCTCCACCAAGCCATACTGGACATGGTTGTCAAACATCTCCCAAACCCCATAGAAGCCCAAAAATACAGAGTTCCCAAAATCTGGAAAGGTGAACTAGACTCTGAAATAGGACAAGCCATGCTCAAATGCGAAGACAACGGACCAACGGTACTATGCTTCACATCAGCCCAAATGGACCCCCACGCAGGACTAGTCGCCACAGGCAGAATATTCTCGGGAACAATCCAAGAAGGCGACCAAATTTACCTCGTTGGAGCCAAGAAAGACTACAGGGTTCAACAGGTCTCCATGTACATGGGCGCCTTCAGAGAAGTTGTGAACCACATAGTAGCTGGAAACATAGCAGCGCTACTTGGATTGGACCTCGCAAGGGCTGGCGAAACCCTCATCGACCTTGTGCATCGAGATGCCATGATTCCATTCGAACGAATAAAATACGTTTCCGAACCGGTCATAACCATTGCAATAGAACCCAAACACCCAAAGGATCTGCCACGACTCGTAGAAATTATGCACCGCCTAGCCATAGAAGACCCCAACCTAGTGACCACGATAAACAAGGAAACCGGCGAATACCTGCTCAGCGGAATGGGTGAGCTCCACCTAGAAATCGCTGTTAAATTCCTCAAGGACTATGGAGGAGGACTAGAAACTCTTACATCCCGCCCTATAGTCGTTTACCGAGAAAGCATTGCCGGACAGGGCGTGGTGGCAATGGCGAAAAGCCCCAACAAACACAACAAATTCTGGATACAGGTGGAACCGCTGGAAGACAAACTCATTGAAATGATCGAAAAAGGAGAAATCATGGAAGAGATGGGTCGAAAAAAGATAGGCGCCATCTTATACAAGGAAGCCGGGTGGCCCGCCCACGAAGCAAGAAACGTCTGGGCCCTAGAAGAACACAAAAACATCCTAGTTGACCTGACGAAGGGCATACAATATCTCAGAGAAGCAAGAGACATGATCATTTCGGGCTTCAGATGGGCAGCTCAGAATGGCCCCCTATGCGAAGAACCCATGCGGGGAGTCAAGGTAAAGCTTATGGACGCCCAGTTGCATGAAGACCCTGTGCATCGTGGGCCAGCACAAATCATGCCTGCAACAAGAAGAGCTTTCCTCGGCTCGTTCCTCACAGCCCAACCCGTCCTCCTTGAACCCATATACAAGATAGGCGTTTCAGTTCCCCATCAATGGGTTGGAGAGGTAACAGGCATCATAACCCGTAAAAGAGGAAGAATAATAGCCTCTGAACAGAAAGGACCAATAACCATGATCAACGGGTACATCCCAGTCTCCGAAACCTTCGGCCTGTCCGCCGAAATGAGGTCCGCAACCTCGGGCCACGCCTTCTGGCAAACCCAATTTGATCACTGGGAAAAAGTTCCTGAAAACATTGCATTAACGGTTATAGAGGAAACACGCAAAAGACGAGGGTTGTCTCCGGAAATACCTAGACCAAGCAAATTCATCGATGAAGCTTGACGTCCGTTTATCTAAAATAGGCGTCTATCAATTTTCTGCAATAGGCTGTGCCATCACACAATGTTGTGTTAAAATGGGAAAAGTCCTCTCGGCAGGACGCGAAACTCAGTCCATGCTTCAATATGATGGGTCTCAGCTTCTCCAGAATCCTCCGCCTTCTTTCTTCAGGTAGGTATTTGTAGCCTACAACCCATTTTCCATCGGCGTACAACCGGAACAACCTCTCACCAATTGACGGGTTTGTCTGTTTTAATGTGGAAAAGAAGCCCCTTACGGGTTTCATGGTTGCCATGGTTATTTGCTTCACGCCCACGTCTGCCAGCGTTGAAACGAGTTTTTCAAAATCCTCCTCGTCATCGTTAATGGTTGGTATGACGGGGTCTATCCTCGCCACTGCGGCTATATCTTGTTCAGCTACTTTCTGCAACGCCGACACTCTGCGATCTGGAGATGGAGCATAAGGTTCTATGAGGCTCGCGACATCTTCTCGTAAAGTTGTTATTGTCACTGACACGACGGTTGGGGTTCTTTTGAAAATGTCTATGTCTCTTGTAACAAGGTCTGACTTAGTAACAATGAGGAGAGGATAACCATGCTTGGCTAGAACTTCAGCGCATCTTCGCGTAATTTTATATTCCCTTTCTAACGGTTGATAAGGGTCTGTACAGTCACTCATCATCACCGGATGTTTCAGCTTGGTATTTCTAGCCATGCTTTCTATCTGGTCTAGCAACCTTAGTCGTGGCGAGGCTGGACCGACAAAGCTTGGAAACTTGACTGCGTAGCAGTAGATACATTGGTGGGTGCACCTTCCAAGATACGTGTTTATGTTGTATTTTGGGAGGCATGTGCAGAATCCGGCTCTTGGAGCGTTGAAAATAGGCAGTTTCATAACATGCTTCACTAAGCGTACGGTTGCCTTAATGTCTTTAGTTCTTCTATCGGATGATACTGTTAATTTATTTGTCATTAAAATGTGCACGTATATGGGTAGATTCGAAGCAGTGAAGCAGAAAATTTATAGGTGTCTTATATCTTTTTTAGAGGCTTTGATAGAAGGCGAAGAGAACGAATCGAAAACTGCTGTATGTAATCAAACGCCGCCTAAGAAACAATAGGGCTTTTGGGGGGTGGGGAAAATAGCTACAGTGCTTATTGTAGTGCCGGTAATCTTGATAGTAGCCTTTGCGTTAAGTGAACTGTTTAGAAAAGCTGGTTGGCCCCCTGTCGTTGGACAAATCTTAGCAGGCATGTTGCTTGGTATTTCTGCAATTAAGGGTGCGTTGTTCACTGATGAATCTTCTCTAGTGATAGTGGATTTTCTATCCGTGCTTGGAATAGTTTTTCTTTTGTTTTTGGCTGGACTAGAAATAAACATTGAAAAGATAAAGGAGACATCAAGGGATTCAATTCTCATATCGTTTAGTTGTGCCCTTCTTCCCTTTTTACTTGGCTTTACATTTCTAATGTTGCTGGGATACGATTTCTTAACGTGTCTCATTTTTGGCGGAGCTCTGATGGTCACGTCGGAAGGAACCAAGGTTAAGGTGCTTATGGATATGAATTCTTTAAACACCAAGCTAGGAGCAATTATGCTTGCAGCAGGGGCAATTGACGACATATTTGAGGTTTTGTTTTTGAGCCTTGTAGTAGTAATGGCGCAGGGACAAAGTTTTGCAGGCTTACTTAGAATTCCCCTCGAACTTTTGGCTTTCATTGCAGTTGCATTTATATTTTTTAAGGCAATTTCTAAAGTGCTCCGTTATCTGGATAAGAACAGTGGCGATGAAACTGAACTTTTCTCTATGATAGTGATTTTTATTCTTGTTCTCGCCGCCTTGTCTGAGGCTTTGCAGATAGGTTATTTGATTGGCGCCATCATAGGAGGTTTCCTTTTACAGATTTCGATGAGAGGTATTCATAAGCAGCATAGAGAGGACATGATTAAGGTAACCAAGCTAATCACTTTAGCTTTTGTTGTTCCCTTCTTCTTTACAAAGGTCGGGCTAAACTTCGAATTGGGAAGCCTTTCCTCGAACCTTTTCCTTCTAACCGTAACTATTGCAATAGCTTTCATTGGAAAAATTGTAGGCACTTTAATAGTGAAGCCCTTCTTAACCCTAAGCCTAAAACAGCTCTACTATGTGGGTTGGGCAATGAACTCCAGGGGCGCGGCTGAAATGGTAATCGCCTTAATGGCTAAACAGTTTGGACTAATTCCATCAGAGATTTTCTCCGCCCTCGTGGTCATGACCATAACAACAACCTTCACTTTCCCATTCATTCTCGCAAGAGGAATAAGAGGGAATCCAGGACTTATGGACGCAACCTCGGCAAAGCGTATCTAAATATTAATTGCAAAAGTAAAATGGTTGAAAAATAAAATAAATTTATTTGGCGCGGAATGTTAATAATTGGGGCACAGAAATGAAGGATAAAATGAAAATTTTAGTTGGAATCGATGGTTCAGAGCACTCTAAAGCGGCACTCATAGAAGCCCTCAATGTTGCTAAAAAATTTTCGGGTTTCGTAAAAGTTATTACTGTTTATAAGCAAGGGATGGATAAAGAAGCTGAAAAAGTTCTGGGAGAAGCAGAACAATATTTGAAAAAAGAGAAAATCAATTATGGTCTATCATCAATTCTCGGTTCCAATCCTTCTAGAGCCTTGGTAAACGTGGCTAAACACGAAAATTTTGACCTCATTGTGGTCGGAAGCAGAGGTTTAGGCAGCGCAGCATCTTTCCTTCTAGGAAGCGTATCCAGAAAAGTAGTCTCCGAGTCTCATTGTGATGTTCTTGTCATTAAAAAGTAAAAACTACTTTTGATAACGAACCTATTGAAAGGACTCAAAAGGTCCCTCTAACAAGTCTCTCGCAAATCTTCACACAGAAAAGCATTACTTCGCGACAAGTTTGAGGCCTTCTCTGAAACCACTGATGTTTGCCTCTCTGAGAGATTCAGGCACACTGTCGGTTATAGCCTTCTCTACAGCATCCTCTTTCACAATGCCAGTTATCTTTGTCAAAGCTCCTAACATGACGACATTTGCGTAGAACCTTGATTTCAATAGCTTCGCAGCGGTCTTTGTCGCTGGAATTTTGAAAACTTTTGCCTTTGTTTCGGGTATGTGTTCTACCTTATCTTTGTCAACTATTAGCACGCCTTTTTCCTTCAAGTCTTCCAAATGTTTTTCAAGGGCGTTTTGACTCATAGCCACCAAGATGTCGCATTTTCTAACCTTTGGAAAACCAATCTTGCTGTCTGAGATGATGACTTCGCTTTTTGCAGCGCTTCCTCTGGCTTCAGCGCCGTAGCTTTGGGTTTGAACCACGTGTTTTCCTTCGTAAAAGGCAGCTCTTCCAAGGATTTCTCCTGCTAAGACGACGCCTTGTCCTCCCAACCCGCTGATCCTTACCTCAATTCGCTTTAACACCCTTCTTTGCCTCCCCTATGGTTTCGTAAAGAGTTTCGGTGAAGGTTGGAAACTCTCGATGCACAAATTCTCCCACCACGATTTTTCCCTCCAAGTCCTTTTCAACCATTTTTTCAGCCTCTTGAAGCACCACAGAGTTTTCCTTAAACCATGTGAGCATTTCTGTGGCTGTTTTCAGTCCAACTCTTCTTCCGTAGGCTGTGGGACACTGGCTTACTGCTTCGACGAAGGCGAAGCCCTTCGTTGTTACAGCCTTTTTCATGGATTCTTTTAATTGTTCAACATGGAAGGTTGTCCATCGAGCTGCGTAACTGGCTCCAGCCGCCACCACTAGACGAGTTGCGTCGAGGGGACGTTCAACGTTTCCGTAGGGAGTTGTCGTTGTTTTGGCTTTGATTGGCGTGGTGGGTGCAACTTGTCCGCCAGTCATTCCATAGATCATGTTGTTCACCATAACCACAACTATGTCCAGATTCCTTCGCGCAGCATGAATCAGATGGCTCAAACCGATTCCTACCATGTCTCCGTCTCCGCCGAAGACCACCACGTTTAACTCTGGGCGAACGAGTTTTACTCCGGTCGCCACTGTTATGCTTCTGCCATGAGTGACATGGATGGAATCAGCCTTAAAATATGGAGATGGAATCCATGCTGCGCACCCTATTCCACTGCAAAACACGAACTTGTTGAGGTCCATGTAGCCCAGTTCATGAACAGCTCTGAGGAAGCAGCTCGCGACTGTTAGATCGCCGCAGCCAGTGCAGAATGGAAGCTTCAAATCTCTCAGGTAATCTCGAATGGAAAACTTTTCAGTCAATGCTTTTCAAGCCCCCTCACAACCTGTTTCAAGAGTTCTTCCGGGGTTACCATTTCCCCTCCGCCGATCTTGTTTATCGGAACAACTGGAACCGTACCGTGAACGACCCTCTCCACCTCGTAGAAAATTTGTCCCAGATTCATTTCAGGCACAAAAAGTATCTTGGCGTTTTGAGCCATGGTCTGAATGGCGTTTTCGGGGAAGGGCCAAAGGGTCTTTAATCGAACAAATCCAACGTTTATTCCCTTCTTTTTTGCGAGTTCAACGGTTTCATAAACTGCACGGGAGGTGCATCCATAGGAAACTATGCCAACCTCGCATTTGCCAGGGTTATAATCTTCGATGTCCACGATTTTACCTGTATTTTTTCTTATTTTCCCAACCAGCCTCTCGACTAATCGTCGGTGCACAATCGGGTCGGCGGTGGAGCGGATTCCATATTCGTTGTGGGTTGACCCAGTTGCGGATATGTTGAAACCTTGGCCAAAAGAGGGCATCGGCGGTATGTCTTCTGGGCCGAAGAAGGCTTTGTCTCCTCGTTTCGGTTTTTTACGGTTAACAATTTTCACCTTATCTAGGGATGGAACGACAATTCTTTCTCTCATGTGGGCTACGGTTTCGTCAGCCAGCAACACAACAGGGGTTCGAAATTTTTCGGCCAAATTAAACGCTCTGACCGTTAGGTCGAACATTTCCTGCACCGAGTTGGGCGACAACACAATTGAGGCGTAATCTCCGTGGGTTCCCCAGCGCGTCTGCATCACGTCCCCTTGACTGCACCTAGTAGGCTGACCCGTGCTTGGACCAACCCTTTGGACGTCCACGATTACGCAGGGGGTTTCGGTCATGAAGGCGTAGCCTATGTTTTCTTGCATTAGGCTGAAGCCTGGGCCGGAAGTGGTTGTCATGGCTTTGGCTCCTGCCCAGCTTGCTCCGATAACCGCTCCTAATGAGGCCATTTCGTCTTCCATTTGGATGGCTATGCCGCTGACTTGAGGAAGTCTCCATGCCAAATGTTCGGCGATTTCGTTGGCTGGAGTGATGGGGTATCCGGCGAAGAATCGGCATCCAGCAGTTATGGCTCCTTCAGCGCATGCTTCGTTTCCCTGCCAGAAGTGAATGTTAGTCAAGTTTGGTTTCTCCTTATTTGGATTTATTGTTAGCCATAGTAATATACGTTTAAGGTTGAACCGTTTTTGTGTCTCTTAGAAACATCTGAGTTCTCAACATGATTAAGCGTCTTTCCTAAAAGACATATCCATATTTAGACCCAAAAAACAGAAGAATGTTGAAAACAAAAATTAAGTTACGACCGCTATCCTTCCGCCGTTTCAGCTAGGGTGCATCTTGAACTTTTTTGCGACTGAAAAAGCCTTTTCCGCTATGGAGACGCAGGATAAAAGGTCGTCGATGGTTGCCATGAAGGTCTCCAGTTTTGTTTCGCATTCTATTGTTGTGAAAACCTTGGGTCCTCTTCTTGTTGTTTTGACGAATAGGCCGGGCGGTACCTTCACGTTGTCCGGGGAAACGGCTTTTGCCACGGCTTCCGCCTCTCTCTCATTTTTGTAGGAAAGCGTTATCTTAGCCTCCAAGAGGTTTCCCCTCCAACTGTTCTTTGACAAGTTTGTCCACGAGTTTAATGAAGGATTCTACGTTTTTGATGGGTATCTGGGCTCCTGCAGCGATGTCGTGGCCCCCTCCCCTACCAGAACATTTTTCGGCGGCAATACGCAAAACTTCTCCGAGGTTCAGCCCTTTATTTATCAGGGACTCTAACGCCCTCGCTGACACTTTAACCATGTCTCCGCCGGAGACCACAGAGTAGATAATGAGGGGTTTTTCAAGTTTGGAAAGGGTTGTGGAAAGGATGGAGGAGACTGGGCTAATAACCCTCTCGTCGATGAAACCCTCCCCATGCACAACATAGATGCTGTCCAACTCTTCCATGCGTTCGGGTTTTTCGGTCACCCAGCTTAGATATTTGGTTATGGTTCGCCTATACTCTTCCATCACAGCGCTTGCCTCTTCAAGGCACTTCGCCCTATCCCCCATGCAGATGGCCACACCAAGACCAGCCTTATCCATTCGCCCCGTGGCATTGAGCAAAACCGTGAACTCCCTAGCGTCTCTCAATGGGGTCCAAGGCTCTTCACGGGTTAACGTGTAAACATTCCCAATCAAATTTAACGCAACATCGCTTGGAAAATTCTTTGACGCAAGGTAGTCTGCTAGAGCGGAGAAAAGCTTCTTCTTCTCTTCTTCTGAAAGATCTCTTAAAGCGCGCCACTTATCCTCGCGCTTCGGTTTAATTCCTAGACTTGCAAGGAAGGCTAAACTTTTGTCTTCTTCTCCACTTATTCCCGAAATGAAGGGATCTGTAGTGCGGGCTAGCGCCTGATGGATTGGACGTGTTTCCCTTCCGAAAAATAGGAGGTCTGTTTCAACACTGAGATAACCAGCCTTCACCGCGTCCTCCACTATGTTCTCGTTGACGCCTCCCAATCTCCGCTTCTCGTACTTGTCTTGAAGGTCTCCTAAAGCTCCCAACACAGCGAGGCAAGCCAAATCAATGTTATTTTTATCTAGAGCTTTGGCCACGAGATACGCCACCCCAGCCCCGCTAAGGTCTCGGGACCCATCGATTCCATGAAGATGAGGATTTACTTGGGTGAAAGTCGAGGGAGTTTCACCGATAGACTGGTGATGGTCAAGGATGATTACGCGAAGTTTGGAGAGCTTCTCGTTCAGTAAGTCGAGGTAGCCGCTCCCAAAGTCTGTGAATATAGTTAAAGGAGGTTTTTCCGCAGCTATTTCGTCAACCACCTTCTCATCCACCCACTTTGATACTCTGATGCGGAATGTTCCTCCCAACCTCAGCAAGGATTTTCCTATAATGGCAGCTGCCGCCAAGCCGTCCGCGTCTACGTGAGAAGCTATTTGAATAACTTCATCCTTTTCCACATACTTCAAAATGAGGCTTGCCGCCTCGGAGGCATCCTTCACGAGGGCGTCGATCTGTTGTTTTTCCACAGGCAAACCCGAACACCAAAAACTAGACGAGGGAAGCAGCTTTCGCTTCGTATTTCCAGTCGGGCGGGAGCACACCCTTGCGCTTGTAGTACTTGCTGAGCTTGTGAATTTTAGCCTCAATAACCTGGAGAGCCCGTTTGTTGCCCAAATCCTTCTTGTTTTTATCCAGATGAACGCGGAGATGCGCAGCTTTTCTCAGCAGTATTTCAAAGTCCTCGGGAAGGGAGGGCGCCAGCTTCGCTTCTTTCAAAATCTGAGAAATGCTTTTTCCAGTGATGGGTTTGGTTAAGGGGATGCCATGCTGGTCGCGTAAGATTGTCCCGATCTTGCTTGGTGGGTGCCCATCCTTCGCGAGCCTAATGACTAGGGCTTCCACCTCTTCAGGCGTGTACCTACACCAGCTTGGCGGTCTTTTGGTTACTGGTCTCGTTTGGTGTGACGTCCCCTTTTCCTTCTTTGGCAATTTTTATCCTCCGAAACTTCCTTAAGAACGGTAATGCTGATATTTAAAATCTCCGTTATAAGGTTATGTTCGAACAAAACCATCATAACAGGAGTCTCAACGCGCGCTTGTATACCATTCAGCGAATTTCCTTAGGGCTTCGGCGCGATGCGAATACTCGTTTTTCTCGGTTGTGGTCATTTCCGCAAAGGTTCTTTTGTGACCGCCCGAAGGTTCAAATATGGGGTCGAAGCCAAAGCCTGAGCTTCCCCGTTCTTCCATAGAAATTTTTCCTTTCACTTTGCCTTGGAAACACTTTGTCGCCTCTTCTGGACTGCTGAAGGCGACAACGGATTGAAAGTAGGCTTCTCGTTTGTCAACGTTTTCCATCAGTTTTAGAATTCCTTTGGTTCCTATTGTTCTGTAAACGTAGGAGGAGTAGGGTCCAGGGAAACCATTCAACGCCTTGATGAAGAGGCCAGCATCCTCCACAAAGATGGGTAAACCGCATTTTTTCACGGCGTCCATGGCGCTGGCTTTCGCAATGTTTTCTAGGTTGTCATCTTGAATTTCAACGGCTTCTATTCTGAGCATAGCAACTGCAACTTTGTATTCGGCTAGAACGCGGCGGGCTTCATTGAATTTATGTACGTTACTGGTTATGAAGAAGGCTAATCTACCCCTAGGAAAATTAGCAGAAACGTTATTTGTCTTTGCCAACTTTTTCGTCCTCATCTCCTAATTTTTATGCGATTATCTTTAGCCATGAGCAAATAAGATTTCTGAAAGAAAGAAGGGAAAACCAATATTGCCCGCCTCGATGAGGCGGGTTAAAAGCACTCAGTTAATTTTCTCTCTTTTACATTCGGTTTCCATACAAAAAGTTAAGTTCTCTCAAAATAGACATGTATAAGAAGGGATTATGAGATGGCTGTCCTTGCCTACGTTGTGGTTACAATGAAGTCAGGTTCAGAGAAGGAAGTATTGAAAAGAGTTTCAAGTTTCGATGAAGTCATAGAGGTAGATCTACTCTATGGAGAATACGATGCCTTAGTTAAAGTTAGAGTTGAGAAACTATCACAGCTAGATGAATTCTTGACAGATAAACTTAGAGCATTACCTGACATTTTTCTGACAACAACCATGATAGTGGCTAAACAGTATAAAGGAACATAACGAGAATAGCTAGCTTCAATTTCTTTCCTCAGAAACTGATATAATAGAATGGTTGAAACAACCTCTAAAGTTATTGTTAGACGAGTAAGGCAAAGAGAAACAAAATAATCGTTGCTCGCGCATAGCGTTTTCATTTAATCATCTCTCGGAAACGTAGCGTCCCCTTCTCTCTATCTCCCGAATCTTTTCTAAAACGTTTTTTGCCTCCTCTTCCCCCAAGACCTCAGCGTAGTCTTCCATAACCGCTTCAAAACACTCCTTCGCATGCTTATAGTGAGTGCTTTGGAAAGCCCTCTTCATGAGGTGAAGGTCGACTCCCCTGGTCTCTAGTTCTGTGGACCTTTCGCTCAAGCCGAAGTCAACAAAGACAACTTTGCCGTATGGAGTCAGAATCATGTTTGAGGTTGTGAGGTCTCCGTGGATGATTCCATTTTTGTGAAGGCGCCCAATAAGCGTGCCAATGTGGCGACTTAAGTGAAGCCTCTCTTCTTGGGGAAGATCATTTAGGACCTGTTTAACCTGCTTTCCCTCAACAAATTCCATGATGATATTTGCCTCAGTCACGTCAACCATAAAAATTGTAGGCGTCGGAACCCCGGCTTCCTTCGCCTTGTGAATAACCTGGGGCTCATATATGGTTCGTTGGGATCGAATTTTTTGGTCTAATTCCGGTAGGCGATACTTTTTTGGCAGTCGCCGTTTCATTATTACTTTGCGGTTGTGCCACTCTTCCAAGTATAGGTTGGCTTCTGCACCCTTCTTGACAAGCACGGCTCAGCCCTCAATCCAAGGCGCGTAAACCTCGTCCAGTCGCCACTTCAACTTGACGAAACTCTTCTCCACGGGAAGTGTTATGCCGCTTTTATAGGCAAGAATTCCTGTCCAAGCGATCATGGCTCCGTTGTCTAGGGCATACTCCTTGGGAACCACGCAGAAACGAGTGTTATGCTCCTCAGCGATTACATTGAGCATCGACTGTAGCCTTTTGTTGGCTGCTACCCCTCCAGTTAACAGAACCTCAAGCTTCTCAGTGTGGGCTAGAGCCCTTTCAGTTACCTCGGTTAGCATGGAGAAGGCTACTTCCTGGAGGCTAAAGCAAAGGTCTTCTAGGCGATGCTTTCTTTCATGAAGCGACTGCACAGCCGCTGTGAGAAGCCCACTGAAGGAGAGGTCCATACCCTTCACCGTGTAGGGAAGATGAAGGAAAGTTTTGCCTCGCCTCGCCAATTCTTCCACCATAGCGCCGAAGGGCGCTCCTTTTCTCTGTCTCAGACCAGCTTCCCTAGCGAAAACGTCGAGGCAGTTTCCTATGGCTATGTCCAAGGTCTCGCCGAAAACGCGATACCTCCCGGCTTCAAAGGCAGAAACGATGGTGTTTCCCCCGGAAACGTAAAGCGTGACAGGGTCTACTGCCCCGGTTACAAGCTTGCCTATTTCGATGTGGGCGACGCAGTGGTTAACTCCCACCAACGGAACCTTAAGATAGGAGGCTAAGGCTCGCGCTGCGGTTGCGCCAGTTCGGAGGCATGGTCCTAGTCCGGGTCCCTGGGAAAAGGCGACAAGGCTGATGTCTCGGGGCTTTATTCCCGCTCTTTCAAAGGCTTCCGCCAAAACTTTTCCGGCAACTTCGGCGTGGTGTCTAGCGGCCTCCCTTGGGTGGATTCCTCCTTTCTCAGGCACGTAGGCGCTGTTCACGTTAGAGAGGACCTTGCCGTCGAAAGAAAGAATTGCCACGCCGAAGTCGTCTGCGGTGGACTCTATGCCCAGACAGTAGGACATGGCTAAAGGACGCCTTTGCAGCTTTTCTGGTGAAATCAACTTTTACACGACTCCAGAAGCTTGACGAGTTAATTCCGGAAAGGGCATACATATTTTTATGTCTTAGATGTCTCTTATTTACTTAAGGAGGATTTCAAGGAACCGATAGATATGCCAAGACGCAACGATCTAGAACATAAAGCCCTCCACTTAATCGCTAACACCGGAAACCAGGGCGTGCTTCAATCCGAACTGTGGCGAAAGTTAGAAGCAACCAGCAGGGAAGGCTCCAGAATAGCCATCAAACTGGAGATCAAAGGTTTGATTCGTCGTGAACGGGAACTCTCCAGCGGAAGATGGACCTACAGACTCTACCCGAAGAGACAACCAGCATCCATTAACTCCATCGTCGACTGCCCCTGCCTAATGTGCCCAGACGATTCCCGATGCGGAGCCTGGAGCACCATTTCGCCCAACAACTGCCAAAAATTAATAGAATGGATTCTAAGCCTTGTGCAGAGGGAAATGAACCCCTCGGGTGAAAGCTAATTTTGCCAAAAGCATGGGTCAGAGAACGAAAGAGGGAATATTATTATCGAAAAGCAAAGGAGGAAAAGTTCAGATCGCGCGCTGCTTACAAGCTTCTTCAAGCGGTAGAAAAACATCAGTTCATTAAGCCCGGCGACGTAGTGGTGGATTTAGGCGCTGCCCCAGGCGGCTGGACGCAAGCGTCTCTAAGGATTGTGGGCAGCGAAGGCTTCGTGCTCGGAGTTGACCTCAAAAGCATGGAACCCATTGATCAACCCAACGTTTGCATAGTCGTTGGCGACGTAACGGATTCTCAAACAATCCAACATGTCAGAGAATTGTTGCCACGCCCAGCCGACATCGTAATTTCAGATGTCTCACCAAACGTGTCAGGCATTTGGGAACTCGACCACGCCCGCCAAATAGACCTTGCAAGACGGTCCCTAGAAGTTGCAACTTCTGTTCTCAAACCGAAAGGAAACTTCTTCGTTAAAGTCTTTCAAGGAGACATGCTCAACGACTTTATTAAAGAAGTTAAACAACACTTTGACTTTGTAAAACTGGTCAAACCAAAAGCAAGTAGAGCAAAAAGCGCGGAATTATACGTCCTTGGAATGAGCTTCAAGTCTCGGCGGTCGTCCACGTAACTCTGTTATCTCCAACCAAAATAGTCTGACAGATTTAGACTTTGATTCAGTTTCAGAGTTTCATCATCTCTACGTGAGCGTATGTTACGCTTTTGAGGCGATCAGAGTAACTCTGAGACATCACGGCATTATCTAAAAAGTGAATACTGACTTTTAAGGTTTTCATTTTTAGAAGTATAGATCCCAAATGAAAATGAAGGAAAATTGATTGTTTTTCTTTCTAATTGAAATGTCTGCGCACGCAATTTACCAATGAAAAATCACTGTTCTGTGAGCTTGAGGCAAATTTTACAGGCTTCGATAACGTCTAAGCCCTTTTCCGTCGTTTTATAAAATTTGCCTTCTTTCTTGATAAAATTCTTAGATAACAATTGATTCAAATAATATTCTAGTTGTTTGAAACTCAAGTTAACTTTATTCATTATGCGAGTCTTTAGTTCTCCATGCCGTGCGCTCTCTAGAATTTCGACTATTATGTCGTGCCTAACTCTTCGCTTTGTTGACTTCTTGCTTTTACATTCCATTTCCAGCCTTAATGTGTTCTTGCAACACCTAAAAAGCTTATGTCCTTTTTCCATCCCGTATTTTCAGTAAGCGTTCATACTTGGCATAGAAACTAGTTCCAAACCTTTAAGAGAAGTCAACAAAATCTTGGTAATGGGTGCGCGAGCAAATTTTTATAGAAACTGATTGTTGCTGAAAGGAAAAGAGTTTCCCGCGCCCCCATCCAAGCATAGTTGATAATTAAAACAACTATTTAAAATTTATGAGCAATTGTGGAAAATTTACAAATAGACCCTCTTTTTTTCCAATAAAGTTCAACTAAATAGAAAAACATGGTTGAGAAGGTTAACAATGCGTGTATCGTCGCAAAAGAAAGACTAGTATCTAGGTTGGCAACCTTTAATAGTGTAGAGAGAATTCTTCAAAACTGTGTGATACGCGGTGAAGATGTCTTGAGAGTAATCGCAGCGGACTCGGGCGCCGCCATTTTAAACGACCGTTTCGAACCCTTATCGGTGGTAGCTGCCGTTGCCGTTCTGGTAGAGCCTCCCTACAGAGAAGCCAGCTTTTATCTAGCTGAGCCCATCTTCGCCGAAGTGGAAAAGGGATACCTTCTAGTAGTTCACGAACTCGAGCTTTGTCAAGAACTTTTGAAAGACGCCAAAGCAGATGTGGTCCATTTGGACATGTCTTTGGGCGGCATAAGCCTAGAGGAATTTTCCGTGGTTGGAATTTCCAAGCTGAGGGTTTCGAGCAAGGCAAGAGGACAGGTTTTAAAGGTTCTGCCAAAAATGAGAAAACTAGCTTCAGACATCAAGCGCGTTTACGGCATAGAAGTTCTAGCCCTCGGAAAAGAAAGCATCCCGGTAAGAATTGCTGAACTAACCTCAGGAGCCCATGCTATCTTGTATTCCGCGGAAAAAGCTGTTAAAGAAAAGAGAAAACTGAGGCTTGGGTTACCAGCCAAATGCCAAGCAAAGATTTCCAAGGACGGTGTCGCGTTGCAGTCCTTGGTGCCAGCTGAACAGGAAATCGTGGGTCATGCTAGAGACGAGAAGGGAATTTTAGAAAAAGTTGAGACGTTAGAGATGCTTAATCCTTGCGCACGAGGCTTCAGATTGTTAGAGATAACTCCTAAGATCGAGACATAGTTATTAGAGCATAAGGTGAAAACTGGTTGAAAAGAAAGGCTCAAGAAAGGAAAAGTTGTGTAAAATGTAAACATTATTCTATGACTGTGGAAGAAGATAGGGGAAGAACTAGTTTCGACTTTTGCGGGAAGAAGGGGCTTCTTCCAACATCTGCTTTCTCTTTCAACGATGTGTGCTGTGGAAATGGAGCCTGTTTCAACATTCATGCCTTCTTCTGTTTAGAAGAAATAGCAGATAAATGCGAATACTACGAGAGCAGCCAGAAGAAGGAATAACTCTCGATTCAGGATTGAAGAAGCGTTATATATCGCCATTTATTATTTTTGAATCTCCAAAAGGTGATGGTTTGATGGTGGGAATATTATCTTATGGAGCATACATTCCAATGTGGAGGCTGAGTAGAGACGAAATTGCCAGAGCATCTGGCACCCCCATTGTTATGCCCGGGGAGAGAGCGGTTGCGGCATGGGATGAAGATAGCTTAACCATGGCTACAGAGGCAGGACTAGATTGCCTAAACGGAATCGATCCAAAAGAGATTGATGGACTATTTTTTTCAAGCACTACATCCCCATTCAAAGAAAAGCAGTCTTCTGCGATAATTGCTTCTACCCTCGATTTAAGAAAAGATATTCTCACTTCCGACTTCACCAATTCTCTAAGGGCTGGGACAATCGCAGTAAAAGCTGCAATGGACGCGATAGAGGCGAAAACATCGAGAAAAATCCTTGTGGTATCTGCGGACTGCAGAGTTGCAACGCCAGCTTCTCTCTATGAACAGATATTCAGCGATGGCGCCGCAGCTCTACTTATCGGAGAGGATGGCATTGCAGAAATAGAAGATTTTTACACGGTAAGGGAAGCAGTACCTGGCCCATGGAGAAGAAACACAGATGATTACCCAAGAGAATTTGAACCCAAACTTAACTTACAATATGGATTCATGAAAAACCTTCCCGAAGCCATATCGGGATTGCTGAAAAAACATAGTTTAACTCCTAAGGATATTTCTAGGATAGCTTTCTATGCGCCTGATCCCAGAACCTATCTTAGGTCTCCACAACTGCTCGGTGTTGAGCAAGATAAAATCCAAGATCCTCTCTTCTTAAACGTTGGTATAACAGGTACGCCCCATTGCCTATTACTCTTGGTTTCAGCGTTGGAAACTGCAAAGCCAAATGAAAGAATTTTATGCGCGAGTTATGGCGACGGAAGCGACGCTTTCATCGTGAAAACTACTGATAAAATAGAGGGAATAAAGGGGAAGAAAAGAGGCGTATCCGCGAATGTAGCGTCGAGTAAAACGCTTCCATCCTATGAAAAATATGCAGATTTCAGGAGGATCCGTGAGACTGGGTGGCCTAAATGGTCGAAGGTGGCTCACGTAATGTATTGGAGAGATGAAAAATCGATTTTGCCGCTTTATGGGATGAAATGTAGGAAGTGCGGAACATTATCGTATCCGATAGGCAGGTGCTGCATGGTATGTGGCGAGAAAGATAATTATGAAGAGGTAAAGCTTGCAAGACGCGGTAAGGTATTCACTTATACTTTGGACTACTTAATTGGTCCGGGAAACACCGAAGGCGATGGAGTTAACGCAGCAATAAGAGCCGTTATTGACTTAGAGGACGGATGTAGAATGTTCCTTGAAGTAGTGGACTGCGAACCCAAGGATGTACAGATAGATATGCCGGTTGAGCTAACGTTTCGGTTATTGAACGAAAAATCAGATTTCAAACATTATGGTTGGAGAGCTAGACCAGTAAGAGCGTAAAAGGAGGCGAATGAAAATGGGAGGAATAAAAGACAAAGTTGCCATAATCGGCACAGGAGTCACAAAATTTGGGGAAATATGGGAGAAAGACGCAGAAGACCTTCTTGTGGAGGCAACCTACGAGGCGTGCAAGGAGGCAAACGTCGATCTAAAGAAAGACATCGAAGCAGTCTGGTGCGGTACCTTCTACAGTTTTAGCGGGGTGGCGGGAACCAATTTTTCTGATCCACTCAAATTATTTGGTAAGCCTGTTACAAGAGTAGAAAACTACTGTGCCACGGGAATGGATGCCATTAGAAACGCAGCTTACGCGGTGGCGTCAGGAGTATATGACATCGTTTTAGCTTGCGGTGTAGAAAAAATCTTGGACCAAGGGGCAAGGGGGCTACCGGGCATTGAAACCATGTTTCCCGACCCAACGTTAACCATGGCTTCAGCACCAGCCATGTTCGCGTTGGCGGCAACCAGAGCGTTTAAGGAGTGGGGGTGGACGAAAGAAGACCTTGCGAGGGTTGCGGTGAAGAATCACTACAATGGAGCGAGGCATCCGAAAGCCCATTTCAGAAGAGAAATAACCATAGATCAAGCTCTGAACGCACCGATTATTGCTCACCCACTTGGCTTGTTCGACTGTTGCGCGATGTCAGACGGATCGGCTGCAGTGGTTTTAACAAGACCGGAAATCGCAAAGCAATACGTGGGAGACGAATATTCCCTGATAAAAGCATCCGGTATGGCGGTTGAAACCCTCTTTCCATGGCTAAGACCAACCGAAACTTTCCTGAGTTTTCCAGCAAACGTGAAGGCGGCGGAAGCTGCTTACAAAGAGGCTGGAATAAAAGACCCTCGAAAAGAACTTGATTTCGGTATAGTTCACGACTGCTTCACAATCACTGAACTCATAAACTACCAAGACATGAAACTATGCAAAGCCGGCGAAGGTGCAGATTTAATAAAAAATGGCGTTACTGCAATAGACGGCGATTTTCCGGTAAACCCAGACGGTGGACTGAAATGTTTCGGTCATCCCATAGGCGCCACTGGAGTAAGAATGATCGTAGAGCTTACAAGACAAGTGTTGGGTAAAGCCGAGGGATTACAGGTAAAGGATGCACAGGTAGGATTTGCCCATAACTTGGGAGGCCCATTCGCTGTCGCCACCGTCACCATCGTGGGAAAGCCATAGAACCACCCTTAGCTATTAGGCACTCGTGTTTTGATAGAAAAATTCATTTGAGTGTGATCGACCTCGCGATGATTCGTGTAGACTTGCACATGCATACTTGGTTTTCCGGAGACGCAACGATTAGTCCCAAACTTATAGTGGAAGAGCTTCATGCCCACTCGTTCATTAAAGGAGTCGCCATAACCGACCACGACACCCTTCAAGGCTACTTTCATGCCCGCAAATTAGCCGTGGCCTATGAAGATATACTGGTCATTCCGGGAATAGAAGTGACCACACAACAAGGACACATCAGCATCCTAGGAATCGAGGAAAAACCCGTGCCCCCTTCATCAGTCGAAAGCGTTGTTGATTTCGCAAGGGAAAGGGATGGAACCATAATCATACCACATCCATACCGAGAACTTGGGCTAGGCGACACTGCAAGAAATATACAAGCAGACGCGGTGGAAGTTTTAAACGCCTACTCAACAAACAAAGAAAACAAAATGGCCCAAGAATTGGCGAAAGCAAAAAACCTGCCTGGAGTGGCGGGAAGCGACGCCCACTTCCCAGAATACATGTGGGCTGCTTACACAGAAATAAAAGCCGAGCCGAACGTCAATGACATTCTAAAAGCAATAAAAAAGGGGCTGGTAAAAGTAGCCTCAGAAAAGCCCGGAAAAGCTATCATTTAAATGTTAGAATGCACCTAAACCAGTTCAAGACTGCCGCGAAGTGTCTGCAAATAACAGAGGGTGAACACAATCCCGATGAAAATAGGGTTCCTCGGAAGCGCAAGAGAAGTTGGAAGAGCAGCGATAGCCATCAAAACAGAGAAGACTCAGATGCTGCTCGACTATGGCGTTATGATCAACCATGAACCAGGTTTTCCCATGCATATTCCATCGAAAGAGGTGGATGCCATCATTTTAACCCATAGTCACCTAGATCATTCAGGCGCGATTCCTGTTTTTCACATTCAAGAGAAAAAGCCTGTGTACGGAACAAGGGTGTCATTTGATTTAGCCAATCTATTGATTTCGGATTTCATACATCTATCGGGCTATTATCTCCCCTACGAATACCTAGAGTTACGATCCATGATGAGAAACTGCGTTCATCTAAATTATAGAGAAAAACAAACTCTAGGAGATGCCCAATTCGAGCTTTTGGATTCAGGCCACCTACCCGGAAGCGCCCAGGCTTTGGTGGAGGCAAATGGAAAAAGACTTGTCTATACCAGCGACTATAACACCACAGACACACGTCTCCTCCGCGGAGCGGACAGAGACTACGGCAAGCTTGACGCTTTAATCATTGAGAGTACGTACGCTGATGAAGACCATCCTGACAGAAAAACTCTGGAAAAAGAATTTCTGGAAAGCGTTACTGAAGTGGTGGAGAATGGAGGAACAGTTTTAGTTCCAGCCTTCAGCGTAGGGCGTTCACAAGAAATAGCATGCGTCCTTGCCGCCTACCATTTCGAGCACCCCGTCACAATAGACGGGATGGCTCGCGAGGCTAATCGAGTAATGATGAACCACTCGTCTTACATGCAGGACCCCCAATTGTTCATGAATGCTGTTCACGCCGCAACTTGGGTGGAGGGATGGAGAGACCGTAGAACGGCAGCGAAAAAGCCAGGGGTGATCATATCCCCGGCGGGTATGCTGAAGGGGGGACCAGCCGCCTTCTACATACAAAAAGTGGGGAAAAAACGTCAAAACGCTGTTCTCCTAGTAGGCTATCAGATTCCCGGAACCCCCGGACGAGAATTACTTGACGCGGGAAAATGCGTAATTGACGGAAAGATGCGTAAAATTAAGGCCCAAGTGAAGCGCTTCGATTTTTCGTCTCATAGCGGAGCCAGTCAACTTCAAGAAACCGTAAAAGAGGTTGAGGGAAACCCAACCGTTTACGTTGTACATGGGGCTGAGGGAAACTGTGAAAGGTTCGCTAGATGGGTAAAGGAGGAAGTTGGGCTTAAGGCTGTGGCGCCTAATGTGGGCGAAGTTTTCACAGTCTGAGGAAAACGGCGATGAGAATAGCGATCTTGCGTGTAGGACCTGTGGGCATGGACATTGTAGAAAGCATACAAAGAGAATTGTGCGACAAATTTCCTGGAGCCACCTGTGAAATTCTAGAACATACCATGTCGATACCTCAAGACGCCTACAACGCGTCAAGGCATCAGTATCATTCCACCAGTATCTTGGCTAGAATCCAAGATTACGTCGAAAAATCCGGGGCAGACAGGGTTTTGGGAGTAACCGAGGTGGACCTCTACGTGCCGCGCCTAAATTTTGTTTTCGGAGAGGCTCAATGTCCTGGAAGAACCGCCGTAATATCTTTGTTTAGGCTTAAGCCGGAATTTTATGGGCGGTCACCGAACAGGAATCTTTTTGTGGAGCGTTCTGTAAAAGAGGCGGTTCATGAAGTTGGACATACGCTTGGACTTGGACACTGCTCCAACTCAGCATGCATCATGTTCTTTTCCAATTCTATTCTTGACACCGACAGAAAGAAGCTTGCCTTTTGTGAAAGGTGTTATCCATTGGTTTTGAAACGCTTAGAAGGCTTGCCTAGAAGTTAGACCTCTCGAATCTCGCAACGCAGCTTCTTGACGACTTCTTCAGCCTTTGTCGGATCAACCTTCAGAGTATACAGCTTTCTAGAAGTTCGAAGCTTCAGCTTCACCATTCTTTTCAGGCGTTTTATGTCGCAGTAATCTGCCCGCTCAGAAATCTCAACAAATTTGTCTACATCGAAGACTTCTTCAGGCATACACTCAGCCTCATTGGCATAACTTGTTAGCAGTATCGTTTATTTATTATGGTGCCAAGCGAACTTGAACCGGCGACCTTCATCTAGGCAACTCAGCCTTCGCTTATGCACAGGCAGCATATAATCTTTTTAGGCTCATTTATAATCTGCGTCATTTCCTCACAAAGCCGAATAAATAGTTTGCACGGCTTTTGGGTGTCTTGATGGATTTTGAATTTGGATTTACGATTCATAATTCATATTAAATTTAGAGTTAACCTGAGCCGTAATGTCAAACCGGAAACGTAAACACAAAGAAGATGTGCGCACGCGCAAAACCGAGGCAGAGAAGAGAATCGAAAAGATTAGGGGCGAGGTTGAAAAGGTTCTGAAGAGGCTTGGACAAATCGAGGTTGAGGCGTGAAAACGTGGCGCCCGCCTAGGCTATTAAAAGTATAAAAACGAGGAGAATTTATGTGGAAATGTCCCAATTGTAAAAAAGAGTTCAAAGAACCAATCAAAAAGCATATTAAATTTTGGAGGAGAGGTTATCATTTCTTTATGTTCTGTCCCTACTGCCGTGTTGAAATCTTCAGTGATGGAACATTATTCTTAGCAAAAGAGGGAGATAGAATTTATGAGGTTACTAAAACCACGGGAATTTAACGTTCGCTGGATTGCGTAGAACATAAATTCCAGTGCACTTTTAAATTACAGAATACAAGCATAAGGAACCGGAGGATTTTGCTTGGCTGTCAAAAATAATGATGACTATTTTTTCGGATTAAAAGTTGAAAAATTGGACCTCGCCAACTTGTGCGTAGTCGGCTTTCCTTGGGATATCTCTTCCACCTTCAGGAAAGGATCGAAGGAGGCGCCTTCAGCCATTAGGAAGATTACAACAGCCAAGTTTTACGACCCCTTCACGGAGGACGGAGCTGATCTCACAAGGATTTGGCGAGTCTATGATTACGGCGACGTAGAAGCCGCTACGTCAGTTGATGAAATGCGTAAGAGGGCGTACAATGTTATTCGCAACCTGTACAACGACGAGTTAAGGTTTCTTTTCTTAGGAGGAAATCACCTTACCACCTATTTCTCTCTTCACGCTCTAACCCAGCTGAGCAAAGGAAACTGGGCTCTAATCTACTTGGATTCACATCTTGACCTACACGAGGAGTATGAAGGAGACAGATACAGCCATGCAAGCGTTGTGAGGAGACTTGTCGAAGAAACGAATCTTCGTCCACAGTCCATCGTTGAGGTGGGAATCCGATCCTTTCAGCCTCCTGAACGAAAGTTCGCAGATAACATGGGAATAAAAATCATGTCAACAGTTGAGTTCGAAAAATTAGGGGCAAGTGGCGCAGCTAAACAAGTTTTAAAACTTCTGCCTAGAGACGCGGAGAGAATATACTTGTCAATTGATTTGGACATTCTCGACCCCGCTTATGCACCGGGTTCAGGCTATCCAGAACCAGGTGGCATATCCACTCGAAGTCTTATAGACTTCATTTATGGATTGAAGGGACTAGAAATTGGCGCCTTCGATGTCGTTGAACTTTGTCCACAATACGACAGCTCAAGCATAACCGTTATCGGAGTGGGCAAAATCATTCTGGAAACTCTCGGAATCATGAGACCAAACTAGATATAGTTCATGTGTCCGAATTGTACGCGCAATTCGGAACCTTAGCTCGCCATCTTAGCTTGAACACACGAGGTCGCGCCATCTGCCAGTATCAATTAATTTATTTTCAAAAATTTTCTGGAAAAATTGTTTTAACATGTCTTTTTTTGTTTGGATTCAAATATGGTTACATCTTCATTTGGGAAAACTTTAAATATGTATATATAGCCTAAACTAATATTTTGCCTATAAATAAAGCATATTTGGAGTCCTCTCTTCAATGCTCACTGAGGTTAAGAAGAAGTTAAGTCATTCCTGGTTGGCTGATAGAAAAAGAAGCGACATAGACATCATGGCAAGCATTTTGAACGAGGCACACGAAGGAGCGAGGAAGACCCGCATTATGTACAGATGCAACCTCAGCCACACCCAGCTTAAAGCTTACTTGAAACTTCTTTTCGGTATGAAGTTACTGGAATTAACCTCAGAAGAAGAAGGCACTAAACCAGACGTTCTTAATACTACAGCGAAGGGACTTGAATTCCTTAACGCCTATCGCAAGCTTAAAGCATTCATGACCTAAGAGCCTGCTCTTTTTCAAGGCACTGAATTTCATCAAAAAACTCAAGCATCAACGGACAGAGCCTTACTTTTCGCCCCTTTTTATTTACTTCGATGAAGCCGTATTCTGATAGGAAGCTGATTGTGATTTCCACTTTAGATTCTGGTTTTGAACACTTTTCTGCAATGTCCCTCAGATCATGCCACTTCCCATCTCTAAGCAACCGCAGAATTTCGTCAGCCACCCACAACGCAGCTTCCTCGTGGGTCATCTGGTTTTGCTATTGAACATAAATATCTTGTGAGTTTTCATTTCATACAACTACGGACGATTTTCTAGAACAATTGCAAGAATCTACAGAATAGAAAACTAGAAGTCAGGTACAGAAAACCCGTACAGAAGTTCTTTCCTTATGTGTTTATTAATGATAACGACAAAATCGTTATGGTTTCGCTGGAACCACAAGTTGCAATGAAGTAAGCTAAGGAAATCTAGAGAAATGGTTAAAAGAAGTAAAGGGTCCTCCAAAAACACGATCCTAGTAGAGTTTAAGGCACCAAAGGAACTTGTGGAGTCCTTCGACTTAAGATCAAAGGCTAATTACTCCAGCAGAAGCGAAGCCCTTCGAGCACTCATGAGATCCTTCGTAGAGGAAACCTCTGAACGGTCGAGGAACCCTGTAAAGAGGAGCTGATATGTGAAGGTGGAAAAGCTGATGGATAAAATTCCCATCCGCTCCCTTCAGGGAGGGATTACATAGTGGAAACTTCAGGGTTGAAAGAATTCGTCGATGAATTAAGAGTACAGTGGAAACTATTGTGGCGAAATCGAATAGACGACAAGATAAGAGCTGAAGGAATAGCCAACCAAGACTATTCGAAGCTGTTTGTTGACCGGGGAACAGTGATCATCGCCACAAGAGACTACAAGCCCCCAGACTTCGTTGAAATACTGCAGCAACACATATCTTCTGACGCAGATAAATTTGTCCCTCCTAACCCCGCCGTAGGCGGATGGGGAAAATTCGTCAGAAGTGTAGTAACCAAACAGAGATATCTTACTAGGAGACGGGTTCCACCAGAGCCAGATCGCAAAAAGGATCAGCAACTCAAAAAGGGTGGAAGAGGCTGGCTTCATTTTAGGATGAAGTGAAAGGGTTCTTTTCTTTTCAATTATTTGTCTGCGCGCGGGTTGTTTGGTGTAAGTTTCTGCGGGAAGAGTTGCAGATGGGTAAGTATAGAGATAGGTTGCAGATTATAGCGGATATACTTTATGTGGTTAGGGATGGTGCTAAAAAGACTCATGTTATGTATCAGGCTAATCTGAGTTATGCGCTTTTGAACAGATACCTAGCCGAAGTTTTGGAGGCTGGGCTGGTTAGTGTTGATAATGAGGAACATTATAGGCTTACAGGGAGGGGGCAGAGCTTCCTTGATAGGTTCAGTGAATACTTCAAGCGTTGCGACCAGCTTGAACAACAGTTGAATAATGTTAACGATGAAAAAACGGTGTTAGAAAACATGATCAGTGGCAATTTGGATAAGCGTTCAAATGAAAAATTGCGAAATAAAAAAGTTACATGATGTGATATTATGTCTGTTTCGAAACTGTTTTTCGTCTTGTTGATTCTTTTCGTTTTTGTAGCTCCTGTTTTTGTGTCTGAGGCTTTTGGAGCGGACGGCGAGATTGTAGCTGCGTCGGCTATTGATGGGGCTGAGGGGGTTATGGTTTCGGCTTATGAAGCTGTTTTGGATGCTGAGAAGGCTGGAGCAAACGTTTCGGGTTTGTTGGCTCGGTTGAATGTTGCTGGAGAATATTTGGCTAATGCTCATGTTTGGTATGGCTTGGGGGATTTTGATAATGCGACTCGTTTTGCCAACCTTTGTTATGATGTTGGGGAGGAAGTGAAGAATGAGGCTGTGGAGTTGAAAAATGAGGCCCATGGATTGTGGGTAACTGATCTTGTTGTGAGAATGACCGGATCCATCATTGGCGTGGTTATTATTGTTTTTTTGAGTTTTATGGTTTGGCGCGCCTTTAAGCGGCGTTACCATAAGCGAATTTTGGGGATGAAGCCAGAGGTGGTTTCTGGTGAATCTTGAGGAGTATCGCGCTTTATTTATGGTAGCCACGTTGGGGTTGGCATTGATTGCTGCTGCTCCTGCGCTTAGTGTGGTTGTGCCTATTCGGAGTGGTTCGGAGCGGTTTTCTGAGCTTTGGTTGTTGGGTCCAACTCATATGGCTGAGGGTTATCCGTTTAATGTTGGTGTTGGTGAGGACTATAGTGTTTTTGTTGGTGTTGGCAACCATATGGGTTGTTCTGAGTATTACTTGGTTTACGTGAAGTTTCGCAACAGGACTCAGTCTCTTCCAGAAAACTCTATCCCGAGTCCATTAAACTCCACTTATGAGTTTCAATTTCTTGTTGCTGATGGCGAAACTTGGGAATCGCTCTTAATGTTCGAGATTTTGGATGCGTCTGTTCATGGTGATTCTATGTTCGTGGGTAATGTTTCGATTAATGGTGTGGCCTTTCCCGTTAATAGTTTTTCAATGTGGGATTCAGAGCATAGTGGATTTTATTATCAGTTGTTTTTTGAGCTCTGGCTTTATGATATGGCATCTCAGGGTTTTCAGTATCATGATCGTTTTGTCGGGATCTGGCTGAACGTAACGGCTTCTTAGCGTTGTGTAAGTCATTTTCTTTTCCCTTACAGCGCCGGGGGATCATTGTTTTCAATGTTTTGCGGTTAGGCGTGCTGCTAGTGATTTGTATTCTAGAACATTTGACGTTCTGTTATAGAATTTCTTTCCTTGACTGTTTAAATGAAATGAAAACGGAGTCAATATGTATGAGATCTCATACGCGCCCACGTACAAACAAAGAGGTATAAGTAATGTTTAAGAGACATAGAATTTGCGCTATTGTACCTGCTTACAAGGAGGAGAATCGTATAGGTATGGTTATTAAAACGATGCCAGAGTTTGTTGATCACATAGTCGTTGTAGATGATGGAAGTCCAGATAAAACCTTTGAAAAAGCTCTAGAGAATGGTGATGGAAGAGTCGTTGTCATAAGGCATCATGATAATCAAGGCGTAGGCGCCGCTATTGTCACAGGTCATAAAAAGGCGATAGCGCTTGGCGCTGAAATATCGATTGTAATGGCAGGAGACGGCCAAATGGATCCCAGATATCTTCCCCACCTTCTTATCCCTATCATTGAACAGGGATATGACTATGCAAAAGGAAATCGATTTCTAAAACGAGGATATGCCCAAGGTATGCCGAGAATTCGTGTTGTTGGAAATGTACTTCTTTCCCTTCTAACTAGAATTGCTTCTGGATATTGGAAAGTTTTCGATTCCCAAAATGGCTATACCGCTATAAAAACAAGTATGCTAAGAAAACTTGACTTGGATATTTTGGCTAAAAGCTACCAGTTTGAAAATGATATGCTTATTCATCTTAACATAGTAAATGCGAAGGTAAAAGATGTTCCGATACCAGCCAATTATGACCAACTAGCTTCCAAGATAAAATTATATAAATTTATGCCAGAAACATCCTTTTTCTTATTTAAGCGTTTTCTCTATCGAGTATACAAAAAGCACATATCCGGCGATTAGTATTTCTTCGCTTCAGCGTCTCCTACAAGGTTATTCCACCCTTCTTAAGGTATTATGACTTGCATTGAGAACATGTGAACGATCATGGAGGAACAATGAGTCCTCCATTTTCGGTGACTAAAATGGGAATAAAAGTTGGTGTTATTGGACTTGGCCATATAGGTTCTGCTCATGCAAGAGTCTATAGCCAATTAAAGGGATGCGAATTAGTAGGTATTTGTGACATTGATCCGCAAAAGAAATACCTGGCGGAAACATATCAATGCTGTTTTTTCAAAAAATTCAAAGATTTTCTTAAAGTTGATTTGGATGCTGTAAGTATTTGCACTCCAACTTCCTGTCATAAACAAATAGCCTTAGAAGCTCTGAGAAAAAGTAAACATGTACTCGTTGAAAAGCCTTTAGCCACCAACGTAAAAGATGCAGAAAAAATACTGAAAGCAAAAAAATCTGAAATATTAGCTGTAGGTTACGTTGAAAGATTTAATCCAGCGGTTGATAGGTTGAAAGAAACAGTAGATTTCTCTGACATATATTCAACAGTTTCTCTTAGATTTGGGCCATGTCCACCAAGCATAAAGGATATTGGGGTACTTTTAGACTTGGCATCTCATGAAATAGATATGCTAAGTTACGTCACCAAAACTCAGCCAGAGGTTATCTATGCGTATGTTTCCAATCATTTGAACAATGGTTTTGAAGACTATGCCTACATTTCTCTAAAATATGGTCGCACACATAGTCACATTGAGACAAGCTGGCTACCGACCTATAAATTGCGAGTGATGGAATTGTACGGAAGCGAAAACTTCTATTCATTAGACTATGCGCAACAGGAACTAAAATGTTATAGAGCCTCGCCCCAAGTCAAGATTGACTCCAGAAGTTGGCGAGATATTCTGTTGCTCTCTAAAAATGTTAACGAAGAGATACTGGTCTCGCATGCGGAACCGCTAAAACTTGAATTAAAGTGTTTTATTGAATCTATTAGGAAAGGAGAGGTCTTAGAACCGCTATGTAGTGGTGAAGAAGGACTTAGAGTATTAGAAATTGCGAAAGAATCATTCAAAAATGCCGAGCGTCGTGCAAGATGAAATAGGGAGAGCGGTAATGTCATGAGAGGCAGGTCTTTCTCGGACGCGTTAATGCATGCATGCAGAATATTATATACATTATAAGGTTCTGACATTGGGTTATAAGACAAGGGAATTTCCAGTGTCAAAGGTGTACCCCCATAGGCATAAAGGTGGATATTCTAAGATATCTCCATTGCGAGATTGGTGGCAAATAGTGGGACCATTGATATACCTGAAGCTAGGTGCTAGAAAATAATATGGGAAGGGTATCGCCCAAAATGTTCAACGAAAACAAATTCGGAAAGAACCTTACCCTAACACCATTGGTTTCCATAATCATCCCCACTTCTAACTCAATGACTGGAACTAAAAACATTGATAGAACTCTTAAATCCCTAATGGACCAAACTTATAAAAATATTGAGATCTTGGTTATCGATAACTTTAGCAAGGATGCCACACCTGAAGTCTGCAAAAGTTATCCGATTCGATTTTTCTGTTTTAATGGAAATAGATCAAAAGCGAGGAATTATGGAATAAATAGAATGCTGGGAGACTACGTGCTGTTTGTAGATTCCGATCATATACTGACGCCAAAGGTAGTTGAAGATTGCATCGAACAAGGTATACATTTTGGTGCAGATTGTGTCTTAGTTCCAGTTAAGTTTGTTAGTAATCGGAAGTCCTTTCTAGATTGTTCGCAAATGCGAAATATAGAGTATAAATTAGGACTGGGAAAACAAACGTGTCTCCTCTTTTATTCCAAGAGTATGATACAAAATATTAGGTATTATGAAAATGTTGAACTATTTGAGGACGCAGTTTTTTCATCAGAGGTATTGAAAAAACAGCCTAGAGTTTCAAGGATAAGATCATTTATTTACCATATCGAAGATGGAACAATTAAAAATCTGATATTGCGAAGTTGGAATTACGGAAAGAAACTTCGCTTTACGGTGGCGGAAATTGGATTCAGAGATTCTACTAGATTTATTCTGGATTTGTCTGCTTTAAATGTAAGAACAATGACCAAGAGTAGTAAGATCATCTTAAATGATTTAAATTCTCTAATAACAATGTTTCACTTCCTAATTTACATTTTATTGAAACATTTTTCTTTTGGAGTATCCTATTGCCTTTCTTTGATGGAAAGAAGCTAGAAAAAGGGGCTCAATATTTGATTTGCCTGTATCGCGCGCGCGCAAAACCAAAAGCTGTTTTTCCCTTAGTTGTTATCTCCTCATCAAATACATGGCATTTATCATGGGTTATGTAAGTGCAAAGTTGTTCTCTAGGTAGTTTCTCACTAATTTAATTGTGAGCCTTCTATTGGAGGTCGTGTTGTCTTGACAGGGAAACCCGCAGTGTTATTGGTAGGTCCCAATCCCCCTTGGAAGATCGGCGGAATCGAAAGGCATATGGGACAAATTGCAAAACTCTGCAGAAACCGTCATAGAATGGAAATAGCGATGTACTGTTCGTCCCCATGCAAGAAAGAAGTTGGCATAACCGTTTGGAATGGTGTGCCTGTGCGAGTATTTCGGAGACAAAGAGTCTTCCCTTACTGGCCCCATAGCTTCTTAGAGGCCATTAATAAGGTTAAAAGATCAAAAAATTTTGACTTGATTCATATCCAAGGAGTAAGCACATTGGAACCATTACTGACTGTGTTTGGAAATCGCGATCATCTCCCATACTGTATAACGCCTCATTTTCATCCAAAAGCTTCCAACAGCTTCTTTTCTTTCGTCAAGTGCATTTACGATCCTTTGGTTGTATCAAGGCTACTTACAAACTCAAAGAAAATTATTTGCGTTTCTGAAGCTGAAGAGCAAATTCTTCTGAGATCGTTCGGAAGAAACCTGAATTCAAAAACACGGATAATTTCTAACGGTGTTTATTGCACAAAGTTCAAACGAAACCCGAAGAAACTATCACGAAGTCGTGTGACCCTTTTGTACGTAGGGAGGTTAGAGAAGTACAAGAACGTTGACATAGCCATTAAAGTATTAAAGAAGCTTGGTGATAACTACGTCTTACAAATAATCGGTGATGGATCTTACAAGCAAGAGTTAGAAAGGTTGGTCAGCTCGCTAGGGCTACAAAATGTAATCTTTCAAGGAGCTTTAAGTGACGAGGAGGTTTATGAACAATTCAATAACTGTGATGTTCTCGTTAATTTTTCAGAAATTGAAGCGTTTGGCATTTCCGTTTTAGAAGCGATGGCGGCAGGTAAGCCAGCTGTCGTCAGTAACAAATTTGGCCTTAAGGAACTTGCAAAAAAGTTTCCAAGTGCCGTGTTCTCAGTTGATGTTGAAAAGATGTGTATTAGCGAGATAGCTCAAACAATTGAGTATGCCTTAAGTGCGGAAGTCAATGTGGATTTGAGCGAATATGATTGGGAACAAGTAGCCAGCAGAATGGCTCAACTTTACTCTGAGATAGCAACAAACTAGAACACAGGAAAACTTACGCGCGCGCATACAAAGTTGCCTTCTAAGCCGCACACGATTAATGCAAAGAATATGGTTAGTCAAGGAGGGTGAGAGTTTTGTCCTTCGTGATTGCGTTAATAGTATTCGCATTTGTTCTATTTGTCCTAATACTAATGTTGCGTATGATCAATTTAGGTCCAAAAATTGATGATGAAGGAAATGTTCCAGCTTACTTGAATAGAGCAATTGCACCTTTACTCTTTCTATATCTACTTGTAGTGGCGTATTCCGCGATTACGCTGACGAGGCCTACGGTTTGGTTCCTTTTCACCGGGTTACTTGTAGGGGCTTTGGTACTAGCCTCTATCATGAAAAAGTCGTCGAGACTGGTAACGTTGGGTGCGTTATTGATGCCTATAGTGCTCATATTTCTGACATTAGTAATAAATGGTCCAACACCAATAACGCAAGATGAAGGATTGTGGACTGGGCTCTCCTATAGGATAATTGCAGATGGAGTATGGAAATCAAACGTTTATTCTCTGGCTTCGTATTATCAGTTCTTTCCAATTATACCTTACCTCAAAGCAACAATTTCAATGATTACAGGCTTAGATATGCTTTACTTCGTAAATCCGCTAGTCATGTTAGTAGTTACATTACTTGTCAGCCTTAACATATACATAATACTAAAAAATTTAATAGGGATGCGGGGAAAAAAACTTGGCGTTTTGGGTCCATTACTGTTCTGCTCAGCTCCCTACCTTTTATCAATAGGGTTTGACCCACAAACCTTGGCAACTGTGCTTTTCCTCACATCACTGGCGGTGCTCAGCACCCGAACCCCTGAAAAGTTCACCTACAAGAACTGTCTAATTACGGTAATACTGATTTCTATTGTTGGAGTGATAACTCATGCAACGTATCCCATATTTCTTCTGTTAACGCTCATTGCCCTTTTATTTGCATATGGTAAGCTTGCGGAGCGAGTATCCGAAGCAAACCTTTTAAGATCAGTGATACGTGTTGTAACACTTTTCACTTTGTCTTACTGGGCGTATACGTTTATACTGGACTCCCTTGTGATTGGCTATGGTAAGCCGTGGATTCAAAGTCTGATAGGACTAATTACGGGAGAGGCAAAACCGTTCGCGGCAGGTAGGCATGTGTGGTTTGATTTGGGTCCTACAGAACTAGCCTATTCGTTTGCTTTACTGCCAGCTTTTGCAATAGCATATATATCTACGGAGATGATACCTGGATTAAGAAGTTTTGCAAAAGCCAAGAAAGTAATCCATAATCTGAGGCGCAACCCCTTTTATACTCTTGGAGCAGCCGGGTTATTGTTAGTGGGATTAGCCTTCATTACTAGAGCATCGCCTGGAGTCGGTTTCACACGTTACCTTGGTCCAGCCTACATACTTTTGGTAGTAACATCCACCGCAATTATCAGTAAAATAGCAAGTAAAAAGAGGTTGGTAAACACAACTCTAATGGTTATAATTATTGCGATGTCCTCGTTTTACGCTGTACTAAATCCCTCGCTTTCCCCGGATGTCCACGAGATTATGGGGCTAGCGAATAATAGGTCGTGGAACGTCGCGCAAACCTTGGTTCGGTACATACCGCCAAACCTAACGTACCGAATGGATCAGAGAGTGGATATAGGCTTTAAGGCTCTAGCGATGAAGTCAACACCTGGACCTTTCTACTTAAATTTTACTGAGAAATCAGGTAAAGGAAGTTTGCTTGTCTTAAATCTTGATGAGTACGGCAAGGTGTGGGCTAACTACTATCTCGGGGAGAAGGTTCTACAAGCAATTGAGAACGACACATATAGCATAGTGTATACAGATGGATTATACAAGATGTATATTGTTAGCTGGCAACCTTAAGGACATAGGATGTGGTGACGCCACTAGCATTAGTTGGTCCATAATTTCGAGAGCGTGTACGAATTTTTGATGTCGTATAAAGCCTCTTAATGGTGAATACATCTGAAGAAAAACTGAAGTGCTCTGGAGAACTAAAGGTTTACTTGAAGCTGGTGAATTCTCTGAATTCTACTACGTACTGGGTTCTGAGAGTTATTGGCTCTCCTTTCACAAACTCAAACTTTAAGTTAGACACTAAGGATTTTTTAAGTCTTTATCGTTATGCTGCTAAGAATAGGATGTCTTTACTTTATCTTGAGGCTCTTAGGAGATATGGTAGGTTAGACTCTTTAGAGGAAGAGTACAGTAAGCTAAGTAATAGATACGTTGAAATTGTTGAAGCTATTTCTAGGGTTACTCGCGTGTTACAGAAAGCAGGTGTCGATTACGCGCTTTTTAAGACCATAAGGCCTTATCATGAGGTCACAGTTGATATTGATGTCCTAATTTTCGGAACAGAGCGCCGAGAAGTTATCAGGCCCATGAATTATGCTGGTTACATATTCTTGAACTCCGGGCCCATTTCAGCAACGTTTCGTGACATTGAAGCTGGAATCAGTGTAGACATCTACGAGGAGGTTGGAGCAAGCCGTATAATATATCTTGACAAGGATAAGTTAAGAAGATTCATTATAAATAGAAAGCTTTCAAATGGCGAGGTTGTTCGGTCGTTAGATCTAAGTGCAGACCTTTTAGCTGTTATTGCTCACTCCATTGTTAAAGAGCACATGTATGTTTTATCTGAGTATTATACAACACTTAACTATTTAGCTGATGCGAACAGCGGGGCTTTAAGCTCTTTCCTCTCCTTAGTTAATGAATGCAGGATGCACTCAGCTGTTAAGACCCATTTAGGAACAACGGCTTTACTTCATTACGGGGCTCACGCCTTTATACCTATCTGCCTTATGAAGTTGCTTGATGAACTTGGTTTAAATAATTTGGAGCTCTCACGCGTTAAACAGATGGGCTTTCACATGCCTCACAAATATCACCCACTAACGATAACTAAGGCTCTCATTGAGAAGCTTGGGGAAAGTAAAGCTAAGAGAAGTTTCGCCTTGCAGGCGTCAAGCATGCTAAACCCCAAGTTCGCTTCATCCGTGGTTAGAGAAACGCTCCGTCGAATTTCTAGGGAAACTTATTAAACCATGCGCGTGCAGTGAGTTGCTTTATTCCTGTAAATCTGGCTATCATAGAAGGATGAAGGTAAGACTTTATGAAGCTTAGTATCGCTATCACTCGAAGAGTGTCTATAACTAACCTTGATGGCATCAACAGATTTATATTCACTCTTGCTGATGGGTTAAGTTCGCTTGGTCACGATGTACACGTGCTTTCCTACTCCTTCCACGATATTTCCCGTTCGGAAATCAGCACCTATGTTAAGGATTTCTTTGATTTTGAAGGAAAGGTTCACACTCTCACAGAGGTTCCAGAAGCTGAAAAGTGGCCAAAAATAGCCTTGACATGGCTTCTGAAGGGCAGCAACCTTCTAAATAAGCTTGACCTGGATGCGATTATCGTAAACGGCATAATTCCTTTAAGAACTAAAGCTGCGAAAATAGCGGTAAATCATGGTCATATCCACAGTTTCCAGAGAAATCTTTTCACGGGCAAAATGCCTGTACGGGCATATTTACAAATTGCTAAATACCTTTACAGGCATTACGCAAACGTTTCTGTTTGTTCGTCTTCGCAGCTTGGAAGAGAGTTTAAAAAATTCATTGGTATGGATAGTATTATCATACCTTTGCCGATAAAGCTTCATTTATTCAAATCTGAACCTCTCAATCAACGAGATTCTTTAGTAGTGCAAATTGGGGCATGGCGAATAAAGAACGTAGAGTTGTCCATTAAGAGTATTGAGGTCATCGTCAGAAAGATGAATGTGAATGCTAAGCTAATTATTGTCGGTTCGAAAACTAGATATGCTGAGAAGCTTATGCTAAAGTACAAGCACCTTATTCCAAGATACCTAAATTTCATATTTAATGCAGACATTTCAACACTACGAGATCTATTAGCACACGCAAGAGTGCTTGTGCTCCCTTCAAGGGATGAAGCCTTTCCTTATGCAGTTCTGGAGGCATTTGCTAGCGGCTTGCCTGTGGTGGTCTCGGATGCTGTACCGAGCGAGGCAGTGTTAGATGGTTATAACGGTTTTAGAATGCATAGTTTTGATCCAGATCTCTATGCCGCAAGATTGGCAAGCTTGCTTACAAATGACAGTCTGTGGCGAAATGTTAGTAGGAATGCACTGAGGACTGCTAGCAATTATTCCCATATTAAAATCGCCAAGAATTACGAGTGTATTGTTAAGCAACTTATTGAGACAAGTCGATGAAAATTATATAGCGCGCGCATAGCACCCTCGGAGGGAAAAATCGTCTACAAAGTCTTACTAACCTTTGATACTGAAGACTTCATAAATAACCGGTCAATAGGGGCCCTAAACAGAATACTAACGCTACTTGAAAAATACGACCTCAAAGCGTTATTTTTTATCACAGGACACATGTCTGAAAAGCTTAGTAACTATCCGAACATTTTGGATTTACTGAAGTTCCATGAAATTGGCTATCACTCTTCAAGCCATTCTGTCAGGCCCACAATCTTTGAATATACCGATGTGAAAAAATACGAAGAGGCTTATAAGACGTCTCTACAAAGAGAGAAAGCACACATAAACCCCTTAACAGGCGAGGTTGAAGGGAAAGGCGGAATTGATTTTCTTCGAAGGCTTTTTCCAAAGAAGCGTATAGTGTCTTTCAGGGCACCTGGACTTTGTTGGTCTCCGCCACATTTGGAGGCTTTAGTAAAGCTTGGCTTCAAATTCGATTTTTCTGCTTACATTTCCGCAGGGCCGGTCTATTACAAAGGGATTACCTTTTACCCTCCTCTTCACTTTTACCGCCCGTTGCTCAAGCGGGTAATTTCTATCGGTTTTTTGCATCAAATTTGCAACAAATTAACCATAATTGACATTCATCCAAATGCTTTCGTTAATAAAATTCCTTGGGATTCTATTTACTACGGAGGTAACCCAAAAAATCTTTCTGAAGTTCCGCCAAAGAACAGGGAAGAAGTGAAATTCTTTTTTAGGAGATTCACCCTTGCGCTGAAACAATCTAAGGTATTACAAAGAATCGGACTGATAGAAGTTACGCCACACCTAAGCAAGTCAGAAATGAATCTGGCAACAGAGAAAATAGACCTTGGGGAATGCTACAAAAAAAGCATGGGTTGGCCAACAAGATTTTTCCATTATAAGCCAAATTTCCTGTACTCTCACTTTCTCAAATATTTTAACTATGGTTATTAGTGCACGAGCTCATGTCGCAACTCGTAGCCCGTGCAATTTCAGAGTTGTGGAAGCTGTTTCATGGAGGTTCATAGATGTTGCCGTAGACGCTACTGCCTGGTGCTGAAATGTAAGCAATGCTTCCAGCATAGACGCGGTTATACCTTATTGTCCATCTGTTTGATACATAGTCCGTTCTTATGCCATATCTTGAAACAAAAGGTACCTGTCTATCCCAGATCGTGTTACTTTCGATGAGAAATCGACCTTGATTCACAGCACTGTCGTAGATTCCAACATCGCCGAAATCAAGGATCGTGTTTCCTCTTATTGTTATGTTGCTATCACTAAGTGCCCAACCAGCAAAATCGATTCCGTAGTTTGCTGGATTAATTATGGTATTGTTCTCAATTAGTCCGGTACCACGTATGGCCGCGAGTATGCCAATTTGCGTCACGCCTGGACTTGGAGGAAGCATGGTTATCTCATTGTTTGTTGCACGGCAATCTTGAGAAATATAAAATCCGATTCCGTTTTTAGAGGAAGTAATGATTTTGTTTCCGTCAACGACTATGTTACTTGACAGCCCTCCCGCAACATCTGCATAGATAGGTAAGTCACGAGTAGTCTCTATAGTGTTTCCTATGACGTATATGTCTTTTCCACCACTTATTCCAACACCACACGTCTTCATTGTATTTCGTCGAATCGTAATATTCTGATGTGGAGCGCCCGCGCCTTCCGCGCATATGCCTATGCCAGTATCTCCCACGTTCTCGAGATAATTGTCTTCAATAACAACATTAGTTACAATCATATCTCCTGCTGCTTGTGGAAAAATCCCATTTCCAGTTATGTTAACGACTCGGTTGCCTTTTACTAGAAAGTTTGTTCCTCCAAAAATATTTATGCCTGTCCAAACGTTATAGATCTGGCATTCCTCAACAGTTACGCCATTAAATCTAGGAACTGATATTCCAGCTCCAAAGGCGTTTGTTACTTTGACACGTTGAATTACGAGGTTTCTATGATTTCCTGTTCTGAAGTAAATGGCTGAAGAACCTGCGTTGTCTGGTGCAGGTGCGTTTTGGTCTACAGTTAAATCTTTTAATACAAAATCGAAGACGTCAGCAGTGGAGGTTATTACATCTCGTCGGCATCCAACAGCAATCTCCGGTGTCGGCGCAAATCTTATTATGGTTTTGTCAATTCCTTCTCCACGTAAAGTTATGCGTGGCTTTACTACTATTTGGTTCGAAGGCCAGCGTTGCACTGGGTTCAAAACGTAAATGCCCTGCTTAACAAGTATATCCCAATACTCACCGTCAGGAACAGCGTCAATGGCACGTTGAATATCTCTGAAATCTCCAGAGCCGTCCAACGCAACAACAAAAATGTTTTGCTCAATTGTCCCAGACGATGTAATGATTGTGGGTGAGGAAATCAGAGCTCCAACCTGCAAAATGCTGAGACAAAAAACAAGAGAAACAATTGCAGGCCCCAACAGCGTCTTGTCCCGCAAGTTCTTCTACTCCACATGCGTCGTATTTATTAATACATAATACTCCTAATAAGCGTTTTTGCTTATTTGTTCAACAGAAACACAATATTTGAGAGAACTAGTTAAAGAATTTTCGGAGAAATAAAACATTTAGGTTGAAAAAAGAAGACAAGAAAACGAAAGCATTAGTACTGTGTGTGCGCAAGAAGAGATGTGAGTGGAAGTGAAATGGGTGAAAGATTGCTGCGGAAAATACGTTATCTGCGTCATCCGTACTTGATTGCAAGGGCGATTAGTCTCATCTTTGCAGCGCGACATTCGCAAAAACACTGTTTGAGACTAAATGAATATCAGAAGCACTTTGTTTCTTTGGAGAAGGCTGTTGAAGTTCTCACCAGTGTCGAACAACCACAAATAACTATTGCAATAAAGGAGTTGGAAGCATCAAGGTTTTTGAGATATGTCAAGTCATGCGAGAAACAGATTGGTGGTATCGGAGGTCCCCTAAGCGATGATTTAAGACTGCTGCTTTACTTATTGGTGAGGTTTTCGCGGCCAGAATTTGTTGTGGAAACGGGTGTTGCGAATGGTTTCTCATCTTCTTTTATCTTGAAAGCATTAGATCGGAACGCTGAGGGGACTTTGCATTCGATTGACTTGCATTATAGAGAAGGTTTGATGGTTCCGTTAGGAAAGGAGCTGGGATGGGTGATCCCAAATGAGATAAGGTACAGGTGGAGCCTGCACTTGGGTGAGAGCGCCAAAGTATTGCCCAAGCTGTTAAGTGAGTTGGGGAGCATCGACATCTTTTTCCACGACTCCCGTCACACGTATAAAACAATGATGAGTGAATATGAAATCGCATGGCCGTACCTGAAAAACGGAGGATTACTAGTTTCAGACGATGCCACATCTAATGACGCATTCTTAGACTTCGCAGATCTCCACAGACAAACACCTTTAGTATTCAACCGCATGGGTGTAATACGCAAGAAAAGTTAGTTTCCAATTTGCACGCGTGCAAGACTCGAACCAACTTTATGGGAAGTCCGATGGAAATTGCCTCCACGGCTCATCGCTTTTTTTGGTCCAGATGGCGCTGGCAAATCGACGCATGTGAAGCTTTTAGTAAATCACTTTCAATCACGTAAGAATAACGTTAGAAAAGCTTGGATTCGAGCACCTCATACTTTAGCTTATCTCCTGTCACGGTTCCTTGTGAAAATCGGCTTCTGTCGCGTAGTTCTAAATCCTTTTGGAAAAAAAACGAAGCTTCCTGCAGTTCACCTTAATCGGTGGATCCGACTCTTCTGGTCTGCACTAGAATTAGTTAGTGTGATACCTATAATCCTGTTTCGCGTGTATATCCCTTTATTTCTAGGCTACACTGTCATCGCTGAAAGATACGTGGTGGACACTATCGTAACTGTGGCCTACTATACTAACGATTTGGGGTTCTTGCAAAGCCGCACAGCAAGGATTCTCCTTTCTTTTGTTCCAAAAAAAACTGTATTCATACACCTTGACTCAGATAACTCAACGATAATAAAGAGACGAGGCCACATTGTTGACTCACATGATTTCATCAAATTCCAGAGAATGGGATATAAGATGATGGGGAATTCTGTGGAGGCGATGTTCATCGACACATCAAATCTTAGTGTTGAGCAAACTCAAAAACGAATTCTACGTTGGCTTGGAACTAGATATGTTTTCTAATGATGGTGTGCTGCTCACAAAAACAGGGTTACTAGCTGTATCTGCGGAATTTTCCATGCCTAACTTATTAATAAGCCCCACGCGCATGCGGGTTGAGCGCAATATTGCTGACCACAGTGAGAGAGCACACTAACCTTCTAGTAGTTGAAGGTGCATCAAACATGTCAAGTGTTCGCTCGAAAGCAAGCATTATAACGTTTATGGGGCCCGTCGGCGTTGGCAAGTCGACACAAATGAGGCTACTTGAAGACCACCTAAAATCAGAGAATATCAGGGTAGTAAAGACTTTCATAAAGAGCAGTCATGGTCTTGCTTACGTCTTAGGTAGGTTGTTGTTGGCTTTAGGTGCAAATGAACAAGTCTTATATCCAGACGGTTTTGCTAGATTTTACCCCCGCAAAGATGTCGTAAGAGGTCTTTTCACTTTATGGTCTTTTCTGGATACGCTTAGCATTGCTATCAAGTTTTTCTTTACAGTTTATGTACCGTTTTCTCTAGGGTTTACGATTTTGATAGAGGAGGGATTATTAATGACTTTGCATACTTACCTTGTGTCTTTTCCCAGCTTCTTTAAGACGCAACCCAAGGTGTTGCCATTGTTGCCCAGCTTGCTTGGATGGATCGTGGGCAAAAACCATGTAAATGTTGTCCTTGATGCGACGAATGAAGAGCTAGGTCGAAGGCGAATAGGCAGGAGTTACAGGCAGAACGAACTACCTGAATATGTAAACCTGCAAAAGAAATGGATAAAGCGTGTAAATTTTGGCGATACTATTATAGAAACCACCGACGACTCGGTCATTGAAGTTCACAAGAAGATAGTCGCAGCCCTAGAGAAGCGTGGGGTACACAAATGCACGTTACGTGGTCGTTAGATCCTCTAAGAGGCGTTAGAAAACGAACATCCTTTTTTTGAGCGAGTTGTTTTATCCTCACGGTGGCGGAGCTGAACTCTCCACCCGTCTGTATGCTGACCTTCTAAGCAAGGCAAATTTCAATGTTGTCGTTTTGACGAATAGGTTTTCTGGGGAGCCTGAAGTTTCGAAAAAAGGGAACCTGACGATTTATCGGTTGCCCTTGTTTAGGAGAAATGGAAGCGTCAAATACTCAATATTGAAGCGGTTTGATGTCTTGTTTTCCAGTTTTGTAAAGAAAATGATGAAATGGGCTGATTGGGTATATGTTCCCAGATTTTGGTATTCAGCAATCCCATTGGCAAAAGCTTATAGAAAACCCGTTATCACGCACTTACATGACTATATTCCCGTATGCCCCTTATCCAATCTTTATGACGTATCCAAAGACGCAGTTTGCAATCAAAACAGCCTCCTTTGTCCACCAAAGTGCATTTACGCTTATGGAAGAAAAAACGGTGCAGGTTTTGGTGAAACTCTATCATCTATTGCATTGAATTCTACTATTGGACGTTACTTTGGCAAGTTAGTTGAATTGAGTGACGCCGTCATATGTGTGTCTAAAGTGCAAAAAGACATTTTAATAAAAAACGAACCATCTCTATTTGACAAGACCTATGTGATATATAATCCTCTTCCTGAACTTTCTTGCATAGAAATGGAGGGCGACGACTTCGGATACTTTGGCGGACCAAATTACCTAAAGGGATTTTGTACGCTATGTCAATCCATGATTAAAATCAAACGCTCCAACCCAAAATTGAAGATTCACGCGACAAGATTTCCAAAAAGTAAAGAACAGCCTACCAAGTCATTAAATAAACTGGGATTTGTGCTACATGGAAAACTGGACAAAGATGAATATGAAAAACTCTATAAACAGGTTCGAAGCGTAATTGTCCCTTCCATATGGCATGAGCCTTGGCCATATGTAGTGGTTGAGGCGATTGTTAGAGGTAGATTTGTCATAGCCTCTCGCATAGGCGGTATTCCAGAGCAGGTCGAGGAGTGTAAAAGTGCTATTCTATGCGAGCCTAAAAATCCTAAACAATTGACAGAAGCTATAGATTTTGTAAAAAGTCTGAATAGAGAAAACATCACTGAACTAGGGCTAAAATCTAGGGAAAATTTTCTTAGGAGGTTCGATAACGAAACCACTATAAAAAGTTTCATTGGTATTTGTGAGCACTTGACCTAATCCAAAAAAGTTTATGGGGAAGATGAAAAGATGCACGGAATAAATGTTGCCATAGTCGGTTGCGGTTATGTTGCAAATGGTCACTTGGCGGCTTGGAGGAAAGTACATTCAGCACGGGTCGTCGCTGTTTCCGACTTGAATGAAACTTTAGCCAAAAGTACGGCGGAAACTTGGAAAATTCCTCATTACTGCGGGTCATTGTCAGAATTGATAGAGCTTGGCGATATTGATGTTGTTGACATTTGTACTCCTCCGCAAACACACGCTGCTTTGTCTGTACAGGCTATGGAAGCTGGATTCAATGCAGTGATTGAGAAACCTATGGCAATGACTACAAAGGATGCGGAAGAAATTGTTAGATGCCAAAAGACCACAGGCGCAAAAGCAGGAGTGATCCACAACTGGTTGTTTGACGCTCCCGTTCTTGAAGCAAGTTCTTTAGTGAAAAAGGGTTACCTCGGAGAAGTGCTATCTATAGACGTTGAGGTGCTTTCCACCAAAGACGACTCCATGGCCGCGAATGAACATCACTGGTGCCATAGTCTTCCAGGTGGAAGGTTCAGCGAAATGCTTGCCCATCCCATTTACTTAACGCGGCATTTTCTTGGAGATGTCAAGATAAGAGATGTTCAAGTTTCCAAAATAGGAGGTCACCCATGGATGAAATCAGATGAGCTTTGCGCGACTTTTGGAGCTGGAAACAAGTTTGGGAGAGCTTACGTGTCTTTCAACTCCTCTCGCGACGCTATTTTTGTTAACCTGTATGGAGAAGAAGGTATTATTAGACTCGAAATAATAAATGCAACTGTAAATGTTCTCCCAAGACGAGAGGCTAGCCGGTTTGGCAAAGGTTTTGATTCGCTGAGACAAGCAGCACAATTAACGAGTTCAACGGTTAAGAATGCTGCTAAGATTCTTTTCGGACGTTGGTCAACTGGACATGACACGTACATAAAGCTGTTTACTGAAAGTCTATCTGGCAACAGGGAAATTCCAGTCTCAGTTGAAGAGGGCCTCAAAGTCGTCAAGACTCTGGAAGAGACGTGTAGCATAATTGACAGATCAGAGAAAAACCGGAAAAACACAACCTGATCAAGTTTCCAAACCAATTGGGCGAAAGAGCATGATGGGCAGATTTAATCGCCTGTTTGCGCAAGACTTTTTATTACCTGTTTTCGACCTAGCTAGAGGAACTTCTAGGTTCAAGTTTGGTCGTGTGCTACAGAAAACGCAGTGGCTTCCTCGCAGAGAAATTGAGCGTTTGCAGAATAGAAATTTGCGTGTTCTATTGAAACACGCATATGAGAGTGTGCCCTATTATCGGAGGATATTTAGAGAAAGAGGCTTGACGCCCAGTGACATAAAACATCTAGATGACCTAGTGAAGTTGCCCATACTGACCAAGGCAGACATTAGAAAGAATTTTGGAGACTTGATTTCACGTATTTTTCCAAGAGATAAATTGATTCCATACCAGAGCGGAGGAACTGGAGATCCAATTGATTTCTATATTACTAAGGAGAGCTTTAGTTGGGAGATTGCCGCGGAGTTCAGGGCATATGGTTGGGCTGGATATAGACTCGGTGACCCTTGTTTTGTGATTTGGGGTTCTCCCGCAGATTTGTCAAAGTATGGAACTGTGATTTCACATTTTTCGAGGATTTTCGAAAACATTCTTATTGTGGATGCTTTTGTGATGACAGATGAAGTTTTGAGCAGGTATGCTTCTGTTCTAGAGAAGTTCAATCCTAGAATAATTAGAGGCTATGCACACAGTGTCTACATGTTAGCTAGGTATCTACTGGAAAAGAATATTGATTATGTGCGTCCAAGCGCTGTAATTACGACTGCTGAGACTCTTTCAGATCTGAAACGGAAGAGTATCGAAAAAGCTTTTGGCTGTCCAGTTTTTGATTATTACGGCAGTCGAGAAGTTGGCGCAATCGCAGCGGAATGCAAAGAACATAATGGCTATCACGTTAGTGTTGAGAACCTTATTTTGGAGTTTAACAGAGAAGGAGAAAAGGTGGCAGCAGGAGAAGACGGCGAAATCTTGGTGACGAATTTGCGGAATTTTGGAATGCCATTCATCAGGTATAAAATAGGGGATGTTGGGAGGCCCTCAGGTGACGTTTGCAGTTGTGGGCGCGGATTGCCTCTACTGTCTTCCATTGAAGGCAGAACAATCGAATTTCTGAAGGTTTATGACAAACAGTCAGAGCGCGTTGTTCCCGTAAGTCCCGGCGTTTTTGAGATTTCCCTAGGGCATTTACCGCTAAAGAATTATCGAATAATCCAAGAAAGTCTAGAGAAGATTGTAGTTAAAGCTGTCAAAGAAAAGGGCTATTCGCGGGAGCACACCGATTTTCTGGTTAGATACGTGCGCAAATATTTCGGAAACGACGTTGCAATAGAGATTGAATTCGTGGATTATTTACCGCCTCTACCGAGTGGGAAGAGACCGCTGGCGGTTTCGAAAATTGACGCCTTTGAATAGTCGTAGAAGTCACTCGCGAATGTTCTAGAACAAAATTTCATGCAAGTTTATCTGGAGGAATAAATTCTATTGAATATAAAACCGCGCCTGATTCGTGCGCATGCGCAACTAGACAAAAAGGAGTTTGGAGGATCACAACATTGAGTCCACTTGACAAACGTGTACGGAGAGAGATAGCAGCATTGATATTTCTAACTCTTTTTCTGTCCAACGTTTTTTGGCTTGCAATGAACGTTGAGCCTGTTCTTGCATCTCCAGCGCTTACGCTCAAATGGATCGCGCGAACCCCAGATGGGCAACGTTTTGTAGCCAAGACCCACATTGGGGCCCTTGCAGCGAATCTTGTTGGAGATAATAAGTTAGAGATAGTTGTGACGGGTACGGGCAGTGACGGAACTGGCGTTCTTGCGGCAATTGACGGAACTACTGGGACTGTGTTGTGGCAAAAGAAGAATTCGCTTATTCATACTCACTGCCCGTTTGATATTGTTGACCTGAACAAAGATGGCGTTCCAGAGATAATAGTTAGCGCATGGTATACATATGTTTATCATGGCAACGATGGCAGCATATATTGGAGTAACTACGCTAAAGCATATCAGAATTATAACGCGATTCTTGACATTGACGGAGATAGCTATTCTGAGGTTTTTGTCAGTAGCGGCAACGGGAAGGATGCAGGCTATGATTACATAACTCGTTTAAGTTATGACGGGAACGTATTGGATCAAGCTTGGTGTTGGCATCCATGTTGGGGAGGCGTGACGATTGGCGACACCAATTTTGATGGGCGATTCGAGCTTTATCAGGGAGATAGAAGCGACAGTTACAACCCTAGTGGAGACCCGTACAAGGGCGGCGGCATGGGCGTCCGAGCCCTCGACGCACACACATTGGAACCGTTGTGGAATGATCCAACCATCTTATGCAGCAGCCAAGCTCCAATGCTTGCTGATGTTGACAAAGACGGAATTCTTGATGTCATAGTAAACATGCAAACAAGTAGCGGGATTGCGGTTCTTAACAGCGCTGACGGAAGCGTCGTAACCACTGGCGGAATTTACCGAAAAGGCGTGATCGCGAGTCCTCATCCTTCCCACTCTCAGCCCACAGTCTACGATATTGACGGCGACGGAAACCTTGAACTAATTGACTGCGTCTATCCGGACGGTTCCAATCCGAAAATCTGGGACCTGTATGACTGGAAGCTGGATGCAACTCTTCCCGTTGTTTGTACTGAGCCTCCAAAAATCGGAGAAGTGACCGGAGACGGTAAGATGGACATCATTGCAGTGACCGACCACGAAATATACGTTTACAGCTACATAGGCGGAAATTACATTCAGGTGGATTATACTTCCCAGGGATTAAGTTGGGGAACCAACGACTTTACTTTGGTACAGGATGTCGATGGCGACAACCTCAACGAATTGGTCTTAACAAGCATGAGTGGATATGTCTATTGCTATGATACACCAGCGCCTGCGCCAACTCCAAGAGCAAGGTCGAATTTGCAGTTTTACAGCGAATACAGGTTGGGAGCAGCAGAATATGTGACGCCTCCAACACCATCAAGGCCCACTCTAACAGATGAACAACCACCAGACGGCTCTAGAAATCAAATGCTGAATCCAACCCTTTCCATCCACGCTACCGACTTTCAAGGAAACCTGATGGATATCGTGATTAGAACAAACGCTTCTGGAACATGGGAGGATATTGCTAGTTACACTAATGTTGGAAATGGCATGTACACTGCAACGCCTTCTGAAATGGATGATGGTGGAACCACGTATTACTGGAGTGTAAACGCCACCAACACCGTGACTGGAAAATGGACCAGCAAAACCTACAGCTTCACAACATACTCGAACGCGCCAACCCATACTCAGCCACTTTTGGTTTCAAGCGGCGGAACAAACGGAAACAAAGACGACCTTACATGCTACAACCAATCAACCACTGACCCTGACGGCAATGAAGTAACAAACATTTACAACTGGTACGTAAACGACACTTCCTTGACAAACCTGCTCTTACCCTTTGACACAAACCCCGAACCGAGTGGGCTTCCATCATTGACTGACGGATTCGAGTATGGCTTCGGCAACTGGGATGGAAACGGCATAACATCTTGGGTTCGAACAACATCTCAAAAACATTCAGGTTCTTACTCAGCGCAGGGAAGCGGTAGGAGCGACACCGATCTAACATCCGACGATTTGGATGCTTCAGCAGCAGAATGGATTGCTGTTTCGTTCTGGTATCGGGATTATGGCATCGACTTTTGGGATCTGGTCACTCTTCAGTTCTGGAACGGTTCCACTTACAGGGACATTCTGAATTTGGGGACCACTAGTCCAGAACAACAATGGCACCGTTACTCCGTATGGTATCGCACTCTCTTCAGTTATCAGATTCCAGATTTCCATATAAGATTCAAAGCAACTGACATCAGTAATAATGATGAAACATTTTGGGTAGACGATGTTTCAATAACGTTGCACAGCATTGGTGGGGAAAGCGCGAGCACAAAGGACTACTCGGGGTACAACAACCATGGAGAAGTAAGAGGAGCCACTTGGACAAGCGAAGGAGTTATCGGCGGAGCATATGTTTTCGATGGCAACGACCGCATTACAGTTAATGAGAACGGTAACAGCTTGGGAGGAGACGGCTCTTGGTCTGAAATTTCAGTAGAATTCTGGGTACGAGCCACGCAAGAAACAGGCACTGAATACTTAATATGGAAACACGCTGCCGCCAGCACAAGCACCGTAGGTTACAGGGTAGAATTCCAGGCCTACAGCGACACAGTCTACATACGTTGGCGAGTCTACAATCCCAACACAAGAACAGTCTATTACTATATAGATGTTGGTCCACGCTCTTGGCACCACGTTGTGTGTACATACAAATCGGGTGTGGAACAAAGAATCTACGTAGATGGCATAGAAAGAGTGTCGGCCACTTACACCGGCAACATTCGGGCAACTTTGGGTGGTCCAATCCAAATAGGTTACTCCAGCGGCTCCGGAGACTTTGCAGGAATGCTGGACGAGGTTAGAATCTATCCTCGAGCCCTAACGTCATTCCAGGTTTCCCAACGCTTCCTTGAAACCAAAGATGGACTAAGCAGCAACTCCACCATCCTCTGGCAGGAGACAAAGCCTAGCGAACTGTGGAGGTGCCAGGTGACTCCAAACGATGGTTTAATAGATGGAATGTCAAAATTCTCCAATTACGCGACCGTTAATTACACTAACCTTCCTCCAGCAGCAGCAAATCCTCGGATTCTGCCTTCGCCGCCCACTTCGCTGGATGATCTAGTTGCCAACTATGACTATTCTGACCCTGACGGCGACCCGGAGTATAGGAGTCGAATAAGGTGGTACCGCGATGGCGTGTTACAGTCTGCATTTAATAACCTAAGAACCGTTCCAGCGAGTAGCATTTCAAGGGGACAGAATTGGTATTTCACGGTTGAACCCAGCGACTCTCTAGTTTTTGGACCCTTGGTGACGTCGCCTACTGTTACTATTCAGAATGCTCCTCCCTCGATCGCCGGTGTGTACATAACACCGGACCCAGCCTTTGATTCGAGCGATCTAACCGCAAACCCTTATGGCTGGTTTGACAAAGATAACGATCCTGCCGCCTACACTTACAAGTGGCAGATCCTTGACAATGGAAACTGGGTGGATATACCGGGCCAAACCTCAAGCACACTCGGATCGTCATATTCTGACACGGGAGATCGCCTAAAGGTCATATGTACACCCTTTGACGGAGCGAATGAGGGCTCAGCACGGGAGAACACGAGGTGGATAATCTCTCCCCTCACCGATCCTCTGCTAATCTCTAGTTTGGGCACTAACACGACAGACGAGTACTTGACATGCTACAACCACACCTCGGCCACTGCAACCACTAACATTTACAACTGGTATGTGAACGGCGTCCCGTTCGCCAATCTGCTTATGCCCTTCAATACTAACAACCCCTCAACCGCGACGGATTACTCGGGATACTCTAATAATGGAGTAGTTTCAGGAGCCACTTGGACCAGCAGTGGCATAGAGGGTGGAGCGTACAACTTCGACGGTAATGACGTCATAACCGTTGCCGACAGCTCAAGTCTAGGCAACGACGGAACATGGAGCGAGATAACCCTGGAGTATTGGGTGAACCCTTCAGTAGACCAGAGAGGCGCCAGAATACTTAACAAAAATGGGGGAAACGCAGACGCCAGCGGCAAATACATGACAGGCTTCAACACGGCCGCAACTGGTCCTACCAACGTCGTCTTTTTCGGCATAATAATAGGAGGATCATACGTTGAAACTTACAGTGACACGTATACCAAGATACCATCGGGCAGCTGGAGCCATATTGTTGCCACCTACAAGTCTGGTGAAGGCATAAAAATCTATATTAACGGCGTTTTGAAATCTGCGAACCTAGGCGTAACTGGCAACATAGACTCCAGTGTTGGCGAGCCTCTTTTCATTGGGTATTCATCGGCCATTGGAGGAACTGCCAACCGGTACTTGAATGGTCGCCTCGACGACGTCAGGATCTACGACAGGGCATTGTCGCCGGAGCAAGCCTTGCAGCGGTACTTGGATTCAAAAGACGGCCTAATCGGCAGCTCCACAATAGTCGCAGAAGAGACAACCATAGGCGAAGTTTGGAAGTGCCTAGTAACCCCAAACACTGGCTCAGGAGATGGAACAGCAAAGTTCTCAAACACTTTGACTGTGATTGAGGCTAGCGAAACATATACCCTAACTGTGAATGTTGTTGGCAGCGGATCAGTGAATCTGAACAATACGGGACCATACTATTACGGCGACGTTGTGGAATTAACGGCGGTCGCTGATTTGGGTTGGAGTTTTAAGAATTGGAGCGTTGACTTGTCCGGCTCTGCTAACCCTGAAACCATCACAATGGACGGTGACAAAGTTGTTAACGCCACTTTCATTCAGCTTGAGTATACTTTGGCAATCAACGTTTTCGGCAATGGCTCAGTAACCAAAGATCCTGACCAGCTGAATTACACCTACGGCACTGAGGTTAACCTAACTGCGGTTGCTGATCTTGGCTGGGTATTCAGCGAGTGGACAGGTGACCTTTCTGGCAGCAAGAACCCAACCACAATCACCATGGATGGTAACAAAACTGTTAATGCCACTTTCACTCTTAACGAGCCTCCAGCAATCGACTCTTATTATCCTATAGGTGATCCCACTATCACTGAGGAGGAATCTCAGCTATTCAACGTCACCTATTCTGATGCTGATGGAAATCCCTTGACGGTTCAGTGGTATCTAAATGGCACTCCAACATCAACACTTGATAACTACACTTTCGTTGGAGACTATGATTCTGCTGGAGTCTATAACGTCACGGTTGTCGTCTCAGACGGACTAGCTCAGGACTCTTACGAGTGGACCCTAACTGTCTTAGATGTTAACAGGGATCCAACTATTGATGACTATTATCCAGACTCTGATCCCATCATCTTTGAGGGTGAGTCTCAAGAGTTCAACGTGACTTATTCCGATCCTGACGGAGACAGCGTAACAGTACAGTGGTATCTTAATGGCACCCCAACCTCAACAGCTGACTCTTACATCTTCGCTGCAAACTATAATTCAGCTGGCGTCTACAACGTCACCGTCCTCATATCAGACGGCTTGGCTCAGGAATCCCATGAATGGGTCCTCACTGTCGTAGAGGTTAACATGCCTCCAACCATAGACTCTTACTATCCGCTATCTGACCCCACCATCAGTGAGGGTGAATCTCAAGAATTTAACGTCACTTACCATGATCCTGATGGAGATCCTGTCACTGTTCAATGGTATCTTAATGGTACGCCAACTGTGACAACTGATTCTTACACTTTCGTTTCAAACTATGATTCAGCGGGCATATATAACGTAACGGTGGTAATTTCAGATGGCTTGGCACAAGCCTCCTATGAGTGGAGTCTCACCGTCCTAAATGTCAATAGACCTCCAACCATTGATTCTTATACTCCAGCGGAAACAAATCCTGAAGTCAATGAAGGAGCCAGCTTAAACTTCACCCACGTCTCTTCTGATCCAGACGGAGACCCGCTATCCTATTCCTGGCTGTTGGACGGTGTTGAACAGACGACTACGCAAAACTGGACTTACTCGCCTAGCTATGAGGATGCTGGAACACACAACATCACCCTAGTTGTTTCCGACGGTGAATTGACTGATTCACAGCAGTGGAACGTCACCGTCAACGACGTTAACAGGCCTCCAATCATAGACAGTTACTATCCTCCAACTAACCCAACCGTTGGCGAGGGAGAATCTCAACTGTTCAATGTCACGTATTCCGATCCCGATGGAGATCCCTTGACGGTTCAGTGGCTATTGAACGGGACTATTGTTGGGTCTGATGATAATTTCACATATACTGCGGATTACGATTCTGCTGGAGTCTATAATGTCACCGTGGTCGTCTCAGACGGTTTTAACCAAACATCTCTCGAATGGACCCTAACAGTATTAATCGCTAACAGAGCTCCTGTTATCGACGATTATTATCCACTTTCTGATCTCACAATCCTAGAAGGCGAATCTCAAGAGTTCAACGTCACGTATCATGATCCTGACGGCGACCCTGTCACAGTTCAATGGCTTCTTAACGGCACCGCGGTTGGATCAAACAACAACTACACTTTCACTGCAGATTATGATTCTGCTGGAATCTACAACGTCACCGTCGTGGTTTCAGACGGTTTGGAAAAAGCATCTCATGAATGGTTCCTTACCGTCTTAAACGTTAATAGACCCCCAACAATAGACTCTTATACTCCAACAGATTTAGAGCCGCAGGTTGACGAAGGAGATAGCCTAGACTTCACTCATACCTCTTCTGATCCTGATGGTGATCCGCTATCCTATTCCTGGCTTCTGGACGGTGTGGAACAGGCTGATAAGCAGAACTGGACATATACGCCCGGATACGGTGACGCCGGTTTCCACAACGTCACCCTTGTGGTCTCAGACGGCGAATTAACGGATTCTCAACAGTGGAACGTCTCCGTCAACGACGTTAACAGGCCTCCGATCATCGATACATACTATCCGCCAACTGATCCAACTATCTTTGAGGGACAAAATCAAGAATTCAACGTTACCTACCACGATCCAGATGGGGGCAGTGTGACAGTACAGTGGTACTTGAACGGCACTCCAACATCAACAGCCGACAACTACACCTTCACTGCAAGCTACGAATCTGCTGGAACTTACAACATTACAGTTGTGATTTCAGACGGATTAGTTCAAGAATCTCATGAATGGACCCTGACTGTCGTAGAGTTTAACAGGCCTCCAGTTATCGACGATTACTATCCTCTAACTGACCCAGCCATCCTTGAAAACGAACACCAAGAGTTCAACGTTACCTATCATGATCCTGACGGAGACGCTTTGACTGTTGGGTGGTATCTGAACGGCAGTTTGGTCTCAACGCTTGACAATTACACCTTCAGTGCTGGTTATCATGATGCTGGCGTCTACAACGTCACCGTCGTGGTCTCAGATGCCCTAGCCGTAACATCCTATGAGTGGACGCTGACTGTTTTAGACGTTAACAGACCTCCAACCATAGATTCCTTCACTCCAGAAGATTTAGAGCCAGAAGTTGACGAGGGAGATAGTTTAGAGTTCGCGCATACCTCTTCGGATCCAGATGATGACATACTAACCTATTCTTGGCTTCTTGACGGCGTGGAACAGGCTAATACTCAGAATTGGACCTACTCACCTGACTTTGAGGATGCTGGAACACATAACGTTACTTTAGTTGTTTCTGATGGAGAACTGACCGATTCGCAACAGTGGAGCGTTACTGTGATGAATATCAATAAAGCTCCAGTCATTAACACATTTTATCCGTTAACTGATCCAACCATCAATGAAAGCGAATCTCAGGAATTTAACATAACCTACTCTGACCTCGACGGAGACATCTTGTGGGTTCAGTGGTATCTAAACGGCACCCCAACCGTTACGGCTGACTCCTACACTTTCGTGGCAGACTATGATTCCGCTGGGATCTACAACGTCACTGTTGTGGTTTCAGATGGTTTGGCTCAGGCTTCTCATGAATGGACGCTAACCATCCTAAACGTAAACAGGCCCCCTGTAATAGATTCCTACACTCCAACTGACCTCGAGCCAGAAGTTTACGAAGGAGCTAGCTTAAATTTCACCCACACTTCTTCTGATCCAGATGGTGATCCGCTGTCTTATTCTTGGCTACTAGATGGTGTTGAACAGGCAACGAGCCAGAACTGGACCTACTCGCCCAGCTATGACGCTGCTGGAACCCACAACGTAACACTAACAGTTTCTGACGGCGAATTCGTGGTCTCGCAACAATGGAACGTCACCGTCCTTAACATTAACAGAGCCCCAGTCATTGATTCTTATTATCCGCTTTCTAACCCAACCATTCTGGAAGGTGAGAGTCAATACTTCAATGTGACTTACCATGATGTTGACGGCGACGCTTTAACTGTTCAGTGGCTTCTGAACGGAAGCTTAGTCGGTTCTCTTGACAACTACACTTTCACTGCAGGCTCGGCTTCTGCCGGAGTCTACAACGTCACTGTCGTGGTTTCTGACGGCGGTGGCCTCGTTGACTCTCAACAATGGAACCTGATCGTGGTTGAGATGCCACCTGTGCTGTTTGGGGATGGTTTTGAAAGTGGCGGCTTTAGCGCATGGGATAGTACAACATCTGGCGGAAATGGCGTAATAGCTGTTGACTCAACGATAAAGCATCATGGGAGTTACAGCAGTAAAAGTTCATGGTCGACAAGTGGCGACACGGCGTATGCTACTAAATCGTTCGCAGCCACGGACCTCATTTACGTTAGATTATACTTCAACATAGCTACTCTACCACAAAACGGTGCAATCACGAGATTTCTTCTAATACGTTCTGGCAATGCCGAGGTCGGTCAAATTGGCTTAGCGAGATCAAGTGGCGGGGTCCTATACTGGACTATCCGATACAGAAACAATGGTGTCGTTTCCACATTGTCTTATAGCTCCCTGCCCTATGCTGGCGAATGGGTTTGCATTGAATTTTTGGTGGACTGCTCCAGTGCAAACGGTCAACTTGATGGTAATTACCGTTTCTATGTTAACGGAGTTGAAATTTGGAACGCGTTGAACGTTGACACTGACGCAACCTCGGTTGACAGTATCCGAGTTGGGCTCATAAGCACCACTGGCGGGCAAACCAACAGCATCCATGTTGACTGTGTCGTTGTCGCCGACGCATACATCGGACCAGAAACAACCGCAACCACAGTTCACTTGGAGTCAGAGGAGATCGGGGCTTCCTCATCTAATCGGGGCTTCATAACCTTTGATGGAACATCGTATAGTCTTCCTTCTGATGTTTCAAAGGCTACAGGCGTCTATTCTGCAGGTTACTTTGCTGACGAAGGCTATGTTTTTGACCATTGGGTGACAACAGGGTTGATATCAGTAACCAGTGCGAATGCTAATCCAACCACGGTAACTGTCTCAGGCAATGGCATGCTTATCGCCATCTACAGAACTTATACGCCTGTGCTGTTTGGGGATGGTTTTGAAAGTGGCGGCTTTAGCGCATGGGATAGTACAACATCTGGCGGAAATGGTGTAATAGCTGTTGACTCAACGATAAAGCATCATGGGAGTTACAGCAGTAAAAGTTCATGGTCGGCAAGTGGCGACACGGCGTATGCTACTAAATCGTTCGCAGCCACGGACCTCATTTACGTTAGATTATACTTCAACATAGCTACTCTACCACAAAACGGTGCAATCACGAGATTTCTTCTAATACGTTCTGGCAATGCCGAGGTCGGTCAAATTGGCTTAGCGAGATCAAGTGGCGGGGTCCTATACTGGACTATCCGATACAGAAACAATGGTGTCGTTTCCACATTGTCTTATAGCTCCCTGCCCTATGCTGGCGAATGGGTTTGCATTGAATTTTTGGTGGACTGCTCCAGTGCAAACGGTCAACTTGATGGTAATTACCGTTTCTATGTTAACGGAGTTGAAATTTGGAACGCGTTGAACGTTGACACTGACGCAACCTCGGTTGACAGTATCCGAGTTGGGCTTATAAGCACCACTGACGGACAAACCAACAGCGTCTATGTCGACTGTGTCGTTGTTGCTGACACCTACATCGGACCCGAATAACAACAACCACAGGTTTTAGCGATTGAGAAAAACAGTGCCACCGTTTCAGAAACCAATGGAAGACTTGAATACCTTGTAGAGGACGCTTCGCCTTCAGGAACAGCTGGTTACATTACGATCGAAAGTCATCATCAACAATTAAGAGAAGTACCCGATATGAATCCAGCAACCTGAAGGTTACACGCAGGAAAGTTTTTATATGGTTTTACCCGTTCAGGTTCGCCAATATCTGTAGAATAGACATATATCACGTCTTGCTAATCTTTAGACCCATTCATTGATCACTTGAGCGGTTTTTAAATATTCCATAAGACGGTTAAGAAAGAATTGCGTGCACATACCCTGGTGAGAAAGAAGTGGAGAAAATAGAGCCAAACTCGCGACTGCACATACGCCAAAGCTATGTAGCGTTAACCATTAGGATCGCGGCTGTAACTGTAGCTACACTAGTGTTTTTCAGCCAAGACCTAGCCATAATCTTCAACGACGCCCTGCAAAGCGAAACAACAAGCCACATACTGGCCATACCACTCATATTCACTTACTTAATCTACCGAAAAAGAAAAATGCTAACAGCAGTGACGCCGCTTGAAGCACAAAACCAGCCAAAAGAAATGAAACACCTGCCAACAATCGCTGGAATCCTGCTCTTTGCCACCGCAATACTGCTCTATTGGTACGGCTCATACACATTCACTCCACTAGAATATCATATCGCAGTCTTACCGATATTCGCAGCCGGACTAACTATTATCCTCTTCAATGCTCAAACACTTAGACAACTGGCATTCCCAATAGCCTTCCTCATTTTCCTAACACCGCCCCCATCAGAAATCCTCTATGCACTGGGCGGAACCCTATCTATCATTAGCTCAGAAGCCTCAAATACAATAATAAACGCTTTAGGTGTTCCTTCGACGCTTTCAAGCGAATACGGCAATCCCACAATCTTGATCACGAGACCCAACGGCGCAACAATGTCCTTCGCCGTAGACATCGCATGTTCAGGCATATACAGCATAATCGGCTTCCTAATATTCGCAGTTTTCATCGCCTACATAATCCGAGACAAACCATGGAAAAAGCTGACGCTATTCCTCGTCGGACTCCCATTAATTTACCTGCTCAACATAATCCGAATAACATCAATACTTTTAATAGGCTACCATTACGGTGAAGAAACAGCCTTACAAGCATTCCACCTACTAGGCGGGTGGACACTCATATTCCTCGGCACGCTCCTACTGCTCGCAATCCCAGAAAAAATATTCAAAATGCAAATATTCGCCAAACCCGCAGAAAAATGCCCGAAATGCAACCCGAAAACAGAAACAAAACAAAGCTTTTGCCTCACATGCGGAAAAATACTCAAGGCCAAATCTGTAAGACTCTCCAAAAACGAAATAACGAAAATGCTGGCCGTGACCGTGAGCATAGTTTTAATGGTGTCAATCCAAGTACCAGTTTTCGCATTAACTCAAAGTCCGGCAATAGTGACAATCGAGACTCCCTATGGGGAACGACTTTCAACCGACATTCTCCCAGAAATCTCAGGGTATGATTTAGATTTCATCTACCGTGACACAGAGTTCGAGGAAATTGCCAAGCAGGACATGGCACTACTCTACCAATATACGCCTGTTGACCAACCAAACAACCCAATTTGGGTGACAATTGAAATAGCCTCAACACGTTACACATTGCACACATGGGAAGCATGCCTCATAACATGGCGAATCACACACGGGTATCAGCCTAAAGCAACGGAAATCCAACTCAAAGATATTCAGCTTGCCGATAATCCTCCAATCTTCGGTCGCTACTTCGTGTTCCAATATAAAACAACCAACGAAACACAAGCAGTGCTATACTGGTTTGAAACCGCAACATTCGCGGTAAACTCGACATCACAACAGAAACACGTGAAGATTAGCCTAATAGCGCATCCAGACAATTTAGAAGACTTACATTCTCTAGAGAATCAGCTTCTAATCTGCGCAAGAGCCATTGCAAACTACTGGCAGCCAATCAAAACCTGGTCACAAATAGCACTGTTCCTATCCCAGAATGGAAACAAACTAGTGACATTAACAATTGCAATGCTAGCAGGAATAGTGATTTTCTACGTTTTCAAGGGGAGAAAGGAAAGAAAAACGAATTTCCACACCTACAGAAAACTACCAAAACCCAGCAAACAAGTAATTGACGCAACACACGAAACAGAAAAAACGAACATTCCAACGCTGAATAACATAGCACTCGCATATCAGAACATAACTGGACAGCCCGTAGACAAAGAGAAACTCCTACATGAACTCTCTGCAATAGAAAAAACAGGGATATTGAAAAGTGTCATAACCAACAGAAACGACGAGCCGATACTGGTTTGGAAAACACAAATGACGTTTGAATAAAGAAGTACTGAGAACAAGCGAAAACAAGCATGCGCAGGAAAAAGCTAGAGGAAAAATAGAATGCGATACGATTATGTTTCGTACATCATAACTATCCTATGTCTCATGCTAGCAGCCTTACTCTTTATGGGTTATGCACAATACATCAAGGTAACCGGCAACCAAGTGTCAGATCTCGTTATAGCCCAGTTCTTAACGATCTTAGGTTCAGTCCTTGCTGGACTGGGCTATTTGGCAAGACCAAAGAAATCGACGCTGGCTCCGATACCTATACTCGTTCCTTCCCCGCCAAACCCAAAAGAAACAAAGCCTAAAAAGGGGTCTGAGAACAGAGGGCGCGCACTCGCTCAGCTGAAACGCAAACCAGAATTGACAAAGATCATAAGTTTAACTTTATTTTGCACGGGCATAGCTGCACTCACCGCCTCTATTCTGTATTCATCCTCAATCCTGGCCTTCATTGGCTTAGGCTTGACCTTTTGGGGCGCCATCCTCCTCTACATAAAAACCGAAAAATACATCCAAGAAGCGCTACTAGATAAAACAACATTCCCCTCACTCATAACCCTAAACCAAATGATAACAGAACTAGGCTTAAAGGGCCAAGCTGTCTACCTCCCACCAAAATACCTAAAAGACTTCGAATCCAGCAAGATCTTCATCGCCAAGCAAGAAAAAACAAAGCTACCAACACCTGAACAGATTCAAAAAGAAGAAGAAAGAATGTTTGTTACAAACCCTGAGGGCATCTTACTCACGCCACCAGGTGCCGACCTAGCCAGACTCTTCGAAAAAACTCTTGATACAAGCTTTACAAAAGCAGACTTACAATATCTCGAGGACAATATGCCAAGGCTATTAGTTGAAGACTTGGAAATTGCCGAAAACGTCAAAATAGAAACCAAGAAAAGCTTAGTCTATGTCAAAATGGAAAACTCAATCTACAAAAACATGCACATAGAAGCTGAGAGGCTTCCCAACATCAAGGGCTCAATAGGTTGCCCGATCTGCAGTGCAATAGCATGCGCAATCGCAAAAATGGCTGGCAAACCAGTAATAATTGAAAGAGATGAAACAAGCGAAGACAGTCGAACCATTATCATAGAATATCGTTTACTGTAGAACAAAATAGAAGATGCAAATATGTCTTTTCCTTTAAGCTGGGACCTAAGCCTCTGGCTAGCCATCACCGCAATAATACTCCTCATCACTTCCGAAATGCTTTCACCATCCTACGGCAAAATAAACATCCACATAAACAAGAAAAAACTCAAAAACGTCGCATTTGCAGTATCAATCCTCTTTCTAGCAACGGTAACAATAAGAATCATTAGCATAGTCCTTACTCCATGAAAAAGGATGCGCGTCCGAACAGACATCCTTTAATTATTCTCTAGAACAAATAGCAGATTTTTACAGTACTCACTTCCATACATGTATTTAAGGGACCTTAAATTATTAAATGTACACAGACTAATGAGTGTGGAAAGATGAAGAAATTAGCATTAACGATGGCAATTTTTCTGACGTTTGCCGTAGTTTCAAACGTTTTGGCATTCGACTGGAGTGGAACACCCATAAACTCGGGGTATGCCGTAACAACCGACAAGCATGGAATGGAAGTCCCATTGGGAACGCCTGTGACCGCTTGGGCTGGAACGACTGACTTGAGCATAACAGAAGTCAAGTTCCGGTGGCTATACCCCAACGGTTCAGAGTTTGACATAGTTAGCGTATATTGGGACGACCCAGACCATACCTCAGTGGACGAGTGGGAAGGCCAACCCGTGCGCCAATTCAACAATACAATAATTCCAAATGTAGTAGGGGACTGGGGTGTACAAGCCATCTTCTACAACAGCACTGGAGGCCCAGGACGAGGTCCAGTGCCAACACAACCCTATAAAGTGGCTATCAGAGCAAGATCATTCTTCGCTATACCCGAAGTTGCTATCGGCACAATAGCAATCCTAATTTCCATGTTCGGAGCTTTAGGTTTCTTTGCAGTAAGGAAGAAGCGCATCACTCTGACCAGAAAGTCTCTGTGAACGTACGCGCTACGCGCGCTTTACCGACTTCTCCTTTCTCGCAAAATTCTAGTGTTGAACCTCTAGGCTGTGGATTACTACCTGTCTATTCCTGTGCACATACCTCCCAGCTGCGCGCGCATTTATATATGAAATTATCGCATTCAATCTTTCTGAGGATAAATGGCGTGAACCGAAAATCCACAGAAGACGCACTCACCAAGACCATAATTCAAATTACAGGAGACAAAAAACCAAGAAACGTTCAGCAGCTGGTAGACCTAGTCAAGGCGGAAACCTCTTTACCAGAGCAGAAGATTATTGAACGTGTCCTCCGGCTTCAGAGTCAAGGAAAAATAACGCTAAAAGAGTTGCCAACACGACCCCCGCAAAAACTGGGCACTTATCTAAAGACAAAAGAAGCCTACTGGTACTGGACAACTTTAATTCTGATAACTGTAACAACACTAACCGTATTCACCATTCCAGAAAACGCCTACCCGATGGTTTACATAAGATACTTTCTTGGCGCAATCTTCGTCCTCTGGCTACCTGGCTATAGCTTCATAAAAGCGCTTTTCCCTACAAAAGAGCTGGATGCAATAGAACGTATAGCGTTAAGTATTGGTTTAAGCTTAGCACTAGTACCGTTGGTTGGTTTGCTTCTTAACTACACTCCCTGGGGTATACGACTAGCCCCAATAATGTTAAGCTTATTCACTTTGACCACACTTTTCGCCACAGCTGCAGTTATAAGAGAACATCAAATGAAACTTTGAAGCATTTACAGTTCAAAGGTAAAACCATGATATAATGTGTGTGCAAAAGAAACAATTATGAGGATGTTCTTTTTCAAGTGCAAACAAAGAACAATTTCCTGAATGTTCTATATATACTTCGCATGTCTTTAAATAAGACCGATTCCACAATTGTGTTGAACATGTAGGTAACATAAATTGATTGAGAAAAAAATCCTGCCATTAATCTTCGCTACACTAATCGTCACTTTCCTCATTAGCTCTACAAATGCATACTCGCACAATACACTTGACGTGAATGTAAGCTGCTACCCTGAAGTAATTCTGCCTGGTCAAACTGTAACACTAACATGCACTGCAAACATGGATGGTAAAGGAATAGTTTTCGTTATCCAACCCGTTAAAGGATCTTCTACAGCATCATCACAATCTGAAGATATGCAAGAAGACCTTAACAAGATTTCTTCAGATCCGGATGGTTCATTGTGGAAGATTATAAGCTATGCGTGGGTCAGAATCACCAATGCGGAAGGTGGCGAACAGGAACTTATTTTTCCGGATGACTTTACAGGATTGAATGGGGAGCCCAGCACCAACATACTTGGAAAATACTATGTTTTCTTCGTCTTTCTTCACCTCTGTGTTTGCAAGATCGGTTTCGATTGTTCAAGGTTCTTTGTGGTTCCTGAATTACCGCTTGGCACCTTAATGGCTATAACCGCTTCATTTGGAGCATTAATAGGGCATGTGTCAGTAAAACACTTGCGAACAAAACGTCGCGCACCATCATTTTAGTCTTCAAAACCAAAGCAACTGCTCTATTATTAAAAACCGCAGGCAGACATCTGGCTTACATAACTTCTCCAGCGCGTATGTATTACGCGCATGTACAACAGTAATAAGGCACCCTGATCTGTAAGAATTCAAGGCGTTTCACATGGAAACTGGCAACATACCTGGAGGAACACTCCAAATAACACTGGCCAACGCCTTTCAACACCTAATTATGGCACTGTTCTACATCATCGTAACAAAAACAAACGCCCTAACCCAAACAGACATAGGAGCACTGTCAATCCTAAGCTTCATAGCCGCAACATTCTCCCTCCTAACCCTACTAGCCCTACCAACCGCCCTAACCAAATTCACCTCAGAAAAAATAGGAAAAAACCAAAAAGGAGAAGCCACAGCAATACAGAAAACCATAACAAAAACTGTTATTACACTATCCATAGCAGGCTTCGCAATAGCCGCCCTCTCATCACAACTAGTCTCACAATATTTCTGGAACAGCCCCGAATACGTGCTCCTCATAATTTTGATACTCATCTACGCATTTCTAACTAACATAATAACTCTCTGCAACTCCACCCTACAAGCACTCTACCTCTTCGGAAAAATGGCTACCCTAACCATCATATTCATAGTCTCAAGTCGAATAGTAGCTACCGCACTAGCGTTGCTCCACATGGGTGTTGCAGGAGTAATAATCGGCTACATAATCGGATCAATAATAGCCTTGACTATTGCCATAAACTTTCTACGCGGCAAACTACCAAAAACCACGAAAAACATGCCCCTGAAGCCATTACTCCACTTCAGCCTTCCCCTATTCTTAAGCTCCATAACGGCACTCGTCTTAAGCTGGGCAGACGTTGTAATCATAACATTCCTCACCGGCGACTACTCCCTAACAGGAGTTTACTACATCGTGATCAACAGCGTAGCCACCCTCACCATACTATATATCCCCATGACGACCACCATATTCCCAGCACTCTCAGCCCAACATGGTCTCGAAAAACCCGAAAGCATCAGCAACATTCTAAGAACCACGAGCCGATACCTCATCTACATAATCTTTCCCAGTTGCATAGGCCTCACAATCATTGCACCCACAGCCTTAACATTCTTCTACGGCGCCAGTTACACAAAAGGAGCAATACCGTTAGCCATACTATCCATAGCCGCAATCATCATAGCCCTATATTCATTATTCACAACAGCCTTGACAGCCATAGGAAAAACAGGACAAATACTAAAAATCAACGTAATCTCTGCCTTCTCAGCCATCCTTATACTCGTAGCCCTCGTACCATTCTTCGAAACAACTGGAGCAGCCCTCGCACGTCTAACCACACAAATAATAATCCTCGTACTCGCAACCTACGCACTTCGCAAAGAAATCAAAATTCAGCTGGACAAGGAAGCGCTATGGAAATCCGCCCTAGCCTCAACAGCATTCGTCCCACTCCTACTCACACTCGAACTCATCATAAGCTCAAGACTATCCACAACCCAAACCCTCGCTATAGAAATATTAACCGCAGCAGGAATCTACGCATTTGCCCTTTACATCTTAAAAGCCCTAAAAAGCCAAGACTTCGAACTGCTAAGACAAGCCCTCCCAAAACCCCTAACAAAATACCTCAACATCCTTGAAGGCATCATTGTCCGATAAAAACGCGCGCGATTGCTCTAGCCACCATCCATCCTACTGCACAAGGTATCGCCGGTTATTCTGTCGTGTCAAGCAAAATCCGACGACCGACGATACGTAGCGTAGCTATCTGTTCTGTAACTCTTTGATATGCGCGTGCAATTATAAAAGACCTATACCCCGAGATGAAGCGTTCTCACCACCGGGAAAGTTGAAAATGAAGAAAAGAGTCTTTAGATTTACCGATAACCTATTATAATCATGCCCTCTTCCTCTTTGCTGGCATAGCAAGCAAACGCCAAAGCAAATAATTGGTCATCATGTCTACGTGGTGGATGCCAAAATTTTAAATGGATTCGTTCTCGCGCTGTCTTAGGTTGCAAATATTCACACTGCTGTTCATTTATTTGTGCAATTAATTCTGCATCATCTGATAATATACCAAGTTTCTTTTGCTCCATCAACAGCTTTAGGAATGTAAGTGTTTCTTCCTTCCAACGATCTGTCAGAACCAACCCTTTCACGTTACCAAGTCCTATCTCCTTCATTTCATCAACAATTACGTCTCCAACTCCAGTTTTATCCACACATATACTCGCAAAACCAAAAATTTGTTCCGCTCTAGCCACGTGACCTATAACATCGGGGTAAGGTGTTCCCAACGGAAACTCATGCTTATAAACAAGTCTCCGTTTACCACTGATTTTTTGCACCACAGCTAATACACTATGATCCATTTGTTTTCCAACGTCTAAGCCAGCGTAAAATGATCCACGGCGACTGCTACGATCAATTTTTTCCAAGTCGTCGAAATACCGATTTGGCGAATCAGGGTTGCCTAGTTCTGGGTCCACACAGCTTATAATTAAGTCCATTGGAAAAAAGACATTTGTTAACTCTGTCCACTGGGCTTCAACCTCACGCGTCCATTCTTCCTGAGTCATATCTAATTTCCACTCGCCAAGCCTTTTCTCACTGACCAGCGGGCTTGTATAAGACGGGTAATGGTGTACATTGTAGCGTTCTCTTTCGAGAAATGCTCTACGCAGAATATGGTCAAAGCCTTTAGGAGTTCCGCTCATAACGAAGTGGCAGTTCGGCTTTGTCAGCATTGGCATAATTTCTGATGTTATCATTTCGCTTGGTATAATAGACGCCTCGTCGCAGAAGACCCAGTCCGGATGAAAACCCCTAAGCTTATCAGGGGAGCAAGGCAAAGCAACAAGCCTTCCACCCAATGAAGGCTTCAATCTTATGGTAGTACGGGTTGTGCCCGGATGCTTGATCATCTCCCTCATGAGAGGGTTAGATTGAATCGTGTGATAGCAATAGTCAAACATAATCATGCTCTGACGCTGCGTGCTAGATATAATCAAACACTCAATTTTAGGCTTGGTGTAAACAAGCCATAGATTTTTGCGGCTAAAAACCAAAGACTTACCCCATCCACGACCACAAACAGCAACCTGCCTCGGATGCATATCCCTCAAAAGCCTCTGATGATCGGGCGCATCAACAAGCCACTTATCGTTGCACATCAAAACCGCGAAAAACACGGGATCCTCAACCACTCTTTGCCTAACTCTCTCATCTCTCAAAACTTCCCGGAGCGCTTTTGGACGAGCAATGAGCTGCTCCGAGAACGACGCCACAAAAGCCATGTCGTTAAGCAGGCGATTTATGAACTCTTCCTTCTCCAAATGCGTGCCTTCTCCCTGACTATCATTCGAAACGCTGCAGGAACCTTGGTCAAAAGCGAGCCTAAATCCTCATCTTCAAGTTCTTTCTCTCCTTGACTAGCAAGAAGCTTGTTCAAAACTCCTATCGTGTCAGCCAAAGTTTTAGCCCAACGCCGCTTCTCCTCAGGCGTCAACATAGGATCCTCCAAGTACCTCTTCGCCTCTTCAATAACCTTCCAAAGTATCTGAATAGCCTCTTCAACAGTGCGCTGACCTGAAGGCTCGACTTCTTTCATAATCCTATTCCTCCTATATGGCAACTTGGAAAAGAGACGTTCGATTATTACCGAAAGGTTCTTTCGAAAACTCTTTAATATACCTTTCGCTTATTATCGAAAGAGAACATCCATATGCGACCACCAAAAAGCCACAAAGCAATAATAGAAAAACTAGCCTTCGCCCCATCATTGACTATTTACAGACTCAGCAAAGAAACAGGCTACTCAACCTCGACACTACACCAAGCCATAAAAACCCTTATCTCAAACAGAATAGTCAAAAAACACAAAAACGGTTTCGCCCTATCCTTCATCGGACTCGTCAAATACCTCGCAAGCCGCTTCCCAGACCCAGAATTCGACCACAACCAAATCTCCCAGATAATCAGAGAATACGCCTCAATCGACGACTGCCCACTGCTAACATCGCACCAAGCCTTCCAAAAATGGATAGGCAACGAATACTACGAAGACATCACATCCACATCATACATAGTTAACCATCTCTACGAAACACAAATCCAAATCGTACAAGTCAAGGCCCCAAAACCAATAAAAAGAGGCGAAAAAATCCCAATCCCCATCCCCACACCATCACTAGAACAACTAGAAAAAGAATGGAAACACACACTAGCACTAACATTCTTCAACTTAATCACAACAAAACCACAACCAAAACTCAAACAACTCCCCCAAGACCAAAACATACAAAACTACCTCAAAAAAACCCTCAAAGAAGAAATATCCAAAAAGCAAAAAGAAATCCAAAACCTAAAAACAACATTCAAAAACCTCACAAAACCCCAACCACCAAACAACAAAACATATTAGACCCCAAATAGAGGGGCCTACAACAATTGCACGCACACAAATTCGCGCGCAGCGATGAATTCCAAATTCTTTCTGCTAGCCGCTTCCAATTATGACTATGTTAAAGCTGAAGTTTGTTATTCCAGTAATGTTGTTTCTTACAGAAAGCGTTAAAACTGCTGGAGTCACTTGATTCACATTCAAGGATTTTCCTTCTGAATCCCATGTGCAAGTAATGTAGTTTGAGGCAGTAGGAGGATTCCAACTGGAGTATGGTGTAGTCATTGATATGGTGACTGGAACGTTGCTAGTATTCTTTATATAAACGGTTTTATTTACTGTTTGTCCAGGTTCAAGAGTTGTCCAGTTAATTGAAGTAACAGGATTTATGCAAGCAAGTTCTGAATAAACACCGACTCCAACAGCTTTCACCGTTCCAGTGTTGGAAACTGTCCTGCTTGTTTGAACTGAAGCTAACACAGAAAGAGTCAAAGTATACAGAACGAGTGTGAGGAGAGCACTCGCAACTATAAGCTCGTTTCTTTTCAGCGTACGCCCACCTGAATTTGTAGTATGTATTAAGACTTAATAAACCTTTTCGTTTAAATGTTCTACAAGTATACAAGTCTTCGTTGGATTCGAAGAAAACCAGCCTCAAGTATTACCGCTTATGATTACGTTAAAGCTGAAGTCTCAGCATAAATTCTATAAGATAAAACACGAAAACAGCAAACTCTATTCGGTTGAATAAAGGCATTTCATCATTCTGGAGCAACTTAAACATTCATCGGGAATTGCAGCGTTTTTGCCAAGCTTTTTCAGGTATCCAAAATGGTGAGGACACTCTGCGGAATTTTTTGGAGGAGGTGTTGGCGACTGCACGTCTCCTTCTGTTTTCAAGCTTGATTTTGTGGTCATCGATTTTTTTTCTGTGGCTGTTTTCGTTGATGGTTTTGTTATGTATAGTATCAAGAGGACGATGACTGCTATCACTAGAATAAGATCGATGGCGGATAACTCGAACGAAAGCATGAAGCCCCCTAAATAGAATTCAATCTCATACTCAGATATAGATTTGATGAATTCAACATATATAGCGCAAGTACAAAGCATAAATAACGTAAGGACTATTGAAATCCACTCAAACAATTGGAGGAATCACTCACGTATGCAGTTGGACACCTAGCCTTAGGGTACTTGTCTGGGAAAGTAACATCCAAGGTTATAAACGCGGACGTAAACATTCCTCTATTGTTCGTAGTCTCCGTGATGCCTGACGTTGACCTATTAATACCCGGCCTAGAACATCGAGGACCAGTCCACTCAATAATCATTTATTGTCTTCTTTTCCTTCCTGTCTTCATGCTTTATGGAAAAAGGGCTACGCCATATTTTGTAGCCCTAACCCAGCACATCCTCATAGGCGACTACCTGACAGGAGGCACACAACTGCTATGGCCTATAACCACCAACTGGTATGGCCTGGGAATGGAAATAACAAGCTTCGCCAACATTTTCACAGAATGGGTCCTTTTCCTCACCTCCATAACAATCATGTTCAAAACAAAGGATGTATGGCTACTATTCCAACATCACCCGTCAAACCTTACGTTGTCCATACCAGTCCTCACGGTTCTTCTTCCCACATTCTTAAGCTTCCCCTTATCCGTTCCATTAGAACTCGTAATCCCACACATTACCTATCTAATGCTCTTCACTCTCTCCACTGCAACAGATTTAAAAGCCATATTGACGAGAAACTCTACACGAATTTAACTAGTTCTTTGATCGTTGTTTAAGGATAATCTAATGTTATAGATACTATAGGAGTATAAAAAGAAAATTGAAGGTTTATTTTTTCTTTTTCTTAAGTTTGACGAAGTGACAAAGGTGGCTTGCTCTCTCCCCATACTACGAGTAATGTTGACCGTAGTTTCTTCCGAGGATGCTTAGGTCCTGCCAGTCCACTTTCCCGTTATTGTCAAAGTCGGCTGCTGGGTTCCAGTTGGGGTCTCCTGGCACGGTCTCGTAGGCTAGTCCGAACAGGCCAAGGTCCACCCAGTCAACCGCACCACTGCCGTCCACGTCGCCTAGCAAGCGAGCGCCTCCAGTTACAAGGATATCAAAACTGAAACTCGTTATTCCTTCTATCTGGCGAGATATAGATAGAGTCAGCGTTATTTGGAGGGCTTCACCGGGATTTATCCGCTGTCCAGTATAGTTCCATCTAAGAGTTATGTAATCAGATGCTTTTGATGGATTCCAGTTCGTCGTTGACATGATAAGATATATCCGTTCTTCAACTTCATTTCGAATATAGACAACGATACTCTTCGTTGACCCTGGTGTAAGAGTTCCCCAGTCGATTGAAAATATTCTTTTAGTGCATTTACTGTCCCAGTAAACCCCAACGCTCTCCGTTTCTACACCTGAGACGTTGGTAATGGTGTTCGTGGTTACTAAAAGCATGAAAGCGAAAAGGATTAAGCTTGCGACAACAAATGCAAGCAAAACCTTCTCTTTATTTAAACGGTGCATCTCTCCTCTCTCTCGTCCTACTATTTGTGGTTAGTATCATTTTTGATTTTCTATAGAAGAGTCTTCTAGATTTTACTTACATCTTCTGCAATAAGGTGTGCGCATGGATCGGCTGGAAAAAGGCTACAACCCCGCCTCAAAGCCAATCAGAGAAACAGAAGAAGAGCGGAAATAAGGAAAAGCAAAGAAGAACCAATAAGACATGTAGTTCTTCAACCTGCTTGACGATCTGTTGCCTGCTTCTGTGTGCACGCGAGTATCGACCGGTAATTCTGTCGGTGAAAACAAATCCGACGACCGGCGATACCTAGTGCAAACCTCTTCAAATTAAGAGCCTTATGCTAGGTGAAGTATAAACCCAAAAAGTGGTGGGCCGGGCCGGATTTGAACCGGCGACCTTCTGCACGTCAAGCAGATGTCCTAACCGTGCTAGACTACCGGCCCTCTTTCAGTTTTTACATGTGTTTTCGCTTATTTAATTTTCAGTTTGGTTGGCTTTTAGTTTTTATCTGGGAGACAAAATGCTTAATAGTTTTCTTGTTAGGTAAGTTTTTGGGCGGGTAGATCAGCCTGGAATGATCGCAGCGTTGGCATCGCTGAGGACGCGGGTTCAAATCCCGCCCCGTCCACAAAATTGAGCAATATTCAAGCAGTTTCTAGGCGGTGTCTTTGCTCAAAATAGGCGAAAAATGTGCTTTTCTGAAGGGAGCTTCCAATAAACTTTTGTGCCATTTCACTCGGGCATTTAAATAGCGCGCGCATTCTAAACCTTTTTATATGCGGGTTGCTGTTTAGTTAGGTTGTCACATCAATTAATGCTTGGACTAAAGAAGCTTTTGAAGGCTCTTGAAAACCACATGCAAAATTTTTGTGACAGGAGAAATGAAACATATGCAAATACAATACTTCAAAGATTTGCCGTTAAGTCCAGAGGTTATGAAAGGCATTGAAGAACTTGAATTCAGTAATCTTTTTCCGATTCAGGCTCAAGCAATAATCCCATTACTTGAAGGAAAAGATGTTATTGGGCAGGCACAGACCGGAACGGGCAAGACTGCGGCTTTCGGAATTCCGATGGTTGAACGCCTAAACCCAAAAATCAACAGCGTTCAAGGCTTAGTCTTAGAGCCAACACGTGAACTCGCCATACAGGTTGCAGAGCACATAAGCCGATTCAGCAAATACTCAACATTCAAAGTCTTACCGGTTTACGGCGGAGAATCCGTCCAAAGACAAATCAGCGCACTGGAGAGAAGCGTCCACATTGTTGTTGGCACGCCAGGCCGCATAATAGACCATCTGAAACGAGGAACACTAAATCTGGCATCAGTGAAAATTGTTGTTCTCGACGAAGCTGACAGAATGCTTGATATGGGATTCATAGACGACATAGAATACATACTTTCAAAGGTGCCAGCAAACAGACAGACAAGCCTCTTCTCAGCAACAATAGACCAGTCAGTAATGAATGTATGCCATAGATACATGAAGAGACCTGAAAAAATACTAGTAAGCAAAGACGAAATAGCCCTTACACAGATAAACCAGTATTACATGGTTGTAAACCCTAAAAACAAATTTGAAATTCTACGCAACGTTTTAGACGAAAACCACATAGAACGAGCCATAATATTCTGTAGAACGCGCAAAGGAACAAGCATGCTGGCATACAGGTTAAGGGCGCGAGGATACGACGCAAAACCGTTGCATGCTGGGTTCACTCAACCGCAAAGAGACTTCGTTAGCAACTCTTTCAGAAAAAGAAAACTAAAACTGCTTGTTGCAACCGATGTTGCCGCAAGAGGCCTAGACATTCAAGGAATAACCCACATAATAAACTTTGACATCCCATTAGACGCACTAGTCTATTTCCACAGAATCGGACGAACTGCCAGAATGGGACGCGAGGGAACCGCCATAACACTTGTGGGCTACGGAGAAATGGCAGAATTAAACCGAATAAGAGCTTTAACGAAAACCACAATAGAAGAATTGGAAGGTGGTATCCATGTGTCGTATAGAGAATCCCGGAAACTGCATAAAGCAGTCTGCTCTGATTGCGGTCAACAATGTGAAGTTCCGTTCAAACCCGATTCTAGCAGGCCAGTTTACTGTCGATATTGTTGGGCAGAAAGAAGGGCGACTACGACCTAGGTATTCGGTATCATCGCGCGCGCATCTGGGGAAATTTGAAAGATTTAAATGATAGTATTAATTTAGCCCCGTCCACACGACTTTCCTAAGCCGTTAACCGAAAAACACCTTTGCTATTTCATAAAGCCCCAAATCAACGGTCTTTCGCTTACCAACAACATCCTTCAACGGAACAGAAACAATTTTGTTTCTCTGAAGAGCCACCATAAGTCCAAACTGGCCTTTGTGAATAAGGTCTATGGCGGCGATTCCATATCTTGTTGCCAGAATTCTGTCGAAGGCTGTTGGAGAACCGCCGCGTTGAAGGTGACCAAGGTCCACAACTCGGGTTTCAATGTCTATTCTTTTTTCAATTTCCCTCCCAAGATAATAGCCTACACCACCAAGTCTAGGGTGTCCAAACTCGTCTACGCCGGGGCTATAAACAATTTCTTCGCATCCTTTGGGCTTTGCTCCCTCAGCAACAACGATGAGGCTGAAGTTTTTACCGCGATTCTGCCTTTGCTTAATGTAACCACAAACTTCATCGATGTCAAAGGGTTTCTCCGGAATTAGGATGACGTCTGCTCCTCCAGCAATTCCAGCCTCTAACGCGATCCATCCGGTGTATCTGCCCATTACCTCAAGGATTATTACCCTGTGGTGTGCCTCCGCCGTAGTATGAAGCTTGTCAAGCGCTTCGGTGGCTATAGAAACTGCAGTGTTAAAGCCGAAAGTATAATCGGTGCCAGCTAGATCGTTGTCAATTGTTTTAGGCACCGCAACGCATGGAAGCCCCATTTCATAAAGCTTGTGAGCCACACCTAAAGTGTCCTCTCCTCCAATGACAACTACGGCGCCGAGGCCGTTTTCTTTAATATTTTTCAGAATTTTCTGCGCTCCAGCTTCACGTTTAAAGGGGTTGGTTCTCGAAGTTCCGAGAATGGATCCTCCGCGGGGAAGCATTCCAGAAATTGCTTTTAGATTAAGTGGGATGAATTCGCCTTCAATTAATCCTCGCCATCCGTCCCTAATTCCAACAATTTCATAACCATAATTCCGGATTCCCTTTCTCACAACCGCTCTGATAACCGCGTTGATTCCCGGAGCGTCTCCTCCTCCGCTTAGGATTCCAACTTTCATTTTTCTTTCCTCCTCCCTAAGAAGCCTGAACTTCCAAATAAGCGCATCTTACTCTTAACAACCTCTTTCATAGCTTCTTTCGCCGGGCCTAAAATTTTTCTCGGATCAAATTCTTTTGGGGAATTGGCTAAGACTTCTCGGATCGTAGCCGTGAAAGCCAGCCTTAAATCGGTGTCAATGTTTATTTTTGCTATTCCTAGGGATATGGCCTTTTTGATATGATTGTCTGGGATTCCCTTGGCTCCAGCTAATTCAGCTCCGTACTTTGTGGCTTTTCTGATTATCCATGGCGGAACGCTTGACGCTCCATGCAAAACTAAAGGAACCTTAACCTTTTGCCTTATAGCCTTCAACCTTTCAAAATCAAGTTTTGGCTCTGCTTTGAATTTGTAGGCGCCATGGGAAGTGCCGATTGCAACCGCAAGTGCGTCTGTACTGGTTCGTTCAACAAACTCTTTGGCAGTGTCGGGGTCTGTTAGGATTGCCTCCTTTTCTTCAACAGTGGATTCCTCTATGCCAGCAAGTCTTCCAAGCTCCGCCTCAACAGACACCCCTCTTGAATGAGCCAAATCCACAACACGTTTTGTTAAAGAAATGTTCTCTCCAAAATTTAGATGGGAACCATCAATCATGACGGAAGTAAAACCGGCATCAACGCATTTTGAAACGGTTTCTACATCCGTTCCATGATCTAGATGGAGGGACATGGGCACCGAAGCGGATTCCGTTGCAGCTTTCACCATTCTAACCAGATATTTTAGGCCAGCGTACTTGATGGCGCTGGGAGTCACCGCCACGATGACAGGGGACCGCTCTTCAACAGAAGCCTCGACAACAGCCAACAAAGTCTCTAAGTTGTTAATGTTAAAAGCGCCGACAGCGTAACCCTCAGCCTGAGCGGTGGACAAAATCTCCTTATTTGTAACAAGCATGTTTTGATCCCAAACAGTATCCAGCCAAACGGTATTAATGAACTTTATGAATTTCACGTCAAACCATGATAAAACGCTCATGAGCGCAAAATGGAATAGAATTTTCGAAAAATTAGAAACAACATTAATCTTGAGAGACGAGGATTTACAGCGATTTCACTGCATGGCTTATGGCTTCTCTAAAGTTTTCCGGGTTTTCTGGAGTTATTATGTAGTTTCCATGTTTCGTTTTTATTAAGACGCCGTCGTTGAAGTTGGTTATTGTCATGAAGGCTCTTCCAAGTCCTGGAATTTGATAGTATCCTCCGTGGAAGCTAGCTCCAAAAAGTCTTATGCCGAAGGGTATGAGCGTCTTTTCAACGTGCACTATGTCTCTTAAGCTAACGCTTTTGCTTCCTCCGATGAGTCTGGATGTTTTGATGAGGAGTTCTTTATCCGTTAAAATGTATTTTGTTCTGTAAATGGAAATTAAAATGAGAAGTATGATGACCTCCACAAAAATTAACACAACAACAGCTGTTAAGCCTAGGATTCCCATGGGCGTAAAGAAACTGGCATAAGTAAAGAATACAATAAGTGCGGCTATGAAAACCACCAATCCAATGTATAATCCAGCTATAAACTTAGAGACTCTAGGTCTGTTGACAACGTCCATGCTCGCGATCTTCCTTCAAAATCAGAGAAACAAAAACGTACTAATATGGTTTTCAGAAGATTAGATTCTTTTTGGTTTTTATTTGGTGAGGTTTAGCAGTTTTGCGGCGTTTAAACCTAGGATTTTATTTTTCTCTTCATCTGTTAGGTGTTGACAGTTCTTTATCACGTTAACTTCATATTCCATGTTGCTTCCCATTACCACTGGATAGTCTGAACCGTAAAGCAGCCTGTCCATGCCAATGTTTTCCCTAATCCTTTCAATAACCTTACCCGTGTATATCATGTGGCTGGCAGCCGAAGAGTCGAAGTAAACGTTTTTGAATTCCTTTCCCAGATCCAATGCCTCATCAAGCCATAATCCCGGCCTAACGGCGCTGTAGCAACCTGTGTGGGCGAGGATTATCTTTGGCTTATACCTTTCCAAGATTGGCTTCAAATATTTGGGATTTGCATCTTCTGATAGTTCAGGTACTTCCCAGGGTCCGGGGTCGCAACCCGTGTGGTACAAAATAGCCTTCCTGTTTTTCTCGCAGTATTCGCAGATTGTCTCGAAATTCTTGTTTTCGGTAGGATTGAAAAACTGAAGGGTTGGCAGCATTTTTATTCCCTTCAAATTAAGCTTGCTGATTTCCTTTAACTTTTCTTCCACGTATTCCTCGTCTTTGTTGGGGTTAATTGACCCGAATCCGATGAACCGACTTGGATGTTTTTTCACTAACTCTGCTATCTCTAAATTTGAATTTTTCATATGAGGATAGTATTCAACAACGCCAAGAAAGAAATTCTTGATTATTTCTTCTATGGGCTGGAAACTCCATAACATTGGAAGAGACAAAGAGGAGCTTGACTTGAAGCGCCTTCTCATTTTTTCTTTTATCTCAGGCTTTTCAACATCCAGCGGATCAGTGTCTACGAACAGCAAAACGCTGCGGTTCACTCCAGCTTTTTCCATTTCAGCCAAAATCTGAGTTTCAGGTACGAGCGTATGGACGTGAACATCAATTATCAGCTTTTCCTCACCAGTTTTAGTCATATGCACCCCACTTTCATATGGTAGTTGCCGAGTTAAACCCGTCTGCAATACCACCCTTAAACGTTGTGGCGCATATCCCTTGCCATGCCGCAGAGATTTCGTGCAACAAATCTTTGTCATATTATTGAAACAAATATTAAATATGTAAGAACAAATCACAGCATGGTGGTTTAGTGGAATGAAAGCAAGCGAGTTCCTGTTTTTTCCTAAAAATTTCTTGTGGGGAGCATGTCTCTCTGACTATCAACATTTTGGAGGGTCCACATGCGACTTACCTCTGATATGGACAGCTAAACATTCTACCCTTTATCGAGAAGACTTTGAATTCATACCCAAGCTAAAGTTAAAGGCGTTTAGAACTGGAATCGAATGGGCAAGAATCGAGCCGAAGGAGGGCGTAGTTGATAGAGGGGCTGTGAAATTTTACCATGATTATTTCAGTGCTTTGAGGAAGAAAGGCGTCAAAACTTTTGTTACTTTGCACCATTTCACCAACCCAGCGTGGATTCATGATCATGGTGGTTGGCTTTCCGAGAAGATTGTGGAAAAGTTTGTTGAGTACGTGAACTTTGTCAGTTCTGAGTTTGGCGAGTACATAGACTATTACGTTGTAATTAACGAGCCAGCCATCTACGCTATAAATTCCTATCTGTCAGGCGAAGCTGGGTTTCCTCCCTATCACAGCGACATGAACGAAGTTTTATCGTGTATTCACAACTTGATCGAGGCGTTGACCAGCTGTTACAAGGTGATCCACGAGAATGATAACAGGGCTAGTGTGGGTTTCTCTCATTTCACTCCCATCATCGTTCCGGAGGACCCCTCGGACTCGGATAACGTGCAGATATGTAAAACCGCCGAGGACGCCATGCTTTATCTGGTTCCAGACTCGTTAAAAGACAACATGGACTTTATGGGCATTGACTACTACGTTAACATTTATCTTTCAAAGGAAGGTTCTGTCGTCAAATCTGAGATTAATCCTGAAGGGCTTAGAGGCTACTTGAAGAAATTCTACGAGAGGTATCGCAAGCCCATTGCCATAATAGAAAATGGTTTTCCCACGAGGGACGAAGAGATGAAAATCAAGTTTATGCTTGACCATTTGAAGCAGGTGTATGATGCAGTAAACGAGGACAAGGTGGATGTTTTCGCTTACCATTGGTGGTCTTTTCTTCACGGCTACGAGTGGGGCTTGGGTTACGCTCCGTTCTTCGCTTTGATCGAGGTAGACATAGACAAAACGTACAAGAGAACGGTTACCAAGACAGCGGAGATTTACACGCAGGTATGCGAACAAAACGGCTTCTCACAGAAACTCTACGAAACCTACCACAAACTGCATAAACAGCGCCTTTTCAAGGTGCGTCCACCTTCTCCCTTCGCCTTCCAACAGTAAACCTGTAACAGCATGGTTGTATGTCGAGAAATCATGAAGGAGTTTCCGCTTCAGGTTTACTTTTTTGCACTTGTCCGATGCTTTCCAGTGCAGACAATTTTGTCTCCACAGTTTGGACAGAACTTCCA
>Ga0315314_1000159_pt1 | contig 86871 bp, 76 predicted proteins | sample TDP9_MG_FD_203631 | JGI IMG/M metagenome (GOLD analysis project Ga0315314, IMG submission 203631) | Freshwater sediment microbial communities from Lake Towuti, South Sulawesi, Indonesia - TDP9 | ecosystem: Environmental > Aquatic > Freshwater > Lake > Sediment | place: Indonesia: South Sulawesi...
GGTCACCAACCATACAGAAGAACCTCCAATCAAGGGAAAGAAATATAGGAGAAGCAAGGAAAATAAGCTTTACGCCCCCTCACGAGGCGCAAGCAAAGGAAAACAGAGCTAATTATGCAACAAGGCATATTAATTTTAACTTTGATTCATAAATCATAGGATTTAAATGCTAGTTTAGCCGAATCTTAATAAAGTTCTGAGGTAAATTCAAATGAGTAAAACTAAACCTAAACCAAAAGTTGAAACTGAGTACCAAGTTTATAGGCGTCGCTGGGCGATGCTACTTTGTTATATTCTTGCCATGTTCGTAGCTCAACTTCTGTGGATCGAGTTCACTGCAATAACATCAACAGTGAGTTTTGCCTACGGCGGTCCTTTCGCAGACAAGAGTTTAATCTCGCTCTTAACCATAGAAGGCCCTCTGGTGTCGTTCGTACTTTCCTTCCCGTTTGGCGCAGCTATTGATAAGTGGGGATGGAGGAATCCTATCGGTGTGTCCACGGCCGCCCTTGCGGTAATAGGAATTTTGAGAGCTTTCTCACCAAGCCTCTTAATTCTCCTAATTAGCCAAATAGCGATATCAATTTGCAGTCTTGCCGCGTTTAACGGTATATCGAAACTCACAACTCAGTGGTTTCCGTTCCATGAAGGGGCAACAGCTCAGGGACTGGGCACGCTGTCCGTATTTCTTGGCATAATGGTTCCCCTGTTCCTTTCACCAATACTAGTAAACAGCGTAGGCAATCCAATCCTAAATTCCTTCGGAAGCCTGCAATATACTAGCCTAATTTATGGCTTTATCACAGTTGCAGTCGCTGTTATCTTCTTTGCAGTTGCCAGAGAGAAGCCACCAAAACTACCAGAACTAAGAGTGGAGGAAGAGAAAATATCCCTGAGGAAGGGTTTTTCACGAATACTGAGAGTGAAGCAGTTCTGGGTGCTTGCCTTAGTTTTCTTAGGCGGTTTCGCGACTTATCTCGGTTTAACAACCTGGATAGGGGGTATAGTTGCCTCAAATGAACCATTTTTCCAGAAATTCTTAGAACTCTACTTCGCCCAATACAACCCTATCGTTGTACCGTTCCTCCTTTCCCAGTCACAGGTTCAGGGTGGAGTAGTGGGTGCCCTAATCACTCTCGGCGGAATCATTGGCTGCATGATTCTACCCGCCATATCTGACAGGATAAACAGAAGGAAACCCTTTATACTACTCGCAGCAGTAGCGGGGCCTCCACTTGTTTACATTATCGGAGTAACGAACCTCGGAGTAATGAACGGCCTAATCGTAATGATAGCAGCGTTCCTTCTCGGATTCTTCCTACTCTCCGCTTTGCCCATCGGTTTCCAGATGGCTATGGAAACAAAGGCAGTCGGTCCCATATTGGCGGGTCTAGCTATAGGAGGGCTGTACACCTTCGGAAACCTAGGCGGCGGCGTAGGCCCCCTCGTTATGGGAGTCTTTCAAACCTCTTCTCTAACCTACATTTTTTCACAGTTGTTATACTGGGCGAACTACATAACAATACTCAGCCAATTCTGGTGGTATATCTTAATCCCCAGCATCCCAATAGACCTCCCAGGATCCTTTTACCTAGCCATAATTTTCGTAGTTATAGTAGGCATAATAGTAATTGTGGCGGCTCTATTTCTCAAAGACACTCACGCCGAAAAACTCGAAACTCACGCTAAGGCCAAAGCAAAAACCTAAACCTCCCACCAGCAAAAACCATCCCTCCCCTTTTTTTTATTCTGAAACCAATAAAACCAGTTCCATCACACTTTTTCATGCGTCACCATGTTTTTTTCTACCTACAATTGTGTACATTACTCCTCCCCTCGCATCCTCAATTGTGAAATGCTCTTTTTCTAAGAGTTGTTCCATCTCGCTGAGAGAACGCCATTTACGTGTTTGGAAATGCCCCCTTGCGTGCTTTAATCCCTCTCTAAGAGCAAACGAAACAAAAAACAAGTTGGTTTTCCATTTTGGATATTCCCTATTTGAATCTCTCACTACGAAAATTCCCTCTTCTCTCAATACTCGGTATATCTCTTTGATGCCTTTCTCCAAGTCTCTCCACTCATGAACGCTGTCTAGACTTACTATAACATCCACAGTTTCATCAGGTAAGGGGATTCTCTCAGCAGACCCAATTTTTACGCCAAAATCTTTTATTCCCCACTCCTCAGCCTTGTTTTTTGCGATTTCCAACATGTTATCAGAGGGATCAATGCAGATAATTTTGTAATGATTCTTTATCTTCTTAATTTCAAAGGATAGCAAACCCGGCCCGCTACCTAAATCTAAAACTGTCAATTTATCGTTCGGGTCGTATTTCTCAACGTAATTAACTATCTCACGGGCAAACGGTTCGTATACTCTTTTAGTAACTTTGCTTCTTCTCCTGAAATAGAGTTCCGCTCTCTCCTTTGTCCATTCATGTTCTTCTCCCATTTACAATCCTCCTCTATTCAGGGAAGCAATTAATCATAGTTATCGCTAGGTTTCAAATCGTATATAGCAATACTGTAAATAGGATATTTTACTATGCGGGTTAAAAATAGCTAAGCCTTTCCTAATTTTCAAAACATTTTTAATTTTTCTCCATTTTTGAATAATGCATCTCTTTGCATTAAATTACTATTTTGCTTTTCGAGGTTCTACTATGGGATTTATCCTGATCTGACAATTTATCTTTTTTCGCGTTGTGGTTGTTGCATTGATGGAAATTTTCAGGTGTTCAAGACTTTGGGGCCAAAAGGACAGGACGCATCAGGTCCCAGCCAGTCTCCGCTGGTTATGTATGCTGTGTATCTGCAACCGCCACATATGCCGCTATATTCACATATTTTACAGGAACCATTTAGCCTTTTTCGGTCTCTGATGTAATTCAGTAATTCGTTGTGGACCCAGATCTCTTCTAGGCTCCGTTCGAGAAGATTTCCCAGTTTTATTGGGGCGGGGACACAGGGTAGCAAGTCTCCAGAAGCGGTGAGCCCCGCATAGGTTAAGCTGGTCGAGCATCCACTAAAGCCTGCTGCAAGCTTTCTCACAATCTTAGAAACTTCGCGTCCGAATTTCTCTTGAAACATTTTTTCGTGTCCTGATAAAGCCTCGCTTACAGTGAGGATTTCGCCATTTGAACGCTCATGGCATAGACGAGCATAGTAAGTCATTCCTCGAGCATAACACTGAATGCCAAACCCGTTAACTACGCTTTTATGGAACTTTTTGTATATTGCTTCAAGTGCTTTTATCTTCTCCTTTGGCTTCACGTCAAGGTGCATCGCGTCGCATCCACGACCAGCAGGTATAAGTCGATTCAAATAGAATCTGGTCGCACCCAGTTTCTCCGCCAAATCCATGGTTTCTTCCAACTCGTTAACATTCTCAGAGTATAGAGTCATGGTGGTGGCCAGCTCATCAAAGCCTACAGCAGCACAATTTCTTATTCCCTGAATCGTGGCTTCAAAACTCCCAGGCCTATTTCTCAGGAAATCGTGAGTTTCAGGTTTCGCACCATCTAAACCTATTTCTACCCTTTTAACGCCTACCTCAGCGAGCCTTTTCGCTACCTCAGGAGTCATCATGGTACCGTTGGATGCAACTGTGCAAAGCATGCCGCAGTCGTCTGCTCTTTTGATTACGTCGTAAATGTCCTTGCGTAGTAGTGGTTCACCTCCCGAGAAGGTGAGTATAGCTACTCCTGCGTCACTCATGTTGTCTACAACCTTGAAGGCTTGAGAAGTAGTTAATTCAGGATAGGAGGATGCCGGTGAAGAGTCCTGATGGCAGTGAAGGCAGTTGAGGTTGCACCTATTAGTGAAATTCCAAACAATAGTTATTGGAGCACCGCAGGGTTGCGGATCCCTTAATCCAAAATTCGCAACCCCCTTCACCACGCTGAGCATACATTTACGGATAAGCGAATCTCTCAGAAACTGTTTCACGGTGTTACTACTAACTCCCAGGCGGAAGAATAATATACGAATTAAGGGTCTCAGAGCCGTTGAAGTCAACAAACAACTTTCACAAACAGAGTGCTTATTTTCTGAATATTTGTCAAAGACTGAAAGTAAGCGTTCCTGTCCACATTTTTCACATTTACTTGCCAAATAATGTGCGAGAGCTTTCCAAACAGGGTTAAAAACACTATATCTCATCATTTTCTTCTATCTCCTTCACTTAAGCACTTTTGATAACACAAAACTTGTTCCTCATAAACCTGTTACATTTTTTTTGAGAGAATTAAAACATTTCTGATGTGCCAGACCGCTATTTTTTAATGCTGGTTCCTTATCCGCAATCCATAAAATCTATAATTTCCCACTCATCTCATTCGAACTTAAATTTTAAGAAACTACAATCATACACTTTCCATCATCCATAAAAATAATAAAGGGAGGACTGGATTGATTTAGTCTTCATCTTGAGGAAGCATCAGTTGAGAAGCATCATCTAATACAATGATACTCTTTTCCAAGAGTACTTGGCGGCATGAACCCTCAAAGCCGTCCAACAAGAGGTAGCGCTAAAGGTCGCATTCTACAACTAGCTCTGTTAAACCGCTCTCGGAGAACCGAGGCGGGGTAGAGGAAAACCCTACCCAAAAGGAAAAAGAAATAATTATGAAACAAAGCAATTAATTGAAAAGATTTAAAAGGATTAATAAAGTATAAATAATCTGTAGGGAAAGCTGATAAAAAAAATTTATTTAATCGTATTTTACTACTTATATTAATAGAAAGCGATTAGGAAGCTTGGAAAATGGTAAGCGGAGAACCTTCTAATCCTTTACGTGTAGAAAAAAGTTTCGAAGATTTAATTCTGCAAACAATAGACAATGTTTTGAAAAAGATTCTTGGAGAGGGATCAGCTAATATTATTATTATTTACGCGAAGAAAAGTGATCCTTCAAAGTGGGAGGAAGATCCCGAAAAAGTTAAGGTTTTTGTGGATGCTTTACGGAATCTTATCGGGCTCTCTTCCCGAATTATTGAGAATCTGATTCTCAAAAATTTGTACTCAAAGCTTAAGTTGAATTTTGAGGAGAAGGAAGACTACGATTTTTATGACTACATAAAGGAGTTGTGGAAACTGCAAATTTGACAGGAGCCAATCCTGCACAGATAGTGGCTTGGAGTGTAATAGAGAATTTGAAGGAAGAGTTAACATGACTAAAGAGGAAATCGAGTATAGGTCGAAATTTGAGGAAACAGTTTCCCGTATATCGTCTCGCCATCAAGCAGACTTGCTCCAGAAGACTTTCAACAGCATGACTGACGCCGTCTTCATCCTCGACGCCGAGGTTCCACCGACCATACTCGAATGCAACGAAGCTGCATCCGCCATCTTCGGCTATAAAAAGTCAGAGATGCTGGGTAAGACTACCGCCTTTCTCCATGTGAACGACGAAAACCTCAGAGAGTACCAGTCTCTTCTATATAGCACCATTAGAGAGGGCAAACTCAACTTCTTCCTCCCCGAGTACCGTATGAGGCATAAGGATGGCTCAATTTTTCCTACGGAACACACGGTGGCTCAGCTGTTGAGCGAAGAGGGGGAGCAAATAGGCTGGGTCAACACTGTGAAAGACCTCACCGAAAAGAAAAACATCAAAGAAGCCCTAAGGAGCATCGAGGAGAGTATTTTCCAATTCGCGGAAAAAGCGAAGGACTTAATCTACAGAATCTCGAAGGAGAAGGGGTTCGAGTATGTGAACCAGGCCTCGAAAGCGATTACTGGCTACACACCTGAGGAACTTTACGCCAGCCCTGATCTCGTCTACAGATCCGTGCACCCAGAAGATCTCCCCAAGCTCCAAAAGCTCTTGGAGGACCTTAGCGAGCATCGTAAACTACAGCCGTTAGAGGTCAGACTTTTCCACAAGGAGGGCCACCTCATAGTAACTGAACAGATCAATATTCCCATCTACGATAAGACCGGAAAACTCGTAGCAATCGAAGGTATACTCAGAGACATCACCGAGCGCAAGCGAATGGAGGAGACGCTGCTGGAGAGCGAAGAGAGATTCAAAAATATATTTGATGAATCACCCATCGGGATCGTACTTTATGATTCCAGTATCCGAGTAATTAACGCAAACAAAGCCTCCTTAGACATACTCGGCGTGTCTGATGTTGCGAAGTTAAAAGGGCTCAAACTCTTAAAGGACCCCAATATGTCCTCTGAAGTGAAAAAGAGTCTCCTTAGAGGTGAATCGGTAGTATCCGATGTTACCTATAATTTTGATAAGGTTAAGGGACTTAAATCGTATGAGACAAAAAAATCCGGTATCGCATATCTTCATGTGGTGCATACCCCTATAATGAGAGGAAAAAGGCTTACAGGTTATTTGGTTCAAGTTCAAGATGTCACCGAGCGCAAAAAGATGGAAGAACAGCTCGAAAAATATTCTAAGAGTTTAGAAGTGTTAGTTGCGGAGAGAACAAGGGAACTGAGGGAGGCACAGGAACGGCTTCTCAGAGCTGAGCGGTTGGCTGCCATCGGAGAATTCGCAGCAATGGTAGGACACGACCTTCGCAATCCGTTAACAGGCATCGCTGGTGTCGCATACATTCTGAAAAAGAAGTTAAGCCCAGAAATGGACGAAAAAATAAAGGAGTTGCTAGAGGTTATTGAAAAAAATGTGAAATATTCGAACAAAATCGTAAGCGAGCTTTTGGAATACTCAAGAGAAATACAGCTTGAACTAACTAGGACTAACCCAAAACAGGTCTTAAAGGACACGTTAACTTACATCAAAGTTCCAAGAAACATACGATTATTAGACTTCACTGTGGACGAGCCCAAGATAATGGTTGACGCGCAGAAAATGCAAAGAGTCTTTGCAAACATCATCCAAAACTCAATTGACGCCATGCCTGAAGGCGGCGAACTCACAATAAAAAGCTGGGAAGCAAACGGCAACCTGGAAATCGCCTTCACCGACAACGGAATAGGCATATCAAAGGAAAATATGGAAAAACTTTTCAAGCCCCTCTTCACCACCAAAGCGAAGGGAATCGGATTAGGCTTACCCATATGTAAACGCATAGTAGAAGCGCACGGGGGCTCGGTCTCTGTGGAGAGCGTGGTGGGAAAAGGCACAACCTTCACGGTAACCCTACCAATAAACCAAAAAATAATAGAGGTGGAAAATTATGAGTGAAACTGTCAAAATCCTTGTTATAGACGACGATGAAAGCATAAGGAAAGTCCTAAAAACTATACTTGAAGATGAAGGATACACTGTTGACACAGCAGAAAATGGAAAGGAAGCAATCAGGAAATCCAAGTCCAAATTCTACAACATCGCATTGATAGACATTAAACTTCCAGACATGGAGGGAACAAAACTCCTAACCGAGATGAAAGAAACCTCCCCAGAGATGGTCAAAATAATAATCACCGGTTTTCCTACGATGCAAAACGCTATCGAAGCCGTAAACAAGGGCGCCGATGGCTACGTAACGAAGCCCATAGACGACATTGACGACCTCCTAAACAAAATAAGAGAAAACCTGAAAAAGCAACAAGAAAAAAAGAAATTCAGCGAAGAAAAGGTCGCAGAGTTCGTCGAATCAAGAGCCAAAGAACTAGGCTACCTGCCCTGACCACATATGCAGGAACAGATTCCTATAACCGAGGCAGCAACACCTTGCAACACTTATGTCAAGAAAAAAGGTGAAACAAACGAAATAACTGCATAATAAGTAAAAATATGTGTAAGACGTTTGCGATTTATTTGTTTTATGTAAAAAAGGTATAAATTCGTGATATTCATCTATTTAAACATATGTTCGCCATTATTATTGGAAGGTGAATGCATTTTTGAGCGAAGAACGGATCCCAACAGGAATAACATGGTTAGATCAGCTGATTGAAGGCGGCTTCCCTAGCGGCAGCTTAATCCTTCTAGCAGGTAACCCCGGTTCAGGGAAGACCGCTTTCAGTGTCAAGTTTCTCTGCAAAGGTATCCAGTCGGGTGAAGCCGGGATATATGTTTCCTTTGCTGAGGGTGAGGAAACTTTCATGCATAACATGATTAGGCACTTGGGTAGTGAGTACGAAGAATATTTCAAGTCGGAAAAATTCAGCTTCCTCGACCTCATCACAGTGAAGGAAGAGGGCATAACCACGGTATTGGAATCAATTTTGAGTGAAATTCAGAGACTAAATGCTAAACGGTTGGTTATAGACAGTTACTCTGCACTGGCTCAAGCCTTTGAAAACAAGATAAACGTCCGAATCGTTATTCACACGATTCTGGGAAAAATGGTTAGAAAGTCGGGATGCACCACAATTATAGTATCCGAAGTCCCTCGTGGCCAGAAGCAAATCGGAATGGGAATCGAGGAGTTTGTAGCCGACGGTGTCATCCTATTCAAAGACATCGACGTTTATGAACAGTCAGGTGACAGTGATACATATCCTGAACAAATAGAGGTAAGAACGGCAAGAGCGATGGAGATAATCAAGATGAGAGGCACGGAGCTTAGACAGAAGCGAACCCTCTTCACGCTGAAGGGCGGCTTTCAATGCTTCGAACCGTACCACGAGAATTTGGACATGACCGCAAGGGAATTAATTCCAGACGTAGATAGTGAACATGTATCCTCAGGCATCAGAGACTTTGATGATATAACAGGCGGGTTTTTAAAGGGTAGCTTCAACCTCTTTGAGATCGAACACGGCGTCGGTAGACAATACATGGAAATAATCCGACAGATCCAGCACAATGCAATCCTGAACCGTCGAGGAGTACTTGATATACCTTCAATGGGTATTCCTCCCCCTGAGAAACCGTCTAAAAACTATTTAACATACAAACCGGAAACAGCGGACATAAATAAGGAGCTTGAGGTTTTCATACAAAAAGAAGACCTATCCAAATCCGAAACAGGTAAAGAGCCGCTCGTCTTTATCGGCCTCGACACCCTGCAGGTACGATTTGGACATGAAGGCATGATGCGGTTTGTTGATGAAGCCTTGGACAAAAAGATTGCTGAGGAGGCAATCCTGATCGGCGTTGTGAAGAGTGGGATAAACCAAGTTGACCCCTTCAGCCACTTATCGGAAACACAATTTGTGTTCAAGCATTTATTCAACTCCCTGATAATGTATGGGCTTCGGCCGAAGACAGGCATTTACAACATTTCATCCGACGAGGGAGGAATCCGACTAACACCCATAGTCTGAGAAAGATCTGGAGAATGGTTCCCAACATCACAAGAACATGTGAAAAGTACCCTCCATAGCTTGAGAAGCCTAAAGCTGACTTGAAAAACCCTGAAACGGGAAGAGGAAAAAACCTTACCAAAAGTAAAAAAGAAATAATTATGAACCGAGGCAATTGTTTGATAAGATTTATAAATTCTTCAATACTCGCCCCTGTTTTCATTCTTCTTGTTGACTTATTGCTCAATGTAGCCATTAACTTAGTTGCGAGGGTAACCGTCAATCAGCCTATTGCAGCTAGTGGGGTTGCTGAAGCCCATTGTGGGAGTTGAGAATGAGCATAGTTACAAGCTCTCGCCTTCAGGGGCGGAGTAGTTGGCTTGTTACTGGCAATAGAATTTATGTATTAATGTTGGGGAGTTGCGGTTTGAGATCGAGATTCTACTATTTTATATATCGTTTCTTTGAGGATTTTCAGTATTTTCTCTTCGTAGCTTGGGTCGACTGCAACTAATCCGTATGCCTTGGTTCTCATGTATTTTCCAATCGTCTCTGGAGGAAGCGCGTCTGGCAAATCTTGCTTGTTCGCTATTAGTATGATGTTTACTTTCGGTTCCTCCGTCTTAATCAGTTGAAATATTTTTTTTGTTTCCTCCAAGTTTTCCGCTGTTGAATCGGTGACCAGTATGACAATGTCGGTTCCTTCGAGAAGGGGCTTCCAAAGTTTTCTGTAACGTTGCTGACCGGAAAAGTCCCAAAAAACAAGCTTCATATTCTTTGCTTCAAACTCGAACTCTTTAACGTCCACTCCAACCGTTGGAATATAGGCGGAATTCTGCTCTTCACCCATAATAAGTTTTCGAACAGAAGTTTTTCCAACCCCTCCCTGTCCGAGGATCACTATTTTAAGGTAGGGGAACAAAATCTCGTCCATCTTCTGCTCAAATCCTTCAGAAGAATTCTCCTCAACCTGCGGTCTTATATCTGCGATTAACCCCTTCAGTTCCATTGCAGTCTTGGTTACTGTCGCTTTCGGTATGCTCTTATGAAGTTTAAGAAATTCCACCTGTACTTTTACTATTTTGTCCGTGAGATATATTTCGTCTTCCTTTTGATCTGAGCATATTACAGATATCATATCCTCAAATATGGAGTAAACAAACTTCAGCTTCTCGAGATTTAGACAACCAATTCTTTCGCTTTGGTCCAGGTCTTGTACGAACATTGTTAATTCTGTTACAAAATGGAATAAGCGATCCTGGTCAAAGTTAACGTCTCCATAAAACTTTTGGTAAAAGTTTCTTCCAAACCTATCGAATGTGAATACTCCATATATCATTTTTCTCACTTTAACTTTTAACATTTATTTGTAAGAATTGAGACAGCACAGTTACAAGCTCTCGTCTTCAGGTGCGGAGTGGTTGACCTATTACGAGCAATAGAATTTATGTGCTAATTTCTGGGAGCCTGGGTTGTTTAGATTTGGATTCTATTATTTCCAATATCGTTTTTTTGAGTATTTCCAGCATTTTTTCTCTGTAGTTTGGGTCGATTGCGACTAATCCGTTTACACTTGTTCCCAATTTTTTTTCGATTTCTTCTGGGGGGCTTGCGTTTGGTAAATCCTGTTTGTTCGCTATTAGTATGACTTTTGCGTCGGCTTTTTCCGCCTTAATAAGTTGTAATATTGCTTTAGTTTCCGTTAGGCTTTGAGCTGTTGAATCGGTAACAAGTATGACAATGTCGGTTCCCTCAAGAAAGGGTTGCCAGAGTTTTCTGAAACGAGGCTGACCGGAAAAGTCCCAAAAAACAAGTCTCATATTCTTGACTTCAATATCAAACTCTTTAAGGTCAACTCCAACTGTTGGAATATAGGCGGAATCTGGCTTTTCGCCCATAATAAGTTTTAGTACTGAAGTTTTTCCAACCCCACCTGAACCGAGGATTGCTATTTTAAGGAAGGGGAAAATAATCTCGTCCACTATCTTCTCAAAGTCCTTGAAAGGCTTTTCTTCGATTTTCGGCTCTACGTCTCCCTCTACTTCCTCCTGTTCCGTTACTCCCTCTACTTTCTCTTTTGGTAGGTTCTTGAAAAGTTTGATAAATTCTTCCTGTACTCTGATGAGTTTGTCCATGAGATACATTTCGTCTTCCTTTTGATCCGCGCAGAACACCAAGATTATGTCTTCAAAGAGGGAGTAAACTAATTTCATATTTTCAAGATTTAGACATTCGGTTCTATTGCTCTGGTCAAGATTCTGTATAAATGTTATAAACTCTCTAACAAATTTGAGTAAGAGCTCCTGATCTAAATTGAGTTTTCCATAAAATCTCTTGAAGGAGTTTCTTCCACACTTATCGAATATGAATAGTCCATATATCACTTTCCTCACCTTCGATAACTTTTAACATTTATTTGTAAGAGCCCTCTTCTTCGGGGGCGGATTAGTTGACTTATTACTGGCAATAAAATTTATGTTCTGATTTTTGGGGATTGGGTTTTTCGAGATTTTGCTTCCACTAGTTCTGATATCGTATGTTTGAGGACTTGTAGTATTTTTTTTCTGTAATTTGGGTCGGTGGCAACAAATCCGTATGCTTTTATTCCCATGTAGTTTTCGATTGTCTCTGGAGGAGTTGCGTCAGGTAAATCCTGCTTGTTCGCTACTAATATGACTTTTATATCTGGTTTCTCCGCCTTAATTAGGTCAAATATTCCTTTAGTTTCCGATAGGTTTTGAACTTTTGAGTCAGTGACAAGTATTGCTATGTCGGCTCCCTCAAGAAAGGGTTGCCAGAGTCTCCTGTAACGTTGCTGACCGGAAAAGTCCCAAAAAACAAGCTTCATTTTCTTGGGTTCAAAATCGAATTCTTTAACATCCACCCCAATCGTTGGAACGTAAGCGGAATCCTGCTCTTCGCCTATAACGAGTTTTAGGAGCGAAGTTTTTCCAACTCCCCCCTGACCGAGGATCGCCATTTTAAAGAAGGGGAACAAAATCTCATCCGCGATGAGTTCAAATCTTCCGAAAGAATTTTCTCTGACTTGTTTTATTGTCTCTTCGTCTACCTCTTCCTGTTCCATCGCATCTTCTACCTTCTCCACTTTCGCTGCGCTCACGAGGGGTATGAATTCTTTCTGCAATTTTATGAGTTTGTTCGCCATGTACATTTCGTCATCATTTTTACCTATGCATAATACGAAGAGTTTAACATCATAAACGGAGTAAACAAATTTCAGGTTTTCAAAACTTAGACATTCAATTCTTTCACTATGGTCAATTTTTTGTATATAGGCAGCAAACTCTCTTAGTAAATGAAGCGTGAGTTCGTTATCATATTTAAGTTCTTTGTAAAACTTCTGAAAGAGCACTTTTCCAGACCAATCGAAAATGAATAGTCCATATATCACTTATCTCACCTTCTCAAACTTATAACGGGTTTATCGAAACTCAAACTAAGGCATTGTCGTTGATTTTCCACAATCATTCTATATTAAGAATATCTATGTCTATACTTATTATAATTATTAAGTTCAAATTAAATTTTTCCTATTCTGCCCGAGACTATTTTACTCAGGATTTACATACCGTTTAACATCTTTCCTTTAGAGAGAATAGGTTTCTATTCGCCGAACTGATGGTTTGTTCAGTGAACATCCATAAGGAATACAGTATCCTCTTCTCTTCTTATTATTTTCATGGACTCAAGTTCTTTAAGAACTCTATTTAATTTCTTTAGCGGTATTCCTAGGTCCTCACTAAGTTTACTGATGACGGATTTCCCTACACGCTTTAAGAAGAACATTATCTTGTATTTCGGATCCTTATTCAGAATTGGAGTGATTCTCCTCATGAACTCCATCAAGCTTTTCATTTGATTTTGAATCTGACTCTCTTCTTCGGGATCGGGAGTTGGACGAGATATGAAAGGAGAGTTCGCTTGGTTCTCTGAGAGCTTTAATGCATTTTGTAGCTTTTCTATATCCTTCTTTTGATCCAGGATTTTTTTATCCCTAACTTTTATTTCCAACATTAATTTGTCTAACCTCTTTTGATGATCCTCAACCACTCTAGCATCGATTTTCTCGTCTTTCTTTATGCAAATTTTAGTATCATGAGTGTCCTCTGGGGGTTTTAAAACCGTCTCAGAGTGCCCAGCTTTTTTCCTTTTATTAATCTTCGTCTGAGAGTGAACCTCATCATGAGTTTCTAAATTTTGAGACTGGTTACTAGCCGAGGAATGCGCTAGCTTTGAAGTATCATTCCCTAATGGTGAATGTTTAAGCTCAGGATCCAAAATATTCAGGAGAGTGTCAATACTCTTCTCTAAAGCACTATCAAAGACCTGTCGAACAATCATCTCCAGACCCTTAATAGGAAACCTACCCGTTACCCCTTGCACCACCTCGTCCCTGATTTTAGCCATATGCTCAATTAACTTTACCGCAATAGTATCAGAGAATTTCACTTGGGAACCTTCCTTACTGCTGCTGGTAACAGCTGCATTCACTTTCTCCACCCTTTTATCGCTTTCAATTTGAGACCTAGTTCTCATTAGCACGTCCACTCTTTTTATTACAATTATTCGAATCCATTAATGGGGTTTTTACAACCGATTCTTTTGTTTTAATGCTTAATTACTAATTATTATACTCAGCACTTCTCAAAAATTTAGTAAAGCCTTTAAAAATCAGACCTAAGAAGAGAACATACTCATTTTTCACAAAAAAACAGATAGTTTATCCATGCAACTAGTAATAATTTAACTTCTTAACCGCGCATTGAGCCCAAATTCACATAAGAAGAATAGTGTCAAATATGAATCTTGAAGAATTTATAAATCTTTTTAAAAAATAGGGTTATAATGTTACTTTTAAGTCTTTTTTCTCGAAGTTTGTGACTGTTAGGATCTGGATTATTTTTGCAGGTAACGTGCTGATTTTTCGGTCAATAAATTCTTTTAACGTTGCTCTGTTTTCCGAGAAGACCATAATTAGTGCGTTTTCTTTGCCTGCGGTTTCGCAGACGAATTTTACCTCAGACATATCTTTAAGTGTGGATAAAACCTTGGTTAGTTCTGAGGGTTCAACCTCTAGGATAATGAAGGATATTTCTTCTTTGCCTACTTTTTGCGGGTTCACTACAGCTGTGATTTCCTCTATTATTCCGCTTTTAAGAAGCTTGTCAACCCGGTCCCTAACGGTTGCGTCGCTAACCTTCATTTTTCTGCTTATCTCACGGAAAGAGGTGCGTCCATCCTTTTGGAGAATGTTTATCAAGTGAACGTTTAAGGGGTCTAATTCTATATCCCTCTTCCTAGAAGGTTTAATCTCAGTCAGCATGGGTCGATAGGCCAGTAGATTTATTATGCTAGGGCGAATTCCTTTATTGAACCTGAAGGAGTAGACTTCCTGCCTCTGGGCTTCATCGACTTTAAATTCAGAACCACAGTTAAAACAATGCATCCGCTTCACGGGCTGAGAAAAGAATGCCCCACACGACTCACACATATTGGTCACGGTAACCTTATAGTCCTCACCCTCAGACCGCAACTTCTTATTACATTTCGGGCAAAAAAGCATGGTCTCTTTTCCAAACTTTTCCCTCAGATCAATGCGCCCACACTCAAAATGTTCTACTACGGTCTTGCGATTAGTGTTCCCGCTTTCACACTTCGGACAGGTCAACCTCAAATGGATATCGAAACTCTTGCACTCGGGGCAGATAAGCATAACATCCACCACATTTTTAAAGATAACATTCAAAGGGCTGAGTCTGTTCAGTAATTCAAAGGCTTCCAAACTGCTCATCTCTAGAATTTTTTCCGCTTCAGGGTATCGAAATCCCAAATTAGATGAACGCGAAAACTGGGGAAAAAACTCCAAATCCGGCTCAGCCAATAATCTTTCAATAAGTAACCAGACCCTCTGATCCGACAAAAACGAGATTAATTCTTCCATTGCTCTAACCCTCTACCTTTGCATCTAAAAAGCTCTTTTTAACTATAAAAACATTCTAAACAAATATACTTTTTTGTCCAAAAAAGCCGCCCAAAAAGAAGCAGCGCTAAAGGTCGCAGTCCACAACCAGCCCTGCTTAAACCGTCCTCGGAGAACCCGAGTCGGGACAGAGGCGAAAACCACACAAGAGGAAGAAGAAATAATTATGCAACATGGCATTGCTTTAAAAAAAAGATTTATAAATTCTTCAATATTCTCCTAATTTCATTCTTATTAGGTGATTCATTGCTCAATGCATAGTTAAAAAGTTGAATAATTATTAATTACGCGGATAAGCCTTCCCTTTTTCGTGAAAAAAAGAGTATGCTTTAATTCTAATAACTATTTTTGAAGGCTCTACCATGTTTTAAGAGGTATCGAATATTATGATTAGGAAATAGACACTTAAACGAAATATTTGGTGGAAAGCGATTTGATAGGCGTTAAAAAGAATGTTCCAACCGAGATAACAAGTCTTTTGGAACAGGGAGGATACTCCCTTCACATCAAGGGACCTGCTGGAACCGGTAAAACCACCCTAGTATTAGAAATGGCTAAGAGTATATCTCCGAAGGGAAACGCTATTTATCTTTCCACACGAGTCTCACCCGAACGGATCCTAACCCAGTTTCCGTGGGTAAGGGACTGCCTAGAAGAGCAAAACATTCTGGACGCCAAGCGGTATTACATAACTTCATACGACCATAGAAGCGGGAAGGAGTATATAGACCAGCCCGAATTCCTGAAATCAATAAGCGGAAGGATTCAAGAATCGGAACGTCGCCCCGTAACTGTTATTATTGATAGCTTAGACGCCCTCAAGTCGAATCTGAACATTCCAGAGGGAGACACCACCCTTGAAAATATCCTTTTAGAACTTGGTGAAAAAACAGCCACAAACATGTTGTTCGTATCGGAAATCGAAGATTGTAAAAGGTTGGACTTCTTAACTGATGGAGTGGTAAGACTAGAGAGAGAAATCGTAGACGGAAGACTGATAAGAAAAATACATTTAGAAAAGATACGTGGAGAAAAAATACGGCAACCATACTATCTTTTTACTCTCAATGAGAATAGATTCACCTCCTTTAAGACAGTGCTTTTCCCACGTATAAAATACGATGTCGAGGCATTAGCAGTAAAACCGAGTGGAATTCTTTTCCCCACAGGTATAAGAGAGCTGGACAATATTGTGGGAGGAATATTAAGAGGATCATTCAGCCTCATTGAAAATGCAAAGGATATTGGAGCGGATTATAATTACATTACATTTCCCACTATCCAAAATTTTGTTCAAAGAGGTTGTCCTGTATTTGTAACTTCTCCGTATAGTGCTTCAACCCAATTTGCTGAAAGTTGGACTATCGCTCAAATGGGACTCGAGGAGAACATTATATCCAGAAATCGAAAACATATTTTCTATTTCGAATTCGCAGAACCGAAAGGAAGTTCCGTATGGAACACAATTCATGTTTCGAACAAGAACATAGATGATTTTAGCGAAGTATATATGAAATCGGTATCTAAAATTACCGAGAAATTTGATGCTGATACCTTTTTGTGGTTTCTTGGCGTAGACACTATGGAGCGGATCTACGGAGAAGAAAGCTTTAGAAGGGCTATAGGAACACTAGCTTATGAAACAAGCAATCTTAATGGAATCATTATTGCGTTAGCCAAAGTTGGTGTCAAATCCATGGATTCTCTAATTCACCTTGCGGCGACCCACTTCGTACTAGACAATGTGGGAGTACCAGTAATGTATGGTGTGTATCCCCAAACAAGAGTGCTTGCTATAGTCCCCGAACCAACAAGTAATGGGCGTGATAGAATAGCCCTTGTACCCGTCGAATAAACCAAAAAAACACAAATTGAAAAGAAAGTAAATCAATCAACCTACACTGTAATAAAGCCTTATGATAAGGAAGAAATATATACCGAAGTTAATCATTTTTATTTATAGAAACTTAAATTCTAAAAAAAGAGCGAAAAATTTTATAAGTTGTGAGGGATGCGAAAATGAGTTTGGTTGAAACTGTACCTTCTGGTATTCCCGGCCTTGATGAACTGTTGAGAGGTGGGTTACCCAAAGGTAGAGCAATCTTGGTCTCAGGCGGACCAGGAACTGGAAAAAGCATTCTAGCTGCACAATTCATATATAACGGTGCCAGTCAATACGGTGTTCCTGGAATCATCGTGAGCTTGGAAGAACCCGAAAAAACAATAAAAGAAAACCTAGGCAACTTCGGATGGGACTTGGACAAACTCATAGATGAGAATCTACTGGCGGTAATAGATGCAGCACCTATCCAGAGAAGCACGGATGCTGGTGATCGAATTTATGAGATTACGGGTGAGAGCCACCCGATTCTGGGAGAAAGGTCTTTCAATATTGAGAACCTCGTGTCAGTCATACACGAGAAGAGAAGAGAGCTAAGCGCAACAAGAATAGTGGTGGACTCCATAACGAACCTCACACTCCAGCACAAAGACCTTTTCCAACTCAGGCAGGATGTTCTCACCCTGGTGCGTTCCCTTAAAGCAACCGGAGTAACCTCACTCCTCACGGCTGAAAGCCTAAATGTGCACGAGATGGGACGCTACGGTCTGGAACCCTTCATAGCGGAAGGCGTAATCCTGCTCTACATGCTAAGACAGGGTAACACTAAAATAAGAGCACTGGAAATTATGAAAATGAGAGGGATAAATCACAGCATGGATGCAGCCTTCTTCAAAATAACAGAAAATGGCATAGTACTATACCCCGAAGAAAAAGTGTTCAAAGAAGACATGCGAGGAATCATCTGGTAACAAAACTTGCGACATATAATTAAATCATCTGGCCCATAAAAGAAGCGAATCAAAAATGCCTCTAAAATATTTTAAAGGAAGACTCAGTATGAATGAAAAAGGTTTCAATGTAGAACGCATGCTAACACTCTTCACTCTAGATTTTATTTAGTTTTTTTAAGTGGACGCTAAGATCTGTCTTCAAAATATTTTTCCATTTATTCAACAAATTAAAAGGTCTTATCTTTATAATAAATATTTTAAAACTGAATATAACTAGTCACGAGATGTTGAGATTTTTTTTGAAGCAATTCTTTTTCCTTTTTTATTTGAAAACTTATTTTTATTTATAAAAATTATAAATTTAGTAAAAAAAATTTATAAGACAACTTAGTTTCTCCATTTTTCATAATTCTCTGTGAGTGATGTGTTTAATCGCGTAGTTAAGAGGGGTTATTTCTACCGTCTGCGTGGAAATATCTACTTAATTTTATAAAAGTTATTGTGTTCTCTTTTTCTTTTTAGTTTTATTTGTTGTTTGATTTAACTTTTGGTTTGTTAACAATAGATTAATTAGGGATTATTATGGTTAAGAGAATAGTTGACAGGGTCAAGGGCTTATGCAAGCTAGGAAGTTTTGATAATCCTGAATGCTTAACATCTCTTAAAAACATCTTGGTTATCACTTCTAGTGGTTTGTGTCTCGTTGCCACGGATCGAGAAAGCTACGATACTACTCTTTTGGCTGGGATGCTGAGTGCCCTAGCACACATGGGAAGAGAAATTATGGACTCAGATATTGAATCGGTTTCCTTTAAAGGTCAGAGATTATACTATATGCAGAAGGCAGGATTACTCTTTGTTGCTCACACCTCTGAAACACTCTCAGAACACATTGTTTACCGAATTCTGACGGAAGTTGCTTACACTTTTCTGGAAAAATACGGAGATGTTCTGCCTGACTGGTCAGGTGATTTGGCACCGTTTAAAGAATTCGAGGGAGAATTAGAAAAATACCGTGATAGTAAGATATTAAATGACTTTGTATTCGATTTTCTATTCAAGTTTCAAGCAAAAGACCTGATTCTATTTGACATCGATAAGGGCAAGATACTCCTATCCACCCATCCCCTCTGGGATCTAGGGGATTATATTAATAAAGTTCGAGGGCGTTTAAGGTATACAAAAGGGATTAAAAAGCTTTACCATAGAACTGGCAACACTATAATTATGAAGAATGAAAAAGATTACGTCGTCAACATCATTAAAGGTAAAATGTGTTTAACAGTAGCTTTCGACCAGAAAAACTACGATCTACCATCCCTAACAACCGTGTCTGAGGAAATACTAGAATATCTGCAAAAAAATGAAAAAATAAAACAAAAAGGAAAATCTAAACACTCAAAACTAGCCAAAAACCATCACCCGAAAAGCAACAATAGCCCTCTCTTAATAACTAATATCGGATATTAGAAAACGCTTTCCCATATTCACAATGAACCTGATAAATAAGGTGAAAGGACTGAAAGGTGGTGTAAAAATTGACGGATTTCGACTATTCGGTAAAGGTTCTAATCGTAGGTGACGGAGGGGTCGGTAAAACGAGTCTAACACGCAGATTCGCAACCGGACAATTCACCAAAGACTACATTCAAACCATAGGTGTAAACCTTTTATCCAAAGTCATCGAAGTGAAGGGTGAGAAAATGATGCTGCTCCTGTGGGATACTGGTGGCCAAGAGAAGTTTAGAAATTTATTACCAAAATATTACGAGGGAGGTCACTGTGGACTTGTAGTTTACGATGTAACGAAACCCTTAACTCTTAAAAAATGCGTCTGGTGGGTAGGCGAGATAACTAAGCACTGTGGCAAGGTTCCCCTAATATTGATAGGTAATAAAACCGATCTTGAAAGGCAGGTCTCTACAGAGGAAGGTCGCTCTGTTGCAAACAGCCTAGGCATACCCTTTATCGAAACTTCAGCCAAAGACCAAACCAATGTTGAAAAGGCCTTCTCTCTCCTAGGAGAAATGTTTTTAGAAAACATAAAGGTGCGAAAGTGACACTCTATGAATCTTTTTAGCAGCAAAATGAATTGAGAAAAACTAATTGCTCTCTCTGTGTCTTGTGAATCTTCTCTATCTCCTCCTCTGTTTCATCTTCTTCGCCACGCCTTTTGAAAGCCCCAGCGTTCCCGTCTATCTGACTCAACAAGCTTAGAGTATTGAAACCGATTAGTTTTAAGCCTTCTCTTTTGCTTTTTTATTCCCTTTCGGAGTTACTTGGCTACTTGACGTTTGTATGCTTTTTACCATGCGGTCAAGGAACGGGGTTGAGAAAACTATTTCTGGTCGTGTGCCGTCAAGTTTTGCTATAGAGTATTGTTTCTCTTCGGGGTAGGGTATTCCTGAAGCATGTTTCACTACCTGTATGAAATTTTGTCTTCTATGTTCTCTAAACTCGGTTCTTGTTTTGATCACCGTGTTTGCTAGTGCTTGCATTCTTTTCTCTACGCTGGTTTCGGTAATTCCCTGATATAGGAGGTAGTATTCTATTGTTCTACACCTTATTGCTTCCTTAATGTTTTTGTTAAAGAACTGAATAACCTCATTTGTTTCAAAGTTTATGAAAAGGGAGCTAAGAGAGTTGAGGCAAACTAAAGGACCAGGGGCATCCTTGCTATTGTTCTTGAGCTGGTTGTCTCTTGCCGTTTTCATAGTTAGAAATATGTCAAAGACTCGTGAGCAATTTTCTATGTAGTATTCGGTGTTATAAACGTTTTTTGGCGAAACGCAGTCTACAACCGTAAAATTTTTAGAGTGGATAATATCCTCAATTAGGTTTGCAAATCGAAGGGAGTCGGGTGATGTTATTACGAGAATAACGCTCCCTCCTTGATTGTAATGGCTTCGAATTATTTCTGAGAGGATAAAATCATTTCCCGACCCAATATCGTCGAGAAAGAGAACAACATCTCCCCTTTCTATCCCACTATCAAGCATTTGATCCAATTCTTTTAAACCAGTAAACCCATTCGCACCCATTATATAACCTTCTTACAGGTTATTTCCCGCACTTGCATTGATTAACATTTATGAGGATAGGTGTTATTTTAATAGGGGGTTGGTCTCTAAATCCCCTAGAAACTACTTCTACCGAAGTTTGGTTCTTTTGAAATCCAAATATACTTCTAAACTATTCTAATAGAAGTGCCACATTTATAAATATACTTTACAAATTATTTATGTTTTTGGGTTTTTTGCAACTTTACTTTCCATTAATAGTGATTATTTGGACTCAAGTTGCGATTTTATGTAATGGAAAGGTTGGGATTTTGAGGGGATTTTGTGATTTTAAGCATTAGGCTGCGATTTTAAGTAAAGAGTATTCAAGACCGCTATTTCCGAATGAATTAGTTGGTTTTAGGAGTGTTTATTTCAAGAGTGAATTTTGGAAGAGAACTAATCAGAAACCGTCTCAAGGATACTTCTTTATTCTTTCAGGAGATAACTCAGTGAATTTTGGATTTATTTGTGGATTGGGTAACAAATAACAATTTTTTGGGCTGCGGGGTGGCTTAAAAAATACTTGGATTACCGATTTTTCAAGAACATTTGTTCACTTATTTATTCCATTTTTGATTGATTGTTCAATTTATGGAAAGATTTACACATAAAAATTATAGTATTTAAAAAGCAGAAATTCGCCTAAATATGTGGCTCTACGTTCATAAAGAAACTACAACAGAAGTCTTATCCTCACACCTGAGAACGTACCATATTTAGTTTTTTTTTGGGAAAGCTTTATAAATAATATTTTAAAATTTTGAAATTGATGGGACGTATCTGGGATCCTTTTTTTTGCGCAGTTTACGACTGTGTGTAGAGACTATTTGCGCGGTATCTTGTTCTTATTTTTCTTGGAAAAGAGTTTTGTAAGCTTGGGATAGGGAGTTTTTCTTCGTGTTTTTTGTCTTTTTCGTAGCGTCGGTTACTTATATATGGTGATGATATGCCCAAGGGAATCGTTATTATTAAGTGGGATGATAGAGTTGGTCCTGTGATTCTTGCTAAGCATCCTGAGAAAATTGGGTTTGATATGGATCTTGCTATGAAGGTGTATACTACTCACTTTGCTGGCTCCTCTCCACCCTTCTCGGTTTTGGACATTGGGGACTGGCATATTGCAAGTTATTATCTGCCGCGTGACAAGTATCTCTTCGCTCTCGTGCTTGATGCCGATGAACGTGGAGACAAGTACGAGGATAAGCTTTTTGCAATTGCGGGAAAATCCAAAAAGCTTATGAAGAGAAAGAAAGGCATCGTCGAGGATTTACCCCAGCTTTACTCCGATTTGCTGACAGCAGGAGTCACCTTTAAGAGAAGTGAACTGTACGAAAAACCAGAGGTGAAGAAGCTCCTAGAAAAGTTTCTAGATAATTCTCTGTCAGAGCTTGAACCTACTTTTAATTGGGATGAAGGATTCAGATACATTAATGTAGAGAAGGTTACAGGTCTCGACTCCATCGATACCAAAGTTTTGCTTGAAACTCTTAGTAAGTATAGAATCCTGAACAGGAAAGCTTTCGATTCCGCCCTAGCCTGCCCTAATTGTGGTTCCTTTAAGATTCGGGTTCGGTACCGATGCCCTTACTGCTCTTCGTTTAGTATTCAAAAGAGTAACTTTCTTGAGTGTTTCCTTTGCGGCACGGTTGACTCCGAGGAGTATTTTTCAGGAGTTTACTACGGCGAGCCTGATAAGTACTACTGTCCAAAGTGCGAGAAAGAGCTTAAGGGCCTGAGTTTGGATTACCGAAAAATACTGGCTCAGAACAAGTGTGATAACTGTAAAAAAATATTCACAGAAGTTAATGTCGCGGTTCAATGCACAGAATGCGATCACACCGTGAAACTCGCTTTTGCTAAAATCGTTGAAGCTCCCTTTTACACCATGAACCCAGATTACGCCAAAGAAATTAAGAGACAAGTATCAAGCATCCAATTGCGGAAGATGCTCTCTAGCACCTTTAAGAAGAAGGGTTGGAATGTGGAAACACCAGGAACGATCACAGGCGTCGACAACGTTAACTACGAGTTTCATGTTGTAGCCGCAATGCCAGACAACGTGGGCAAGGAATTGATTAAAAACATTCTCCCAGGAGGAAAAATTGCGATAGACATCGTTGAAGACGCAGAGGAAGTCAAAAAGGAGAAGATCATGGAATTCGTAGGAAAAAATGCAAGCGTAGCCCCAGTCCAGTATGTAATAGTGGCTATACCTAAGCTGTCAGACGAGGCGAAACAACTCCTAAAGAAACAAGAAATAATGTACTGCGAAAAGGACAGGGAACACAACGAGATACCACCATTAATTGAAAGCCTAGCATCTATCGATATCTCAGAACTCCTGACAGAGAAATAGAATAAATGAAATAATTCATCCAACCTTCGCCTATCCTCGGATTAAAAAGAAGCCCTCCTACGGCTTCTTTCGAGGAAGTAACACCAAAAATCCACACCAACCAAAAGACCACCATTCCCACTCTGGTGGTGATGCAGATTGGTTGCGTTCCATTCCCTTCTGGAGTGGGCTACTATAAAGGGTATTCAGTAAAAGCATAAAGGAGTAGAAAAAGAATGAGTGCTTGGAATAGTGGTTCTGTCATTTTTGGTCACCTGAGACTATCTACGACTAAACACTATTCCCGCTTTACGGTGTGGGTTACACCAGAGGCTTTTAAGCCCGAATTTTATGAATATAAATTTAAACAAAATAATAGGGGGAAAGACCAACAATGAAAAAAAGAGTAATCCTAGCGGTCACAATAATGCTACTGTTAACACTCCCATTACTTGTAATACTCTCAACATCAAATCCGCCAATAATCTTCCTAAACTCCCCCTACAATAATCCAAACGTGAACTCAAAATCATATATCGGAAATGGAGACCAGTTAAACGCGCTACTCTACATAACAAACAATTACAACAGCGCACCAAATGCTACAAACACAACCTCAAACATATACATTCCATGCCCTGAGGGTTGGAAAATCGTCTGGGCGAACCTGAGTTTCTCTAACATTATTGCGCCCAATACCACCATTATACCAAACAATGATACTGATAACGCTAGTTTTGTACTTAGTTCTCGTTATGCAATGTCATTTCGATTGACAAATAATGCATATCTGGATAATATTAGTGTGCTGTTGACCACCACATATACGGATGCTCGAACAAACTTTTATGTTTACAATGCGACAAACAGTAGTGGAAGGCCGGAACCGTATTATCCAATTGCAAGTAGGACGGGTGTTGCAATCGCACAGGGAACTAGATGGAATAACATTAGTTTTTCACATATACTATTGAATATTTCAAGAACATATGATAATACCTTTTTTATAGGTGTTGAAAGAAACTATAGAAGTCAATACTGGAGAGCCGTGAACTATTCAACATCACCTTTTCTGGGCTACGGGTATGTGTATCAATACATTTACGGAGTTTGGGCGTATTTACCCCATTATGATTGCAAACTCAAAGTTAATGTTAGTGCAAGCACGACACCAGACCCTGAGAGTGCCAAACCATCAGAAATAGGCTTAACAATTAACGGTTCAACGGTTCAGGATATCGATAAAGGCAGTGGAGAATGGATTGATAGTACGGCATCTTTCGGTACAAATGGGTACATTTTCTATGATGTGAATTCAACCTGGATGTCCACTGTGAGTTTCTCTTACGTCTGGAATGTCACCTACGGCAAAGATACCATTGCCGATACTAATTTTGTTGTTATCAGCGGTAGTGATGCTTTTTGGAATGTTACGGTGAATGCAACTGGCAACGACGCTTTTCCGTTGACTTCTTATGGTATTAATCATATAAATATCACAGGGATGCCCGTAAACTGGGAAGGCCCAAGTTCTATGGCGTATAATATGACTGGTGGCAGTTGGATTGCACTTGATTCTTATCCGCCTGATACTATTAGTTTTCCTGCCAGTAATGGTACCTGGATTGTGAACTGTACATCTCCTAATCATGAACCAGGGATCGGCTTTGAGGTTGGTGGGGTACAGGTTGATAACGCGACTCTTGATGATGTCCTTAATGTTACCGTAAACTTCTATACCCCTGTTGGTGGAACTGTTAATCTTAGCATATATGACCCCTCCCAAACTTTGAATTATACAGCGGAAAAAAATATAGCACTATGCACAAGTACCTGGTTTACCTGGAATATTAGTAATAATGCCACCTCTCCTGGTTCATATAATGTAACCCTCAGTTCTAAGTACGGATTCATGGTCGGATATAATGAAACAACTCTTGAGATCGTGCCTCTTATAAACACTGCTCTTGATATCACTAGTTTTCCATCTAATGTTGTGTACCCTAATAATGCTTCGGTGATTCTCTACTATCATGATGAAACAGGCCAAGGTATAGAAGGAGCGTTTATCACTGCTTATGATGGAACCAAAAAATTAGATATTCAGTGGGACGATAAAAATGATGGTATTTACAACGTTACAATAAATTTCGGTGCAGACTTTGGTGACCACCAAGTTTACCTCACCGCTAGTAAACGATTTTACGCATCGAGTTCTTCTGACCCAATCTCAATCAATTATGCACCTACATATTTTATAGTAATAAACCCTCAATATATTGCTTTAATTGGATTGATGTATAACGCCATGATGGAGCAGAACAAAGGCCTTACCAGTTATCTTTTGATCGGGGTCGTCGTGGGGTCTTTGGTTGCGGCTACGGTGGTCGCTGATAGGTTACGTAGGAAACGTGAGGTTCCAATTAAGGCTTTGGCTAGTCTCGAAAATATTATTGTGGACCATATTCTCAGCGGCGTCACTTTGTGGGTGTTTGACTTTATAAAGATGGATCAGGATGTAGGTCTTCTTTCGGGGTTTATGTCAGCAGTTAAATCTTTTCTGGATGAAATGAAGGAGGGTGATCTGAGAAAGCTTGAGACGGAGCGTAGAACGTTTATACGAGAGGACGGCGAGTTTCTGACAGCCACCTGTATCGCGAGTATTAATACTGGGCAAGAGGAGGAATGGATTAGACAAAGGCTACATAAATTTTTGTTTGACGCTGAGCAGCAACACCGGAATAAGCTTGAGAACTGGATAGGCAATGTCAAGCCTTTCAAAGCCTCATTCATGGAAATCTTGGCTTCGGTTATTGATCTTGATAAGGCTGAGAAGCTTCGGATGGAAAGGATTTCTAAAATGCAGAGGGACAGAGAGAGCTTTAAAGCGGAGCTTATTAATTTGAATTCCCAGTTGAAGAATCTAAGCCAGCAGTTTAAAGCTGGAGAAATTAGTGAAGAGGAATTTGAAGCTAGGAAAACGGAAATACAACTGAAGCAAGAAAGTGTTCAGAGCCATTACGACGAGACCGAGCTACTCCTATCAAGAGTGCCCCTCACATCAAAGGTAAAACAGGCTAGAACGGCAACCAAGAAATCTGGAAAATATGCAAAACAAACAAAAGAAAGAGCAGAAAGGCCACATAACCGACAGAAACGAAGAGTGCGTAGAAAAACTTCAAAAATAGCTAATTCCCCTCATCGAGGAAAACCGAAGAAACAAGAAAAATAACTTTTTATTTTTTTGTTGAATTTTCTTTTTGATGGAATCATAACTGTATGAACATGAAGGTCACATCAAACGGCAAGTGGTTAAAATGAACCGTTTCTTTCACGGAAAATCCTAATTTCTCGTACCATTCTTTAAGTTCTGTATGTTTGGCGATGATGCCAATCTCTACGCGTCGGGCTTTTTTCTTTAGCGTCTCTTCTAAGATATGCCTTACTAAAGCTCCTCCAAAACCTTTCCTTCTGCATTCTGGTAAAACAGCGAGTCTCTCAAGATAACAAACTTCAGGTCGAGCTAATTCCAGTGATACACAACCGCAAGGCTTACTATCGTTTTCCAGTATGTAATACGTAATTCCTTTATCCAGCGCCGAGTTAATCCATTCTTCTGTACAATTCGAAGGATGAGTGGGACAATTTTCAGGCGTAAGGTCAAACCTTTCAGCAACATCTCGAAATGAATTACGAATAATAGTCGTTAAAAGAGAAACGTCATCTCTCGTAGCTTCTCTTATCAGCATCATTAAACGGCGCCCTAAGGTTTTTATTAAATTATATTAATTAAATTTCTCAAAACCCTTATGATTAAATATTTCGCCATCTTGTGAGGAAATTGAACATCACTTATTACTATTCAAAATATTTTCGATTTTAGAAATTTCTAGATACTTGTTTTGAACAGTGTTTAAGCCGATTTTAAGTGTGTTTGTTTCCGTTGCTTTGTTGGTTGGTTAAGTTTCAGTTACTTCATACGTGATTGTTCTGAGTCCCAATACAGACTGTGTTTCTTCCTTTATGTGCCGGTTGCATTCTGGGTGTCGGGTTGGCTGTTGGAAGAGGTGTGAGATTCCGGGTGGTTAGAGAGGATTTCTCTGATTTTCTTTGTGGTTTCGCTAACTATGTATATGGCGTATCCTAGTTGGACTTCGTTTTCTGTGGGTAGGACGATTAGTAGGGAGAAGTCATCTGTGATGTTGACCAGCATTACGTTGTTTTCTTCGCTTCTCAGGATCACTATGTTTAGTACTTTTTCTCCCAGGTCTCGAACCTTGGTGGAGTTTAGGATTATTATGCCCATCATGGATTGTGTTATGTCGTCTTTGTCCAGTGTTGATGCAACTGATAGCCCGCTGGATTTGTCTATGACTATGCTTCCCAGGGCTCCAACCTCTTCGTTTAGTTTCGTGAGGATTTTTCTGAGCAGTTGTTTGCTGGAACTTTTCTTGGTTTCTGGTTTATGAGTTGTTTTTGAGCGTTTTTGCATGGATTTTGCATAGAGTTGCAGGGTCGCCTGGATCGCTTCATCTCCTTTAATCCAGTGATTACTCCCCTCACTTTCCTTCATGGAGGGTTCTTCTATGGAGGTGCCGTAGCAAACTGTTTTTTTTGCAATTTTTTCAGTCTTTTTCAACAAACGGGGGTCAAGGTCAAGTTTTGTGGAGTTAATCTCTGGGGGTGGTAATAGTAGGAGTTCTATTACTTCTTCGGGAGCGAGGGCTTCGGGCAGGTCCTGCTTGTGCGCAAAAACGATTGATAGAGCTTTTGGGGAGTATTTAGCTAACTTAGTTAGTGCTCGCCAGAATTCTTTGCGGGCGAAGGAAAACAGTTCTTCCTTTTCAGAATCTATTACGAATATGAAGATGTTAACGTTTTTGAAGATGTTCTTTTCATTCTCCGGTTGATGGTACTCTTCGAAGAAGCTTTCCTGCCCTCCGCACTCAAAGAATCGACAAATGTATTTGTTTTTCCTTTTTTCTGGATGTATATCTACAAGTATTGTGGGCGGCAGGTTTCGGAGCTGTTCTGCTTTAAAAGCGTAAATCGTCTGCCTAAGAATCGCGGTTTTTCCAGCTGCGCGAGGACCCATCACTAAAACCTTTATTCTCTCAGTTTGGCCTTCCGTTCTCTCAAAACTCTGCTCCGTCATCTTTAAGAATCTCCTATCTTAAATCAGTAAATGAACGGTTATGCAAAATGGTAACTAAAAGCGGCTCATTTCACATTTAATGAATGTTATTTCTCACTAACCGCTTGCATTATGGAAACTGTCTAATTGAAATTACTATAATATAAATTAGGTACTGAGATATAAAAAACTTTACTCATTTTTTATTGAATCAAGTTTGTGCTGCATAGTTTGTGAAATCCAGCATTTCCGCTTTTCCCTAATAAAATAAGTGTTTTCTAAGACTCGTTTTTAGACGGGGTGAGAGGATAAACTGTTTCCCGATGGAAAAAGTGTGGTGGTGTTTTACCACCATCCCGAGAAGAAGACTATGTAGGCTATCACATGCTCCAAATAGTTTCCTATGTTCTCGCTGGTATACCCGATAGTGGAGCGGCTGCTATTCATAATGGTTTTCCCATCCAAGTAGAACCGGGTGGAACCGGAGGAGGACGTGATTCTGCCGCTGTCGTATTTTCCTATGGTGCTTCTGCTTGAATTCATTATGGAGCCTCTTTCAATGTATCCTATGGTGCTTCTGCTGGAGTTCATGACTCTACCGTTCTCCACGTATCCCAGAGTGCTACTGCTAGACGTCCGAATAGAGTTCCCCGACACTTGCGCTATAGTGGACCTGCTACTATTCATAATATACATGTATAATTAAACACCATTTTCCCGTTTAGCTTTTTTCCTCAATCCAATCTCGTATCCTTGTCCTTGAATCAATCCTTAATAATAATGTTAATATACTTAAGAAAGGATTATGGTTCTAGCTGAACTCCTAATTACTGATACGCATAAATTATCCTTGTTCCGATACCGTGAGTTGGTTCTCCGATTATTTTGGGAGGTGAATAAGTATGGCTGAAGCGAAAACACGTTTGGTTAAAGCAACTGCGAGTTGGAAAGGCGGAGGCTTTCAGGGCAAGATAGACTATCTTAATGGTGTCAAACTGGATTTTGTTGCGCCGCCCCCATTAGGGCCCAGAACGGATATGATAACTCCTGAAGGGAGCCTCGTGGCGGCTCTCTGCATGTGTTATGAACTGTTCCTCGTAGGCTTTCTCCAAGCCATGAAAGTCGAAGTATCCGAATTGGAGGTCAGAGGCGTAGGGGAAGCACCAGGAGATATAGGACCGGGAAAAGGATTTAAGAAAATCGAACTAGAACCCGTGTTCAAGGTTAAGAAAGCGGATAAAGATAAGGCACTCCAAGCAGTAAATCAGGCCAAAGAATTTTGCCTAGTAGCCAACTCCATAAAAGCACCCATCACGCTCTCACCTGAGATCAAAACCGTCTAACCAATCAGACAAAAAACAATACTATATCGCTTTTTTTCTCCCACTTTTTTCAAAAAATTAAATACTTCAAACAGGTGAACATCTTCTTCTGAAAGTATCTCAAAAAATAAAAAGAAGAGAAGGTTTGTTAGAGGCTTCCGAACTCCGCGCGGGCTATTATATCGTCCTGTATTGGTTTCCCGAGGTCTGTGAAGTAGGCACAGTAGCCGGATACTCTTACCACTAGGTCTCTGTATTTTTCGGGGTGTTTCTGGGCGTCTCTCAGGATTTGGCTGTCGACAACGTTGAACTGGACTTGGCTTCCGCCCAGTTTGAAGTAGGCTCTGATTAGGCTGGCAAGCTTCTGTCTTCTCTCTTGGTCTCTGAGGAGTGCTGGGAGCATTTTGATGTTCAGTGAGCAACCGTTGGCGATTTTTGTGTGGTCGATCTTTGCGCATGATTTTAGGATGGCGGTGGGTCCGTTTTTTTCGACGCCGTTGCTTGGAGATAGGCTGTTTGAGGTGGGTTCTCCGGCTTTTCTTCCGTTGGGTGTGGCTCCCAATAGGTTTCCGTCTAGGACGTGCAGTCCGTATGAGAAGAATGAGGCTCTGTAGGGTCCTCCTCTCCAAGCCTTTTTACTCGTTACCATGTCGCAGAGGGTTCCAGCAATTTCTTTGGCTATCTCATCAGCGTAATCATCGTCGTTGCCGTATTTCGGAGCCCTGTTTATTAGTATCTGACGCAGCCTTTCCCCCTTCTCTCCTCTAAAATTGTTTTCTAGAGCGTCTATCAATTCATCCATTGTTGCGATTTTGTCGTCGAAAACCACTTTTTTTATTGCCGCTAGGGAATCAACTGTTGTTCCTATTCCGCGTCCACTTATAGAGTTAAAATTGTACCTTGCTCCTCCACTGGTCATATCCATGGCGTTTTCCACGCAGCCTTCCAGCGTGGCTGAGATGTAGGGATTGGGGAACCACTTGTCGTATACCTCGTCCTTAATCTCCACCAGTTGAGATATGAGGTCGATGCTCTTTTGAAGCTGTTTTTTGAAGGCGTCCATCACCTGTTCAAACGTTGTGAATTTCCTCGGATCCCCGGTGTTCAGTCCGGTTCTGCGTCCGAGCATCCTGATCATTCCGTTTGTGAGCACCATTTCCAGAACACCCACCAGTGATATGTCATTCCCACTGGTGCACCCGAAGGTGTTCCCGGCACTCGTAGGCTCCACACATCCGATTACAGCATAATCCCGAGCATCCTCAAACCCTGTTCCATTATCGGCCAGGGCTGGAATGGTAACATCGTCGTTGTATAATGCGGGTCCGGAGGTAACGCTGTAGACTTCGGCGATTTTTCGAAGCCACTCATCGCTGGACTTGCTTGAAACACGTACGGAGAAGGTGTTTGTGAGATTCTTCATATTTTTACAAGCGTCCATCCAGATGTAGGAGAGTTCGTTCGTGGCATCCTCCGCGTCTCTACCAACTCCCCCAATGGTTAGGGCGTCCTCGTCGGCACCGAGTTCTGAGGCGGTGTGTTTTCCGAAGCTGGGAAGCAGGAGCAGATTGTAGCTGAACTTGATTAGAAGTTCTTCCACCAGCTCCAGGGCCTGCTCACGGGTGATTTTACCCTGTTCAATATCTTTCTTGTAGTAGGGGTAAAGGTATTGGTCGACTCGTCCAACGGCTCCAATTAAACCTACTCCATAGCTTATTGACGCTATGACTTGGGTGAACCATAAGAATTGACAAGCTTCATAGAAGCTTCGAGGCGGATTCCAGAACACCCATCTGCAGCTTTCAGCTATTCGGAGAAGTTCAGCCTTCCTCTGGGAATCATTTTCTCTTGACGCCATTTCTTCTGCTAGTGTTGCGAAGCGTTGAGCAAACATTTTAGCGGCGTCGCAGCAGATAATCACGGCGTCTAGGAACTTCTTTTTTTCAGAGTCCCTGACGGTTTTCTTTACTTCCTGCGCTTTTTCTTTTATCCCCTTGAACCCGGTTTTGATTGCGTTGTTGATTCCGATGACTAAGTGACCCTGAACGTCAAAAACGTTCATCACCAGGTTGGGGTTGTTGAGCGTTACCTCGTTTAAGCTGCTTGATATGTAGCGCAGTCTTCCCCCGGCGTATATCTTCATGATTTTCCACATGTTTTTTAAGCCGAAGTTTTTCAGTCTCCTCCAGTTGGCTCCTGGACCGAGGCTGATTTTGAAGTGCAGTCCTTTCTCCTTCATGATTTTGGTTCGGTGATCCCTTACGGTTTTGCCCTTCCAGTACTTGAGCATCTTCCCTAGTTCTTTCTCTTCCTCTCCTGATATGTGATAGGGGTGATCCTTCCTATTTTTTAGGTTTTTAAGGTCTATTTTAAGGACGTAGTTTAATTCGCCGCGCTCAATTGGGATAATTGTCGCCACTAGCTTGCTGGAACGGTTTCCAACGATCTGTTCTTCGGGAAGTATGTAGATGGTCATTTTTCTTAGAGTGTTTTCCAGAGCCTTCGCGGCACGGATGGCTGGGTGCATACCCTCGTTTTCCTTGTAGGATTCGGTATAGTATCGGGCTCGCTCAATGCATATTTCATAGGGTGCTTCCAGAATCTTTCTTCGATAGATTTGAGTTCTGGAAGGAATTGGGGTTTGGGTTTCCGTAATTTGAACCGTTTTCAATCTCCCCATGAACCTTTATTAGTTTACTAACATCTTTTAAGAATATTAGCCTTTTGTGTCGTAAAAACTTAATCCGTGCACTTTTTATTATTTTTTCGGGGCTAATTAAAAAGAGTTGGAGGTTATTAAGTAATACTTAATGGTTTCATGCCCTGTTTAAAGCGAAGTAAAGAGAAACATTTAGATAAATGGGTGGAAAAAAAGAATCACAAAGTTGGGGTTCGCAAGCTTACAAAAAAACTAAAATCAATCATGATGATTAAAATCAGATTAGGAGAGTGAAATTATGGTTGAGAAAAGTGAGGTTGAGAGGTATCGGGTTGATGTTGTTCACGCCAGGAGCCTAGAGGGCAATCCTATAAATAGCCCGGTTGACCGCGAACTAGGTGTTTACCTTCCACCAGGATATTTTGAATCCGAGGACGAGAAATATCCCGTGATTTACTATCTACACGGATATACCGGGAATAGCAAGAAATTAACCGTGACTCCCCGTCTGGAGGATAACAAGAATCTGCCCGTGCAAGTAATTCCACCTCAGGTCTTACAAGAGATGGATTTGAACCGTATATCCCCCTATGCGAAGTTTGACGAGTTGATTACCAAGGGAGAGCTGGAACCGTTTATTTTTGTGCAGCCAGACGGTAGCCTGCACTTGCCCCACAAGGATGGTGCCAAGGATTTAAGCGGGGCGGTGCAAACCAAAGGAAGCATGTATCTCAATTCCCCCTTCACCGGAAAATTTGAGGACTACATCGTTAAGGATGTCGTAGACTACGTGGATGCGAATTACCGAACCACAGCCGACAAGAAGCACAGAGCTCTGATGGGAGGATCTATGGGCGGATACGGAACGCTGAGCACATGCCTCCACCATCCCGAAAAATTCATCTCAGCCGTCTCACTGAGCCCCGCCAACATAACCACTGATTTACTGAACTGGAAGCTGGTCACACCCATCTTCGAGAAACTCCTAGGAAGAGAAATCGCGGAACAACTCGGAAACTCATCCTGGAACGACATACTAGACACCTACGACATCATATTCTCCAAGAATAATCCCCTAATACCATCCATCAAAAGAGACAAGAAAGGAAAAATCGTTGACCTGAACAAGAAAGCAGCCAGCAACTGGCAGAAATACGACCTAAACAAAATGATTAGGGAAAACCCCGACACTCTAAAAAAAGTCCACCTGCTACTTAATTGCGAGAGCACAGACGAATACGGATTAACCGGAGAAACGGAAAAAATCCATGAAACATTAAAAAAGCTGAAAATCGACCACCAATTCGAAATTTACTCCGACCCAAAAGCAGTACTGTCACCACACATTCTGGGAATCGCCTACCACATAGTACCCGGCATAAAATTCTGCATTCAACACTTCACCTGAAAAATAAGTCCATAACAGATGGTTACTTCCACCGCGTTACTTAGAGATTTGCGATGTTTTAAGTGCCAAACCGTTACATAATCATCGTTATAGTACCTTTAAATCTTTTAGAACCGAGATTGTTCGCTAGACTCCTTTATTGGTTTAAACCGGTTTAAATTCTCTTACTCTCGTGTAAACTTTGATTTTATCCATAACCGCTCTCTCTTTTGCGTCTTCCTCAACGAAGGGGGAAACTATTACTAGGAAAGGCTTCACTCCGACAAGCTTTTTGTAGAGCTTAGCCTTGTATATAAGCGCTACAACATAACCCTTACTCATGCTGGACTTAATCTCTATGAGAATATGCTCCTTGTCTCTAATCAGCACATCTACCTCAACAACTCCCGGAGCACCAAATACAACTCCCTCATCGTCGTAAACCTCCCACTTATCCACAGTAAAACCCATACTCTCAAGGATACCACGAATAGCCTCTCTAAAAGATTCCTCAGCCGCAAACCCCCACCTCGCCCCAAGAGCGCTGGCAATAACACGAAACTCCTCTCTAGACTTCCTCATTTCTTCTTCAAAGCGGTCCATACGCTTAGCCACCAGTTCGAGGCTCTTCTCGAAGCTGTCCATACGCTTGGCTGTTTCTTCTCTTAACAGCCTCATTTCCTTCTCGAAGCTGTCCATACGCTTGACCATTGTTTCTGCTAGAGTTTTTATTTCTCTGGTTAGTGACTCTATTTCGCGTTTTGTTATGGGAGCCTCTGCAACGAGTGAGTAAACTTCCGCTCTGAGCGCTTCGTCTGTTTTTAGTAGGTCGAGTATAGTTTTCTTGAACTCGTCTCTAGGAATCGTCATTGGAATCCCTATTCAAGTTGGTAGACATCCCCACTTAATAAAGGTCGGAACCATATATAAATTAAGCGATAAAAAAAGGATCATTACAATACTCCACTTTTTCTTATTTACTTGTTTAAAGTTTTGTCGAGAATGGTTTATGGTTTTAAGCTGAATTGGAGGACGATATGGTCTCCGTTTCTCTTATGTTTGATTGTGAATGTCTTTAGCTCCGGGATTTCCTTTAGCAGCGTGCTTTTGATTTTTTCTGTTTGCGGGGTTGATTTTAGAATGAGGTTGAAGCTTTTCTCCGATATTTGGGGGTAATTGGAGCTGTGGGGGTTTCCTTCGCTGTGGACTTCAGCCATTATCCTTAATCTCGGTCTTATTGATGCCCCTTCTACATCCCTTGAAGATGCTATTATCGTTTGGTCTGTTATTTCAGATAAGACTTTTTCAACTTGTTTTAAGGTGTTGCTGTCTATTTTCAATTCTTTCTTTTTTATGTGGTTGTGTAAAATTTGATAAAATACTTGGTAGAGTAGATGATTTTTGGGGATGGTTTCAAAGAAGGAGCCGTCAACAATTGAGGTCTTTGTTTTCTTCTGGTTTTCACTGTGGGTTCTTACTAAGTAGAAGCATCGCCTTTCGAACGTGTAGTATTTCCCTTCGGGGGATTTTCGATCTATGATGCTGATGATTCTTGAGACAAGGTTACGTCCGTTAATTACATCTATTTCTTCAAGAGTTTTTGATTGAGTTGGTATAGTTGAATTGAATGATGCAATGTTTCCTCCCTTGGAATCCTTCAACTCAAGCAGACTGCCACAGGTAAATTCGCCTTTCGTCTCTTTGACTTTAAATATAAAATCTGGGAATTGCTGGGAATCTGAATATTTAAGATTCTCATCTATTTTTGATTTTTTAAGAAGTTCATTGAATTCCCCTTTTCCAAATTCTTCTCTTAATTCTTTCCAGAGATCAACGCCGTACTTATTTAAGGCATCCTTTCGATGATCTACGTAAGCTAGGTTGCTTCCAGCAGACCTTAGGACTATTTCTTCAAGTGGGGAGCTAAGGTTAAATTCACCATTTTTGAGCTTGTCTACTGCTTGAATAAAGAAATCGGTTATGTCGGAAAATTCAATCATTGATGTATCTCTCCAAACCCTCAGTAAGCCATACTTCATCTAGGTTTGGTGTGTACCTATAATAGTTTCTATATTTTAGAATGTCATCTGCGGAACTTATGGTTTTTAACCGTTTCTTTATGACTTCAACGTATCCCGGGTCAATTTCGATGCCTATTGACTTTCTCCTTAACTGGTGGGCTACAACTAGAGTGGTTCCACTTCCCGCAAACGGATCAAAAACAGTGTCTCCTACACTTGTAGATGAAAGGATTATCCTTAACAACAGCTCTATGGGGGACTGCTGTTCATGTATGCGATTACCCTCCTCATCTCTTAAGGCTTCGTCCCCAGCAAAATATCCTGACGTAAGCTCTCTAACATCATCCCAAACATCGGTAAGGTAGATTCCATTAGGCCTCTTATGTTTATGGTTTGGGCGCAGCGGATAATCTATACGTAACCTATTGAAAACTCTGGGCCTTTCCCCCTTAGTAGCAAAAATTATCACTTGGTAATGCTTCCCAAACCTGAAATTACCAGGTATAGCTGAGGTGAACTTCTTCCATATGATTAGGTTTTGATAAGTCCATCCTGTTTCCTTTAAAACCTTCATCATCCAATCTACGTTCTTCTCCCTCTGCATAAAGTAGATGGCTCCCCCATCCACCGTTGCCTCATGGATTAGCTGTATAATCTCTTTTAGCCAATCCCAGTAAACTTTGGGGTTTTGTTCATCATCAAAATACTTGTACTCTTTTCCTTGATTAAAAGGTGGGTCTAAGAATGTTAGATGAATATCTGATACATTTCCCTGTTTAAGGTATGTAAGACAGTCTCCACAAATCACGTCGTAATCTAGGGCCCTCATTTTATACCCCTTAAACCATTAATACATCCAAACCTTTTATATGTACCATGTTTCTTGAATATCTTTTTTAAATTCATCCTTTATTTATTTTTGCTTCTTTAAGCATATACTCAGTCTTCGGATAAGTAAGTTATGCGTTTCATCTTCTTTAATTCTTTTAAGATTTGATTCCAAAAACTTGTTTCACCACTCTATTCTTTCAAAAAAGTATTAAAACCCTATTTTTACGACCCCTTTTGCTTCAACATGCAAGGTAGAGTTGGTAAGAGAGCGATAAATAACAAGAAAACTATTAAAATTTAAGTAAAATGGTCGACTTACAATTTAGTATATATTTTAATTCATTGGTAAGAAAGTTTAGTTTTGAAGAGTAACGTTCGATAAAGAGAGGAGATTGATGGGTAAAAAAATTTCTTGGAAAAATAAACTTATTTTCGGTGATTGTCAAAACATGAAGGAATTAGAGGAGCGTAGTGTTCATTTGGTGGTAACTTCTCCTCCCTATTTTAATGCTCCTTTCGATTATCCGGGTCTTTTTGAAAGTTATCAGAAATTTTTAGAATTGATTCATAATTTGGCAAAGGAATTGAAACGGGTTCTTGACAATGGGCGAGTAGCTGCTTTTGTAGTTGACGACACACTGATAGATAGAGTAAAATATCCTGTTGTTGCGGACATCACAAAAATACTCACAGGAGAAGGATTCAAGTACCTGTACCAAATTATCTGGGTTAAGCCGGAAGGATACATTCGCATAAGCAGGAGGAGCGGCGTTTTACTACAGCATCCCTATCCGATGTACTACTACCCGGACAACCTTCAAGAGTCTGTCCTCATTTTTCAGAACGGCGAATTCGACTACAAATCCATTCCAAGAGGCGTGAAAACAAAATCCAGAATAGATATCGAGGAATTTAAAGAAAACAAATGGTATTTGAGCGTGTGGAAAATAACGAACGTCCTACCAATAAAGAACAGATTGGAGAAGGGTATAGCAGCTTTTCCCGAAGAAATCCCATATCGCTTAATAAAACTATTCTCCTACAGGGATGAAGTTGTTCTGGATCCGTTTATGGGTTCTGGAACAACGTTGAAGGTTGCCTATGAACTTGGAAGAAGATGCGTGGGCTACGAGATTGATTTAGAACTATCAGATGTAATTAAGGAAAAGTTGAGTTTTAATCAGCCCAATCTTTTCGGTCAAAAGCTCTCCGATTTCTTCGAGATAATAGTAAGAGAAGACACCAAACATTTAAGAACTAAGCTTCAGGCCTCTGTTAGAAAAAAGCGTACGAGATGAATGAATGTTGTTGGACATTTATGCTGACATTACAGGGTTATCCTATACGCCGCTTCTTTGCAGGGAATTGGATTCATTCGATTTTGATCAGTTAGGCATGGCGTTATCGAGTAGGGCAACATTTAAACTCTTTATAGGACGCCACGAAATCGTAGTTAGTTGGTGGGACTCTACAAAAAGAACTGGTTCATATCCCTATGCAAGAGTTTACGATTCACTAAAATTTGCGGGGAAACCAGTAACAATTATACCTATAATTAAGGATGAGGGTAAAAAGGGAAATAAGTACCATCTGGAATGGGATACGGTTTCCTTGATGGGTCTACTAGGAGTTTATGTAATTATATCCTACTACAAAAGGGCTTCTAAAAATCCAAGGTGTAGGGATAAGATAATTAGACAAAGGTTTGATATTGAGCACATTAAATCAGAGATAGAGAAGCTTCTTTTCTATCAATCTGATGCCCTACGTTGGAATCTATCGCAAGTAGATAAAGTTGGGGAGCTTAGTAAGAGAGCTTTAAACTCTTATAATGAGATTTCAAAAGTGCTTGGTGTTGAAATGCATTCACCTGCTTCTGCTTTAAGGAGGATTGAATTGCTCAGTGAGGGTAAAGAAGATTTCATGAAGCTTTCAAGGGATCTTTCAATGGAAGCCCAGGAGAGGGAAAGCGTAACTATTCAGCCTAAAGAAAAATTGGAGGGCGTCAAAGCTAAACTCACAATCAAAAATTATCTCGGTGGCTACTACTATCTCACCTGTGATGAAGTTGAAATACACGGAAAAACAGTCTATCTTATAGAGGGAAAACATACTAGAGTTGCTAGACTTCCCTCTCTTGGAGGCATAAAGGATGGGCTTCTGAGAATGATGATTTACACAAATTTAAAGAATGTAACAATTAACGGAAAAAGGTACAGCCATACACCTATTCTAAAACTCACAACGGAAGAGGGCTTCAACATCGAGTCGCTAAGCGATAAGCAGAGGGAAACATTAGAAATACTAGTGAAAGAGGCAAACGCTAACGGATTTCGACTTTTAATAAACAATCAAGACTTTGTTACATTTTGATATATATCACAATATCACAATTTTCCCCAACTCGCAAAACTAGCAAAAACAGCTCTTCATCGATTAAATTGTGTATTACCGCATAATTCGGAGAGTAGGAAACCCCTTAGTGAAAAATAAAAATTGTTTTTCAGCATCTTACCATCTTAGCGTCACACTTCGGGCATTTAAGATCGCTACATGACTCTCCCTCTTCGAGTGGCACTATTTCCCCACAGCACATACACCTAGCTAAACCGCCCGGGCCTACAGCGCGAGTGGGTCCCCTTGTGCAGCTAACAGTAGTTCCCCTATCCTTTCCTTTGGCTTTTCCTTTTCGGCTCATGAACTTTACCTCCTTCGGGTTCTTTCTCTTCTCTTTAGCCTTTTCATCATTATTCTTATTCTTGGCTTAAACGTATGATCAATTCAACATGTTTATAGCTTTGCTGTGAATATCAAAGAGTAGCATAAAATAAATATTCCCCCTCCTTCTATCCGCCTTCGCATAGAAATCGGGGGTCTTTTGAAGTGTTGTAATAGTCGAAGGTAAAGTGACGGAGAGTGTGTTCGCTTAAAAGAATTCTAAAATATTCATAGTAGGAAGGGGTATGGATGGCTGATTTTGAGGTAGTGACACTTCCTTACGCGGGTAAAATTAAAAGTTTTTGCGAATACTTGGACCGGCTATTAAAAAGTTCAGGAAACCTTGGAGTTACTAAGATAGGGATGGCAGAATGGAAACTGATTGGAGACGGGTACTCGAGAGCTAAGATAAGAATCTACCCAAGAGGAAACTACATTGTTTGCGAGTTTAAAACAGACATAGACACAATAGCACTTGGTCACCCACATTCTCGTAATATGGCCGAGCGCGCGGGTTTCAAATTAGAAAGGAAAATAAGAACGGCTATAGAAAACGCGAAAATAATGATGTTAGAAGAGGCTTCCACCAAACCTACTTCAACAATACACGCTGATGAAAAGGAAATTTTGGAATGCCCGGGGTGCAGCGGAACCTTGAACTGGAATATGAATTTCTGCCCTTTCTGCGGACTAAAACTGGTAAAGTGTATAGTCTGCAACCATATTATCGATAAAGACCAAGAAATCGCTATATGCTCCCATTGTGCTGGTTCAGCGCACAGAGATCACTTGCTAGAGTACCTTAAAGTAAAAGGTCGATGTCCTAGTTGCGGAAAAGAGCTGAAAAAAGATGAATTAGTTTAAAATTTACAACGATAGACACCTGGAATATTACTATGTACAAACAGTAAAAAAGAAAAAAAGAGTGAATTTGAATAAAATACTTCTTATCAATCGTGGTTGTTAAAGATAAGATTATTCGGGCTATTATAAGCCACCGCTTCTTCTACTGTTGTCCTACCGCAGCCATTGCTTCTTCTATTGTTAACCAAACTCTTACTGAGTACTCGTATCCCTCGATGCTATGAAACATTGCCATCGCCATGGATGAACGGGTCAAATGTTCTTCAAGTTTCCCTTGTTTTACTTTATAAATATCCATAACTTTTATTCCAAATTTATTGGTAGTTACTGCGGCTGTTACAACGTGTTCTGATAGGTCTTCATCGGGAGGATATTTTTCCAGCGATTCAAGATACGTTTTCGTAACCTCAGGTGTTTTGTGAGCCGGGAACCATGAAGTTATTACAATATACGGCGTATTTTTCACATCCTCTCTCCCATCTGGGTATTTTATCATCACGCCCCTCCTCGGCGCTCCCGCAAAACTGATGAGAGGCCAATCCCCTCTGCAAGATATCTAGAGTCGGTTAGGTTCCTCTCAATAATTTTTCTGAATCCCAGTACAATAACGATTTTCAAGAAATTTCTGAAATTGAATTCTATAGTCTATAATTAAATATATAAATTTTTTTAACGTTTATAAGAATAGATAAAAGGGAGCTTTAGATTTTCTACTAAATTTAACTAGAAGAATATTTTTTAGTTAAAAATATCAGAAAGTTTGATGATTTTTATTCTGGAGTGGAGATTGATTGAGTTTTGCTGAAACCTTAAGATATTTAGAGTGTGGTAAGGATTACTCATTTGAGGAGACAATTTAAAACTGGAGGGGTTGCGGTGGTAAGGGTCTATTCCACGGTACCGTTTTTTAAAAAACAAATGTAAAAATTGGATTTTTAAGTATTATTTTATAGGTGCTTTTCTTTAGTGTATAGCTCCATTTCACCGCTTTTTAATTTCGAGCCAAGTTTAATCTAGTCAAAAAAGGTGCTTAAAAATAGACTTCCGAGAACGCTAATATGCGAAGTAAAAAAAGAATAGGGGCTTTGAATATTTTTGCTTATTAATGTCTTCTCGCAAGCATGACAACCGCAACTGCTATGACTGCTACCAGTGCTACCCCTATGCCTCCCAGTATCGGGAGCATGCCTCCCATTGGACGACTAGCTTGGTCTATGGAGTTCAAAAGAACCGCCAAGCCGACAGGACCCAGTATATCCCATATGCTCAGGGGCGATAGCTCCGCGGCGACTAGGGCGAACACGCTGAAGTGAGTGGTATTGGCTGACACTACTCGCCCATTGTAGTCCACAGTGGTGTTTAGGGGTTCCCACGCCCAAGCGGTGGTATTCCAGGCGTATATGGTGAATCCCGACTCCTTTACACCTCTCGCCGAGAGCTCAGACGGGGTGTAGTAGAAGTTTACCGTGGCATTGAAAGCCGCGCTGCTAGAAGGGTGTGTAATGACTATGGCCTTCACAACGGGCTTACCCGCGATGGAGGTAGCATCATTAAGGGCCATACCATGAATCTGCGTCCACATGGAAGCATTCACAGTCTCGTTGCACTTCACGGTTACGCTTCCACCAGTAAAGAAGGATGGATCAAGAGTCCACTCCACATTGGCGGGAGCGGTCAAATTGTACAAGTTGTGGCTGAACTCATTGAGGTTCCCGGGCGAAGGAAGCGAGCCCCCATCAGCAGAGGCCAAGGTCCAGGTCTTGTGGTAACCAAAAGGTACAAGGTATTTGTCGCCTTTCTCGTTCCATGGCATATTCATTTCTATGTCCGTTTTTGCTTTGATTAGGACGCCGCTGGTTCTCTCAAAGTAGACCGTGAACTGGAACTGTGTTACGTTAAGGGAGGACAAACCGTTGGGAAGCACGGAATCTACTTTCCAGCAGTCATAATCGTAGACGCCGATACTCACTCTAACTGCTCCCGAAACCTGGCAGGGTATCAAGAGAAGCAACGGTTCGGAGGTATTGTATCCGAACCACGGTTCAGTGGCATTATTAGGCCAGAACATTTGTTCATGCAAGAGTAATAAAATCGTTACTCCCTCCCTAAGGTAGGGAGACGCTAGAAGCATATTGTACGCCATGGTTCTAATTTCGGATTCCGTAACCAGCAGTCTCATAAAGTCGACCATGCCAAATCCCTCATTTGTTCCGTTGAGGAGATATTCAGTCCGACCAGTATGGTTCGACGCGTTATACCAGTTGGGGTTCCAGATCCAGCCTGTACTATCCTTATAGTTCCAGAAATCGGTGGGTATACTCACCACCTGAGAAAAGCCTATGTCTATGGGTGTATAATAACTTCCGGGGGTACTTAGGGTCCAGTTAAAGTAGCTGCCGGGCAAGCTGTCAAATCTAACCGTTCCCAGAGTACCGTTAGTTAAAACACTATAATTCATGCACCAGTAGCCGCTCTCGTCGTACTTGAATGTCTCATTAGTTAACCCATAAGTGGGCAGTGGGTTCTCTGCTGTGGTATAGTTCGTTATAGTAGTGTTCTTAAGCGGTGCTAATCTGTTAGGAGTGCTTAAGGTGCTGTTAAACTCTATAAAACCATTGCTACTCCAAAATGTTAGATTTCCGCTAGTGGTGTTGAAATAAGCGACAGATTGGCTCGTAAATGTGGAAACGCATAATCCGCTGCCATTCTTAACGTAATTACTAAAAGCCATAGAACACAACTCACCAAAACCGCTAATATTACTGGGTTCTCTCCAAGTGCCCTGCAACATCCACGTGTCGTAAAACTCAGGTAAAGATATGGGTAGTGAAAAGTTTATAATCGGTGTTGTAATTCTTCCCACCACATTTGAGGCCATATTCACTAGAGAGGGATCCTCTGGAAGTCGTGGTGCCAGTATTTTGAGGCTGTCACCTGCTTTTATTCCTGTGGGAAGCGCTAGGAAGGAGTAAACACCCGTTTGACGAGAAATATTGTCAACGGATAATGGCGGGGAATCTTCTGGAAATAGTCCACCGGTGCTGTTCAAACCTACTTCTCTGGTGATATTATCAATCGCGAAGTAGTAAATACCCCACTTTGTCCCATACTGGTCAACTATCGTCCAATTAACTATGGACCAGTTTCCATACTGGGGACCCGAAGTAAAACTGAAAATCAATGTCAAATTTGCAAAAAATGGTGGTTCCAATTCTTTGTGTATTGACGGGAAGGCAGTGTGCCTAACGTAGCGGGCGGTATATGTGAGTTTGTCTCCGGAGTGTATGTAGTTGCCTAGGGGTTCTGTTGTTATTGTTTGTTTTGGTTGGGTGTTGACTTGTTGGAGTAGGATTGGTGTCCACTGGTTTGAGGCTAAGGCGTTGCAAGCTACTGGAATTAGTAGCAGTGCGAAGAGTATTACTATTGTTATGGCGATTAGTTTCTTTGTTCTCATTATATTCCCTCATTCATCTACGTTTTTGTGGGCGTTGGTACAGTCGTTATTCTCTAATAAATATTTATCTTCCAGAGATTCTTTTTTGAATTGTTGAACCATTTCTTCTAGTATCATCTTTTAGGTTCTCACAAGAAGAGGTTTTGAAAATTCTTGCGAATTCACTGAAAAATTCCAAATAAAAATCCATCGAGAATATACTTTCCAGGAAAACGAGGGCTAAAGATTATGACCGCAGCCTGGGAAAAAGTTTGAGCGCGTTCTCTCGTTCGATGCGCATCCGCTCCTGCTTGTCGAAGCCGTCATAACTGTTGAGCTGTTTGACCTGCTCTGCTGTGAGGATTTCAGGTGCGAATGGATAATCGCTTCCAAAGAGAATGTGAGAAGGGTCTACTAATTCTTGAAGGGATCGCAAGGCATAAGGAGTGACTGAGAGCGCAGTATCATAATATAACCTCTTGAGATAGCTGATAAACCCTTGAGGAGCATTTTTTGCCGCATTGGGAATCATAAATAAGCCCAGAGAAATTCGCCAAGCAAGGAAAGGAATAGTTCCGCCTGCGTGTGAAAAAATAAAACGGACTTCTGGATTGCGTTCCAGGGTTCCGCTGTAAACCAGATTTGTTATTGCACGGGTAGTGTCAAAAGTAAACTCGTACAAAGAGTTGGAAAATTCGAGACCGATAGCATTACCGCCGGCTGGATCCGTGGGGTGAACAAAGACAACCGCTTTTCTGCGATTGAGTTCCTCAAAAACTGTCTCAAACAACGGGTCACCTAAATACCGGCCGCCAAAGTTGGTCATCAATACTACGCCATCGAGTTCCAGAGTGTCCATTGCATAATCTATTTCGTTCAGGGCTGCATCCACATCTGGCAATGGCAGGGTTGCGAAAGCCCCAAAACGCTGGGGATTGTCATGTACCAGCTTTGCAGAGATTTCGTTGCAATGCCTTGCCAAATCGCGGGCGAAGGCAGTGTCGCCAAAATAGACGCCGGGTGAAGAGATTGAAGTGATCGCCGTGCTTATGCCATTACGGTCCATTACCTCAAGCATCTCGGTCTCGGACCATTCAGGGAAAGGCACTCCTGATGATTTAGTGATACCCCGACTATTTAGGGATTTAACATAATCACAAGGGATGATGTGGTGATGGATATCAATGCGATAAGGTTCGTTAGGCATTTTTAATCCCCTTTTTGAACTCAAGTTGATTCTCTACTTAATTCAATCAAGGGTTTTCTCAATAAATGAGAATTTTTCAAATCGATGTAATCGATTCGGATTAACGTCGATATAATCTTTTCGAATTAAAAACGCGCCCTGTAACAGTGGGGCATTAAATTCTATGAGTCTAATAGAAATTTTCAAATGAAAGTCCGTCGAGAATGTGCTTTTCGGGAAAATGAGAGCTAAGGATTATTAAGGACTTATGCCAAATACTTATTTAAAACTTGAATTGAGGTTTGGAGAGGAAAATTTTGTCTAAAAAGAAAGTAGATAATGGGTACTCTTTAAAGGCTATAGCTCTGGATACTGGAGGTACGATGTCAGACACATTCGCTATTGACGAAAAAGGAAGATTTGCCGTGGGAAAAGCACTCACCACTCCTCAGGAGGAATCTGTGGGAATCTTTAACTCGATAGATGATGCGCTAAGCAACTGGAAAATGAAATTAGAGGATTCTGCGGAGACCGTGGATGCTCTGGTTTACTCAGGCACCCTGATGACTAACCGGCTTCTGGAGCGAAAAGGAAACAGCAACATCGGAGTAATAGTGAACGCGGGATTCGAGGACCTCCACCGGTTGGGGAGAGCTCTCCAGTGCTGGGTGTGGCTCCCCTATGCTGGACGCTTGCACGCCCGGGAACACGAGCACCCCAAGCCACTCATACCAAGGAAACAGATTAAGGGTGTCCGAGGGAGAATCAATTTCTGGGGAGAGCAGCTAATCCCCTTATACGAAAAAGAAGTAAGGAAAGCGGTAGAAGAGCTACTCGACATGGGAGTGGACAGCATTTGTGTCTGTCTGCTTTGCTCCTACATGAACCCCATGCATGAGAAACGGGTGAGGGAGATTGCGGAGGAAGTAATGGCGAAGAAGGGCAAAAAAATCCCCATAGTGTTGTCCTGTGAGCACAACCCGGTAAGAGGCGAAACTCCACGACTTAACGCTTTGATAATCGAACAGTACGCGGCTGAGCCCTCGAGACAACAATTGATTAAAATCGCTGAAAGCTTCAAAGAAAAGGGAGTGCCAGCCCCCATGAGGATTTTAACCTCCTATGGTGGAACGATTTCTCCACAACACCAACAGCTAATAACAATCCTGATGTCGGGGCCCATCGGTGGAGTTATAGGAAGCAAATTCATAGCCGAGTCATACGGAATCAAGAATCTAGTGTCCTCAGACGTTGGGGGAACCAGTTTCGACGTAGCCCTAATTATGGAGAAGTACGTTCCCACAAAATGGGAGAGTTCCATCGGAAGATACATACTAAACATCCCCACGTTAGCCCTAGACTCTATAGGCGCAGGCACCGGTATGTACGTTAGGTACAATAAGATTGCGGGAGGACTGGAATTCGGACCCGAGAGTGCGGGTTACCGCATAGGAGTGTGTAACGAGAAATCGGGCGTGGAAACGGTAACCATGACCGACTGCAGCCTGATTCTGGGATACCTCAACCCAAAATACTTCCTCGGAGGAAAGATTCCATTAAACAAGGAACGAGCATACAAGGCAATCGAGGAACAGCTGGCAGAACCCATGAAAGCGGATCCCTACAGCACCGCGAGGGGCTCTCTGGATCTTATAGAGATTAACATGAAAAACCATCTAAACGGCATGATACAAGGACTCGGATTCAGACCAGAGAACTATGCTCTCATGTCTTACGGAGGAGGAGGACCGCTCCACGTTGCAGGATATTCCAGAGACCTGAACTTCCAAGACATACTGATACCGGAATGGGCACCAGCCTTCTCAGCCTTCGGATGCGCGTGCGCCGACCACTCCTACCGACATGTGAAAACAGCGGACCTGATAATAACTCCCGACGGAGGCATGAATCCCATAGTGGCTATGATGCTCAGCGCCACATGGGCGGAACTAAAACAAAACATCGTTAAAGAGTTTGAGAAGGATGGAAGAGATCCCAGCGAAATGGAGTTCAGACCCTCCGTTCGACTAGAATATCTGGGTATGCTGGACGACCTAGAAGTTCAGTCACCCTCAGAAAACCTGCAGCCCAACGATGTGTGGACAATCGCCAGAAAATACGACGAACTCTTCGAGGAAATCTTCCGAAGAGGCACCAAAAGCCCCGAGCTGGGATACCACATTACCAAAGCGGTGGCAACAGGAATAGTGCCAGTACCTAAACCTGTGCTTCCGCAGCATGAGATGAGCGGAAAGGAACCAGAAGAAGAGGCATCTAAAGGAAACCGAGACATATTCTGGGGAACTGGCTGGCACAGTGCTTCAATCTGGGAGATGGATTCTTTGAAATCTGGAAATGTAGTAGATGGACCCGCGGTTATCGAAGCTCCAGCAACAACTCTGCTGGTTCCACCGGGCTACCGTGTTAAACTCGACGAACACAGAATTTTCCATATGGAGGTCTAAAAAATGTCTAGAAAATGTGTAGGATGGGAAGGAAAAAATCTGAAAGAAATGCTTGAGCAAAACGAGAAAATTTTTAAAGAAACCGGATACTACTGCGGAATTGATAAGCTCTCGCTGAAGGAAGAAGACCCCTTCAGGTATGAACGTGCCTACGCTAGCCTAAGAGGGGCGTTGGTTTCCGCTAGGGAAACCGCACTTCACATAGCCGCCTCACCTATTGTCAGGGAAATCGGTGAGCTTTGCTTCGCTTTGTACACTCCGGAGGGAGACTCCATAGTAGTTTCAACTGGTATTCTGGTTCACGTCCATACCATGAGTGAAGCCGTGAAGTTCATGATAAGAGAGAACTATGAAGAAGATCCGGGAATCAACCCAGGGGATATCTTTCTTAACAACGATCCGCAGTGTGGAAACGTGCACACCACTGACGTTCAGACCATCATCCCCATATTCTGGGAGGACGAACTGGTAGGCTGGGTGGGCGGAGTCACTCACCAGATTGACACTGGAGGAATAGTTCCAGGACACGACCTGACCTCTGCAATTCAACGCTTCGATGACGGAGTCTACTACACCTGTAGGAAGATTGGCTCCAACGACAAGATATGGAAGGATCACATGATCAACGCTCGGAGATCCGTTAGAACACCCATGTACTGGGAGCTGGATGAAAAGTGCCGCCTAGCGGGAGACCTCATGATTCGAGATGCAATCCACGCCTTCATAGAGCGGGAAGGAATCGACTATTACAAACGCTTCATGAAAGAGGCCATAGAGGAAACGAGAAGAATCTTCAAGGAACGGATAAAAGAACGCCTGATACCCGGAAGGTACCGAGCTGCTTCCTTCTTTGATATACCATCAAAGGAGACTGCTTGGCAGCCTAGGGCGAGAGTTGATAAAATCTCTAACGAACCCCTTGAAATCATAGTTAAAGAGGATGGCAGTATATCTCTGAGCTTTGACGGGGCGAGTGGACCCGGAGCGAACCCCATGAACTGTGATAAGGGAGCGATGGAGGGAGGCCTGTGGGTTCTCCTGACGCAGATTATAATTTACGGAGACAAGGTAAACGACGGGGCGTACTACGCCTTAGAGACTGATTACCCCCGGGGAACATGGAGTAATCCTGGAGATCCTTATCTCTCCTATCAGAGCCCGTGGGGCAACCTGATTCCAGCATACACCGGAATGATGAAGTGTCTGTCTTATGGATTATTCTCCCGGGGATACAGAGAGGAAGTCGTTCCAGGATACGGCTTTACCGGAGACGCGATTCAGGGTGGAGGAGTCTATTCCGCTGGGCCGCTCATGGGGCAGAGATGGGCGTTGTCAACTTTTGAGATCAGCGGTCAGGGTTTGGGAGCAAGCGCGGTAAAAGATGGATTGGACTGGGGATACGCAATGTGGAATCCTGAAGCGGATCTTGGTGATGTAGAAACCTGGGAAATATACCAAGGAGGTGTACCCTACCTAGCGAGAAGAGTCAAACCCAACAACGCGGGGTATGGCAAGTATCGAGGAGGCTCAAACTACGAGGGTGTAGCTATGGTCGCTAATTCGAGGGATGTGGACTTCTTCGGAGCTAGGGAGGGAATGGTTTTCCACGGAAGCGGTGGAATGCACGGCGGTTATCCACAGGCAACCGCGTACCGCCTTTACGCCAAAAAAACAAATATGAAAGAAATAATCGAAAACCAGAAAGACTATCCGCTAGGAGACCCGGATCCCGCCAATGGTGAATTCGAAAAATTATTGAAAGGAGATATAACCAGAAAGTTCTACTCTACCATGTATCCTATAACTCTGGATAACTACGACCTATTTCACTTTCCATTGAGCGGGGGACCAGGATACGGCGATCCGCTGGAGAGAAAGGTGGAGCGAGTTAAGCAAGATCTAGACGACGGAATATACACCAAAGACATAGTCTACAAAGTTTATGGTGTGGTGGCGGAATACGACGAAGATAAGGGAGAATGGATAGTAGACCAGAAGGCAACGGAAAAGCGTAGAGAAGAAATTAGAGAGGAGAGAAAGGAGAAGTCTCTGCCTTTCAAGGAGTACTGGGAACAAGAGCGGAAGAAAATCACCGAAGGCAAGATAGGCGAAGCTGCGGGACACATGTACTCGGAGAGCCTGAGACTATCCAAAAAGTGGGCGAAGGAGTTCCGGGAGTTCTGGAAACTGCCTGAGAATTTCATGGTGGAGGTGAAATAAGGGTGAAGAGATACGATAAGAAGACTTTGGAGAGGCTGATTGACGGGGAATTAATCTGGGAGGAACTTAAACCCATAATAAGCGACAGAAAAGACCCAGACAGATTCGATAGAATTATGGAAATTGTGCAGCAGCGCGTTCCATGGAAGGAAAAAATCCTACTTCCGCTACACGAACATCTCTACGTGGTATCAAAGAAGGGTCAGAGAATCGTTAAATGCGACTGTGGATACGAGTTCGGAGACTATAAAGAAAACTGGAAAACGAAATGCCGGGTGAGAGTCAGAGACACAACCGAAGCCATAGAGGAACTCTACCCGAAGTACATGGGAAGTAACCCGGAGTGGGAGGAACTCCGAGAATACTACTGCCCCGGCTGCCTCGCACTGCTGGATGTTGAGTGTGCACCTCCCGGATACCCCACAGTATTCAACTTTCTACCAGACATTGACGCACTTTACGAGAAATGGCTGGGAAGACCAGCACCAGACAAAAAGTAAGCTGCGGCAACTACGCGAAAGTGGATAGTGATACTAGCACTCTAGAAGTAGTAAAGAAGAGAGGGAAGTAAATCCCTCCATATCTTTTTTGATAAAAATGGTAAGACAACTTTTAACACGTTGCTTAAAACTGAGAAAACCATAGTTAGTACTTTCATAAAGCAGTACAATTCTCCCTCTCAAAGAAACCCTTATGAGGGAGAGAAACTTAGTAAGGTGGAAGGGAGTCTTAAATGCTTTCGGAGTCGGAAAAGCTTAGTATAACAAATTCTTTCAGAGAAGAGTTTAAGGGAAGTTTGGTTTCTCTTGTGCTCTTCGGCTCTTTTGCACAGGGGAGAGCAAGACCCACTAGTGACGTAGACATCCTAGCAGTTATTCGGGAGGACTATTCTTCCTTGGATAAGAGAGTGGTTAGGGTTGATACTGATTTAACGTGGCTTCTAAAACGTTCCGTCCGATGCTTGGTTTTCACCCCCGACGACTTCACATTCATGATTGAGGAGCGGTTCCCGCTCGTTCTTGGAGTAGCCTCAGGCTACCAGATTCTCTTCGACCCTTCAGGATTTTTTGAGAATCAAATTAAAGAAATATTTAAAGACGTAGAAACGGGGAAAATTAAGTACTATCCGAGAAGCGGCATATGGGTGGTGAGATGACCTCTGACTTAACAATCAAATTAGCGTATGAGCTAATAGAAGAAGCAAAAATAGACCTGCAAGCAGCGAAGGAGCTACTTAAACAAAAATTCTTCCACAAAGTGGTTTTCGAAGCACAGCAGTGCGTTGAGAAGATCATGAAGGCGGCGCTCGCCTACGAGGGTCTGGCGCAGATTTTTGAACATGATGTGGCAGCCCTTTTTGCCTCTGAGGTAATATCCCGCGCACCCCAAGAATGGGTGGAAGAACTTAGAAATATTTTCCGGGAAACATCTTGGCTAATGGAACAGTACACAGCAACAAGGTATCCGATAATCAGGGCGAGAACAGTAGTTTCTCCCCGCAAATCGTACAAAGAGAACGAGGCGAAGGATGCAATTCAACACGCAGAGACAGCTTTAAACTTGATAGAAAAGTACATAAAACAAATGGCTAGCGGGAGCAACCAGTAATCTGCTAATTAAGCCCACCAACTATAATTTAGCTAAAGTTATCGCTAATGTTTAAAAGGATTTTTAATTAATAACCCCTTAGGGGTGCCATTTAACATTTTTTCAAGTTGGGTTAACTGATGGAATTCGAGTTAGAATTTATTCCAAGTGTCCGGAGATATCTGGGCGAGGTTTTTTCTCTCTTTTTTTCATACTTGGGAGAGGATAATGTTGTGGCTCTCTATGTTTTTGGAAGCGTTATTGGCGAGGAATACTGTGATACTAGTGACTGCGATTTGTTAATTGTGCTGGATGATGGAGTCGCTCCGAAGCAGATTAAACACGTTAGCGGTTTGTTGAAGAGTCTTGAGATTAAGCACGGATTTTGCTCGATGGAATCTTCAATTCTGGGAAGAATGCTCAGGGCTATAGAGAGAAGCACGGGCATGTTTGAGTCTCATTTTATTTGCAGGAAAAGTGATGTATTAAAAGGCAGTTTCACGCGGGTCTTTTCAACGAACCGTTTCCTGTCGAAACTATTGGCACCCTCATCAATAGTGTTCGGGAGTGTCCTGAACAGGATAAAGAAAGTGTACGGTCAAGATGTCCTGAAAGAAGCGGCGATACCAAAACCCACCCTGCTCACGATATTCAAAAGCCTAGCCATGAATCTATTCCTAAGCTTCTTTACCATCATTCTTTACCCTTTCAGCTCAAAGGCAAACAAGTATGAAATGGAGGCCGCTAAGTGGAGTATACTGGCATCCTACTACTACCTGAAGAAAAGCAACCCCGGAATAATCGAAGCCCTAAAATTTTTCACAAATCTAGGCTTGCCGGAATCCTACTTCAAACGTTTCCTCCAACTGAGAAAAAATTACCAGAACGACATAATATTCGGACTAGCCACACCACTATACGTCTTAAAAGTCCATGCTAAAACACTAAAATACAGTAAAAACATAACCAGAAGATATTAATTTTAAACAGAAAATTTATAATAAAACATCAACAATAGAAAAAGAGGATGAAAAAGGTAAAGTTTTTGAAGATGCAAATTAATTACATCACCGTACAAATAAAAAGGAGGAGATTGAGAAGGAATGTTACCCTTACAATTTTTTGGTTTCGGGGTAGAATATTTGGTAACCATCTTAATAATCGTCGCAGCTATAGCAGTCATCGCAATCTGGATAGTCTTAGCGGTCTGGGTTTACAGAGACGCTAATGAACGAGGTATGGACGCCGCTATTTGGTTGCTTATCGTAATCCTTACAGGGATAATTGGGCTTATTATTTACCTGATTGTAAGGGAGTAGCAGCGATAGAGTATAAAAGTGGTTTGCTAAGACAGAAAGTGGTAAAGATTTGTTGGAATTGGAGGAAGAAATAATCCGTTTTATTGTCTTGTTAAACCACTAATACTTTTTTCAGGTCGTATTTGTAATCGCTATGCGAAGAAATCGGAAAAGCACCTTGTAATTTTAATCGATTTTAATGCTTTTTTTAGCTTCTTTGTCCAATACTTCTGCATTAACGAGTTCTTCTATAATTAAGTTTACATACGAGTTCGCTTTGAGTTTGGGTTTATCCACTTCGATTTGTATTTGAGACAATATGTTGTTGCTACTATCAAAGGTCAGGGTTATCATTGGGTCGCTGCCTTTCCACTTTTCGTTTTTGTCTATCCAAGATTTTTTGTATAATAGTTGATCGTAGTCGAAGTGATCATCGTGCTTAAAAAGGGGCTTTGAAGATATGTAATTTGTGAGTTTATCTTCGTTATACGGTACGTTAAGTCTGATTCTTAACCGCACCGATTTAATACTCCGAGACTCTATATATTTAGCTATAAAGTAGAATGCTAAAGTTATTCCTACCCAGACAATAATACCATAACCTAAGATATTCGGAATAGTGAATGGGAACAACTGTGATGCAGCGGGTAGTCCTAGGAATATCATTATTGGGTCGAGGTATGAGTAGGGCGATTGTCCAGAAAGAATTGCTACTATTGTAAAAGCGACACTTCCTGCGATTATCAATTGTAGGAAGTTGACGGCGCTGCCAGTCTTTTGTGATGCCCGTATCATCTCGTCCATGCTGCGGGTGTTTTCCTGCAGTGTTTCATATATTTTTCTCATCTGTCTCTCGGAGGTAACTGTTGCTAGTCTCTGAAGTCCGCGGATTTCGTCTTGAAGCCCGTTGACAATAAGCTCTACATCTTTTATCCTGCTCTCCGCAGTTGAGAAAAGATTTTCGATATCAAAAAACTCAGCCAGCTCTCTTTGAGTCTCACTCATTTTCTCTCTTATTTCGTCCCACTCTTTTTTAACTGTTGCCACAGAATTATGCATGTAGCTGATAATCTCATTCATTAAAACCACATTTGCGGAGATTTCGGAGAGGGAGCTCTGCGTTTTATCAATGGCTCTGGGATCCAGTTTACTGGCCTGCAAGATTAACCTGCGGGTATCCTGGTTAGTATCATAGAGCATCTGTAGCCTTGAGAAAAGGTTTCTCTGAAGCAAATCAAAACCGAACAAGTATGAGGCGACGTATAAAATTTCATCATACTCAGAACTTTTTTCCGATATGACTATTGCTCCGTTTGTGCCTAAGAAAGCCATTCCGCCATTCTTAAAATTCTTAACCTTATACACGCACTCAATTACTTGGTTAATCTCATTCTGAAGATCCTCTCCATCCAAGTATTCTTCCGCTCTACTCTTCCTCGGAGAAATATCACCTGCAACCATAAAAACAAACTTGTTCCACACCTTTGCCAAGCCATAGTATATTAAATTTAGTAGCCTTCTCTGAAAATTGCTAAGCAAAGTATTCATCATATTGGATGAGTCATCAACAATATCGGCAATTATACGAGACAAACGATCAAGGGATAAGAATTCTTCTTCCCCCCTATTTTAACCATTTCAACACCGTAAATCACTCGGCCACTTGAGTCTACGTGAACCGCGAATTCTTCTTCCTGCTCCACAGCCTCTGGATAGCAGATTTTCGCTTTGAAGTTTACAAACTCGTCAATATCGAAATTTATGACATCAACTTCAGTTAAAACAGGAGGAGTTTTAAAAGTGGAGGTTTCAGGACTCTTATCAATCATATCGGTAAGCAGTGAGCCCTTCACCTTTTTGACACTATCTAACTGTTCATTAAAAGCAATAATGTGATTATGCCCGAAAGGAATCCATTCAGACATTACTAGTTTAACATCATTTAGACGGATAAATACCGCAAGTTCGTCTTTGATTACCATTCTCTCCCTCCCTATAGTAGATTCCTCAAGAGGTAGCCTTTACAGACGTAAGGCACATCCTCAACTTCAAGAAGTGGAATATTTTTTTTCTCCCCGCAGTTTTTGCACAGAAATTCGACCGTTTCATCTTGGATAAGAACCTCTCCCCGATTTCCGCAGCTCGAGCATTTTACAAGCTTGTCTACAGCCTTAAGGTTCTCTTTTTTAGCTTTTTTGAGAACTTCTAATCCCTCAATATTTATTCTATAAGCATTAATAATGTTATACTTACTTGTGGAGAGTTTCAAACGGCTAACAAGATTCATCTCTCGAAGATCATTAATATCGTCTTCACCCTCTTGGCAAACGTTAACCATCCTCTTAACCCCATCAAACATAAACACTGAAGGAGCATAGTCATAATCAAAAACCTTGTCAGTAATTCCTTGGTAAATTAACGCTTTAAGAGCAAGATCCTTGATCCAAACTTCTTCCTCTGATAAACTCTGGGCAGGTTTTGAATACAAGCTAATAAGGTAAAGAAGACGCTCCTGTTCTCTAGTTAAACTCACACCAGGCACCCATACCACCTAATATACACTTTCTCCCACGCGCTAGAATTACACATGTTGTTTTTTTTTTTAAATTTTTTGGGAACTATATAATAAGTAGGCAATCATTATCAAAAACTTTTCTCGCTTTTTTAAAAATAATTGGGCTTATTATTTACCTGATTGTACAAGAGTAGCCGCAATAGAACATAAAACGGTTTGCTAATATAGAAGTTGGTAAAGACTGGGAGGAATTATAGACATAATTTTCTCCCTTTCTCATCTCTTCAAAGCAAGGCTCATTTTCAAAAGAGGGAAATTTTGATAATTGTACACGCGTCTCATAGCGCAGTAGAACCTAAAGTTCCAAAATTTTTCTCATATTTTGGCCGAGTATCTTTGCCTTTTCCTCCCGGGTTATTCCCGGAATAAAATGTTCTTGAAAATTGGTAAAATTCCCCAATTATTAAGCCAGCCTAGGAGAGGAGAGGCTATCATCAAAAAGTTTTGAGCTTTTTTTGAAAGATTAGATAAAAAAGTAGGTGAGATGCAGGGGTTGCTGAGGGTTCTAGTTTTGTAGGTAAACCAATTAATACTGTTTTTGGTGTTTTCTACTTTTTATTTTTGGGTGAATTGCTTTAAAAAAGGTTATATGTTGGTTTATTTATTTATAATTATAAGATGTTGAGGTGAGGAGTTATGGCTGGTGAACGGTCAAGTGTGGTAGGCGGGCTTTTAGCTTTTTTCGCAGGATTAATAGGAGTCTACTTTAGCGGTGTGGCTCTTTTCCCTACTCCTATCGACCTTACTCCTGTAGCGAATTTGGGTCTATTATCTTTTACTAACTTGGAGAATTTCAAGACTCTTTTAACCCTCTGGTCTCTATATCAATTTTCCTCGCCAGTTTTGTATGCGAGTTTAGGGAACTTATTAACTGTCTTGTCTCTGCTTCAATTTTCTTCGCCAGTTTTGTATGCGAGTTACGGGAATCTCCTAACTTTCATGGCTTTGCTTCGATTGTCTCCGTCAGTTTTGTATGGAGGTTTCTGGACTATCTTGGGTTTGGTGTCCGGTGCCGGGGTTCTCTTATTAGCTTATCCCTTGGCTGCTGGAAAAGGGGCTAGAGTCGTTATCGTGGGTTTGATCGGTCTGGGTGCTGTGGAAATTATTAGTGGTTTTTACGGCAAGCAAAATATGATTGTAATAGGCGGAGTACTCGCAATTATCGCTGCAGTCTTCGGAGTACTCGTCTGGAGAGCCGTAAGAACCGAGAAGCCCACAGCTAGGGTCGAAGCCAAGAAAGTTGCAAAGGTTCCAGAGAAAGCAAAGAGGGTAAAACCTCCAACAAAGGCTAAAGCTGTTGCAGTAGCGGCTCCAGCAAAAGTGCCGAGAGCTAAGATGGATGCAGCACGGATTGAGGGAGTCGGTCCAGTTTACGGATCACGGTTAGATAAGGAAAGAATCAGAACAATAGCTGATCTCGCTAAAGCCTCTGTGGACAAGGTGGCTTCGGTAGCACAAGTTAACCCGCAGAAGGCCCAAAAGTGGATTCAGATGGCTGACATTCTATGTCTGGAAGAGGTGGACCAGAACGCTGCGGAACTCTTGGTTATGGGAGTTGGCGTGACTTCCAAGAAAGATTTAGCAAACAGAAACTCAGATAGACTCTACGAACAGATGCAATCGGCGTTAAGGATGGGGAAAGTGCCAGTGCCAAAGGGATGGAGCTTCACAAAAAGTGATGTGGAAAAATGGATTAACGCAGCAAAAGGAAAATGAAACTTCAATAACCACAATTAAGGTGTGCTCGAACTACACCCACAGAACTCTACTTTTTTTAACCCCTATATTTATACTTTTTATTAGTCCTCAGAATGCCTAAACAAGACTTAATTATTTAAAAAAATATTCCACACTTCCCCTTTCTATTCTGATTCACTCCGCCTTTTGGAGTTTTTTCTGTCTTGTTGAGATCAGCTTTGGATGTTTTCTTCTTGGGGACCCCCATAGTGTATTTTCTGGTGGCATCATTGGTGCTTCATAAATGGCTACTCAGCGTTACTACCATCTTGCTTGGCATTGCACATACGTACGTTAGCTGGCATGAATATCTACAATTGGACATTCACAAAGAGCAAGAAAAACGCGCGCTGTTTATTATCAACTAACTAAGAAGTTTTGATAGTTTTGAACAAGATATTTTTTCCCTTTCTGTATTACTTTGAATCCTTCATTTTCCAACTTTTCTTTCTGTGCTTCTGCTCCGCCAGGAAATTTCTCATTCAAGAATCCATCTGCCTTTAAAGTCCGCCAGTATGGAATATTGAGGTCCTTGCCTTGTTTAGCGGCTTCTTCAGCTGCATTAGCTGCAGTCATAATGAAAATTCCTGTGGTAAGAGAACAACAAGCCTTGACTTTGTGGTTTTTGGCGATATTCTTGCAGATTTCAACGATAGTTATTAGCTTTCCCTTTGGCACTTTTTTCATTATTTCAATGACTTCGCTGGGATTAACAAGAACTACTTCATCGCCTACTTCGGCTCCCATTTTGTGAACTGCATTGTAACATGGAAATCTCTTTTCTAGCTTCAGTATTTTCGGGTAGCCTTGTTTGTCTGCCAGTTTCTCCTGCCACGATTTCTTTTTATAACTCACTATCACACCTCTACTATTCCGAACTGCTTTTTCAGTTCTTTCCTGCCTTTGTCAGTTGTATACCACTTGGTTCCTCTCCCACCTGAGCCCTGTTGTGTGAGCCAACCTTGTTTCACACAATACTCAATGAACTTGGCTCCTAACCCATATGGATTAATTGGTTTATCAGCCATTTTCTCCACCTATTTTTTCCACACCCGCTCTAACAATTCTGCAATTCTCTTCTCTTCTATTTCTTTCAAAGAGCGAATCTTAATGTGCTTCATTGTTTTTCCCGAACCTTCAAGCAGTTTCTGCTCCTCCCTTGAAAGCCCCTTCAATGAGAACCCCAAATTGACATGGTCTTTTAACGCTATGATGTAATATTTGCCATCGGCGTAAGTCGGAACACCCCATTTCATCTCTTCTTTAACGTTGGGAATAGTTTTGAAAATGATTTCTCTCAACTTTTGGCAGATCTCTTTTTGAGGTGATTTCTGTTTTTCTAGGTAACTATCAACTTTATTCGTCTTCCCACCTACATAATTTTTTCTCTCTTTTGATTTATCTAAACTGTTAGCGTCTATTTTTTGACTTTTATATTTACATTTTTTTGTGGGGGGGTTTATGTTTCTGTTAGACTAAGTTTATGTTTATTTTTTCTACTGCGGTTTCGCAGACCTTTCTTACGCCATGTTCTCCAGGTTCGTAGTGGGATTTTAGTAATCCAACTTTTTCTAAGATTTTGATTTGGGCAGAAATGTTTGCTTCGGTTTGATTTAGTTTTGCCGCTATCCGGCTTACGTCCATGTTCTTTTCGGAGAGTAATTTTAGGAGCTGCAATCTGGTCTCCGATGCTAAAGCTTTAGCTACCTTAGCCACTTCATCCCCTTTAACATTCAATTCCGCCATCCTCAAACACTTCCCTTTCCGTTTCTCATTCTAATAATACATGGTACCTAAAGCGTTCAACAGGTTTTAAATTTTTAACTAATTATAAATACGTTAAGAAACATAATCAGATATTACCTATCCCGGCTTATATAATTAAAACTTTTCGCTTTTAAAAACATTTCTATAAAAACACTCGAATAAAAACAATAGATGAAATAAAAATACCCAACACTAAAAATTGTTAAGAAACAAATCCTCAAATGTATTCGAGTCAAAATAAATCAGCCGCTCTCCCCAAAGAAACTTTAGAAGCTGGATTAGTGGTCGAGTTTATTTTCCATCCTTGACATTCTTTCCTCTAGGCTGTCCAGCCTTTCCATGATTCTTTTTAGCACCTCTTTTCCTGCTGTCTCAGTTTTTAGTGCGTAGCGTTTCTCTCCTTGCGGTATAATGATTTCAGCGTCTTTCAGTATCCTATCCTTCTGAAATATTCCGTTAAGGGACTCCACATCCGGTGGTTCACCGTGAACAAGAAATATTTTTTCCGGCTTACAACTTCTGGCGAAAGTACGGAGGTCGTCCGCCGCAGCATGAGCACTCAAACCCTCGATCTTGGCCACCCTAATTTTCACTTCCAGTTCTTCCTCACTCCACTCATACTCATCATTCAGTAGAGTAATCTTAATCTTCTTCTCACCATCCAGTATTCTGCGACCGGGAGTCTCCTCCGCTTCATAGCTCACAAAAAGAAGTAAGTTCTCCAGACTGTTAAGTTTGGAGAGGTAGAAGGGAGACCAGCCACCGTTCAGCATCCCGCTGGGTGCAAGAATTATTGCCGGCTTTTTACTCCGTATTACCTCCCATCTCTGCTCCATGGTATCGAGGGGTGTGAAGTTTCCCAGAAAAGGGTTTTGCCTCGTCTGGTAGAACTGGTTTTTAACCTCCTCATTCATGTAGGCAACATGCGCATCGTAGACCTTCTGAGTCTCCTTAATCATACCATCGTAATATAAGGGGTAAGGAATATTGCGAAGACTAAACAGCCGCATGATTTCCTGGCTCCGGGCGAAAGCGAAGGCCGGAATCAAAATTTTACCGTGAGGATGCTCCTCAAAATAGTTTCTGACTATTTCAGTCAAGCTATTATGCACCTGCTTAATGGAAAGGTGTTGAAGCGTCGCACCATACGTGGACTCCAGTATCAACCAGTCACACCGCACACCGGTCTCTGCGGGATTGAGGTGATTACTCCTATAAAAACCCCCAATATCACCCGCGTAGATAAGGGTACCATAATCAGACTCTATTTTAAGAAAACAGCTACCCAGCACATGACCCGACTCAAAAAAACTAATAGTAAAATCACCAATATCGAAAGAGGAGTGATAGTTAACAGTTTTACAGTTGCTCAGGCACTCAACAAGGTCTTGATAACCATAAAGCGGCGTTACACCAAGCTTCTCCCACTCTATCTGCTGCAGCTTGAAAGAGTCCCTCAGCATTATGTGAGAGAGAGCAAGAGTGGGCGGAGTGCAAAAAACACCCTTAAAATTCGGAGAGAGCTTTTTCAGAGAGAAAAGCAGAGGCAAAGCCCCAGTGTGATCTATGTGAGCATGGGTTAAAATAACTGCGTCCACACTATCAATCTGGTCTAGACGCGGATACTCAGTACGCTCACCAAGCTTTAAACCACAGTCCACCAGAATCTTCGTTTCATCCGATTCCAACAGAACACCGCTACGTCCGATCTCACGAACCCCACCTAGAAAACGGATATCCAAACAGTTCACCAACCGCATTTACCCGATTACTATATATTAGAATTAACAACGATGAGATTTTTCCTAAAAAAGATTCCCACCAAAGGAAGACGCACAAAAATTTTTGCCCGCCCATATTTAACAAATCACTCAACCATACTCCAAACTTTTTTATAAACTTTCACCTTAAAGATTGATTCCAGTTATTTATTCTTAACTTGCAAGTAAAAACTAAGGCACAGAATAAAACTTACACAGCAACACGCTTCAAATAGGCGCGAAAAGCAAGCAAATACTCCAATTTTTTCACACACGATCTATTTTTTGTTGTAAAACTTATAATCACGTTCCATAATCATATTACACGGCGATTCTACATAACTCAATTATACAGGATTGTTAATAAAAGTGAGGAAAAAAGGAATGAAAGCGAAAAAAATAATCGCCCTACTAACAGTGAAGCTATTCGTATTACTACTCGTTCCCCCGATTTCCAACGCCGCAAACACAAAACAGTGGACTCCAATCCTACACTCCTAGGTGAACATCCCACCGAAAGCAATCACCAAAGACAACCTTAGCAAACGCCAACCAAAACTTCTGCCAATTTGAAGACCAAAGCAAAAATTTATTAATTTAAACGAACAAAAAAGTATCACATCAAAAATTTTGAGGTAAAAAGTTTTATGGGAGAAAGCATGGGATGACTAATCGCCAAAATGTCAAGAAAATTCTACTATCGTTGACACTCTTCAGCCTCTCACTGCTGATAATAACCCCACTCGGGAGCAACGCCATCGCAAATAATTCCAACCTTTGTAATATACTCTTTTTACCCACCTCAATTTCCGCAGCAAACGCAGCCCCGAAAGCTTTAACCACAAATCAAACCTGGTACTATCGAAATACGTTCATAAACTCCACCACCAACTTTACTGGATCCTTTGCCTACGTCCAGAAAAATTATGGCTTAGTAAACATAACAGACTGGAACGGCAGCACGCAAGAGTGCTACAATCTCACAACAACAATAGATATAATACAAGCATCCCTAGCCTTCGGCGGATCTCCTCCAGAAAATACTTCAAGCTCTACCCTAACAATATGGACATATCTGAACACAACAAATTACTCCATACCCCGAGTAGACTCGGAAATGGACCAAATATTCACAAACGGTACAAGTTACAAGATGTTCATGGGTTTGTTGTTTAACGTAACAGTATACCTCTACCAGCTCCCACTCTCAGACGGTTTATCATGGACAAGTATAGCGAATACAAGCGCGTCTGGATGGACAGTAGACACAACAGGTAGCAATAGTTCAATTCCGGCAGTTTATGAAGATTTGAATGTTTCCGCCTCGGTTACCGGTCCGACTAATGTCACTGTGCCCGCTGGAACTTATTCGAGTTACCAACTCAACTATACGCAAAATACTACATGTGTACTCTTCGGTTACTTCATGGCTACGCAATACCCTTCAATAAATCAAGTGCTGGGCTGGTATTCTTCGGATGTTCAAAATTTTGCCAAGATTTTCTTTGATTTCGGCTCCGGGGCTAATATGACCATTGAGCTGCTTCAACCTTCTGGAAGCCCGGGAAGCATACCCACAGGGAAAACCTGGACCTATCTACTCACGTACAGGAACTCCACTTTTACCGGGTCCTTTATCTACACTCAGACAAATGAAGGCATAGTAAGCATAACTGACTGGAACGGCAGCACGCAGCAGTGCTACAATCTCACATCAACATTTGATATGATGAAAGTAATCAGTGCCATGGGCGGGTCTCGTCCAACAAATGCTTCGGGCGGTACTGGAAAAATATGGACATACCTGAACACAACAAATTACTCCATACCCAGAGTGGACACAGAAATTGATATTGCATACCCAAACGGCACAAGCGCCAAGGCGTTTGCAAGTTTTATGTTTAACATAACAGTCTACCTCTACCAGTTCCCCCTCGTAGATAGTTTATCATGGACAAGTATAGCGAATACAACTCTTTCTGAATGGATGGTAGACACATCAGGTAGCAATACTACAGATTTTGACTCTGGAGATTTCAATGTTAGTGCCTCGGTTTCTGGTCCGACTAATATCACTGTGCCCGCTGGAACTTATTCGAGTTATCAACTCAACTATAGTTTAAATACTATATTTGTTAACTTTGGGTATTGGATGGGTATGACGCTCGGTGATGGCGCAACTGAATTTCTGGGCTGGTATTCTCTGGATGCTCAAAACTTTGCCAAGATTTTCATAGAGACTGACGCCGGGAGCAATTATACCATTGAGCTGGTTAATCCCTCTGGAACCCCGGGAAGCATACCCACAGGGAAAACCTGGACCTATCAATTCACGTACAGAAACTCCACCTTTACTGGCTCCTTTACCTACACTCAGAAAAATTATGGCTTAGTAAACATAATAGACTGGTACGGCAACACGCAGCAGTGCTACAATCTCACAACAACAATAGATATGATGAAAGTAATCAGTGCCATGGGCGGGTCTCCTCCAACAAATGCTTCGGGTGGTACTGGAAAAATATGGACATACGTGAACACAACAGATTACTCCATACCCCGGGTAGACTCGGAAATTGATATTGCATTCACTAATGGCACAAGCGCTAAGCAGTTTGCAAGTTTTATGTTTAACATAACAGTCTACCTCTACCAGTTCCCCCTCGTAGATAGTTTATCATGGATGAATATAGCGAATACAACTCTTTCTGAATGGATGGTAGACACATCAGGTAGCAATACTACAGATTTTGACTCTGGAGATCTAGATATTGGTGCCTGGGTTTCTGGTCCGACCTCGGTTACTGTGCCCGCTGGAACTTATACGTGTTACCAACTCAACTATAGTTTAAATACTATATTTGTTCACTTTGGGTATTTGTTGGGTATGGCGCTCGGTGATGGCGCAACTGAATTTCTGGGCTGGTATTCTCTGGATGCTCAAAACTTTGCCAAGATTTTCATAGATATGGGTTTCGGAGAGAATGTGACCATTGAACTGGTTTCTGAAGCTCAGAATATAACGCCGTTGCTATTACTTACCTTCCTTAACGCCCAGCAACAGCAGGGTTTCACTACATTGCTTCTAATCGGCGGCGGAGTTGCGGCAGTGATAGTAGTTGCAGGAATAGCAATAGTCCTCATCAAAAGGAGAGTCTAAACCCTTCCGTTCCCCTTTTTCCTTTTTTTATGATTGAAAAGCTGGAGCTTACCCAACTCATTCTTTAAAACTTAATAAAAGTATAGGAAACCATTCCACTCGACGCTTAACCTTGTAAATAAACTATGCGCCACAAAAATAACAAGCTTGATGGTGAATTTTTGATAGATAACGATTAGCAATATATTAAGAGTTAAATCCGCCAACCAAAACTTCCTTCAATTTAGACCAAAACTATTCTTTACTTGCAAGCAAAAATTAAGGCACAGAACAAAGCCGAGACAGAAAAACAATTCAAAAAGGTGCGAAAAATAATCAAATACTTCAATTTTTGGGTTCTCTAAACTTGTAGTAAACCTTATAATAGTTAAGTATATAAGCAACCTCGATTCAATAAAGTGTTTCGTATAGGATTGTTAATGAAAAGAGTAGAAAAGGAATGAAAGCAAAGAAAATAATCGCCTTATTAACATTGATGCTCTTCGTACTACTACTTGTCCCCATGATTTCAAACACAGCAAACTCAAACAATTGGACTCCAATAATTCCTCAACAGGTCAACACCCAACCCAAAGCAATACCAACAGATAACATGAGCAAATACATAGCAATCGGACAAAATCTTACATATGATTCTATATCAACTATTTTCTAGAACTTAATTGATTACCTTAACTTCGACGAATATTATGGGCAGACGACTTTCGAATTTATTAATATTCTAGGAAACTGGTTTATTATTAACATGACCTCAGATGGTGAAACTCCTTCATACTTTGCTATTCATAATACTACTAGGGAGTTAGGATTGAACAGCACTGGCGGCTTATTTAATTCCCCGCCAACAAGCACCGACGATATTTATCCTCAGGGTGTTTATTCCTATCTAGCATTTCCCACAGGAATGAAAGCGGGTGACACTGTAAAAATAAAGCTACCTATACCGGGAACCATGGCGACTATACAACTAGTTGTTATGCAAAGTGTAACAACCCCGACTATAAACTTTAGTAGTATGGCCCCTACTGACTTTTATGACACTTGGAGTTTGAAAGGCTTTTTCACGAATTCGTCGATTTCCATAGCATTAAACTATATGGTTGATCGTAACAGCGGAATGTCCCTAAACGGCCTTATGAGTATATCCACGCTGGAATATGGACTCACGGGTTTAAATGGCTATAGTCAGTTTAATAGCACCGCGAGCAGTAGTGGAATCATAAATCCTTCAACTAGCTCGGACATAACCGACATATATACATGGGAGAGTACGATTAGTGGTGATACTTTCACGTATAATGAGAGCGGATACTATTCTATGGACCTTACTCAGCTTAATTCAACACTAGGATGGATAAGACTGGACAGCTTGCCAGGCAGTTACTTAAACTTCACCATAGGAACGCCTATCGGCTATGATATATCTATAGATATGGGCGTTTCCCAAGTCGCCCGGGTACCCGACAATTTCTGGAACTACATAGAGGACATGGGCTATTCTTGGAACCCTTCGTATTATAACGATTCGACTCACATAGGTGAACTCAATTACTTAGGCACCGATTTTCTTAATATCACTGACTTTACAAGATTCTTATCTTTAGGAGGAGAAATCTTGCTCGGAAACAGTATGTTTATGGCACCTCCATGGATTAAGGAAGGATCGACATTTATCCTATTCACGTCTATACCAATGTTATGGCCCAATAACAGTGTACCAATGTTCTCACCCTTTGGAGACCCAATTCCGTTAGCGCTACCTTTCCGAGTTACCGGTGCTGTTCAACTTAGTATCAATGGCAGTAATTATGATTGCTGGCAAGCAGATCTAGTACTCCCCACAGGTTTATCTGCTTATAACATAACACAGTTCAATTTAAGAGCCTACTTCAGCAGAGACGGCGGGTTACTAATGAAAGAAACAGCAGACTTAGAATTGACGGTACCTATGGATATTGATGGTGATAGCGAAGAGGAATACATACCGTCGAAGTATCACAAGACTTGGACCATAGCCGATATGGAAGGCGAGGGTATTGTTCCCCCCTATGAGATGCTGTGGTTCAACAATGTATACATTTTGTCTCTTGGAGCATATGTGGAAGGAACCCTTGATCCATCTTTATTCAATGGTGGAAGCATAACCTTTGAATTCGACGATGATGTAACAGCGGCTATGTTAATGTTTATGCAGTTGGATCCAAGTGAACCAATCAGTGCTTATCCTGTTGTGAAGTTTATGTACATAGAATACGCTACTTCTGGTATGGAGTTCAATGCGACGGTGAACTTCTACTACACTCCAACTGAGCTTTCAGCAAGGGGTTTGAAGGAGTCAGGACTCACCATATACGCCTATAATGGTACTGGGTGGGAACCTCTAAACACTACGGTGGATTATAACGGGCGAGTAGTGTCGGCGAACACGACTTACTTCATGCTATTTGCTCTGGTCGCTGAACCGCTAACCATCTGGGATCTTCTGGGTCCCAGCGTAATGGCGCTTCTTCTTTACTACCTGAACCAGTTGGCGTCTCCTCCGATGGGAGGCTTGATGCTCCCGATACTGGGTGGCATAGCAGTGGCACTCGTAGCAGTCATAGCAGTAGCGATTGTCATACTTGCGAGAAGGCATTAATGTTAAAAGTACAAAATTTCCCCTCTCTCTTTTTTTCGCGAATAAGTTTCTAGAAATCCTTTTATCTCGAAGTGCGGCTTTGACTGGGCGTATTTATCTCAAATTTTCCGAATTTTTGAGTGGTTTTTCATCTTCGGCTTCACGTAATCCTATACGGTGAATAATGACTTCACAGCGTATTTGTAAGCGAAAGAGTCAAGATTTATTGGGAGGTTTTTCAGCAATATGAGTTGCGAACGGGATAGGAGTTGAAAGGTTTATCAGCTAATAATCCGTTCCTTATCCTACAGTAATGGTATCTTCTATGCTTCTCTAGTCGCTTTACGAGGTTTGAACTAAATGATAAAAATGATTTATGATGGGGATCCCGGAATCGACGACGCGTTGGCTATCCTTCTCGCAACGAAATCCGAGGTTCTGGATTTAGAAGCAGTGACCACGGTTGCGGGCAACGTTAATCTGGAGAAGGCGACAAAGAACGCTTTAAGAATACTGGAACTCGCTGGTAGACTGGACATCCCAGTTGCAGCTGGCATGCCTTCCCCCCTAGTTAGGGAGCTGCAGTCTGCTGAATATGTTCATGGTGAGGACGGACTGGGCGGAACCTATCTCCCATTACCGGTCACTCAGGACAAATGCATCGGAGCCATAGACCTGATTATAGCAAAGATAATGAAAACCACTGGTGAAATTACGCTGGTTGCCTGCGGTCCCCTAACTAACCTAGCGGAAGTCTATGGGAAGCAGCCCGAGATTGGCGAGAATGTGAGAGAGATAATAATTATGGGAGGAGCGATTAGCGTTCCGGGTAATATTACCCCCCACGCCGAGTTCAATGTCCACACCGACCCCGAATCCGCCAAAATAATATTCCAATCAGATTTACCCGTAACACTGGTACCCCTTGATGTAACCCTGAAAACCCTTCTCACAAATGATAATATTGAAGAAATCCGTGAAGCGGGGACGCCGGTGACGGATTTTGCCCATCGCGTGCTGAAATACAGTCTCAATTTCTCTGGGCACAAAAAATTGGGCGGCTGCCCCATACACGATCCCTTAGCAGTAGGTGTCGCAATCGATAAAGGATTTGTGAAAACCAAAAAGCTTTACGTAAACGTGGTCACCGACAACATTGTAACCCTGGGAAAAACCCTGGCGAGTGAAAATAACACGGGGCAATTTGAAGACTGCAAATCCAAACTCAACGTCTGCTTGGATGTGGATGCCCGAAGGTTCGTAAGATTCTTCATAGATACCATAATATCCAAATAGCCACGAAACACCCCTCCCCCTCCTACCCACCATTGTAATCCCGCTCACTTTAGGAGTGGACTCTTGACCTACTTTTTAGTGAATTGATTAGCTGTATTTAAGTGGGAGGCGTTACTATTTAGTGCTAAATTTTTTAAGGGAAGACACTATTATAACTAAACAAAGTGTGCAATTTTGATTCATAATATTTGAATCACGCGATTTTGTATAATTAATTAACTTGGAGGTTGTGGAGAATGTCTTCTGATAAAGGGCCGCCTTCTGGCAAAGAAAAGCCTTCTGGTAAGTTTAAAGGAATGCTTTCTGGTAAACTTTTGTCTTGGGCTTGGCTAATAGGTATAGCTTTGAGCTTTCTAGCACTAGTAGTTCAGCAGGTCTTTTTCCCAGGTGCTATACTCAGCCTTTCTTTAATGCATATTCATCACTGGATGTACTCTCTGCCAATCGTAATATTCTTTGTGATTCTAAAGTTTTGGAAGTATGATAATAACTTCTGGGTTAACCTCTTGATAGGATTCTTCGTAGGCTTGGTCGGAAGCGAATTCTACTGGATACTCATATACGGTTTCCCAACAGGGTATTTGCAAATCCTTTACTGGATTCTAATTTACGGTAAAGATTACAACTTGTTAATATTGATACTAGTATTATTATCTTAGGGAGTTTAGCAAATTAGTACCCAGCCCCGGTACAAAACAAGAACAGTGAAAAACTTTACAGCCACTGGATAATCGATGAGATTTCTCGGTCTAGAACTCTCCCCACTTCTTTTTTAACTCACCACCAAGACTACACGCATCAACGCTTTGCAGATTTTCGCTTAAAATACTAATACCAAGAAGTAATTACAGAAAAACGGTTTGGAAGTATGTCAGTGCTTATGGTTCTGTGATACTCTTCAAAAAGTTTAATACTTTTAAATTGGTATACATATTTGACTAGGGGATAGTGATTTGGTGAGAAAAAGATTAGACGATGACCAAGTTTTCAAAATTATTGAAATAAATCTCGGCAAATGGAAGCCTCAGGGAATAGCGATACTAGATGTTAACTTTAGGGTCTGGGGGGTTAAAGGTGAAATTCCCAATAATGTTATCAATTTTTACGAGAAGTTCTCCCTCTCCCACATGCACATCGGAGACATGGTAAGCAATAATAATACCTTTATGATAAAAGCCACAGAAAAGACAGGGATCATAGTAGCCATGAAGGACAATCACTTGGCTATGCTTTCCGCAATAAACCTTAAGGGAAGAATAAACGCTCTCACCGCTCTCTATGAGCCGGAGAAAAGTGTTGAAGCAGAAGCAGAAGAAAAAATTAGGGACGCCGAAGCATGCCTGAGGGTCGCTGAAATGTTCCTAAAGGAAGGAGTCAACGAAGCAGCCTCAGACCTGACAACCCTATCTGGTTTTCACTATCTCCTAGCCAACATGATTGAAAACGCCCGAATGCAGTCTAACAGAGCCCTTGAACTGTGCAGAGAGAAGGGAATAACCAACTACCATCAGACCTTCGCACTCTCATGCAGCGAAGCATGCAATAATAACCTAAAAGAAGCAGTGGAACACTGGGAACAAGTCCAAGACAAGTACACCCCACAAGAAAAAGACCTCGTCAACGAAGCTCTAAAAGAAGCAAAGGAAAGGGACTCCTTCCGGCGTCGCTTGACATAAAATCTTCTAGAAAAACCTAACCTAACTAACCTAGCCCGGCACTACTCCTCTTCAACTAACTTTCGAGTTTAGTCGGCTTAACGGTATGTAGGTTTTCAATTATAAAATCTGGGAGTAATTGCTGAAAACGATTTTCGGAGTAGCGTTCGTCGCCAATGACGAATAACGCACCATTAGTCAGAAAATACCTCGGTTTTTCATCGAAAATGCTTAAATTTATGTTTAAATACGATTCTTTTAAGTGGCTGTTTTTGACCAAGACCATATCGATTCGAGATGAGGTTTATAAGAAGTTGTTGAAGATTAAGCGAGAGGGTGAGAGTTTCAGTGAGCTGTTTGAGAGGCTTATGGAGGGCATGAGTTCCATTGAACCTTTGAAGAGGCTTAAGGGTTGTGTTGAATTTAAGGATAAGGAGAAAATGCTTTCTGAGATTCATGAAGGAAGAACTGAGCGCAGACTATAAGTGTTAAATGCTGATGTTTTGATTGAAATTTTTGATAAGGAATCCGCTAAGGGCGATGAGACGCTGAACAGAATCATTGACAGCAACGAAGATACAACGACAACATCGATAAAAGGTATCAAGTCTAAAAAGATCGCCACTTCTTTCTCAATTCATTACTAATGTTAGACGTTTCAACGGTTTGTAGGTTTTCTCGTATATAATCGGGGAGTAGTTGCAGAAAACGGTTTTCGGAGTAGCGTTCATCACCAAGAATGAATATCCCTCTGTCCTCCTTAGATCTTAGAACTCTGCCCAGCGACTGGGAGGCTCTTCTAAGCGCTGGAACCACGTACGCATAGTACGTGCCCTTATCTTTTCCATATAGATTCTCATAATATTTTAGGTAGAGCTGGGTTTTTATGCTCATCCGGTCAAAGGGTACGCCTACCAAGAATAATCCCTCAAGCTCCCTTCCCGGGAAATCCGCTCCCTCCGCAAATCTTCCAGTACAAGGGGCGCATAAAACACCCGGATTCTTCCCGTATGCCGCATCCTTGAAACCGTCAAGAATCTCTCGGGAGCTGTCACCACTCATGCCCTCCCTCTCCACAAAGAAAACCCTACCTTTACCCTCAACCATCTCTCTCAGCCCAGCCGCGAGCAGATCGTTCTGAATACGATAACTACTGGTAAAAACGGCGATATTCGTATTAACCGTTTCAACGAAACTCTCTATGGCATTCACATAAGCCTTTGCCATCTCTTCGCTGAGTTCCTCCCCCTTAGTGCTCAAACCCCTAGTGACATAAGCGATTATCCTACTTTTATCGAATGGGGAGTGGAAACTCTTCCCCGAGTACTCCTCAAGACCTATGGTTTCCGCGAATGCGTTAATGGGGTTCAGTGTGCCTGAGCAGAAGATGCAGCCCCGGAAGCTCCTCCACTTGTCTCTGAGAATTTCTGCGGCTCGCATGTCCCACATCTCGAGAATAATGTTTTCCCTCTCTCTGTATGCTATGAAGGCTACGCCCTGAACATCCAGATTCTCCAGAACCGCCAGCCAGAAATTCGAAAGGTGAAACAGTGAGGAGCGGGGATTCTTACCCTCATCCAGCTGACTCCGCCTAACCCTCACACCATAATCGTTCATAAGGTTCAAAACCTCCCCCAGCAGATCCATATTAGCCCCTATTTTCCCCAGTAAACCGTTAAGAAACTCTTTAGGGTTGAATTCCATCTCCTCCCCGGGTACTTCCTTAAAGACTTGGTAAAGTTCACTCCTCAAGCGGTTAATGAGATTCTCAACTCGGCGAGCCTCCAAGGAATCAAACCTCTGAATCTCCCTCAAAGCATAGGTAAGCGTCCCGAGAGTTATACGGTCAGAATTCAGGTTTCCACAAGCACTCTGAAGGTTGTGAGCCTCATCCACCACCAGAAAACTGGACGTGAAAGGAACCAGACGCTTAACACTCCAACTCATCCCATCGTCGATAATATAATTATAACTAAGCGAAACCACATCAGTGTAGGGCAAAAACTCCCTTTGAGCAAAATAGGGACACACACCTCTCTCCCGGCACAGCTTCAAAATCTCGGAGTAGAGCTTGGGTCCTCCAAGAAAATCCTCCACATCAAGAGATTTCAATCCAAGATAATAATCACAATTCTTCCTACGACTCTCACATAGAAAAGAAACATCTTGGTAGTCCATCTCCCCCTCCAATCGGACATCCCTAGCCAAGAGACACATGTCCTTCTTACCCCTAAAGGACAGACCGAAGAACTCTCTACCTAATGCGTCATTAATTATTTTCAGTTCCTCTATTGGTCTGTCTGTCTCGTTTCCGGTTCGTACCGCCCAAATAATCTTATGCTTCTTAGCCCGGGGAAGAAGGGTGGCGAGAATCGCTGGAGTTTTTCCAAAACCAGTAGAGGCGTGGAGACAAACGGCACCCATATCCACATTCTCGGAAATGAATTTCATGAACTCCTCTTGGCCCTCTCTCGGCCTGTAAGGGAATAAGTACTTCAACTTAACCATTCGCTCACCCTTATCAAGCTACGCCGACCGATTACTGTTTGCATGGTTAAGAGGCTGTTTTTTTGACGCCCTTTCTGGTTTTCTCATGATTCTCGTTGCTAAACAGCTTAATTAAACGTAGCGTTCGCAGGGAAAACGAATTCCATTAAAATTGGAGAAGCAAAAGATTCAAATATTAAATATTTATAATACACTTCTAAAATAATTCATATATGAAATATTATGATTTGAGAGAAGGTTGAAACGTGAGCAAAACCGAGTTCGTAGCAAAAACAGTACTCCTACTCCTAAATAATGCAGTTCCCGAATACCAAATAAGCAAGGTAAACTCGAAGATTAGTAACCCCACAAAGTACAGAGCCCTAAAAGAACTCGAAAAAATCGGGTTCGCTCAGCAGAGCACCCCCAGAAGCAAAAAATGGGTGCCCGGAAAGGGGCTAATGGAGTTCATGTCAAACAACTTCTCAAGCACATCTGCATTATCAGAACTGATAGTAAACATAGTAGAAATAAGCGGAAAAACGGAATGGGAAAAAAGAAAGTTCATAAGATACCTCATAGACGACCTAAAAAAGTATTACAAAATCCCCGACTAACCAATCCTCTCACATTAAGATTATAAAAAAAGCCAATGCAATGCGAAGCTAGTTATCCTCCAGGCTCCATCCTATACCCACTGGGGCTTGCGAATCTTTATAACATCTTTTTGCATAAGTATGTTGGGTATCAGTATGTCTATGGAGAAGTTGTTAAGGGAAAAAGAGGCTTATGGAAAGTTAAGATTAAAACTCTTGGAGAAGTCCAAAGGTAAATGGGTTGCGATATTTAATGGGGGAGTAGTAGTTCAGGGCGATGATTTCGGTGAAGTGGTCAAGAAGGCTTATGAGGTTACTGGAGGGGAGGTATTTTACGTAACCAAAGTTGGTGAGGAACAAAAGGTTGAGCGCAGAATCTACAGGAATAGATGAAACCTATTACCCTCCCTTTCCTTGGTGCTCAGTCAGGATCAGTAACCTGTCAAAAAAGAGAACCGTTACTGTTAAGGGTTACATAGATACTGGAAGCGATGGAACAATCGTAACAGCAGACATCGATAAAAAACTAGAGCTACATAAGCAACCGGTCACCATGGCTGAAACCACGAGTATTGGCGGAAAACCAGAAGAAAGGATGCTATACGCCGCGATTTTTACCATAAAGAGGGTAGAGGTAGTGACAGCCGTGGACGTAAGGAATGACATAGAAGAAACTCTGCTAGGTCGTGATATTCTCCGTCATCTTAGCTTGAGCATAAACTGGAAGAAAGGAACAATCAATCTGAGGGATCCCTGAGAAAAGTTTAGGGTCCTTTAGGGTAGAAAGATTTATAATTCAAAACACTTTTTTGATTTCGGAAACGTGGCAGCGATTTTAACTATAAGTTCGGCGACTCGCTCAGGAGGAATTCCTCCTCTTTTTCCCGAAAATTCAAACTGCAGATCCGTATCCACCGCGCCTGGGCATATTGAGTAAACCCTGATTCCTCGGCCAGAAACTTCTTCATCAAGGGCTTCAGAAAACCCTCGCACTCCGAATTTTGTGGCGCAGTAAGTTACCATTCCCTCAATGCCGTACTCTCCCGCCTCTGACGACATATTGATAATGACTCCTGATTTTCGGGAAAGCATATGGTTTATAACTGCTCGCGTCACAAATAATACTCCTTTTAAGTTACTATCAATAAGGTTGCTGATAGAAGAATAGCTTTGTTTTGAAAAATCTCCGCCCCAAATAATTCCAGCGTTGTTTATCAAGACATCGATTTTTCCGTAGAGCGAAAGTACTTCATTTACAAATTTTTTTACTTCTTTATCATCGCGCACATCAGCAACTTTGGCGAATATCTCCCCGTACTTCTCTAACTCTTTTTTTGCTTTTTCAACATCCTTCTGGCCAATCGCACACATGACGACTTTTGCCCCGTGCTCCAAAAACAGTTTTGCATCCGCGAATCCGATGCCCTTTGATCCGCCGGTTATAACTACGATTTTATTTTTAAAGGCATTCTTGTCTATACTCTTTTCCTCCTATTTTAAACTTCATTTTCGCACCCATATTTTTATTTTCACAAATTTTTATTAAATTAAGAGCAAAAAGTAGAGAAGTGAGATTCGAAAACCGATAATTTAAATTGGTATGAAATTGATTATTTCCCTACCCGTAATCATATTGGCTTTTCTTCGGAATTCTACTCAAATGCTAAGCAAAGGAGCATCGATTAGCAATCCTTATTTTTAATTAAGGATAAGTTATTCTATATACATGTTTCGGGATATCGTAAAGGAGGGTTTGATGTGAAAAATTTTGAAGTTGCCAATATTCTTAAGGAAATCGCTGTTTTTCTAGAAATGGACGATGTCCAGTTTAAACCGAGAGCTTACGAGAAGGCCGCCAGATCAATAGAGGCTTCACAAGAGGATGTGGAAGAAATCTACAAAAAAGGCGGAATCAAAGCCCTAATGGAAATTCCCGGAGTTGGTAAGAGCATAGCTGAAAAGATAGAAGAACTGATAAAAACCGGGAAAATTAAATACTACGAAGAACTGAGAGAGAAGGTTCCTGTAGATTTAGAAAGCCTCTCCGGAATAGAGGGTCTGGGACCAAAAACAATCAAAATCCTCTGGACAGAATTGAAAATTAAAAACATCGATGACCTAGAAAAAGCAGCCCTCGCCCACAAGATAAGTAAATTACCGGGGTTTAAGGAAAAGACTGAGCAGAATATATTGAAGGGAATAGAATTTGCCAAGAGAAGCAAGGGGAGGTACATCCTAGGATTCACTCTACCCCTGATTCGCGATATAGAAAACCGATTAAAGTCTCTACCAGAGACAAAGAGGGTTGTGGTATCCGGTTCTGTGAGGAGAATGAAGGAAACAATAGGTGATGCCGATTTCCTCGTCATATCGGATAATCCCCAAAAAGTGATGGACTTCTTCGTTTCTATGCCCGAGGTCGTAAATATTATCGGGAAGGGTGAGACCAAGTCTTCTGTTAAGCTGAAAACCGGGATGGATGTTGACGTTAGAGTAGTGCCCGAGGAAAGTTTTGGTGCCGCTTTGCAGTATTTTACTGGAAGCAAAGACCACAATGTCGCTCTGAGGAGAATCGCGCAGGAAAAGGGCTGGAAGTTAAGCGAGTACGGTTTGTTTGATGGAGACAAACAGATAGCTGGGAAAACGGAAGAGGGAGTTTATGAGAAACTGGGTTTACAATGGATTCCCCCTGAGATGAGGGAGAACACTGGAGAAATAGAGGCGGCGAAGAATAACAAGTTGCCAAAGCTGATCGATTACAAGGATTTGAAGGGTGACTTACAGGTTCACTCAAACTGGACTGATGGAATCAACTCGATAAAAGATATGGCTGAGGAAGCCAAGAAACTCGGCTTGGAGTATATTGTAATATCCGACCATTCCAAATCACTAGCTATGACCGGCGGGCTAGATGAAAAAATGTTGTTAAAACAGGGAAAAGAAATAGATGAGTTGAACAAACAGATTTCTGGGATAAGGATTCTGAAGGGTGTAGAGTTAAACATCCTAAAGGACGGAAGCTTGGATATAGCCGACGAAACCCTAGAGGAGTTAGATGTAGTTAGTGCGGGGGTTCACTCCCAATTTAAACTAAGCCGGGAAGAAATGACGAGAAGAGTCCTGAAAGCCATTGAAAACCCAAACCTAGATATCATCTGCCATCCAACCACGAGAGAGATACAGAAAAGAGATCCTATTCCATTGGACATGGATAAAATAATCGAAGCCGCAAAGGATAACGGGACAATTTTGGACGTAGACTCTTATCCCGATAGATTGGACCTAAAGGACGAATACATAAGGAAAGCCACGGAAGCTGGAGCCAAGCTCGGTATAAGCTCAGACGCACACAGCAAACCCCACCTGCACTTCGTAGAACTGGGCATCGCTCAAGCAAGAAGAGGATGGGCGACTGCCAAAGACATCGTTAACACTAAAAGAGTAGAAGAATTCTTAAAAATGGTAAAATCTTGAAGAGAATAATTCTTAACTCTAGAATTTTGCCATTTGAGTTAACAAGTTTCTAGTTCTAGAGAACTGCTTTTACTTTGTCCACACTTGCCGTGCGGCGTACCCCTTTGTTTTCAATGAAATGTCGAGTAGCTCGATGGTTTTGGCTTTAATAATTGACTTTCAGTAAATGACCAGCTAAGAAAATTGGGTAGCATAATAACCCAATAAAAAAAGGTTGCAGGTTGGATGCTTTTGTGATAGTTGTGTTCATTTTTATTTCTCAAGTGTAACTGCTGTTCCATACGCGCTTATAACTATGAACCCTTCAAGAATTTCAGTCATTTCAAGAACCATAGATAATACCGCGTCGGCATGCATTCCTTCGGCTTTTCTTCTAATCTCTTCTAGAACCTCGTCACGTGCCTTGTCAATTTCGCTTAGGTAGGCTCCACCTTTTCCACCTGTCATCGCCTTAATACCTGAAGAAAATTTACCAAGCATGCCTCTCGTTCTCACACTTGTAGCATAAACCAATCCCAAAGTATCTTTAACAGTATATCCTGGAATTGTGGGCATAGTTGCCAATATAACCAATAAAAACACCCCAATAGATTCAATTTTTAAAAATAAAAAGAGAGAAAGAAGTATATTAATGTATTGTCTTTACTTTGCTATCCATTGGTCTCGGGAAAAGGCTTGAATCTTTAAGAAAAATTCTCGAATCAGAAAATAAACTACTCTAGGAGAGAGGAGATTGGAAAAACTTAAGGTTCTTGTTATGGGACCTACCGGTGCAGGTAAAACAGCAATAATTAGACAATTACTATACGGATTGTCTTCAGAGGAACTCAGGGATTTGGAACCGACAAAACTGATCAAAGTTCATCCAGATTATAATTATGAGAATTACCTCTGCCAGTTTTCCGAATGCGGTGGACAAGAAAGCATGTTTGAGGACTATTACCGACCAGAAAGAGTGAAACTTTTATTCCGTAAGGTGAACATTTTTCTTTACGTAGTTGATTCCGGTGATGATGAAAGTATCAAACTGGCGACTAGAGAATTCTTACGAAGTATTAGTAGAGTCGCGAAGTATTCGCCTCAAGCTTTACCAATCATTTTCGCACACAAACAGGATCTAAAAGTACACCTACAATCCGAAGAAGTTGCAAGTATCCTACTTAAACCCGATAAATCGAAATACGAGGCTTACTTCCCCAGAGAACTTGCAGAAAGAGGAAGAGTAGAAAATATGCTGCGGAGAACTCTAATTTACGGAACCTCAATCGAGAAACCAATAAAAAGCTCTGAGAACAGTGAAGCCTGGATTAGATCTGATAACGCGGTTATAGAGGTGCTTGAGGAGTACAGAAAAATTTCTCAGATAAACGACTCCTCTACTCCCTTTTGAAAGCAGAAATAGAATAAAAAGTAAAGAAAGCAGCATAATAAAAAATCAAATAATAGTAAAGCATATATACGATAAAGATACTCAATAATAACGGGGAAGAACCCCACGGGTGAAAAAAAACAGATGCTCACAATAAATAGAGTATTTGTAAACGCAAAATTCTGTTCCTGTAAGAACAGAACAAATAAAAACAAAAACGGAAAAAAACCGAACCAAACTACTAAAAATAAAAGAGAATAAAGATTTTCGGGAAAAGAGAGGTGCGTTTCAGAGAGTTCAGCGAATCCAAAATAGTTGCATTTCTCAAAAAATCTAGAAAACTGCTTTTTTCTGGTTTAAATGCTCATAGCTGCTCTGAAAGCCTTTAAGTTAATTTCACCTGTACCAAGAGGAGTATTTTCTATAATTCCTTTTTCCAGCGTTTCAAGTCTGACTGGAATCATTTTTGTGGCGTACGCCGCTCCCAGCATCACCATATTCAACGCTCTTGCACCGCCAGTCTCGCGAAAAGATATACCGGTGCCATTAATGACCCTCACTCTGGTTATCTCTAACTGTTTAAGATAGTCTAAAACTTCTTCAATCGTAGGATAACTGTGAGCCGGTGATCCGGACATATCTCTCAGTCCGTCACGAGACAAACCCCTGGTTTCTATAGGATAATCATTTACAATCACTATACTTTCCCTATTTCCATAGACGGCTGACACTTGGAGCGCCCCCAAGGGTTCAAAGGCCACTATCAGATCCGCCCCTCCCTCAGGTACCCTTGGAGAATAGAGTCCCTCACCCGTTCTAATATAGCAGTAGGTGAGAGCGTTCCTATGCGTCCAGGGCGGAACGTCCGCGGACAGAACATTTTTCCCATCCTGTGCCAGAGCCATTACCAGGAGTCTTTCAGTCAGAATGATTCCCTGACCCGACAATCCGCAGATTATGAGATTCAACTCTTCACTCATTATCCTGCATCCTCCTTCACTTTACTTCCTCTATAGCCCTGTGGGGGCATATCTGGCTGCACACGCCACAACCCACACATAGCGCCAGGTCTATCTCGGGAGACCTGTCTGGAAGAACTGCATTATCGATCCAGATTAGAGCTATGCATCCAAAGTTTTCTATACAGTATCCGCAGAGCGTACAGTTCAAACAGCGTTTAGCCTCCTCAACCGCCAATTCCTCAGAGTATCCCAAGAGTATCTCGTCAAAACTCTTCTTCCTCTCCTCGGGTTTCAAAACCAGCATAGGTTGACGGCTCTTCCGGATTATCCCACGAGGAACCGGTCTGACTGCGAGAGGCTGGTTCCTAACCTCTCTTCTTCCTTGGATTAGGTCCTCGCCTCTTAGGTATCGGTCTATGGACTCTGCCGCCATGTGTCCGGTTTGCACCGCCTCCACAAAATTTGCGGGCCCGTTGACGCAGTCGCCGGCTGCGAAGACTCCCGGAATACTGGTTTCCAGCGTTTCTTGGTTTACCTTGAAGGTTTTGAAGGGGGTCTTTTCCATATTTTCGAATCCCTTGAAGTCTGTTTCCTGACCTATGGCTATGATTATGGTGTCCGCTTCCATTGTTGATTCCATGCCTTCCGCGAATTGTGGGCAGAATTTGCCCTCCGAATCAAAAACGCAGCTGCACACAATTGTTTCCAAACCCGCAACCTTACCCTTCTTTACTATTATTCTTTTAGGCCCTAGTGAGGGATAGAGCTTCACACCCTCCTGCACCGCTTCTTCCAACTGCCACTCGTGGGCGGGCATCTCGTCCCGCGATTCTAAACAGACCATGTAAACCTCCCTTGCACCCAGTCTAACTGCGCTCTGAGCACAGTCCACCGCAACATTTCCTCCACCAATGACTACTACCCTATCACCCAATTCCACACTTTTTCCACTCTTCACTTCTCTGAGGAATGGCAAACCGTAGAGGACCCCCTTAGCCTCAATTCCCTCCAGATTAATCTTTCGAGATTTCTGCGCCCCTATAGCTACGAGTACCGCTCGGAATCCCTCATCCCGGAGTTTATCTATGTCGGAGATGAGAGTGCTTGTTTTCAACTCTATTCCCCTGTTTAAAACCTGACCGATTTCTTTAGAGGCGACTTCTCTGGGAATCCGGTAATCTGGAAGGTGGCTGGTTATCATGCCTCCAGGTTGCTCCGAAGCCTCAAAAACTGTTACCCGGTAACCCCTCTTCAACAGGTCATAGGCCGCGGTTAACCCCGCTGGACCCGCACCCACAACGGCAACCCTTTCCTCTCTTTTCGGCTCAATTTTCTCCAGTAGAACCTCGTCTCTGTAGAGGTCGGCTGCGAAGCGTTTCAGATCCCTTACGGCTATCGATTGCTCTATATCACTCCTAGTGCAGTCGGTCTCGCACGGGTGATGGCAGATACGCCCACAGATAGCCGGGAAAGGCATCCTCTCCATAATCACCCCCAGAGCTTCTCTGAATTTCCCTTCAGCGATGAGGTTTACATATCTTGAAACATCTAGATCTGCGGGACAGGCTGCACGGCAGGGAGGCTTGCTCCCGGTCCAGGCCTGACACTTCTCCCTGTTTATTTTCCATTGATTTCCAATTAGTTGCAGACTCATTTTGCCATCAACCCCATTATTCTCTGTGCGAGGAGGGCGCACGTGCGTCTAGCTATGACCACCGCAACGCCTTTCACTTGTAATGCTTCTCTAAGCGTTTTGGTGGTTCCCTCGAAATCGTACGGATCCACAACCCTAACATAATCTACCTGGAAGGCTTTCACTATCTCCTCGATGTCCAGTATCTTGGTTGGTTCCCGGGTAGCCGTGATACCGAAGGCACCCGGATGCGGCTGATGTCCAGTGTTACCCGTGGTCCTGTTATCAAGAACGTAGAGCAGTAAATTTGCTTTGTTGTAAACCGCGTTCACCAGAGCGGACAATCCAGAGTGGAAAAAGGTACTATCACCAATATACGCAATAATCTTATCCTTCGACCCCGCATGGTAGATTCCGCTCGCAATACTGATTCCCGACCCCATACTAAGGTTTGCCTGTGAAGCGCTCAAGGGTGGGACAGCCAACATCCCGTAGCAACCCACATCCCCAATATAGGTAACATCCTCTCCGTAAAGCTCGTTACAAACGGTTTTAAGAGCGAAACCCGCCGCGAGTTCTGGGCAACCCGGACAAAACCTGGGAGGAGAAATAAAGTACAGTTGCCTGTAGAGTAGATCCCTGCCTCTCTCAATCCTCTTCTCCTCTTCCTCTGGGAGGAAAGCTATTCCAAGCATTTTGCCCAAGGCTTTTCCGATCATGTTTCGGGTTATCTCGTTGCATATTGGTATGTCTTCGCTGAGTTTACCCAAAATCTTAGCATGCTTGCCCATGTTTGCTGCTATCGCACACACCTGAGTTTCTACAAAGGGTTCAATTTGCTCCACCACCAGCACCTTCTCTGTCCGTTCCAATATTTCAGCAACCTTAGTTTTGGGCAGAGGATACGAGGTAATCAGTTTAAGAACCGCAACCTCATCCTCCATACCGAGAAACTTTATGGCCTCCATAGTGTCCTGATAACACTCACCCACCGCAATAACCCCAACCTTTGAGTCCTTACCAAAGGTGAGCGTGTTCCAGGGAAGCCCTTCTATAACTTGTTCGGTGAACTTCGCCTTAGGCAAAGAACCCACAGTCCTCTCCCATTCTTTCACTGGTAACTCGTCGTGAAACCTCATGTGCTTGGCACCGAAAGGCTTCATAGGCCAAGGAAAGCCGTCGCCCAGAATCCAGCGACGATTCTTCTCAAAACTGGTTTCCCTCTCCCGAATATCGTGATGAATCTCCCCAAAAACGACTGGTGCCCTCTGGTAAGCAAGCCCGGTGGTAATCCTCACCACTACTGGAAGTTTAACCTTCTCAGAAAGCTCAAAGGCCTTTAGCGTATAATCCTTCACTTCCTGGACCGAGGTGGGTTCAAGTACGGGAACCTCAGCGTACCGCGCCAGATACCGGGTATCCATTTCATTCTCGGTCTCCAGAGCACCGGGATCGTCGCCGACAGCCAACACGAATCCGGCGGGACCGAGATTAGCCCCCTGAACCAGGGAATCCAAAACCACGTTCATGCCCAACTGCTTCATGGGAGAAAGGGAGCGTACACCAGCCATAGCCGCTCCCAGAGTCACATCGTACGCGACTTTTTCATTGGACGACCATTCTACATGCATAGAGGGATATATTTTTGCAGCCATAGCCAAGCTCTCTATAGTGTACTGCAGAGGGGAACCGGGATACGCAGCCACTACCTTAACTCCTGCTTCAATGGCTCCTCTCGCGATTGCTTCATTACAGCTAATCATGAATGTTTTCCCCGGAAAGTCCTTGGCAACATCACCACTCGCCCACTTCAAAAAAGTAGGTGGAGCATAAGTCTCTTTACCCATTTTTAAACGCCTCTCTGATAGATGACTTTGAAAACATTCTTCACACAATTCATAAGGCTATCTATTATAAATCGGGTATCATTTTTAGAACAAGCAAATAAAAAAATATTCATATTACAGAGTCAGACGTTCGGTGAGTTCTATATTTTAAAATTCTTTCCTTTTTCTTTTATGCGTATTTAATCTTTGCCCCGCTTCGGGTTCTCCGAAAACCAGAAAACTCGAACAAAAAATTTATATTAAATTATGTAGTATTATAACACAATGATATTAAATAAATCCACAACGGCAATCAAATAATATATAATCGGGTGAAATACTAGATGAATAAACTTAAAATCTCTAGTTTTAAAATGTTTGAGAAGGCTCCCTATGAACTACCCGATCCCAAGGCTCTCATGGAAGCACAAATGCTTGGGTTTAGAGAACTAGAAAAACTATTTGGCCCTGTATTCCTCACCCGATTCATAAAGCATGCCCTGCAGTTTATAGCCCAAAAAATAGGAGAAACCCCACCCGAAGACATAAAAACCCTGGACCAGTTGGCAGAGTATCTCTTGTCAAAAACCAATAAATACCCCCTTCCAAACTGCGCATTTTATTACGCCCAAATTAAGACTGAAAACGAGTTACAAGGCCGAACTGGGGCCGCCTATCGCGTTGGGGAGATGGGTTTTCATAGAAGATATGTGAAAAGCCCGAACGGTGAAGAGAGAACTGTTGATTTAGACGACATTATGTCAAAGCTTTGCCAGTTCGCAATTGGGATGAAGCTCCGTCCTAAAGAATTAGGATATAAGACGAATGAAGACGGGAGTCTAGATCTTATACTCCCAAACTGTTTCTATAAGGAAGTATGCCGACAAGCTTTCGATGAGAACTTGTTAAAACGGCTAGACGGAAGAATGCAATGCGCTATGGGTTCAACTTTGTGCCAGTATTTTAAACTTGTTACGGGTTATGAATGGGATTATGACTGCTTAGAATTCGATAAACCCCATTGTATAACCAGATGTTTTATGTTCTAACAATTCATTCCGGAGAGAGGCTTTCAGAGAAATTTCCCTGGAAAATCTTTCAAAACTCACCACTTGCCCACTTTAAAAAAGTAGGAGGAGCGTAAGTCCCTTTACCCATCTTTTAACTCCTCTCTGATATATTATTTTTTTTAAATTATTCTTCACGACAATTCATAAGCCCTCGATAAGGTTAGTGAAAACAAAGTAGATGTGATCTGTTTTCCTGAGTTAAGTTTTGTCAAAGAATGGGTGGAGGAAATAAAGAATCAATATAAGGATATGATAATAATTGGAGGAAGTTATTATGATGAAGACTATAACGTCTGCCCAATATTACAGATGGGACATACATCGATCCCCCCATACAGGAAAGTTTTCCCTTCACCTTTTGAAGACCCTGAGAAGTTAGAACGGGGAATGAAATCTGGGAATATTTTGTATATTTTTCAAACAAAATGTGGAAAATTTTCAGTTTTAACTTGTATTGACTATACAAGGCTAATCTATCGTATCCTTGATGAAGATGAAAATGTTGATTTTATCATCAACCATGTTACGATCATAGTATCTCAAGATCTCAAAAACGCTGTAATTTAGATTGCATAGATTATGGCATAGACATAATACAAGTGAATAAAGCACCGGATGACGGAGGCGAAAAATTCGGTAAATCATGTATTATTGGCAGTGAGCATAATATTATTCTCGCAAGATTAATAACTGAGGGGCGTAAGCCACGAAAAAGTATAAAATATATGCTCTGTCGGTTAGAGGGAGAGATGATGATAATAGCAGATATATATGTATGGACGGTTCCCCCAGCAGATATAGATGTAAATTATGGTGGAGGATAGGGATATTTAAAGAAAGACGCTATAAATATAAAAACGGACTTTGGTTGCCATTGTCTAATTAGAGATTAAAGATTTTTCCGAGACCATAACCAAGCAAAATGTTGATATCTATTGTGTTTCACCCTTCGGTTGTCAAAGAAAGCATTCTCAACATTATAATTTTTCATTTGGTTCTCTGCTTGAGGCGTTAAACATTAATGATTTTTTTTAAGATGTAATCTAAACCACATGCTGTTTATCCGCCGTTCTAGAAATTTTGGTCTTTCTGTTGATTTTTTGTAAAAAATTAAATTATTTTAAAGGAATATTTAATTTATAATAAAAGAGCATAATGAAAACATTTAATACTATAAGCTATATAATATTTTCATAGTTATAAATTGTTATAGTAAAAATATATCAAGTGAGGTGTTGGAAAATGGCAGAGCCTGAAATCACTGGTTTTAAAATGTTGGAGAATGCTCCGTATGAACTACCCGATCCCAAGGCTATCATAGGAGCACATATAGTTGGGATAAGAGAACAAGAAAAGATATTCGGCCCCGTATTCTCCACACGACTGATAAAGCACGCCTTAAAGTTTGTAGCTCAAAAAATCGGAGAAGAACCACCACAAAATATTAAAACCCTGGACCAGTTGGCAGAGTACCTAATCTCAAAAATCGACAAATACCCCACACCTTATTGCGCAATTATGTATGCCCAGTACAAGACTGAAAACTTCTTCCAGGGCCAAACTGGAGCCGCAATTCGGGTTGCGGAGATGGGTTTTCATAGAAAATTTGGGAAAAGTCAAATCGGTGAAGAGCGAAACGTTGATTTAGACGATATTATGTCAAAGCTTCGCCAAACCTCAATTGCGCTGAAACTTAGCCCCAAAGAATTCGGATATAAGACGAATGAAGATGAAAGTGTAGACTGGATCCTCCCAAACTGTTACTATAGAGACGGATGCCAACAAGCTTTCGATGACGGTTTGCTAAAGCGGCCAGATGGCAGGCTGCATTGTAATCTCGGTTCATCTTTGTGCCAGTATTTTAAAGTTGTTACTGGTTACGAATGGGATTATGACTGCTTAGAATTCGATAAACCACAATGTATAATTAGGTATTACATAGTCTAATTATTAATTCGGGAGAGAGGCTGTCCGAGAAATTTCCCTAGAAAGTCTTTCGCAACATCACAACTCGCCCGCTTCAAAAAAGTAGGAGGGGCATACGTTTCTTTACCCGTTCCAACTCCTCTCTAATAGCTGACTTTTTAAAACATTCTTCAAGAAAATTCATAAGCCTACATGTTATAAAACGTATCACTTTTAGATCAAGAAAACAAAAAATAAATATTCGTATTGAATTGTCAGATGCTCATTGAGTTCTTTGTTAAATAATTGTTTCTTTTTTCTTTTGTGTGGATTTCGCCTTTGCCCCGCCTCGGGTTCTCTCTACTCGTTTTAGAAAGTTAAAACTGGTTAAAACATCCAGAACCGTTAAAATATTGTTGATAAGAACAATTGGAGTGAAGAAGATACTTGCAAGGATGGCTAGGCTATTGTTAGACAAATTTTCGAATATTGAGTTGGGAGAAACGAACCTCTTAATCCGCCTCTCCGCCTCTCAAAAGTTGGCGCACACAACCTCAACAATACAGTTTTTCATTTTGCTTCTCTGTTCGGAGCGTTAAACTCAATAGTTTTCAGTATGTAATTTAAATCACATGTGGGCGGTTCACCGTTATAGGGATGGTAGTCTTCTCGAAAGATTATAATGTGAAAATAATACCACTGAATCTTCATTTTAGATAAGACGTAAAGATTTAACGATTTTTTTGAGAATTATTCATTTCATAGTGAAAAATCAAAATGGAAATATTTTGTGGTGAAAAGAAATAATATGTTAATACCTATTAAATTAAATATAATAATTCATAATATACTAAAATAACTTATAAAAAATTTATAATTTTTAATTATGTTATATTACTACAAAAAAGGATGAAGTAAGTACCTCAATGGTAACAAACGTAATATAACTTGGAGGCTTGGGAAAGTGTCAGAATTAAAACTTTCTGATTTTAAAATGTTTAAGGCTCCGTATGAACTACCCGATTCCCGGGCTGTTATTGGCGCACAGATAGTTGGAATAAGAGAACAAGAAAAATTATTTGGCACCGTATACTCCTTCCGATTGATAAAGTACGCCTTACAGTTTGAAGCACGAAAAATCGGAGAAGAACCAACCGAAGATATTAAAACCCTGGACCAGTTGGCAGAGTATCTCGTCTCAAAATCCGATAAATACCCCACTCCCAACTGCGTACTTATGTGTGCCCAGCTCAAGGTTGAAAACGAACTCCAGGGCCGAACTGGAGCCGCAACTCGAGTTGGGGAGATGGGTTTTCATAGAACATTTGTGAAAAGTCAAAGCGGTGAAGAGAGAAATGTTGATTTGGACGATGTTATATCAAATCTTGTCCAGACCGCATTTACGTTGAAACTCGGTCCCAAAGAATTCGGATATAAGAAGAATGAAGATGGAAGTTTAGACTTACTCTTCCCAACTTGTTACTATAAGGACGGATGCCGACAAGCTCTTGATGATAACCTATTAAATAGGCCAGACGGCAGAATGCAATGTGCTGTCGGTTCAACTTTGTGTCAGTTTCTTAAATTGGTTACTGGTTATGAATGGGATTATGACTGCTTAGAATTCGATAAACCACGTTGCATAGCGCGTTGTTACAAGTTCTAATCATTCATTCGGGTGATAAAAAGTAGAGCACAGTTTTGTAATTTTCAATTGAAACGATAACACTATGAAATGAAAATTCGTTTTAAAATCATATCAAAGAAAATATAGCATAAATCATACAATTTTTAAATTGCCTCCATTCAACTGTACAAGACATCTTTACTTAAGTTGAAGGGGTGTAAGATAAGTTGTCCTTGGAAGCCAATATAAGTTAGGATTGAATTTTACTTTTTGACAGTTAATGTATATAATACAGGGAGGGTTTTAAATGAAAGTTTGGCCGGATGTAGCTGAGCTGGATAAGGACCAGATCAAAAAAATTGTAGAACTGGAAAAGCAACTCGATGCAGTGCTGGTTGCCTTCAAAAAGCCAACCACTTTCGCGGATTTATCACCCGAAGAATTGAAAAAGATTCAAAAACTCGAGAAAGAACTCGGTTTAACTTTATTGGCAATGAAATAGAAATGAAAAAATATTTTTTATTCGGTTATCCTACATTCCGCATCTTTGGTTTATTTTTTTCTATTTTTGCGCAATTCGCAATTCTGTGAAGGAAGTCGGAGCCTTTTTCCGCATAAATTTTAGGGAAGCTCCGAATCCGTGAAGGAGAAACAAGCAGTAATTGGAGAAAACGAAAAAAATACCAAAATAATCGTAAAGGGTGCAAAAAGGAGGGTTTATTTATTTTCCTAATTTTTTGGTTGTGTCTGCTAATCGGTTAACTTTTAGGGATTAATTGGGTCCCTCCTATGTTATAGGTTATCAGAAAACAAACAAGGAGGTGGAGCCCAATAATATCCCTAAATAACCAGATACAGGTT
>Ga0315314_1000160_pt1 | contig 86843 bp, 88 predicted proteins | sample TDP9_MG_FD_203631 | JGI IMG/M metagenome (GOLD analysis project Ga0315314, IMG submission 203631) | Freshwater sediment microbial communities from Lake Towuti, South Sulawesi, Indonesia - TDP9 | ecosystem: Environmental > Aquatic > Freshwater > Lake > Sediment | place: Indonesia: South Sulawesi...
CAGTGAATTTCACTCCCTCCGCCGCCGAAACGTATTCTACCTTGAACCTTTCGGGGCTGAGTCCCAGTTTTTCGAATATCTTTGCTAAGGCTTCCATTCTTGCCTTCATTTTCGCGTTTCCTGAAATGTAGTGGCAGTCGTAGGGCAGGTGGCAGGCGGCCACCAACACCATGCCAGCGCCCAGTCTGAAGGCCTCTAGAACGAAGTCTCGATCCACGCGTCCCGAGCACATGACCCGTATCGCCCTTATGGTGGGTGGATACTCAAAGCGGCTTGTCCCAGCGAGGTCAGCCCCCGCGTAGCTACACCAGTTACAGAGGAAGCCCAGTATCTTGTCTTCAGGATTCTCCTCCAGGGCGGCTCGAATTTGAGCAAATATCTGCGCGTCTGTGAAATGCATCTGTGTGAGGGCATCAGCCGGACATTCAGCGACACAGGTGCCACATCCATGACACATGGCGGTTGTTACCCGAGCAGGCTGTCCTTCAGGAGCCTTTATGGCACCGTATGGACACCTCGTCTCGCATATGCCGCATTTCGCCTTTGTGTTCCGGCATTTGTCAGGGTCCACCACAGCGATGATGGGTTCAATCTTCCAGGTCGGCTGAGAAAGGATGGTTGCGGCTCGAGCTGCTGCTCCGCTTCCCTGAGACACGCTGTAAGGTATATCCTTCGGACCTTGACAGGCTCCAGCAAGAAAGATTCCGTCAACAGCTGTGTCGATGGGCTTGAGCTTCGGGTGACTTTCCATGAAGAAACCGTCGGCTCCCCGAGTTACACTTAGGATTCTGGCCACCTCGTCGGATCCCTTGCTTGGAACTGCTGCGGTGCATAAAACCACAAGTTCCGCTTCCAGCTCAATGGGTTCTCCAAGCATCATATCTTCCGCACGTATGATGAGATTTTTCGTCTTCGGTTCTTCCATTATCTGTGAAGATTTTCCTCGGATGAAGTTGATCCCCAGGTCACGAGCTCTTCGATAGAATTCTTCGTAGCCTTTGAAGTGGGTGCGCATATCCATGTAGAGAATGTAAACCTCAACATCCTCATGGTATTTCTCCTTAAGCAGAATCGAGTTTTTCAATGCGTACATACAGCAAAAACCTGAGCAATACTCGTACTTGTTCACATCCCTTGAACCTACGCATTGAATGAAGGCTACTGTTTTGGGCTTCTTTCCATCAGAAGCGCGCACAACATTTCCACCGGTTGGTCCCGCCGCCAAAATGAGCCTCTCAAATTCTAGAGCCGTGATAACGTTATCGTATCTACCGTAGCCGTATCGGCTGTCGTCGTATGGTATGTAAATGTCAAACCCGGTTGCCACGAGGATGGTTCCTACCTCAAGCTCGATTTCCTCGGGCTTCTGATCAAAATTGATGGCTTGACGGGCTCCACAAGCATCCACACACTTGTAGCATTCAATACAGTAATCCATGTTAATGGTGTAAACGAGGGGAACCGCCTGATCGAAAGGAACCGAAATCGCTTTTCTCACACCCATATTCATGTCCCATTCATTAGGAAACTCTATGGGACAAACGTCTCGACACTCGCCGCAACCCGTGCAATCCTCAGCAATCACATATCTGGGGTTTTTCCGAATTTTCACCCTGAAGTTTCCCACAAAACCTTCAACGCTGAGAATGTCTGCGTACGATATTATTTCGATATTAGGGTGGCGAGAAACATCCACCATCTTAGGGCCTTCGATGCATATCGAACAGTCTAAGGTGGGAAAGGTTTTGTCCAGTTGAGCCATGTGCCCGCCAATGCTTTCACCTCTTTCAGCGAGGTAAACCTTGAAACCCATGGCTGCAAGGTCTAGGGCAGCACTTATTCCCGCGATTCCTCCACCTAGAATTAGAGCCTTATTCGTCACAGGAACTTCGATGGTTTCGAGGCCTTGAAGCAACCTTGCCTTCGCAACAGCCATCCTCACGATGTCTTTCGCCTTTTCAGTTGCCTCCTTCGGAGTGCTGGGGTGGCACCATGAGGAAAATTCCCTTATGTTCGCCATCTCGAAAAGGTAAGGGTTTAATCCAGCTTCGGCTACGCATCTTCGGAAGGTTGGTTCATGCAGGCGTGGTGAACAAGCCGCAACAATAACTCTATTCAGCTTTTGTTCCTTTACTGCCTTCCTGATCTCTTCTTGCCCCGGGTCAGCACATGTATAACGGTTGTCTATAGCCACCATCACGTTGGGTAGTGTGCGGGCGTATTCTGTGAGTTCTTTCACGTCAATCACTCCAGCTATGTTAAGGCCGCAGTGGCAGACGAACACTCCAATTCGTGGCTCTTCAGACATTTCTAGGTCCTCCTCCATGCAAGTCTTTTCCCAACCGACTCCTGAGCCTTCGTTGAGCCCTTGGCCCGCAGTTCCTTTGTCATCTCCTTGGTGGATGTCAGCTTTTCGAGGGCCTTGTTCCAAGCGCCGGAATGAACAGACGTGTGACGTATGTAAGTTCGCTGAAGTTCAAGTGCTTCTTCCACTGGACAAACGATTTTGCAGACGCCGCAATAGACGCAGTATAACTCGTTAACATACACTTTTCCATCCTCCGATAGGTATAAGGCTCCAAGGATTGGACAGACGTCTAGGCAGTCCTGGCAGCCCTCTGGACATTTCTCACGATTTATCCTGAGGTTTCCGTGAAATATCTTTCGAACGCGAATGGCACCTTCGGGACACTTCATTTCACACAGCCGACAGCACGGACAAAAATTCTTTTCTATGTCCACCGTGACTGTAAGATTCTCTTTGTTCCGTCTCGACTTTATGTCTGTAACTTCTTCTCCTTCAGGAGTGCGTACGCTGACCTTAATGAGATCCAACGGACATGCTTCCTCGCAGTCTACGCAATCCAAAGGGCACTTCGTTGTGTCAACCTCGATTTCGCGTATGAGTTGGGGAAAACTTTCTGTTTCGATTACAGGGACCACGTGTTCCCCGTTGACCATCACCTCTAATGCTCCGAAGGGACAAATGGGCTCGCACATTCCACAATAGTGACACTTCTCTTCGCTGACATCGATGGTGGGGGGCTTCGCCTTTTCTCCATCTGCTTTGGGAACCTTCCTAATTTCGATGGCTTCCCTAGGGCAGATTTCCTTGCAGATTCCGCAACCTGTGCACCTAGCTTTATCTAAGGTTAGGGAGTACCGCTTCGCGTGTAGAATCATTTCCACCTTAAGTTCGTTTTCTGTTTCGGTTTTCAGCAGTTTCATGGGCATTTTATATCCCTGCTTAGTAGGTGCACAGTACATCCATTTGGAAGTATTTAGGCGACATGAAATATTATAAACCTTGTTGATTGAGGCTTTGTTATCTGTTTTCGACAGGGTTGACTTAGCGAGAAACCTTAAATCAAAACGGAGCCATGCGTTGAAGTTTCCTCGGTAGAGTTTAAGAGAGCCCCTTCTCCAATGTTTGTTAGGAGAGCTTAGCAATGGAACGAATAACTATGGCTCACGGAGCCGGCGGAACAGTCATGGCCGACCTAGTTAAGAAGTACGTATTAAGGCACCTTGGCGGCAGCGCCGCCGAAGTTCCGCTGGAAGCCCTTGACGACTCAGCCGTAATTAACGACATCGTTTTGAAGTCAGACTCCCACGCAGTGAAGCCCATCTTCTTCCCAGGCGGCGACATCGGAAGACTAGCTGTCGCGGGCACCATTAACGACATAGCGGTAATGGGCGCCGAGCCAGTTGCCCTTACATCAGGCCTCGTACTGGAGGAAGGTCTTCCAATAGCGGATTTAGACAGGATTTTGGAAAGCATGGCCGAGACGTGCAGAGAAGCAGGAGTGTACATAATTACCGGTGACACGAAGGTCGTGGAGAAGGGTGGTCTAGGAGGATGCGTTATCAACACTTCTGGAATAGGAAAGCGAAATGACGCTCTAGAAAGAAACATTCTTGAAGTGAAGAAACATCGTTCTTTTAACACGCGCTGGGTTCTAGACTCCAATTTGAAGCCCGGCGACAAAGTCATCGTTTCAGGCACCATGGGAGACCACGGATTAGCCGTTTTGTCGGCTCAGGAGGGCTACAACTTCGGAAGCCAAATCGTGTCCGACGTAACTCCACTAAACAATTTGATTATGCGATTGTTAAATGTGGGTGGAATAGTGGCAATGAAGGACCCTACGCGAGGCGGCCTATCCAACGCCCTGAACGAATGGAGCGAAAAATCAAAAGTTGGAATACTGGTGCACGAAGAGAAGATACCCATACGGGGAGACGTTAGGGCGGCCTGCGAAATGCTGGGCATAGACCCGCTGGAGATTGGTAACGAAGGCAAAGTGTTGATAGGAGTTGTGCCCCAGAAGGCTGAAGAAATGTTGGCGGTGCTAAAGGCGACAAAAGAGGGAAAAGACGCCCAAATAATAGGAGAAGCAACCGATGATTTCAGCGAGGTCGTGCTTGAAACGATGGTAGGTGGAAAAAGAATCCTTGCACCGCCGATCGGAGATCCGGTTCCAAGAATCTGCTAAAATAGGAAGGGAAATTCTAACTGGATTTGTGTTTGGCCCAGATTCTACACGTGCCTTCCATGGAGACCATGCACGCTCCCTTTGGAGCCTGAGGCGTGCAAACCTTCATGTAAAGAGAACATTCCGGAGGCTTTATCTTCCCAATCATAACCAGGTGGCAAAGGCAGCCGGGCAGCAGGTCTCTGGAGCCCTCGATTTTTACGCCGTACTTTTTCCTGGCATCATAGGCTGTGAACTCTTCTTTTAGCGCTAATGCTGATGAAGGAAGTTTTCCAAGTCCCCTCCAGCGCCCATCCACCACACTGAACACCTGCTCCATGAGCCGCTGCGCCTTAATGTTGCCCTCCCACGTGACAGAACGTTTATACTCATTCTCAAGCCTGGCTTCACCGTCCTTTATCTGCTGGAGCAGCATGGAAATGGCGAAAAGAACGTCCAGCGGCTCGAAACCTGCCACCACGGTTGGCATGCGATAGGCCTTGGGAAATATTTCATAGGGCTTCATTCCGATGATGGTGGAGACATGGCCAGGCGCGATGAAGCCGTCTATGTGCAAGTCGCCCACACCCAGAAGCAGTTCCATGGCTGGTGGAATCAACCTATGGGAGACGAGAAAACTGAGGTTTTGAGGCGGCTTGTTAAGAATTTCAATGGCAGTGGACGGCGCGGTAGTTTCAAATCCTATGGCAAAGAAGACAAAATTCTTGTCTGGTTCCTTCTCAGCCATTTTCACAGCGTCCCCAACGCCATACACGATTCTAACGTCCCCGCCAGAAGCTTTGGCCTCCTGAAGCGACGATTCAGAGCCAGGGACCCGAAGGAGATCGCCGAAAGTTACAAGGGTTACTCCGTTCAGGGCCAATGATATGGCTTCGTCGATTTCGGCTGCGGGAAGAACGCAGACTGGGCATCCTGGTCCAGCGATTACGTCTATGGTTTCTGGGAGGAGAGATCGGAGTCCATAGTGGGTTATCGTCCATTCATGGGTTCCGCATACGTGGCAAAATTTTATGTTGTAGGGTGGCGTCAAGCTTCGAATGTGGTCCGCAACCTTCTTTGCTAGAGCTGGATCCCTGAATCTCAACTCTTCACTCATGGCGTTGCAGTCCTCTTACATGACCAATTTTATGCTCTTTATTGTACATTCTCTTCCTCCAACTATGCTTACTGCGTCTTCGCACTTGGGGCAGCGAAGCGTCGGAGTTGGAAGGTGATACATTGGGTCATCTTTATACATGAAGTCTCCTTCGTATCCGCAACCAGAACACTTGACAACGCCGTCCTTCTCCTCAATGTACAGCTTTGAACCCTCCATTATGGTGCCCTTCACCAGTACGTCGTAGGAGAAGCGAACCTGTTCGAGGCCCAGAAACGTCAGCTTTCCTATAACGAGATGAACCTCGGTGACCTTCTTTGCCTTATGTTTTTCCGCCTCTTGGAGAACGGTTTCCACGATTTGCGTTGTCATGGAAAATTCGTGCATTTTTCTGTTAGCTCCACTAAAGTTAAGGTTAGAGTTCCAGTGCATCTACCACTTCTATGACGCCTTCTCCGCTTCTGCAGTTTGTCGCAACGACCTTTGCGTTGGGATTTATCTTCTTAGCATCCCTCTTCAGTTTTTTGACATCAACCCCCATCGCTTGGGCCAGATCCTTCTTGTTTATAACCGCTACGTCTGCTCCCATGAAGATGAATGGGTGCTTGACAACCATGTAGGGTCCTTCGGTGACGCTTATCACAACGATGCGTTTCTCAGAGCCTAGGGGGAAATCGGCTGGGCAAATGAGGTTTCCAACGTTTTCGATGAAGAGGAGGTCGATTTCTTCTAGGTTGATTCTTTGGAGCGCCTTTTTCACAAGGTTGGCGTCTAGATGACATTCTTTTCCGGTGTTGATTGGAACAACCTCTACGCCATGTTTTCCAATAAGCTCCGCGTCTATGGTTGTCGTTAAATCACCCTTGAAAGCCGCGATCCTATACTTTCCCTTCAACGCTTGAACAAGTTTTTCAATGAGGGTGGTTTTTCCTGAACCAATGGCTCCCATAACATCAATTGCAGTTACACCGTGTTTCCGTAAAAGCTTCCTGTTTTTTGCCGCGAGTTCCTCGTTGGCTTTCAGAAGGTCCTTGTCAAGCTCTATGTCGTAGATTTCTCCTTCTTCAGCCTTTACGACCTCCTTCAAACGCGTCAAGCGTGATGCCTCCCAACTTTATTCGTATTTGAGGATTTCTTCCCATAATCGAAGGGTTTCCTCAGCCGCCTCCTTGTCAATAACCTGAATTGCGTATCCTGCGTGAACCAAAACGTATTCCCCCACATGGGCTTCCACAAGCATGACATTTACGTCTCGGACAATCCCTTGCCCAAAATCAACTTTTGCAACGTCTCCCTGAATTTCTAGGACTTTAGCCGGGATTGCGAGACACATTTTGTATCACCTATAAGATGAGTGCCTAAAATAAATCGGTTCTGGTTTACGAAGTTTAGAAGGCTGCAGCGACAACCTGCCCAAACGAGATTCCTCCATCTCCAGGCGGAATTTGATTATGAACAAGGAACTTGAAACCGTTTTCTTCAACAATTCTTCTGATCGTTACCGTGATGTACTCGTTGTAGGCAACACCCCCAGAAAAACCGATGAAGTCAACTTTCAGGCGCTCTGCCTCATCCACAGCCAACTCAGCCAAACCCCTAGCAAGATGGGACTGAGCAGAGCAAGCCAAGTCAGCGACCGAATGTTTCCCTCTCTGATGGAAGATTTCGTGAACAAGAAGTGAGGTTTCGATGGCGTTCCCCTTGAATTCTGGCGTCAATTTTAACACGTCTTTTCCCTTCAAGGCAGCAGACTCTAGCTTCATGGCTGGTTCGCCCTCGTAAGTTCGCTCGTGACATATGCCTAGTATTGCCGACACGGCGTCTAGTACTCTTCCGCAACTCGTGGTTTTGGATGCTGATCCCTTTTCTAACTGTTTGATGATTATTTCAACTTCGCTTCTGCCGTGTGGGAAGAGGTCGCTGTTTGAGAGCAGCCATTCTTCAATATCTGCCTCACCATGAAGTATTCCGGCAGCCATTCTTAATGGGTAAAGCGTGGCTAGGTCGCCTCCCACCATGGGTTGCTCTTGAAGGTGTCCTAGCCGCTTGAATCCGTCTTGGTTGCAGTAGAGTATCTCTCCGCCCCACGCGGTGCCGTCTGAACCGTAGCCGAAGCCGTCGCAGGCTATGCCCACCATTTCGTCAACGTTATGTTCGCCCATGAGAGATGCTATGTGAGCGTGATGATGCTGAACTGGAACCACTGGGCACTCAAGTTTGTCTCCTAAGTTTCGAGCCAGCCTTGTGGTGGTGAATTTTGGATGCAGGTCACAGGCTATGACTTCCACCTTGCTGTTCGTCAGTTTTATCAGATGATTTATGGTGCTTTTCAAGAAGCTAAGTGTCTCTAGGTTCTCTACGTCTCCGATATGCTGTGAAATGAAAGCTTTGTTGCGTAAAAGCACGCAGGAAGTTACGTTGAGTTCTGCACCAACTCCTAAGACGCAACTTTTCGCCAAACGTTTCAGGTGGACAGGTTCAGGGGCGTACCCCCTTGATCGACGAATTATACTCTGGTTTTCGCCATGGAGGCGAATAACAGGGTCATCGCATCTATGAGCAATGGTTCTGTTGTGGAAAAGGAAGAAGTCCACTACGGACCCAAGCTTTTTTCTGGCTTCAGCGTTGTCCGTGACGATCGGTTCGTTTGGAGGATTTGCGCTAGTCATAACAAAGGCGGGTTCGCGTACCTTGTCAAAAAGCATTGCGTGCAAGCCCGTGTACGGAAGCATTACGCCGATGTTATGTAAGCCCGGAGAGATGAGTTCTGAAAGGTAACAGTCATCCCTTTTCTTCAACAGAACAATGGGCTTAATGTAGCAAGTTAGCAATTCAGCCTCTTTCATGCTCACCTCGGCAAAGGATTTTACGGTCTCTAAGTCGCGTGCCATTATCGCGAAGGGTTTTTGATTTCTGTGCTTAACTTTTCTCAATCTGGCAATAGGCTCTGACTTGGTGGTGGCGGTAGCAACGTGAAAGCCTCCATTTCCCTTGATCGCAACAATGTATCCCTCCTCCAAAAGCCTCCCTGTTTCTCTGATAGGTTCTTCACATTCCATGAGCTCGCCGACGTTTGACGCGAGATAAGCTTTCGGACCACACTTAGGGCAAGCCACCGTCTGAGCATGAAACCTGCGATTTAACGGTTCTTTATACTCTCTGGAACAGAAGTCGCACATCTGGAAATCCTGCACCGTGGTGTTAAGCCTATCGTAAGGAAGCCTCCTAATTATGGTGTATCTAGGACCGCAGTTCGTGCACGTGATGAAAAAATAGTTGTAACGCTTGTTTTTTGGGTCTCGAAGTTCGCTTAAACACTCTTCGCAGATGGAAACGTCTGGTGGGATAACGGACCCGGAGAGTTCAACGTTCTCGGAACTCTTCAGAATTGTAAATTGTTTAAAATTGTTCTCGCCTTCGGTGTAATTGGTTGTCAGATCGTAGATTCGAGCGAGAGGAGGTTTTTTCTCTTTCAAATCCTTGAGGAATCGTTTAATGTCGGTTTCCTTTCCCTCAACGACGATTTCAACGACGGCGTCTCCTCGGTTTCGCACGTAGCCAACTAGCCTGTTTTCTACGGCAATTCGATAGACAAAAGGTCGAAAACCCACGCCTTGAACGATGCCGCTAACTTTGATTTCCGCACGCAAAGGCTAGTCGACCTCCCTTAACGGAAATTAAATTCTTCTAAACGTGACTAATAAATGAGTAGTTTTTGGAGGAGATGTTTCCAACTCCTTTTTCAGCGAGATGTTTAAAAGTTCAAAACAACACTTGTTAGCACTCTGAAGGTTACGAGTAGCCGCACATCCTAGGAGAGAACGTGAAAGATGACGGAAGAAGAACCGAGGATAGGCGTGTACATTTGCCACTGTGGAGGAAACATAAGCGATACGGTGGATGTGGAAAAGGTGAGAGAAACTGCTGCCAAAATGGAAGGAGTGAAAGTTGCGCAAACATACGAATACGTGTGCAGCGATCCTGGACAAGAAATGATAAAGGAGGGCATAAAAGAGCATGGGCTCAACAGAATCGTGGTAGCGTCGTGTTCACCGCGGATGCATCTCGACACCTTCAGGCGAACCGTGGAATCAGCTGGTTTGAACCCATACTTCCTTGAAATGGCGAACATTAGGGAACAGTGCAGCTGGGTTCACGACGACGTAGAGGCTGCAACGACTAAGGCAATCGACCTTATCCGGGGAGCCGTGGAGCGAGCTCGTTACCTTGAGCCCCTAGAAGTTAAGACCACGCCTGTGAATCAGAATGTTCTGGTGACTGGGGGAGGAATCGCTGGTATCATCACCTCTCTAGAATTAGCTGACAAAGGCTATCAAGTATATCTGGTGGAGAGAAGCCCAAGCATAGGCGGGCACATGGCTCAGCTTAGCAAAACCTTTCCCACCCTAGATTGCTCCCAATGCATTCTCACACCGAAAATGGTTTCTGCCTCGCAGCACCCGCATATAACAATCATTAGCGTGGCAGAACCAGAGGCTGTTGAAGGGTCGCCTGGCGACTACAGGGTCTTAATCAAGAAGCGTCCAAGGTTTGTGGATGCAAGAAAGTGCACGGCTTGCGGAGAGTGTGAAAAAGTCTGCCCCATCAAGGTTCCGAGCGAATTTGAAGCCAACCTGCTTCCGCGAAAGGCTATCTACACTCCTTTTAAGCAGGCGGTTCCAAAAACATACGTGATAGACAGAGACCACTGCCTGTTCTTCAAAAAGGGAATTTGCAGAGTTTGCGAAAAAATCTGCCCAGGAAAAGCCGTCGATTTCGAACAGAAAGAAGAAACCATTGAGCTGGATGTGGGTGCAATCGTTGCTTGCACTGGATTCCAGCAATTAGACCCAAAAATCCCAGAGGAGTACGCCTTCGGCTTGCACTCGGACATTGTAACTAACCTGCAGTTCGAGCGACTCATAGGGCAAGGATTATGCAGACCATCTAACGGGAAGGTGGCGAAAAAGGTGGCTTTCATACTTTGCGTGGGCAGTCGAACGATGAGCAAGGAAGAGGGGGTTGAACACTGTTGCAAGGTAGGTTGTATGGCTTCGATTAAGCAGGCTATGTTACTTCAGAAGGTTGTGCCTGACGCTGAACCCTGGATTTTTTACACAGACATAAGAGCCGATGGAAAGGGATACGAAGAATTTTACGCCACGTCTCAGGATCATAACGTTCGATTTGTTAGGGGACGCGTAGCGGAAGTTGTTCCATTAAATAACGATGGGATACTCGTGAAGGCAGAGGACACTCTTATCGGAGCACAAGTTGAAGGAACGTTTGACTTAGTGGTGCTTGTTCTGGGGATCGTTCCTGATTTGGGCACCGAGGAATTGGCGAAAAAATTAGGCATTCAAGTTGGTTCTGATGGCTTCCTTCTAGAGAGACACTACAAGCTTAGACCAGTTGACAGCCAACGCGAGGGAGTGTTTGTTGCCGGATGCGCCCTAAGTCCGAAGGACGTGAGGGAAACAACCCTAGAAGCGATGGCTACTGCCTCAAGGGTAGCAACCTTCGTGGGGAAAGGTGAGATTTCTGTTTCGCCGGAAGTCGCCTACATCATCCAAGAGAAATGCGACAGGTGCGAAATATGCATCAAAGTATGTCCCGTGGCAGCGGTGGAAAAATCTCCGGAGGCTATAACAATCAACCCGGTTTCTTGTATCGGATGTGGAATTTGCGTGCCAAGATGTCCAAGAGACGCCATCGACCTTAAAAACTCCACTGAAGCCCAGTTGATGGCTCAAATCCGCGGGGTAAGTGAAGGCGGCAAACCCCCTAAGATCATCGCCTTTCTTGAAGAGGAAATAGCTTACGGGTCTGCAGACCTGGCTGGGCAAAGCAGAGTTTCTTATCCTTCAAGCGTTAGGATAATCGGCGTTCCCAGCACGGGGCGAGTTGGCTTGAAACACTTGCTACAAGCATTCGCTTACGGAGCCGATGGTGTAATATTGCTTGAGGACCACGGCGGAGTATTCAAGGAGGAAGCCCTAAGGGAACATGTTACCCAGATGAAAAAGGAGCTGAGGGAGTATGGCGTCGAACCCCTACGCCTAATGTCCTTTTCTACAACGCTTCCAGAATACAACAAAGTACAAAACACCTTCGAAACATTCGACGCGAGAATCTCGAAGATGGGCCCTCTCTCAGAGGAAACTCGAGCGAAAATCAGAGAAAAACTGTAATCAAATCAATTCCAGTGGTAACATTCATAAAGTTGATGCGAATCATCCCGTGTGGTGATAGCTAAATTGACTAGGGAACACTGGGACCTGATCATCATAGGCGCTGGTCCAGCGGGCTTAACGGCTGGTCTCTATGGTGCCCGCAGCGGACTCAAAACGCTGGTTCTTGACGAGAAAATGCCCGGTGGGGCAATCGCTGATATTCCGTTAGTTGAAAATTACCCAGGCTTTAAAGCCATTAGTGGCCGCGACTTAGCTGACAAAATGGCTGAACATTGCAAAAAATTTGGGGCGAAAATCAGTGAATTGGAAAAGGTTGTTGAACTTGACCTTAAGGGTGAAAAGAAAATTGTTAAGACGAGTAGAGCAGTTTACACAGCCTCGGCAGTGATTATCGCCTCTGGAAGTCATTATAGAACTCTCGGAGTGCCTGGGGAGTCCGAATTTAGAGGCAGAGGAGTTAGTTACTGCACCTTGTGCGACGGAGCCTTCTTTAAGGGAGGAAACGTGCTTGTGGTGGGCGGTGGAAATTCAGCTGTGGTTTCTGCCAGATACCTCGCAAACATAGCGTCCCATGTCAGGTTGGCTCACCGGAGAGGTCAACTAAGGGCAGAAGAAGCGCTTGTAAAGGACTTGATTGCACAAGGAGTGGAGATTATGTGGAATACAGAGTTCAAGGAAGTTAAAGGAGACACCAAAGTAAAGGGGGCTGTTTTAGTAAACACCAAAACTGGCGAAACCATGGAAATTGGCGTAGACGGCATATTCGTTCAGGTCGGTGAAGCACCGAACAGTCAGATCGCTAAAGAGGCGGGAATAGAAGTGGATGAGGCTGGTTATATCATCGTGGATAACCGTCAGAGAACAAACATTGCCGGGGTATATGCTGCTGGCGATGTAACTAACTGCCCTGTTAAACAGATTGGAACAGCTGTTGGACAAGCCATAATTGCGGCTAGTGAAGCTTTTGGCTATATTAAAAGACCATACTACTACAAGGCATGATTCCCTGCGTTTATGAGGAATTGAGAGAAAGATTTAAGTTTCAAATTAAGAAGTGAACTACTCTCCTTCGGAGAAGAAGAGGCCTTCCTCTACTATCTACGTGGGAACGGAAATAAAAGGTAACAGCCTATGTACAAGATAATCAAAAAGGTGGAATTGGCTCCAAATATCAAACTGATCGAGGTTAACGCTCCAGAAGTTGCCAGGAAAGCCAAGCCGGGTCAGTTTGTGATAATTAGGATAGATGAGAAAGGAGAGAGATTTCCTTTAACACTTGCAGAATGGGAACCAACGAAAGGAACGATAACCATCATTTTTCTAGAGGTTGGAGTGTCAACCAGAAAGCTTGGTGCACTTAGAACTGGAGATGAAATACTGGATGTAGTTGGGCCATTAGGGAATCCAAGCGACATAAAACATTATGGTTTAGTAGCCGTTGTTTGCGGGGGCGCTGGCACGGCAGCGGCTTACCCCATAGCCAAAGCACTAAAAGAAGCGGGCAATCAAGTGGTTTCCATAATTGGAGCTAGAACCGAGGAGCTGCTTATTTTGGAGGATGAAATGAGAAACCTCAGTGATGAACTGTACATTTCTACCGACGATGGTTCAACAGGATATAAGGGTTTCGTTAGCGACGTATTAAGAATGCTTATTGAAAAGGGGTATCGTTTTGATATAGTATATGCAATAGGCCCTCCCTTGATGATGAAGGCAACCGCGGATGTAACAAAGTCTCACTCCATGAAGACGATCGTTAGTTTGAATTCAATAATGGTAGATGGTATGGGAATGTGTGGAGCTTGCAGGGTATCTGTGGGAGGAGAAACCAAGTTTGCCTGCCTCGACGGACCAGAATTTGATGGACACCTAGTCAACTTCGACGAGCTTATCCAGCGACTGCGGGTGTATCTATCTGAGGAAAAGCTAGCGGCAGAGTTATACGAAAAATCGGTGGGGAATTAAGCGTGGATAAGGAAAAGCGAAAGCATGCTATTCCCATGCCGAAGCAGAAGGTTGAGGACCGCGTCCACAACTTCAACGAAGTAGCCTTAGGTTACACCATGGAGCAAGCCGTGGCAGAAGCTGAAAGATGCATACAGTGTCCTAAGCCCCAATGCATACAAGGCTGCCCCGTGGAAGTAGACATACCCGCATTCATCAAAGAGACCAGAGAGAAAAACTTCGATGAAGCCATCAGAATAATAAAGGAAAAGAATAGCCTACCAGCAATTTGTGGCCGAGTTTGCCCCCAAGAAGACCAGTGTCAAAAGTTCTGCGTTCTGGGCAAGAAAGGAGATCCGATGGCTATTGGGCGGCTGGAGAGATTCGTCGCCGACTACGAACTCCAGAGAGGAGTCACCGTCTCGCCCAAACAAAAGTCGTCTCCAAGCGGAAAAGTGGCTGTCGTGGGGTCCGGACCCGCTGGGCTCACAGCCGCTGCTGATTTAGCCAAACTAGGACACGAAGTTGCCATATTCGAGGCGCTTCATGTTCCCGGCGGCGTACTTGTGTACGGAATCCCGGAGTTTAGGCTACCCAAAAAGATAGTGCAAGCTGAGGTTGATTATATCAAGAAGCTTGGTGTCGATATCAGAACAAATCATATGATTGGAAGGTTATACACGATAGATGAGTTGTTTAAACGTGGATTTGACGCCGTCTTTATAGGGACTGGGGCAGGACTTCCCGGTTTTATGAGGATACCTGGAGAGAATCTGGGTGGAATATACTCTGCCAACGAATTTTTGATTAGGGTAAATTTAATGAAGGCATACATGTTTCCGGAATACGACACCCCAATTAGGGTGGGAAAGAAGGTTGCAGTGATAGGCGGCGGCAATGTCGCCATGGATTCTGCGAGATGCGCTTTAAGGCTGGGAGCAGAGGAAGTATGGATAGTTTACCGAAGATCTAGGGAGGAGATGCCAGCTAGGCTGGAAGAAATAGAAAACGCAGAGGAAGAGGGCATCAAATTCAAGTTTCTCACAGTTCCTGTCAGATTTTTGGGCGACAAAAGCGGCTGGGTAAAGGGAATGGAATGCATCGCCATGCGGCTTGGAGAACCAGACGAGTCGGGACGAAGAAGACCAGTTCCCATAGAAGGTTCCGAGTTTGTCATGGACGTGGACACTGTGGTGATAGCTATAGGGCAAACTCCAAACCCCGTCATTCAACGGACCACTAAAGGCCTTAAGATCACCAGACACGGTACCATAGTTGTGAATGAAAAAACTGGAAAAACCAGTAAGAAAGGAGTCTACGCAGGAGGAGACGTGGTCAGCGGCGCAGCCACAGTCATCAGCGCCATGGGAGCCGGAAAAACAGCCGCCCGCAGCATTCACAGGTATTTAATGAGGAAGAAAAAAGCGCAAAAACGTAAGAAATTATAATTTCATAAGACAGGAAAAATCATGGCTGATTATAAAAGCAAGGAAAACGACATCGAAGTCTATCTGAAGAACTGGCTATCAAACGCTCAAAAAGTAGTTATTGCAGGCATAGGAAACCCGCTTCGAAAAGATGATTTTGTGGGAGTTGAAATCGTAAGAAATCTACAGAACAAAGTCTCCCAATTCGTTTACCTGATAGAATGTGAAACCGTTCCAGAAAGCTTCATAGAACCAATAACCGAGTTTAAACCCACCCACATACTAATCATCGACGCCGCCCTGTTAAACCTAAAACCAGGCTCCTCAAAACTCATGGAACCCGGTCAAATGGCGAAGCAAACCGCCATATCTACTCACGCCCTACCGCTCAGAATATTCTGCGATTACCTTACGAAAACAACAGGCGCCAAGATTGCCCTACTTCTGATACAGCCAAAAGACGCTGGCTTTGGAGAAGGTCTAACAACAGAATTGAAAAAGACTGCAGTAAAATTGACCAATCTTCTGTCAAGGATTCTTCCATAGAACACTGTAGACATTACTTCATACCTGTTCCAAAATCAGAATTAGTTAGAGTTTGAACTAACTTAGACCCTAAACAACGGTTAAGAACGAGCGTTGAAACAAAGAAGAAGGGGGGTGAAGCTTGAATCCGCTTAACCCGGTACAGTTTTCATGGCTTCTTGGAATAGCTTCTTTACGACGGTTATTCTCGCCTTTTGAGCGAGAAGGTCACGAGTTACGAAGTCCAATGCTTCTTCTGGACACCATTCTACGCACTTGGGCTCGCCATCGCATAGATCACAGGTAAACACCACTCTGGTTTCAGGATGTAGCGTTATGGCGCCATAGTCGCACGCTTCGATGCACCAGCCACAACCATTGCACTTCTCCTCGTCAATCAAGATGACGCCAGTTTCCTCAGACTGTTCCAAAGCGTCTCTTGGACACGAGGCCACGCATGGAGCGTCTTCGCAAAGCCTACAGGTCACTGACAAGTTGATGAGGGGGTGCAAACGTACGACGCGTATCCGAGACTTAGTAGGGTTAAAGACTTTCTCTTTCTCCAACGAACATATGTACTCGCAAACAGCGCAGCCGACGCATTTTTCGGGATCAGCGGAAACAAACTTTCTTGCAGGTCTTACAGCCATTTTTGTTCCTCCATTTTTCATTTTTTCGGTTTCTCGATTTTCGGCTTTACTATGTGTATGAACTCGTCAAGTCCTATTTGCTTAAGCTTTTCTATAGTTGGAATACCATCCTTCGTCCATCCGCGAATTTCATAATAATCATCTAGGAGTATGTCCAGCTCCTTTTGGCTGACGTAGCTTCCCTTTGAAACTCCTTCATCAGGTATGGGTGTGTTCATCACTTTCGCTGGCATGTGGTCGTCTTTCCTTGAGAAGCCTTCTCGAATATTGAAGACTCTCGCCAGATTGTTTATTCTCTCGCCAGTTACTGGAAGTTCTTCTGGAGTTACCTCAATGCCCGTTGCCAGCGTATAATATTGCGCCAGATCATTGAACGTTTCGTAGTATACACCTCTCGAAAACTTACACACGATAAGCGAGTCAATTATCGTGTACAAGTCTTCAATTTCTCTGACTAGTTTGCCCCTTCCCTTTTCAGCCTTGAAGCGATTAACCGACCCCTTCACGTCGGGGGCGTATGCCCCGTGTCTGTTATGGTCGGCTCCACGGAAGGAAACAGCGTATCCCAAGGCTGCGGTTTTTAGGCCTCTGATGTCATAGCCCGTCATTTCCACTCCTTTAATGTGATTGGCATATTTTTCTGCGCCCTTTCCGATTTTTTCCGCGGCTCTCTTGACGCCTTCCGCCAGTATGTCTCCCAATCCCTCTCGGGTACCCACCTTCTTCAGCATTTCTAGCAGAGCCTCATAGTTGCCGAATCGGAGATCCAAACCGTCAGTATCTTTCGCGGTAAGGATTCCATGCTCATAGCAATCCATGGCAAAGCCAACGATTACGCCAGCAGAAATGCCATCCATTCCATAGTAGTTGCAGGCGCCCATAGCCTTAATGATAGCGTCTAGGCGGTCGATTCCGCAGTTTATTCCAAGGGCCCAGAGGGTTTCATATTCCATTCGAGTGGTGGTTCCTTTGTAGGGTCCCTCTGGAACCACTGCTATGTGTTCACAGCGCATGGCGCATGAGGAGCAACCGATGATTTTTGCAACGAAACGTTCGTTTAGGTATTCTCCACTAACCTTTTCGGCTGCTTCAAAAGTGGCGTTAGTGAAGTTTCTGGTGGGTAGCACTCCTAGGGAGTTGAGAACTAGAACGTTCTCTGGGGTTCCTAGCGTTCTGTATTTTCTTGTAGCTGGTCCCTTCATCCTTTCGTGAAGCATCTTTACAAATTCTCTGAACTCGTCAGGCTTGGCCACGGTGACATCCTTGGTTCCACGCACAGCAACTGCCTTCAGGTTTTTCGAACCCATCACTGCGCCTAAGCCTGTTCTCCCTGCGGCTCTGGTAGAGTCATTGATTATGCAGGCGATTCTAACCAGTTTCTCTCCGGCTGGTCCAATGGCTGCTACGCGGATGTAATGATCTCCAAGCTCCTCTCTGATAGCCGCCTCTGTTTCCTCGGGTGATTTGCCCAGGAGATGTTTTGCGTCCATCAGCTGGACAGAATCGTCATCAATCCACACATAGACTGGCTTCTCCGCCTTACCCTTAAAAATGAATACGTCGTATCCAGCGCGTTTGATCTCAGCGCCGAAAAAGCCGTGAGCCTTGGCTTCACCCACTCCTCCAGATAGAGGTGACTTTGAAACAACGGCGTAGCTGTTTCCCGCGGTGGGAGCCATGGTGCCGCTAAGAGGTCCCGCTGCAAATATGAGGGGGTTCTGTGGGCTGAAGGGGTCAATGCCCGGCTTGGAGTGGTCGAAAAGCAGGCGTATTCCAAGTCCTATGCCTCCAATGTATTTTTTAGCCATCTCCTCCTTCAAAGGTTCAATTTCGGTTTTTCCAGTTGATAGGTCTACATGTAGTATTCGTTTGGCGTAACTCAATCTTACTCCTCCTGTCATTACGATTAACTGTTTGAAGAAAAATATGGTGAAATGGATGAATATTAAACTTATTGTCTTCTAGGTTCAAATCTGAACTTTTGTCTCCACATTTCCCCTTATTTCTCGGTTTTTTGGGCAGTCTTCGTGACACCCACCACATTTTAATATTAGACGTGATCAAACAGTTCCACCGGGAGACGTACGCTAAACTTATCTTAGAGTTCAAACTACCTAGAGAGTGTTTCAACATTGAATGGCTCAAAGTTGGAAGTCAGTTTTTGGGAGCTCTTGCGTGTTTTTAGCAGCAGAGTAAGGGTAGAAATAGTGAAGCTACTGCTGCAATTTGAAATGATGTCTTTATCGGATATCGCCAAAAAATTAGAAGAGAAATATAGTCGGAAAATGACACTCCCTGGGCTGCTCAAACATATGAAAGAATTAGAGGACGTCGGGATAGTACAGCGAGAGTCTGGAGCTTTCCTGCCCACACCAGATGCAAGGAAAACCATCTACCTACTGGAAGGAAGAGAAAGAGTTGAAAAAGTCTTGAAGCAACTAGAGGGCAACGTAGGGAATCTATTGCTGGCTGGAGCAATATTCAGCGAAACCGCTAAATTGGCGCGAAAAGTTCAGGGGATAAGACCTAAACTAGTTGAAGAAGAAAGAAAGCGTCTTGAATCTCTACTTGCCCGGTGCGAATCAGAAGAGGTTTACAGTTATCTGACAGATGATGAGAAGAAGAAAGTAAAACTTTGGAGGATGATGACGACATTTCTGGAAGAATAGTCACTGAATCCTCATAATTTTGACCTCTGTTTGATTACTTCTTCAATGAAGCCAACGACATCCTTCTTTTCAGGTTTTGGAAGACTACCGAGAAGTAGACTCGCTATATCACCAATGCTCTTCGTGAATTCGTTTTCCCGAAGTTTCTGGTATGCCAGAAAAGCTTTGTGAGACCCTACTCCTCCGTAGGACTTTGAAACCTTTGGGTCTTCTTTTATCCGCGCCACGCAGGGAATTTCAAGGAGGTCTTCAAGGTCCTTGACGAAGCCTTCGGTGAACTTCTCAGGCGTCTTGATTCTGTTCAATATAAAACCGAGTGGAGCACACTTAAAGAAGTATTTGCCCAACCGAAGCGTATCTATAGCCGACTCAACACACAAAACAAACTCATCTTCTGTTAAAATAATGATGAAGTATTCGCAAATACCCAACGATAAGAACGCGGCTTCACCTAAAGGAAACGGGACGTCAATGAACAAAAAATCTGCCTTTAACTTCATAAGTTTCTTTGCAAAACCGACGGGATCTATTTCGAAATAGCTTTGCAAGGAAACACCTGATGGTATGAGGAACAAATTGTCAAACTCTGTGGAATACATTGCTTTCTCGATTTCCATATCTCCTTTTATAACTTCGTCAAGCTTGAAACCTTTAGGAGATACGTCGACTCCAAGGATCACCTGTAGAGGGTGATTTGGATCTCCTTCAACTAGAACCACTTTCTTGCCTTTATCGGCTAAAGCAGCACCAACGTTTGCGGTAATGAGCGACTTGCCTACGCCGCCTTTTGAGACGGCAAAAGTTATAGATTTCATCTGCCATCGAAGAGTTCTTTGGATGGCAACCTAAAATGTGAGTGGATTATTAACCAATAGGTTAAAGGTGTAAATAACGGCTAACGCTTAGCTTTTCCCTTTTCTTTTTGAAGGCCCAATTTTTCCACAAGCTCTTCCAGAGTGCTAGCAGGATAAACCTTTACTCCATATTTCTTCTTAAATTTCTCGATTTTTTCTTCGCGTTCAATAACATCTTTTATGAAATATGTGCGTGCGCGTTCCGAATGACTGACTGGAAAATTTCCTAGCTCGCGTTCATATGCTTGGATAACTTTCTTCTGTTCACGGAAAAGTCGGTAATAATGAATGCTAATTGAAAGCAGAATAACTACTGTTGCCGTCAATCCGAGTATTGCCCATTGAGACAAAAATGCGAGTCCCGGCGAGGACTTGTGCATTATTATCACTTCATGTTCTGAGTGTTCATAGGTGAAGTATAGCCATGTATGTGTTCCATTCGTGTGAACTATTTTAGAGTATGAAGGCGGATTCTCGTCAACTGTCACTATATATGGAGGTTCAATTAAGGCGTGAGGAATGGAGATGCGACAAAAACCCTTGCCTTCGGCACCATCCACTTTGAAACTTATCACGTTGATTCTATTATATACGTCATAACGGCATTGAAAGTTTGAGATTGTAGAATTGGAAACAACATTAATTTCGTAGGACTGGTTTTCTGTCATGATGTTGAACTGTAAAAGCATAGCCATCAATGGATAGTTGTCTTGGCTGTTTCCATCAGTAGGACATGGTGTGTCGCCGATTCCATCCCAATTCGCGTCAGTACCATCGTAGTCGCTCCAAAAGTTACCCTCAGCGCCGTTATCCCAAGAATTCACTGAACCAATGCTATTTAGTGGTTCAGTATTGCTGATGAAGTTGTTGTGGAAAATTATGTTGTTGCTAGAACCCCAGAAGAAAATTCCATATCCGTTGCTTGAGGCGTCGTTACCCGAAATAACGTTATCGCCAGAGTAGTAGAAGTAGACTCCATAGCTGTTGTTTGAGGCAACGTTACCCGAAAAGACATTATTGTTTGATCCCCAGAAGTAGACTCCATAGCTGTTGTTTGAGGCAACGTTATCGGAAAGAATGTTGCTGCCAGAATAGTAGAGGTAGATTCCATAGTCGTTATTTGAAACAGTGTTACCCGAAAGAACATTATTATCGGAACCGCTGGCGTAGATTCCATAAGTGTTGTTCAGAGCGGTGTTGCCGGAAAGAACAATATTGCTAGAATGGTAAAGGAGGATTCCATGTCGGTTGTTTGAGGAAAAAGTGTTACCAGAAAGGCTGTTAAAGCTAGAACCCTCGAGGTAGATTCCATCACTATTCCTTGAGGCAGTGTTGCTAGAAAAAACATTATGGCTAGAATGGTAGACATAAATTCCATAGCTGTTACCTGAAACACTATTACCCGAAAAGCTGTTATTGTTAGAACTCTCAAGGTAGATTCCATACTGGTTGTTTAAGGCAATGTTACCAGTAAGGTTGTTATTGCTAGATTTCCAGAGGTAGATTCCATACTCACCATTTTGTACGGTGAAGCCGCTGAAAGTAAGATTGTTGGCTACTACGTAAATTACAAAGCCAGCGTCCCCACCATTGATGATGGTGTTTTCTCTGCCCTCTCCAATAATCATCAAACCATTTTCATCAATGATGATACTTTCGTTATACGTCCCCGCTCTTACTTGGATAATGTCCCCTGAACTCGCCGCGTTTATTCCTTCCTGTATAGTGTTATAGGGGTATTCCTTTGACCCATCTTCAAAACCAGTATTTCTGGCGTCCACATAAATTGTCCTTGGACCTGCTGCTACAGTCACTATTAATTGTGTACCAAGCGTTGCCAATACAAAAAATGAAACAAAAACTATTAATGTAACTTTCCTGTTCATTGCAGCATCATATTACATTGAGCCTCCCGCGTTATTTATCGTTTCTCGATGACAACTGTTTTGAGCGCGAAGGAAGCGGAAATTGATCGGCGCGCGTAACCAATAAATATTGTTTTTCCCTCAGAATTATATGGAAGAAATTGATGTGGGTGTGGAAAGTTGAAGGTTAAGGTTCAGTATCTGGGTTACATTAAGAACATGCTAAGAAAGGGAGAAGACGAGTTTGAGCTTAGGGAAGGCGCTTTTCTTTCTGATTTATTGAATAAACTGGCTGGAATCCACGGCGAGGCCTTTAGAAAGGAAGTTTTTGAGCTTGGCCTAGAAGATGTTAAAACTGGGTTTGTTGTTACAGTTAACGGAGTTTTGATGGGTCAACTTCGCGGTGTTGATACGAGACTGAATGATGGGGATAGCGTTATTTTGATGACTCTTATGAGTGGAGGCTAGTGGCCATCTCTTCTAGTGGACTTTGAAAATTTCGCTTTTAGCATAATTGTTACCGTTTTCAAGGATATACGATCAAACCTCTAGGCGTATTTCCATCCTGGTGAGGTTGTTGCATCCTCCCTTCTTAACCTCCACGATGTCTTCTATTCTCACTCCGCCTACGTCTGGATCATAGAGTCCTGGTTCAACCGTGATGACGCTGTGTTCTCTTAGGGGAAAATTGTAAAGTTCGTTCAGCCCTGGACCTTCGTGTAGGTCTAAGCCTACTCCATGGCCTAGGCTGTGGATGAAGCCTCTCTTTATTTGTTTTCCCCCTCTTGCGGTTTCGTAGCCAGCCTTCTCCAACACGTCACAGCACAAATGATATAGGTCGCTTCCGAGGGCGCCTGCCTTAAGGGCGTCCATTGAAGCGTTCTTGGCTTCCAGTACTGCCTCAAACATTTTCTTCACCTTTTCTGGAGCCTTCCCCTTCACTACTGTCCTTGTCATGTCGGTCCAGTAACGCCTTTGGATGCTCCTAGGATAAACGTCCAGAATAATAGGCTGATTTACCTTGAGTTCGTCTCTTGGATTACCGAAGTAATGGGGATCTGCCCCTTTGGGACCGCATGCCACTATGATTTCCTCTTCTGTTAAGCATTCGTGGTCTAGGAACTTATGTCCAAAAAATAACTTTATTTTGCCAACTGTTAGAGTTTCCTTCTTCCCGTCTTTCCTGATGAAGAGTGTTCCCTTCGCATCCGCCTCGGCGTTGGTTATCAAATCAATTGCCTCGGCCATGACTTCTTCAGCTACTGCCTGAACGGCTCTAATTTCATCTATCTCATCGGCGTCTTTGGTCTCCCTAGCTTTCTCGATGACGTCGAACATTGGCTTGATGGTTAGTCCTTCCTCCCTGAGTATATCGGCGGCTACTGCTGGAAAGTTATGGGGTACGTAGATTCTTGTGTTTTTGCCAAGTTCCTTCTTGGCTACTGTTGCGATGAACTTCATGTTGCCGAGGCGTGGCTCTTCCGCCGCTTTCACCACCTCGATGAAATTATAGTCAGCGTAGGACCTCACGTCTTTGACGATGGATTCCTTTTGCGCCCGAGGATACTCCATTTGATTAATGATCATCACCGGATCGCTGTCAACTTTTTTGAAGAAAATGAATGGGTCTGGAGCCAGAAACCTAGTGAGGTAATACATGTTGGCGTCTCTGAAGCTTTCTGAGTAGAGAAGCAAGGCGTCTGCTCCTTTCTCGGCGAGGATGTCGTCGAGGTCTCCCCTCAACCTAGCCACCCATCCTAGCACATAAGATTAAGTAAGGTTTAGGTAAATCCTTTGCCCAAAAGAAAACTCTTGGTGGGCCCGGGGCGATTTGAACGCCCGACCAACAGGTTATGAGCTTCGACAAGGAAACTTTCTGTCGCTCTAACCTAGCTGAGCTACGGGCCCTTTTCAGCTCCAACATTATTCCATTCTCCTTCTGATTTAAGGGTTTTCCGTTCTTCAAGAAATTTGCCTCGTACCAGTTTACTCCAGTCGTGTTCACGTAGTAGAGTATATCTGTTTGTCAGTTGATGGAAAAGGTTTATTAAATATTGCGACATTAGATACCTCGTGGTTCTATGACTTCAGCGTGCCAACAGACTCGATGCCCCCAAGAGAACTGCGACAATTGTAAACACGCCATACCCTCATCTAAAAGTGTTTATTGCGGTAAACTAAAGGAGCTTGCAGATGTCATTGAGCAGTGTCCTCATTTCGAGTTGGAACCTGTAGAATACAAACTCTACAGAAGAATGTAATCACGTGCCTTTAGGGTTTAATCGACAATCCGCATTCGTTATGTAATTCTTCGCCACCCCAAACCTTAAGTTAAAATATGTAGACGAGTAAAAGACTTACGAGATACGGGGGATTAAGGGATGGACTACAAGGAACTGCTGAAGCGTGCTCGTTCGCAGCTTCCTTTAGAAATTCTTGAGCACGAGCGATTCGAAATTCCAAGGCCTCGTAACTTCGTCACAGGCATGCGAACAATCCTTGCCAACTTCAAGGAAATCTGCGAAGCCCTCAACCGGGAACCACATCACGTGTTAAAGTTTCTATCCGGAGAAATGGCGACGGCTGCAACTGTACAAGGCACTAGAGCAATTTTTCAGGGAAAGTTTGGCAACGACACCTTCGAGCGGCTCATCCGAAGATACACCAACGAGTTCGTCATGTGTCCTGTCTGCAAGCGGCCAGATACGAAAATTGTAAAAGAGAGACGCTTCTTCTTTTTAATATGTGAAGCGTGTGGAGCAAAATCATCCATAAGACCTGTGTAAAGTGCTAAACATTGGAAGTCTACGCGAACGTGCGAAAATGGGGTCGTTGCGTCCTTCTCGCAACTTGTGACGCAGAATTGTTAGGAAAGATTTTGAGGGACGGAAAAATAGTCTTCGAGGTGCGAGAAGAATTCTACAAAGGACTAAAAATGACCGTGGAAGAAGTCATCGACCTCATGGAGCAATCCACCATCGTGAATATGGTTGGGCATAACGTTGTAAAGAAAGCCATAGAAAAGGGACTGATTCACCCCGACGCAGTTTTGAAAATTTCTGGTGTTCCCCACGCGCAGATTGTCAAAATGTGACGAACATATATTTAAGGAAGATTCATTTCTCTTTAGGCAAAGGAACCTTTGAGGTGTCCCCTTGGGGAAACGGAAGGTCATCAGCGAAGAAGAAATAAAGAATATGGTGCTTCCAGTTGCGAACGACGTGCTTGGTATAGCCGTGAAACTTCTAGGCTTTGACAGAGTTTTGGTGAAATGTCAAAACGGCCACGAACGCCTCTGTCGAATTCGAGGCAAAATGAAACGAAGAGTCTGGATTAGGGAAGGAGACGTGGTCCTTGTTTCTCCATGGGACTTTCAATCCGACAAACGCGGCGATGTCATATGGCGTTACACAAGGGCTCAAGCTGAGTGGCTCAGAAAGAACAACTACCTCACCATTCCGTAGGGAGGCTAACGTGTAATACCTAAACTGTCACAGCAAACCGCTTTTAAACATCAACATTCTCTATATACGATGACCCAGCTATGACTAAAGAAGAAAAACGCCTACGTCTAAAACGTAAAAGAAAACGGCTAGAACACAAACTTCAGGTAGTAGAAAAAAGGGATAAGATGCTGATTAAAGACTTTTCTTCTGAGCGAGCGGTGATGGAAGAAGTTTTTGACCGCTACACCCTCATGACCATCTACGACTTTCTAAACAAACGAATAATCGGCGAGATTTATGGAGTTGTGAAAGCTGGAAAGGAAGCCCGAATCTATTGGGGAAGAGACCCGGACGGAAAAGAACTCGCGATCAAAATCTACCTCGCCACTTCAGCCGAGTTCAAGAAAGGCATGCTCCCCTACATGGAGGGCGACCCACGATTCGCCCATGTTCGGCGAGACACACGGTCCTTGGTTTATGCTTGGGCTCAGAAAGAATTCAAAAACTTGCAGCGTGCACATGAAGCCGGGGTTAGGGTTCCCAAGCCAATCGCCGTGGAAAACAACGTGTTGATCATGGAGTTTATTGGAAAGAATGGAGTTAGTGCGCCGCTCATGAAGGAAGTTCCTCCTAAGAACCCTAAACGAGTTTACAGGCAGCTGCTAACCCATCTGAGGAGACTTTATCGAAAAGCAAGGCTGGTGCATGCGGATCTAAGCGAGTACAACATCATGATATGGAATGACCAGCCAGTGCTCTTTGACGTTTCACAGGGTGTACCCCTTGAACATCCCATGGCTGATCGGTTTCTACGAAGAGACTTAGAAAACTTGCATCGATACTTTAAGAAGCTGAACGTAGACGTACTACCCGTAGAAGAAATGTACAAGAGGGTTACAAGTGGAAGGAGCTAGCGCCTTCGTCAAAGTTCCGCGAGACCGAATCGGAGCCCTCATAGGTCCCGACGGCAGCGTAAAAGCAAGCATCGAGAAGAAGCTTTCTGTGGAACTTCGAATAGACAGCCAAAGTGGCGACGTTGAAATAACGCTAATGCCCACAGTCCAAGACCCAACGGTTCTCTTCAGAGCAAAGGAGGTAGTCACAGCCATCGGCAGAGGCTTTTCACCTGAACACGCGTTTAGACTGCTCGAAGACGATGATTCTGTATTAGAGGTTATTGACCTTCGGGAGACCGTTGGAAGGTCCCAGTCTGAAATGAAGAGGCTGAAAGGCAGAATTATAGGAAAGGAAGGGAAAACCAGAAGAATCATTGAGGAATTAACTGAAACCAACGTTTCTGTTTATGGACACACGGTTTCTATTATCGGAAACGTAGAGCAAGCTGAAGTGGCGAAAGAGGCTATTCGGATGCTGATTAGGGGGAGTCTGCACCACGTGGTCTACCGATTTCTGCACAGAAAAAGGAGAGATTTCAAGAGAAAGAAGATGGAATTGTGGGAAACCCCGTATAAAGAGCTATAGACCTAACATCACAGTAAAATTTTCAAAATTTAAAGCAATATTGAAATATACCCCATAGTAAAATAAGAATGAAACTGTTATGTTGCCACGTATTATACAACCGTTTTCTAACAGCGTCTCCAATAGAAACCACGGTAAAAACTATGGAAAAGTAAAACAAAGCATTTCGTCATATCACTTAGTATTACGGGAAGGCGACTGGGCATGGTGACCTTCGAGGAGATAAGCCCTGCGGACTTCTTTTATCGTAACCGGGACATAGCAGGCTTCACCAGCCCGGCTAGGGCAATTTTTTCGTCTATGAGGGAACTTGTGGAAAACGCCCTCGACGCCTCTGACGTAGCGGTTTTGCCTCCACAAATTTACATTCGTCTGTCCCATGAGGATGCGGAGGATACAGAGTTAGGGGTTGGCGTCTACAGGTTAAGGGTTGTGGACAACGGTTCTGGAGTGCCGGCTCGCCATATACCGTCGGCGTTCGGCCAAGTTTTGTTTGGCTCGAAGTATAAGCTTAAGCAGGCTCGAGGGACTTTTGGACTTGGAGGAAAAATGGCTATCCTTTATGGGCAAATCACCACTCACAAACCCGTCGAAATTAAATCAAGCACGGGCACATCTAAGATATATGAGTATAAGCTAACAATAGACATTCAGAGAAACCGTCCCATCATTCTAGATCGCAAGATTCGTATAAACAAGGAGCGATGGCGTGGAACCATCATTGAATTTTCTCTGGAAGGAGACTACTTCCGAGCCATGCCTAAGATACTGGAATATTTGAAACAGACAGCAGTGGTGACACCTTATGCAGACATCACTTTCGTTGACCCCCGAGGACGTTTCTACATGTTCAATCGAGCCACCACAAAAATGCCGCCTCCACCAAAAGAAACGCTGCCGCACCCGTATGGAGTGGATGTGGAAACCATTCAACGCCTTGTACGCGTTACGGAGTGCCGAAATATGCTGGACTTTATGCATAAGCACTTCCATAGGGTCAGCGAGAACGTATCACGTCGATTTCTGGAGTTTGCTGGGATAAGTGAAAGCAAAGATCCGAGAAAATTGAAGCCTCATGAAATCGTGAGACTCGTCAGAATGATGAAGAAGTTTGATGATTTTCTTTCCCCAGACGCGAGTTGTCTATCTCCATTAGGCGAAGAATTGTTGAAAACTGGGATTCTAAAAGAGTTGAAGCCTGAGTTCATTGCGGTTTCTCAACGCAAGCCCTCCACGTACTCTGGACACCCATTCATCGTGGAAACAGCGATAGCGTATGGCGGAGGAATACCGGCGAAAGACGATATTCTGGTTTATCGATTTGCCAATAGAATCCCGCTACTATACGATGAAGCTAGCGACGTTTCTGTGAGAGTCATAAAGTCCATGAACTGGCGGAGATACAAGGTTACGCCTGACATGCCCATCGCCATCTTGGTCCACGTGTGTAGCACAAAGGTTCCCTACAAAACTGTGGGCAAGGAGTTTATCGCGGATAGGCCGGAAGTGAGAGGAGAAATCCTAAACGGCATTCGTGAAGTTGCCCGTCAACTACAACGATTTTTGACCAAACAAGAGTATGTTCAGAAGGAAAAGAGGCGCCTGACTATTTTTTCTAAGTATTTGCCCAAGATTGCCAGATTCTCTACGGATTTGGCTGGGAAGAAAGAGGAGCCAGATATCGAATTGTTGTTAAGGAGTGTGAAGAAATTTGAAGAAGATTGAAAGCTTGGCGAAGGAGAAAAAGAGAGAAGTTCTAAAAAACATGAGAAGGCTTGGTGCAAGGCTTTACAACCAGATGGAGAATGGTGTTTTTCCATGGATTAAGATGCCAAGTCGATCCATCGAAAACATTTTTTACAGCTCTGAACTGCGCCAGTACATTCTAGGCGACAAAACCGTAAGGAGAAGCGCTCGTAACATACGTCACATCAGACCTTTTACCCAACTGGTTTGGGCTGGTTACTTTGCCAGTGAGCTTGCACGACATCGGAAGACTTCGACTCTCCGTGACGTTTATTATTCTGCCCAAGCCTATGACATGTCTTTCAAAGATCAAGCGGAATCCAATAGCATCGTTACTGACCTTGAGACCGTTACGGGTTTCTCTAGAGAGGACTTTAACGTTTTCCCTGAGGAGCGCTCAGCCATCTTCGGCGACCTCACCATCGAGTACACGGTTCCCGGCTACGAGGGAAAACAGTTGAACCTCATGTCGCATCCTGACGGAGTCATGATTGGTCCCGCACTTACCTCCGCCGAGTTCGTTAAAACAAGAGCAGATAAGGTTATAGCCATAGAGAAAGGCGGATTGTTCACCAGATTCATCGAGGAGAGAGTTCACAAAAAATTCAATGCTCTCCTTGTCCTCACGGCGGGTCAAGCGCCCCGTGCAACTAGACACTTCATTCACAGGCTAAACAAAGAGCTAAGCCTTCCCGTTTTCATTTTCACCGACGGCGACCCATGGGGCATGCACATCGCCATGGTTATAATTTCGGGTTCAGCGAATGCGGCGCACCTTAGGGAGCTAACAACCCCTGACGCCAAGTGGAGCGGTGTTTGGGCCACAGATATTGTGGATTATAAGTTGCCCAGCGACGCTTTGACTGATGTGGATGTTAAGCGCCTCCACGAGCTTGAGAGGGACCCACGATACAAAGGAGAACTTTGGCAGAGGGAAATCGAGAAGTTTTTGAGCATAAAGAAGAAGGCGGAGCAGGAGGCCTTCAGTAGATACGGCTTAACATACATCGTTGACGAGTATCTGCCAGCAAAATTGAAAGAGACAAACTGAGCTTTGCTTGATGAATAAAACTTAAACGGGGGTTATTTGATTCTACCTTAGTTTTGGTAAATTACTAGGTGATCGATTAGTATTCAGGTAAATAGCGGTTCTGCCTTAATATCGTTAGTTTTGATATAGAAGACTTTTACAAAAGTTTTAAATCTGTGAGGGAGAAAAACAAATTGGAGGAAGAGAAAAAGAGAAAGGAGTTTCTTAATGTTGCAGTTGTTTCTGAGTAGATACAGATTTAGCAGGTTCAAAGCATCAACTTTGGCAGTTCTGCTTGCAATAGGAATTGTTATCACTGCTATTCCATTGGCGATTGAATCCGCTTACCTGGTGAATGGAGACACCGTAATAATTGCTCCTGTGCATAACAATGTCACGGTTTATAGAGACAATTGGGGAGTACCTCACATATATGCCCAAGATACTCATGACGCCTACTATGCCCTTGGCTACGTAATGGCCCAGGACAGATTGTTTGAGATGGACTTGTTCCGGAGGGCTACGGCTGGCAGACTCGCTGAACTCTTTAGTGTCCTCATGTTGGAAGACGATATTCTTATGCGAACTCTCGGAATATACCAAATAGCATTGGATACTTGGAATGGCGTGTACTCTGACATAGTGATTCCTCCAGAGGTTAGAGAGAACCTTGAAATGTTTTCGTCTGGGGTCAACCATTATGTCTCGGATGCGAGCGCGGCCAACGATCTCCCTATCGAGTATATGTTCTTATCTACTGCAACTGGCTTACCGATGAGCTACTTTATACCATATCCTTGGACTCCGCCCGACTCGATAGCAATTGCAGGAATGATGGGCTTGATGTTAACCGATACTTCAGAGGGAGAGATTATCAGAGGAACATTCGCGTCCATAGACCCAGACCTAGCCGAGTTCCTGATGCCCACTGGATGGATAAACATGACCACTATTATGCCTCCTGATCCCCCTGGCGGGGGCGGTGGAGGCGGTGGAGGCCTCGGAGATCTCAGCACCATAGAAGCAATAACCGCACCCCTGCAAAGGCTATTGGGCTTTTCTGGACTTGGAGGAAGCAACAACTGGGTTATAGATAATTTAAATACAACCACTGGAAAGGCTATGCTAGCCAACGACCCGCATCTTGACTTACAAACTCCAGGTATCAACTGGCAAGTTCACATAAACATACCTGGGTTCACCAATGTGATTGGATGTTGTATCCCAGGAGGCCCTGTAGTTTACACTGGGCACAACGATTACTTTGCGTTTGGAGTAACAAACCTCATGGCAGACATTCTTGACATGTACTACTATGTATCAAATGAAACTCATTATTACTATGTGGGTGACTGGGAGCCCTTCAACGTGAGGTATGAAACAATTTACAACCTCACAAAACCCGTAACAATCGCTGTGAATTCTACGAGACACGGACCCTTAATAAAGACTGGTTTGAACCCACCCTACGACAAAATGGCTTTCCGATGGGGCGGTAAGGAGGCTGGATACGGAGAACTCATAGGCTTTTCACGGATGATGAACGCTACAAACCTTGCACAGTGGAAAGAAGCTCTCAGCTACATGTCAGTTATAATTCAGAACTACGTATACGCCGACAAACTAGGAAACATTGCCTGGTGTCCCTCAGGAAAAATTCCGTTGAGACCACCACCACCCCCGGCGGGAACTGGAACAATGGGAGCCCTCCCAAGCAACGGATCTGCTGGTCAAAATGAATGGTTCGGTTGGATACCTCACTCCACGAATCCTAGTCAAATACCCTACCCATGGAATGAAACTTATTCTTATTATGATATCATATCTCTGCCATACGTCGAAAATCCCAAGCAAGGTTTCATAGCCACCGCAAACAACCAACCCATAGACCCTACATATCCTGGCTATCCTTGGCCTGTCTGGATTAGTCCGGCATGCGGATTTGACCCTGGCTACAGAGCACAAAGAATAACAGAGCTGATTGAGAGTCTGGAGCCAATAAGTATAGACGACATGAAAAAGATACAGGCAGACAGCCTTTGCATTCCAGCTAGAAACATAGTGCCTATCCTCTGCGAGAAAATGGCAGGAGACACAAACACAACAATACAAAATGCCACTGCGCTTCTGGGAGGTTGGAACTATACTGAACTCAGGGACATGGCTGAGCCCTTGATATGGGAAGTCTTCATGATAAACTTTACAGACAATACCTTCGGTGACGAGCCATGGGCAGCCCTCGGACTATATCCGTTCCCAAACACCATTATCCCACTTTGGAATATGACTCAAACATGGGACTGGAACCCCTACGCCATCGATCTGTTTGACGACAAAAGTACGATGGGAATAACCGAGAATATGGCTCAGATCATGAATAAGAGTCTTCATGATGCAATAAACTGTATCAGCAAGCAACTTGGCCCCCCAACGATGCCAAACTTTTCAAATTGGAAATACGGAAGCCTCCATGTAGTTGACTTCGGACATCCCATGGGAGAATTCTTACCCCACTTAAACGTACCATCCACCGGACCTGTTGGATGCGACGGAGGTCCCTACACCGTTGATCCGGGAGGCCACCACCACAAATTGGTAGTCAAGAATGTCCTCTATGTTGAGTCAGGAGCGTCCTACCGAGGAATATACGAATGCAAGGACAACTGGGATACTTCTCTAATCCTTGTTCCACCAGGCGAAAGCGGTCGATCCGTTAACCCTCACTACGGCGATACATTCCCACTGTGGCTAAACAACCAATACACAACATGCCTATTCAATGACACTGTTATCCAAACTTATCCAAAGACGGTTTTCGCACGACCACCAGTCGGCGGCATCTGGATTCCTATTGATAAGCTTGGTTTGTTGGCTCCCTACATTGCTTTAGCTTCAACAATAATATTAGCCATAGCTGCTACAGCCGTCTTCTTCAAATACAGAAAGAGACAATAAATCCCCCTCTTTTTCTATGTCTGTAACATTAGACTTCCACTTGCCAAAACATTTGATGAATAACTTAAAATAAATCTATGGAATGTAAATGTAAGCTTTGGAGGTGCCGGCATGAGCGAGGAGAAGCCCATAGGTTTAGCAATCGCCGAGAAGTTCTTCGGGTTGTTAGTTATCCTGATAGGAGCGATAACCATCAATGTCGCATATAATGATCCACCCGAAGGCGTAGTTGCACCCTTCTCCGGCATCTTCATAGCCGCTGGTCTCATATTAATAGCAATAGGCATTCTTCTGGTGTTAGCCAAAGCTGAGTAAAACGTAATTTGGTTGCGGATGATTCTGTCTGATAGATAGACCTTCTATATAGCCCCCTATATATACTATCCAACATAGAAATTGGCGATGCGGTGCATATCAGCCAAGTCTATTTGGAGCCTGATAACAGAAGAATGTTGAAAAGGAGATGGCGCCGCCGGATTCGCCAGACGAGACGCATAGTCAACGTCTTCGGACTCGGACCGTCGACCAACGGGTTAACAGCTTCAGCCTCAAAGGGTTTTACAGCCCTTCTGAGCCCGCTGCTCTACCTAACTGAGCTACGGCGGCTCGATCGACAGCTTCAGCGGCGCCGTTTAATCTCAGACTTTGTAGCGATATTTAAAGTTTAATCGCCTCAAATCCTCACAGCACACAATCTTATTAAGAGGAGAAACCCCATTTTTCCCTAGAGTTAGTATAATAAACGTCCAGAAGAGGTTGAAAGGTTGACAGACCTAGAGAAAAGGGTTCGAGACGAAGTGGAGAAGGTGGTGGACCCAGAAACAGGGTTAACCTTTGGCCAAATGAAGATGATCACCGGCGTGAAGGAACAAGAACCCGGAGTGGTGAAAGTTGATTTTGTACCCTCAAGCCCCTTTTGCCCAATCGCATTCAAGCTCGCCATGGACATCAGAAAAGCGGCAGAGAAAGTGAAGGGAATAAAGAAGGCTCTAGTTTACTGCCGCGGCCACAACATGGAAGAAGAAATTAACAAGATGGTAAACAAACCATAAGGCACAGACACATGCACTGGGGGTCTGAAATGAAGGTTCAAGTGAAATTTTTCACCACTCTTCGCGAAATAACAGGCAAGAAAGAGGAAGAGATAGAATCCTCAAGCACCATCACCGTTAAGGAACTTTTAACTCGACTTTCAAAAAAATACAGCCGAGAATTCATGGATTATCTTTACGACGAAAAGGGAGACATACGAACACATATCCAAATTCTCATAAACGGCAGAGACATCGACGTGTTTCAGGGGTTAGAAACAAAGTTGAAAGAGGGAGACACCGTAGCGATTTTCCCTCCAGTAGGCGGAGGCTAAAACCTCTAGACAACATTGGCTTCTAGGTATGTTGGAAAAACCCTAACAACCCGGACGTTCAAAAACTCTCCCAGCAGAAAATCCCTAGCCTTTACAACCACTGGTTTGTAAGCGAAATTCCTCCCAATCCATGATTTCTCTCTACCCCTCTCGTCGATGAGTATCGTTCCTTCCCAGTTTATCCAAGCCCTATTTCTTCTTAGAGAAACTCTTCTCGACAACTCTGCCATCTCTTTACTCCTCTCTTTCACTTCTTGAGGGGGAAGTGGTTTCATTTTTTTCGCGGGTGTATGAGGTCTTGAAAAAAATTTTGAGATATTGACAACGTCAGGCTGAATCTCCTTAATGAGCTCCATTGTCCGCTCGAAGGCAGCTTTGCTTTCGCCTGGAAAGCCGCAGATAACGTCTGTTGCCACGGTTATTTCTGGAATTTCCTTTCTGAAGGAGTAAAGAATCCTTTTGAAGTCTTCTACAGTGTAGAAACGGTTCATAAGCCTTAAGACTTCATCGTCTCCGCTCTGAACAGGTAAATGCAAAAACTTGAATACCTTTTCATTTTTATAGGCTTGGATCAAATCATCCAGTATTTCCAGCGCTTGATTCGGAGTCATCATTCCAACTCGAATGAAAAATTTTCCCTTGATTTCGCAGATTCGCTTCAGTAAATCCGCAAGATTGGTTCCTATATCCTTTCCGTAACAAGCCGTGTCTTGGGAGGTAAGCCATATTTCCTTAGCGCCAGAAGCCAAGTCTCGTTTAGCCCCTTCAACTATCTCGTTGGTTTGATAGCTTCTTAAACGTCCTCTGGCAAGGAGAACGCAACAGTAGGAGCACGCCCCCAAACAACCATAATTGATAGGTATAATTCCTATGACGCTGTTTACCCGAATTTTAGGAAGACCAAGACTCGGCTTGGAACCCCTCTTTAACATAACAACTTTTTCTCCATGGCCTACCCTACTTACAGCCTCGACGATTTCAGAACCTGGAGCCGGACCAACCACCCCGTCGAACCTAACCTGAGCTTCCAATCTTTCAAAGTTTATCAGAGGCAGGCAGCCAGCTACAATGAGCCGTTTGTCCTTTGGAACCCTTTTCAGAATGGCTATCATCCGGTTTTCTGTAGGAGACTTCACCGCACACGTGTTATAAATTAAGATGTCCGCGCTCTGAACCCCCTCAACAACATTGTAACCAGCCTCTGAGAGACAACCAGCGATGACTTCTCCGTCCGCAAGATTTGTTGGACAACCAAAACTCTTGACGTAAACTCGCCTAGATTTTTCCGTCATCAAGTTTCCGCCCAGTTTTCCACAGTCCGCCCTTAGATTTGAGAAAGCAACACGTTTTAATCAATCAAGAGAAACATAAAGATTCCGAAAAACCATTCTTTTACATAAAACAGCAACTGGTCCAAGCAACGCAGATAGAATCTTTATAAGGATTTGTCTCTTCATATTTAAAACATATTTATCTCTTAACACATAGTAATATAAGAAAGAATGATGCCTCACTATTTTTACACACAAGGTTTTACGGGAGGGATGCACATGAGACTAATCACACTCTATCTACCTGAACCGTACATTAAGGCCTTAGACCGACTGGTAAACGAGAAATACTACCCAAACAGGGCTGAGGCTATTCGAGTAGCGGTTCGAGATCTTCTAAGCGTAGAAGCTTGGGGAAGGAAGGCAAATGGCTAAACAGGTTAGCAAGGTGTTACAAGTTAGGTGCTCTGAAGTGGCGTCCAACGTATCGCCTAATGCGGTTTTCGAGACTGTGGTGCTAAACCTCTTCGACATAGATCCCCAGGCAGAACCGGAAAGCCCCCTAAACATCGACTTAGACCTAGACCAAATTGAAGATTCCGAAGAATAGTCTTTTCCCGTTATATCCTTCTTTTTAGGCTTAAGGCTCCTCTTCTGAGTCTCACTCTCCATGGTATTGGCTTCCCCAGCGGAAGGGTTGCTCCCCTTTTAATTGCTTGAATGATTTCATCGGCATCTGGGTCGGCTTCGACGATGGTGTAGGCTGCTCCAATTTCAGGAGCATAGTGGGAGTCGCTTCCAGCGGTTTGCGGAAGGTTAAGGCGAGCGGCGAGTTTTCGGCTTAGGTATGTGGAAAACGAGAAGGGAACTGCTGCTGAGTTGATCACCTCAATAGCATCGTAGGATGTTATTTGTTGGCTAAGCGTCGACTTATGAATGGAAATGGGGTGAGCAGCTACAGCTATTCCTCCAGCTGCATGTATCCTCTGCACCGTTTCGGAAAGGTCCAATTTTGGGGGAATCGACTTGGTTATGTTCAGAGCGATGACGTGGCCGCCCAGAGCGGTTATCTCGATTCCAGGGATGACGAGGATTTTGCTCTTTTGAAGGAGTTTGAGTGCTCCAAGAAGAATGTCGTGGTCTGTGATGGCAACTCCATCTAAACCTCTTTTCTTAGAATAAGTGATCACTTCTTCGAGTGTAGTTACGGCGTCATAGGAATAACAAGTGTGAACGTGGAGGTCTATTTTGAGGCTCAAGTTCTTCACTTTATCTTGCCCATTTACCCACCCAGCTTTGACAGCCCTTAGACAGACGCCGTTTGCGACTTAGATCTCACTTTTTCTAGCATAATCTGCAGTTCTTCTTCTGTGGCTTTTATTTTTTGGAATAATGGTTTCGCCTTGTTTATTTTGTGGCCCGGTGGGAGGTTTTTCTTTGTTTCGTCCCACGTTTGCTCGTGAACGGTGCCCGATAGGTTAAGGAGTTTCCAAATTTTTTCGGCTGTAAACGGAGTGAAGGGCTCGATGGTTATCGCGATGATTTTGACTATTTGAATAGCCACATATAGGGTGTTGGCTGCCAATTCTGGGTTTGTGTTGATAACTTTCCATGGCTCCTTTTGGTTGAGGTACTTGTTTCCGAGGTGACTGAGCCTTATGACGCGACGCGAAGCCTCTTGTAGCTTAAATTCTTCTAGGTTCTGCGCGATTTTCTTCACCGTTTTTCTTGCTAACTGGAGGGTGCGTTTATCTTGTTCGTCGGGTTTACTTGGCTTAGGAATTGCACTGTCGAAGTGTTGATTGATGAACTTCAAGGTTCTGTGAATGAAGTTGCCTAAGGCGTCGTTGAGGTCGGAGTTTACCTTCTCGATGAAGGTTTTCCATGAGAAGTTTGTGTCTTTGGTTTCGGGACGCATAGATATGAGCATATACCTCCAGTTGTCGGCTGGGAAAAGTTGTAGCGCCTCGTCGATCCAGACGCCTCTCCTTCGGCTCTTGGAAAACGCTTTTCCTTCAAACATCAGGAACTCTATGGAGTCGACGTTCCATGGCAGGTTGTAGTCTTCTTTGGTGGCGAGGAGCAAGGCTGGAAGAATGAGGGTGTGGAAGGGAATGTTGTCCTTTCCTATGAAGTACAAAGTTTTTGCGTCTTTGTTGAACCAGTATTCTTTCCATTTTTCTTCTTGCCCCAGTTTCTTGAAGTATTCTACGGTGGCTGAAAGGTACCCTAAGACTGCTTCAACCCACACGTAGATGGTTTTGTCCTCAGCTTCTGGGAAGGGTGCTGGAATCCCCCACTTGTTGTCCCTAGTTACGGGTCTAGGTTTTAACCCCTCTTCGAGAAATTTTAAGCTAAAGTTTCGAGCATTTTCAGGTAGCCGCTCGTTGTTTTTAATGTACTCGTAGAGTTGATCGTTGAATTTCGACATGTCAAAGTACCAGTGCTTACTCCTTTTTATGACAGGTGTGGATCGACAGATGGTGCAGAAGGGTTGGATGAGTTTGGTGGGTTCTAGGAGGCGTCCGCAAGCCTCACACTGGTCCCCCCGTGCTTGTTCGTAGCCACAGTGGGGACATATTCCCTCTACGAATCTGTCGGGCAAGAATCGGTTACACTTGGGGCAGTAGGGCAACTCGGTTTCTTGGGTAAAGATGTACCCGTTGTCATATATTTTCATTAAAAAGTCTTGCACAAACTTCTTATGCAATGGGTTTTCTGTGCGGGTGTAGTTGCTGAAGGATATACCCCACCTTTCAAATAGGTCCACAACTTTCTTATGGTTTTGATCCGTCAGCTGTTTAGGCGGGATTCCCAGTCGCACGGCTTCAACTTCGATGGGAGTTCCGTGCTCGTCGGACCCCGTCACGTAAACGACATCGTCTCCCTTTAGTCGATAGTAGCGGGCGACAACGTCCGCTGAGAGAATGGAACTTACAATGTTGCCTAGGTGAGGCACATAGTTGATGTAGGGCCACGCCGAGGTGACCAGAACCTTAGCGAGTGCAATACACCTCCAAACTTCGCTTGACGCGCATAATGTTCTCTACATGTCTAATACTTAAGCGCAACGGAGCTTAAGCGTCTGAAATAACACGGGTACTAGAATCTCATCTTATCAAAGAAGAGAGGACGTTTGAAGTTGGAGTCGGTGGATTCAGCTTGTTAACTTAGACTCTACTCAGCTTTGGCTTTCGGTGGAGGTGCTACCATTCTAGGTGCTCGTGCCCTGCGCGTCGAAAGAAAAATCACTATCGCCAATATGATTGTGCAAATTACCATGGCTACTGTTAGAGACGTCATCCACACATCCATATCCTCGATTGACATGGGCCAACTAGCGGCAGCAACTGATAGGTCCACGTTTCTACTTATCATTCCCTTACTCGTCCCGACAGCGATTTGTATTCTATCTCCCATAATTACTCTTCCGTCACTCGGTATTGTAAATTCCACTGGCTTGTAATACTTGCCACCTTTTGAAGCCAATATTTCGGCGGGTTCCAGCTTTATGGTTACGTTCCCAACCCATTCGCCCTTCTCTGCATCGTAGGTGTACCAAGGATATTCAATGGTAATGTTGCGGATCTCGATAGGTTCGGTCCGGTTATTCAGTACCGATATCTTTAATGTTCCCTTTTCACCTGGCTTGTACTGGGGTTTGTCTGTCCATATATACACGTATACATCGCTTACTTGTGCAGCCACTGACTGTGCACACAACATGGCCAACAATGCAACTACCACTAACATTCCAACAATTCTCTTTCCCAAAGTATCACCAGTCACAATTCTACAACCAGTTTATTTTTAAAGTTTGTCACAGAGCAAAATTATACATACAGTTTTGTCGAAGGGGAAACACGTAAGTAAGCCCAAATTAAGCTCTTTTAGTCTTTTGACGGTTTGCGGTGCCATCTTAAATCCCTGAGAGTTGCGGAAAACTATTCAACCTCCGATGGTTAATTATCTGGAGGAGCCACTCCATTGGTTATTGGAAATGCAAGCGTGCCTAGACGTAATCGTTTGGTAGTCTTCGATGTAGAAGGGGTTTTGGTGCCGAAGAGGCGTTACCTACTTTTTGAGACTGCTAGGAAGGTGGGTCTTTGGGGGTTCATCAAAATCGTCGTTGTGGGCGTTCTCTACGAAATCGGGTTACTTTCCCTTGAATCCACGCTCAGAAAAGTTTTCATGGTCCTTAGAGGACTCACGGTAGACGACCTCTTACAACTCCATAAAGAAGTTCCTTTAATGCCTGGCGCGGAGGAAGTTTTTGAAAAATTGAACAAGATTGGGTACAAGACAGCCCTTGTAAGCTCGGGTCTCCCAAAGCTTTTGGTCGAAGACCTGGCTGCTAGGCTAGGTGCGGACTACGCCTTCGGTTTAGAAATTGAAGTAGTTAAGGGTCGTTTGACAGGCGAAATCGGAGGCGATGTACTAAAGCCGAATGGAAAGGCAATGATTTTGAAGGAAATTCTTGAAAAAGAGGGTTTATCTTCCCAAGACTGCGCTGTGGTTGCTGACGACCTAAACAATCTTCCCATGTTTGCCCTCAGCAAATTAAGAATTGGTTACAATCCCGATTTCCTTTTGAGCGCTAAATCTGATTTTGTCGTTAGAGGCGACCTTTCAGAAATTTTACCAATTTTAACAGAAAACGCGCTGCGGGTTCCCAGTTATCCCCTCTCAATAAGTGAGACTATTCGCGAAACAATCCATATAGGTGGCTTTTTGGTGCCCTTTATCTGCATCTACCTTTTAGAAAGATATCTAGTAGCTTTGTTAATGCTTCTCATAACTTTATTCTATATTGCTTCGGAAGTCGCCAGACTCCGAGGAATAAACTTTCCCTTATTCTCCACAATAACATGGAAAGCAGCCAACAAACCAGAATATTACGAGTTTACAACAGCCCCCATTTCCTTCGCTCTGGGCATAGCGCTTTCCCTCATCCTTTTTCCTGCACCTTATGGCTACGCGTCTATCGCAATACTTACGCTAGGCGACGGTTTTGCCACCATTTTTGGAAGAAAATTTGGAAAAGTTGCTTTTTCCTTCAACAAAGGAAAGAATGTGGAGGGCTCAGTTTTCGGTTTCATATTTGCTTTTGTTGGAGCCATGTTCTTTGTTGATCCTGTGAAAGCGCTTGGGGGCGCAGCCGTGGGGATGTTGGTAGAATGCTTGCCCTCACCCCTCAGCGACAACCTAACTATACCTCTAGCCTCCGGATTAGTGCTAACATTGATCCTATAAAAGCGTAAGAAAGAAGAATTTTGGCTAGAAATGACTACTCAGGCAAACGTTCCTCCGGGGAAGCCATCCTCCTTAAATCTTCTTCTCCATCAGCATAGCCAGAGGCAATCAACACGTCGCCAGCGTTGATTATGGTTTCAGGTTTGGGACGTTCCCATCGTTCTCCTCTTTTAATGGTTAAAACCCACATTCCTGTTTCCTCATGAATCTGCGCCTCCCTCAAGCTCTTGCCTACTAACGAAGATTTTTCGGAAACTTGAACGTGAATTACTGTTTCTTCCGCCTCCTTGATTGCTAGTCTCAAAACTGGGTGAGGTTCCAGTCCTCTGAGCACAACTTCCGCAATCTGTGCAGCGGCGTCTGCTATCTTCTCTGTTACCACTCCCAGCCTAATCAGTCCGAGGAAGTGTTTGGATTCTTCGGGTTTGATACACCTTGACAGCACAAGAAGTTCGAACTCCGTGTGCAGGTTATCCATATGGTCTTCAAGCGCCTGCACTTCCTCTGCCAATTCTTTACTGTTAAGAAGAATCGAAGAGTAAGCAAGGTCCATCATTAGCTCAGACGTATCCTTCAGTTCTACCAGCATGTCAACAATTCTCTTAAACGACTCTTGACCACTCATCGTCTTCAACTCTCCAACGCTTGAACGGTTCCTTCGGCGAGACCCTCAAGTTCCTCTATACCCAGAGGAGCGCCCCTTGCAATGAGGACGTCTCCCTCCTCGATTCTTTCGTCATCCTTTGGGTTGATTATCCATTCCTTGTTTCGGCGAATTGCAATTATGTCGACCCCCATCTTTGCAGCTAACTCTAGTTCTCCCACTTGCTTCTTAGCCAAAACAGAACCAGGTTTAACTTCAGCACGGGTCAGTCGTTCCTCCACTTTTTCAAAGGCTTCTCGAATGATTGGATGGACGCCTATTCCCTGCAGTACTATTGCGGCTATGTCTCCTGCAGCATCAGATATTTTATCGGCGGCTGTGGCCACAACAGAAACGCCGACAAGGGCCTCTGCGTCCTCTGCATCTCTGGCAGCTATCATGGCGTTCATGTCTAAAATGTAAGCGAGGGTGTCCACACGCTTCTCCATTTCAATGACTTCTTCAGCCAATGCACGACTGTCGAAGAGGGCGGCGGAATAGGCTAGGTCAATCATTAATTCTGAGAGGTCTTTCATTTCTACTAATAGGTCTCTAACGGGTATGGGTTTATACTCTATCTTTTCTAACCGAACCATTTAATTAAAACTCCAAATTTAGGGAAACTCGACTTTTGTAGTATAACTAAGATAAACGTTCAGTTATAGATAATTTTTGTCCTAATCCCCATGGGAAACTCAGAACAGCACGAAAACAATTTTATAAATGAAAGCAGAGAGGATAGTCAACGTTTAGGTGAACAAAGGGATGCAGGACCCGCCACGGAGAGGGCTAAATGTCTCATCTTCAAGAAATGGTCAACAAGACCTTCCTTTCAGAAGCGCTCTCTACCAGTGGTGACACTCTAAAACAATTATTAATATCCACATCAACATACGCTCCTGAACCAACAGAACAAAGCAGACGATTTACCATTCAAACATTTTTGACCATGAGATTTTCAACTTTTCCTTTTCTAGGCATTTTGAGGGTGATTTAAGATTATGGCTTTAAATGCAAAACAAAAATTCTCTGAAACTTTAAGGCAATCGGTAATGGCGTATGCCTTTAACATATCTGGAATTGTAGCAGGGACAATAGTTGCCTATCATTTAGGGCTGTTTAGCCTCGTCCCATGGGCGATTGCGGTGTATCCTCCAATTCTGAGTGCAAGGGGAGTGATAGCTGGTTTGTTCTGTGGTCGCCTCAGCACGGGATTGCACTTAGGAACGGTGCAACCTCGTTTCATTGGGAACACCAAAAGTTTCTATTTGTTGTTTCAGGCAATTATAATGCTAACTTTAGAAGCAAGTATTGCTATGGGCTTGGTCGCGGCGTTATTTGGAAGCCTTTTTCTGGGGATACCGGCCTCTGACTTTTTCAATATCCTAAGCGTGATTTTGGCAACCATGACTTTGTCATTGGTTATCATATCTCCACTCACGATGATCGTTTCGTTTCTTTCTTTCAAACGCGGTTTAGATCCGGATATAATTGTGTATCCTGTAGAATCCACGATATCTGATCTTCTCATTACAATGACCTATATTTTAGTGGTAAACCTCTTCATTCGGTTTGGTTCTGCTGGACGATATCTGATTGTTTTTGCGGGTTTGGTTCTGTTATTTGTTGCCGCATATCTTTTGCCAAAAAATGCGAGGGAGCCAGAATTCGTCAAAACAATTAGGGAGTCTCTTCTTACTTTGGTTTTTGTTGCCTTCATTGTTAATGTGACCGGGACTACTCTAGGTAAGATTGCCGAAGTTGTGGGCGAGAGACGAGAAATTTACACGGTTTATCCGGCTTTGATTGATACCATAGGTGATGTCGGGTCGGTTGTTGGATCAACCGCCACCACAAAACTTGCATTGGGTACCCTTAAATCCTCCTTTTCGTCCATCAGAGATCATGTAACAGAAATTTCTGGCGCCTGGTCAGCCTCTCTAATAATGTTTTTCATGTATTCTGTATTATCATTGATTATACAAGGACTCTTCACCTTGCCGAATTTCTTCAGATTCACAGCTTTATTGTTCAGCGCCAATGTGGCAGCCGCATCATTTATCATAATCATATCGTATGCGATAGCTATTTTGACCTATCAAAAGGGTTTGGATCCAGACAATTTTGTAATTCCAATTGAAAGCTCACTCGCAGACAGCATAACCACGATTTCTCTGCTCCTTGCATTAAGTATAATCCACTGAGAACAGGTTGGCGCGGGGTGCGGGATTTGAACCCGCGCGGCCCAAAGGACCACAGGCTTAGCAGGCTTAGGCCATATCTGCCCCTTCGGCAGGCTTTAACCTTCTACCAGACTAGGGCAACCCCGCCCACAATATTTTTGAAGACGAGTATCCTAAAAAAGTTCCTATCCATGAAACTTGACACTATTACGGAAATATGACCGTAACCGACGGCGAGAATGTTAGGAGTATATAAAGAAAAAACTAAGGGGTCTAACTACACAGAGAAGATTTCGCTAATTCGGCACGACACCTTCAACCCACGCGCACTTTTTATAAAACAGATAATACCATAATTTTGGACAACGGGCCGGTCGTCTAGCATGGTTAGGACGCAGCCCTTACGAGGCTGAGGTCGCAGGTTCAAGTCCTGCCCGGCCCACCATGTTTTGAAATATTAATCAAAAGTTTGAACCAAAACTCATACAGGTAGACGCGCTCAGGCATAGATAAAATAGTCTTTATCAAATCCAAATTCGAGGTCAAGTTCGTCCTCTATTCGTTCAATGATTTCAGATCTAATAGCCTCGAAACGTTTTTCAAGAGGAGCTGAGGAAACATGAAATTCAATGAACTTTATATATTTTCCTTTTATTGTACTGTACGTTTTATACATTTCTTCATCGTAAATAACCAGACCCATATCTGCTATCAAAGTTCTCATTTTGTCAGCGTACTCAGGCAACACGAGGATGATGTTTACATATTCATGTATTGATGCGAAATGACCGTCATTACCACGAATATCAATAGACGAATTAGGATGCTGTTTCGCAAGATCAAGAATAATGTTGGATAGTTTGTCAAAATCTCCATCGTAGTAAAATCGGATAGATATAGGGTTTGGATATTTTGGAATATTAGTGTCTATTATTTCTCCTCCAGCTCTTTCAACTAAATCCACCACGTACACTCTCATCTCATTGCTTTCTGCCCAACCATAGCCTACCGTAAAGCCATCAAGACGCTTTTCGAACTCATCCTTCTCAACAACATAGCCGTTTCTTACTATGGAGGTAGCTTCAACGTAGAACCTCTTCTCCGTTTTATGAATAATGAAAACGTCTGTAAAATCTCTCATGACGACGTATAAGCGATAGTGTCCATTATCCATGAACCCAAGTTTAACAAAGCCTGATGCACGAATGAGGGGGTCCAAAACAATTCCTTCCTCTATACTGTAAGGAACCACAACCCAGCCATCTAAAACTTTTGTTACATTCAAAAGTATACTTCCTCCGCCATGGGGCTCTAAAGTGAACAGAGCAACGTAGCCCCCTTCTCCGTAAGGACCAACATCTTTGTAATGCCAGCCATAGTCAACTCCATACTTAAAGGACATTACTCCACTGAAACGTGTAGCAACTGGAGAAAACGAAGACAAAATGATAGGGAGGACCGCACCAAACGTCGTTATAAGTAAAAGAGTGAAAGAGGGCGATTTTTTCCCAAATAAGGACAGAACTCTCCTAAAATTTGAGCTTACTTCGATTGAAGAAGCTTTCCTAGCCGCCTTGTAGACAATTGCCCCAATGTAAATTATTATCGCAGCTAGGATAATCTGATAAATCGACCAAACATAACTATAGAGCTCACCTAGCGAGTCAAAATGTACGGCAACTTCGCTGAGTATGCGGAAGATACCATATAACACCAGGGCAATGGCTATAGCGATGAGAATCTTCTTAGAATATTTACCAGCAACGCTCTTTTCCGCTGAAACCATTGGCCTTACCAACATCCAACATGACTTCTTTTATTTGCAAATAATTAAACATATGCTTTAGAACAGAGCGCAATAGGACATTGCCTTTACTAACGCGCTGTGAGAAGGCAAAAGTCGCAGGTTCAAGTCCGGCCCGGCCCACCACTCAACTTAACTTAACCTTTATATTGGACTGAAGAAAATGTTAGAAAGGTTGATACTGGAGATACTGGAAATAATTCAATAACTGATCTATGAATGGAGATGCCCGGAAACACCATGAAAAGAAGAGAAAGCGGCTCCGCCATGCGTGTAATAGAAAAACTTGCCGAATCAAAATTCAGCGGCATCGCAATCCAGAAACTGGAACAACTCGCAGCCAAGATGGGAGTAGACGAAAAAGACCTGTTTCAGCTTTACGTAAAGACAAAGAACAGCGCCTCTAGAGAAAAATTCGCATCTACACCTTACACCGAGAGAATACTGCTGTTGCCCCAGTGTCTACGCTCCAGAGAATGCCCCGCCGAATTGGGAGAATACGGCTACGAGTGCCAGGAATGCGGAAAATGCAACCTGAGAAAAATAATCAACATAGCAAAAACGCTGGGATACAAAGGCACATTCATCTTACCCGGCGGTAGCATAGCCAAAAAAATCCTCCTCAAAGTGAAACCAAAAGCCTGTCTCGGCGTTGCTTGTTTTAAGGAACTCGTCCTCGGAAGCTTTCTCTGCGAGAAACTAGGGGTCATAGCCCAAGGTGTTGCTCTGCTTCGAGACGGCTGCGTCAACACCCTTGTAGACTGGAAATCACTAAACGACGCTCTACATTTAAGGTCAATGCCAGCTGGTAATTAAAGAAACGGCCTGTCAATAAATTGTCGAATTTTTCTTGGAGAAAATGGGGCAAGGACAGCGTTGGGAAGGAGACGCCCAAGCCTTGGTATGAGCCCCGCAGCGTCTGTTCCCAACTTACACAGAACAGCCTGCTCAAGCAGCCCTAAAGGTTCAATTTTGACCACATCACGAAAGTGTCTTGACACCCTTACCGCGCGTTCAACATCAGAGAAAGGCGCACCTAGAACTAACAACCGATCGAGGCAAGAGCGAATCCAGTACATGATTTGGGAAAGCTGCGCTTCAGAAAGCTCGGCTTCAATCAACTTCTTTTGATCGTCAACACTGCTTGCTACCTTCACCTTGAGGGGCAAATTATCATAGAGGCAAAAAAGCTCAATCAAACGCTGAAGCGGAAGCTTTATCCCATCAGCAAGCTGAGCCTGCAGCGTCTGCAATGGAACAACAGCATCATAAGTTTCTGGAGAGAAAACGCCTACATCTACACAAAGCTCGTTTTTGCTTTTCCCAGAAAAAACAACTCTACCCCGTACGACAGAAAACTTTTTTAACTTATCCGCAGAAATTGGAGCCAACCCTATTTCTCGGTTAATAAAATGCAACGCGGCGGTTTCGTCTTCGCCAGAGACTTCTGTTTGGATCCATCCTCGACCTGTTTTGCCCACAACCGTCAAACTGACTTTAAGTCCTTTACACAAAGACGAAAGCACTGGTTCGAAGGTTTCGGGAGGAAAGGGACCATACACCTTTTCAAGCAGTACGACTGTAGGCATCGAAATCCCCAATCAAAGATGAAAACTCTTCGTGCAGCTTTTTAACCCTTTTAATCGAAGGATGCGCCTTGTCCAGATCTCTGGAAAGTTTTTTAATGGTTCGCTCAATTCGCACCCTTCTTAGTCCCTCAATCAGCTTGTCGGCGTACGTTACAATTTTCTCTTCAAGGGTTTGCGGACGATAACTTTTAACAGGCCAACCTAATTTCCTAGCCTCATTAATGGTTATGCCACCACCAGCATGGCGCTCAATTATGGACACTACGGATTCTGGCAAATTTAACGATCTGGCGATTTCTGCACCCACAACCACATGGTCAACATTATGGGTTTTTGAGCGCCCAATGTCGTGGAGAAGGGCACCGACCTGAACAAGCTTGATGTCGACGTTCAACCCCTTCCTTTCACAGGCTTTGGCAATTTTTACCGCAAGCGCCGAGACGGCTTTGCAATGCGCTATAACTTTGCTGGAGCATCCGCTTTGGGAGAGGAGTCTCAGTGCCATCCGAGTGGATGGCAGTCGCTCACTCACCTAGTTCCTTCCTTAACTGCTCAACCTTTTTGGTTAGGGCACTAACGATTTTGCCGTTGTCAAAGTGCATTAGCGGTTTGTTGCATGAGGGGCACCGGAAAACGAGCTCCATAGCCTCTTCGAAGGGAATGCGCTTACACCCTATCGTGTAGCAGTAGTAGAAGTCATGTTTTTCCTCGTACCTTAGCCTAGTTTCCAGTTTTTCGAGAACTCGACGCTTTTGGTTCAAAATAAAACCTTCAAGCTGATCTGGTTGGAGTCTCCAGTGGAAAATGAACCAACCCGTGTTTTCGTCGCGAGACCTCCTCAGAGCCACGAGAGAATGATCATAAAGCTTATAGAGAATCTTACGAACGGAATTTAGTCGTATTCCAGTTTGATTGGCAATCTGATCATCGGTAGTTTCACCAACTTCTTTAAGGACGTCGATGATTCTAACGGCTTCTTCGTTGCCGAAAGCCTCAGCAACTTTTATTAAGGTTTCATCGTCCACGAGGGATAGCATTGTAACGCCCCTATTCATCTCTTATATAATTAATAATGTGGTGAAAACTTAAATCTCTTTAGGCAATCAACCTAGACTAAGCTCTGACCACCTTCTTTCCTCTTATCTGAGGAATTATCTTTAGTTTTGCGCCCTCAAATTCCTTTGATAGTTCTTGACCTTCGAAAAGGCGATCGAGAAAAACAGCCAAGCTTGAGCATTCTGAATGGGGTTGATTCCCAATGGCGACGTTATAGTCAGAAACCGCTTCGGAGAAGAATTCTGTCGGAACCTTGCGGCTGCCTACTATCACCAGCAAGTCTTTTCCCGTGGCTTTAATCCTTTTTAGGGCGTCGCTTGTTTGAATGTTTTCTCCATAGGCGGTGAGATGGACCACTAAACCATTTTTTGCCCTCCACTCTTTGACGACTTTTCTCCAAGGTACTCCCATTTCAAACTTGAAGGTGCCGCCCCATTGTTTCGTCACCTTATCAACCGTCGCCTTAACTTTTTCATCCTTGACATCTGCCAAGATGAAACCGGAGGCGCCGAGTGCACGGGCAGTTAGGGCAACATGAGAGGTGAGTCTCTTGTCCCTATCTCGATGTCCCCATCTTAAAACAACAACCTTCGGCAATTCTGTTTCAACCTCTAAATTAAGCGTTAAAGGTTCCGCCAAGTTGTTCCACACGTCCTCTTACCCTCTCTGCAAACCGTGGAATTGATTCAAAAGTGACGTTCATGCTGTCGCCTTCGTATTTCACGTCACGTATATCGGCGCGACTGAAAAGCCATGAAACGAAGGACATGGATTCGTCTGTTATTGGAAGAGAAAACGATCCCTGAACGTAGCTCTCAAGGTGACTCATCATCTGCTGTTTAAGCAGATTCGTGTCGTTTCCATACAGAGCGGAGATGAAAACAGGGTTAGGCGCGACATCCTTCAAAACCTCAGCCTTACGCTGTATTTCATAATCTTTCAGCAAATCGATCTTGTTGAAAGCGGTTACGATGGGTATTCCAGCCGCACCTATCTTTTGAATGGTGTCCAGACAACAAGAAAGTTTTCTTTCAATATCCTCGTCAGACTCGCTTGCATCAACAACGAGAAGAATCAAATCCGAGAAGATGGTTTCTTCAAGGGTGGAACGAAACGCCTGAATGAGAGTTAGGGGCAGACGATCGATAAAACCAACGGTATCCGTCAGCAACACCCTCCTCTTAGAAAGAACCACGGCTCTGGTTGTTGTAGAAAGGGTGGTGAACAACCCCGAATCTACAGGAACCGTCTCTTCGGCGAGGACATTAAACAATGAACTCTTGCCAGCGTTTGTGTATCCAGCCAAGGAAATTGAAGAAAATCCCAGTTCGAGCCTGCGGGCGCGATGCAAGCGTCGCTTCTTCTGCTTCTTCTTCAGTTTGTCCTGTATGGAATGAGTTTGCCGTTTTACAGCTTCATAATAAAGGTCCACTTCATAGGCTCCCAGCCCCATAAAACCCGGCTGCTCCTCCATCCTCGCCAATCTTACCCTTTCTTTTGCTCGGGACAACTCGTAACGTAGCCTGGCTAGTTGAATCTGAAGATTTGCTTCGGCAGTTGAAGCTCGTCTAGCAAAGATTTCTAGGATAAGTTGAAAACGGTCAATGGCTTCCACGCCTGTTGCCTTTGCAATATTGTAGGCTTGAACTGGCGTCAGTTCATTGTCAAATATTGTTTTCTCAGCACACTTCTCGGTGACCAGCTGAGCCAGTTCCTCTACTTTTCCTCTTCCAATCTGGTAACGTGGATCAGCGTCTCTAGCTTGTTCAAGTGAGCCCACAACCCTGTACCCTGCTGACTCAGCTAGGCTCCGAAGCTCATCTAAGCTAGAACGTTCGGAGGGAAGCCGCCGCTGAACTATGATGGCTTTCGTTCCTCATTTACCTCCGTTTTCTTCTTCTTCAGCAGAACAACCTCGCCTAAGGTGACTTCACGAGGCTGAGACAAAGCAGTTGGAGGGGCTTTAGGTTCTGAAGGGGGAACAAGCAGCTTTACCCTTAGCGCGTGTTGCAGCTTTTCTGCAAGCCTATGATCTGGAGTCATTTTGCCGCTTTCAATTTTCCGAAGAACAGAAACCTTTTCTCCGATTTTTCTGCCCAAATCTTCATGGCTTAGTTCCATTCCCTCTCTCGCTCGTCTTATGCGTTGGCTAAAGTCATCTACCAGCTCTAAGGCTTCGGCAAGCGCAGGAGGCTGCTTTTTTCCAGAGACAGAAATCTTGGGCAAAGGCTTCGCTGTTCTTTTCACACGGCGTTGAGGTCTCTCTTCCCAATAACCAGAGCCCAGTTTAGCACAGTTACCGCAGACAACCATTTTGGCTCCTTCAATTACGGCCCTATAGGGTTTACCTACGATCTGTCGTCCGCAGACCTCGCAATTCACGAAAGGCATCACCTAAAATATTTTATCGCCAGCTGTTCCTTATACTTGTCGAATTTAATGGGGTAAACATGAGTCATAAACCTAACGATCTGCGGAAGATCAGAAGTGTAGCGGACTATCAGTTTGGAAAGGGTGTGGGAGAAAAGTTCTTCCCAGGTGAGATTGAGATCGTCCACTCAAAGAGAACTGGGAGAATCCGACACCTATATTTAGAGGGAAAAAGATTGGCGACTTTGCGACCCACTAACGGCCTTTTTTCGCTAACCATCGCAGGAGCCAAACGAATAATGGATCATGTAAAGCCTCAACGACTGTGGGTTAAGGTTCGGGAAGAAGCCGAACCCTTTGTTGTCAAAGGAAAAAGCGTCTTTGCCAAGCATGTCGTCGATGCGGACGAGGAGATAAGGCCTCAAGAGGAAGTGATTGTTATAAATGAAGGAGGCGAGGTTCTGGCTGTGGGAAGAGCCGTGCTTTCTGGGAAGGAAATGAAGGCCTTTGAGAGGGGAGTTGCGGTTCGGGTGCGGAGGGGAGCGGCGGAAGAAGTTAAGAAGGACACGCTAACATAAATGTAGAAGGGGGAGAAACAGAATTGCGGAGGAGGGTAAGTCCTAGGGAAGCAAAAAGAATGATGCAACGCATGGGTCTAAGCATGGGAGAAGTGCCAGACGTTCAAGAAGTCATCCTCAGAACAGCCACAAAAGAAATCATTGTTGAGGACCCTGAAGTCGCGGTCCTTGACCTCCGAGGACAAAAAATATTCCAGGTGACCGGGGGAAGAATAACCGAAAAACCGATTGAAAGAAAGGTAGCCATCCCAGGGGAGGACGTGAAACTTGTTGCCGACCAGACTGGAAAAAGCGAGGAAGAGGCGAGGAAGGCGCTTGAAGAAACTGATGGTGACCTCGCAAAGGCGATACTTCTTCTTCAGACAGGAGGTTAAGGATAGGGAATCGCCTAGTTAGCCACTCTGTCAGTATTGGATGCCTCTTGTCGTTGGTATTTCTTTCGGGTGTTTTATGTCCTTAACTTCGATGGCGAAGTCTGCCTTTTCTATGAGCGCTTTTGGAGCGTATCTTCCAGTTAAAACGACTTCGGTTTTCTTCGGAACTTTGTTCAAGAAGTCTAGCACTTCTGCTGATTCCAAAAGTTTGCAGTAAAGAGCCAAGTTTATTTCATCCAAGATCAGCAGATGAGGTTTCTTTTCTTTAACAACTTTCTTGGCGAATTCTAAGCCTTCCTTTGCCAGTTTCTTGTCTTCTTCGCCGAGGTTGCCTAGTCCAATCCATCCCTTTCTGCCAAACTGATAAATTTCATAGTGGGGTTGAAGTTTTTTCCTTATTTTGTATTCTCCTGTATTCTTCCACCATTTCATGAACTGAATTGACAACTTTGTGGCTGTGGCCCACGGACCTTAAGGCTAGGCCTAGGGCGTTTGTTGTTTTTCCTCCCCCTGTTCCGGTATATAGGTAAATGTGTCCCACTTCTTTGTCACCGTATTTGAGGTTAGGACATTTATGGTATGGCTTCTGTTAAAATGTTTTGAGTTTCCACTTGTTTAATCCAGTCGCTGACATGTTCTTGTATTTGTCTATTATGCAAACGTATCTAATATGTGTGTTCCAATTCGGACTTCTACATAATGCTTTTATGTGTCCATGTCAATTCATGATATGGATATGTCTGAAATATGACATATTGTATATGTATTGAACAAAAATACAAGAGGAATGAAAAATGATAAGCGAACTCGTACTTGCTACATGGGTCGGCTTCGGCGCATACATTATCTGGTTTTTTGCCTTGGCGAAAGACTACGCAACCCTTACCAGCAGAGAAACCACGTTTCTTTGGAAGTTACACAAAAAGCAAACCCACTGTTCTTCCACGAAATTTGAAACGGTCAGACGTAAGAACGGGATAGTGGGATTTAGATGTGATTGCGGCTACAAATACCTGTCAAAGCGTCCCATCGCGCAACGTGACCTACGAGCACAAGCATTAGACGTTTCAAGAGAGAATGTGCACACATATACCTCTCAAGAGGAACCAGTTTATTTGGAAAGGTACGAGTAATACATAAGCATGATTTTGCGTATGACCTTTACGACTTCTGACATCTAACGCTACAAATATAGCCCAAACTTACTGACGCAAAGTTAGAATTGTTTGAGTACGTCTTGTTTTTCCATGATGTAGCCACAGTAATGGCACCTTAGGCGCAGGGGCTCTTCGCTTTCCACGTAAAATTTGGGTTGCACAGGCTCTTTGCTGTTTGATATGCAGGCGGGATTAGCACACTTCACTATTCCACGTATGGTGTTTGGCAGTTTAACCCGTTGCTTTTCCACAACCTTGTAGTTTCGAATAATGTTGATGGTGGCATGGGGAGCCAACAAAGCTATCTTATCCACTTCTTCTGATTCCAGTTCTCTTCCCTCAATCTTAACCATGTCTTTCGTGCCTAGTTTTTTGCTGGGAACATTTATGGCAACTGTTACAACCCAGTTGACGCGGCCTGTGATTCCCAAGATTTTTATTACGTCAAGGGCGTGGCCACCTGTGATGTGGTCTATTACGGTGCCGTTTTTGATTTTGGAGACGCGTAAGGTTTTCCTGGACACGTTAACCATTCCTCTGTGTTCTGTATTAATTGTTACTGAGTAAAGAGTTTATTTATGACTTTATCTGGAACCGTAGTGAAGTCAGTTCACTAATTATAACCAACTTTACATCCATTTAACTGGTTCTTTGATTGTTTGTTTAAGAATCAGAGCAAGTCTCTCATTCTCATGACTTCAGAATGTCTTAAGTCTTCGATTTCCATTATTCTCTTCACTAAATATTTTTTCCATTTCATGTGTTTTTTGTAGAGGTGAAGAAAAATGGCATGATACCCATTCTTTCTGTATATCTTCTCCCTATATTCGTAATTGAAATCTTTTGAACCACAGACTTCTATGTACATTCCCAATTTTGGTATGTAGAAATCAGGTGTCCATACTCTTGGTCTGTCCTTTTCATCATAAACAAATACAGGAAACTCATAAACCCACCATAGGTTCAATTCCCTCAAGTAATTGGCAACTTGCTTCTCAAAGTCTGTCATATCATCATAAATCGAATCCATTTGATCCATCCTCTTTGTGAAACCGTCAGCTTAGTATGAATCTTCTCCTCTGTTTATGACAATCTAATTGCATAGAATGTTTCCTTCTGTAGACTATGACTGCTAGTAGTGTTGCTATCATGAACAACGGTAGAATAAGGAATGATGGAAACTCTGGGATAGCAGTCCAAGATACTGTTAGTTTTGGGATTTTTGTCGAAGTGGCTTCCTTTGAGTTAAATGACATAGGGGGTGTCATTAGTCCATAAGGATGTCTCATAAAGATAGTTACAGCCGTAGCGTTGTTGGCAGTAGCGTTTACCACTGCTTCTGTGACAATCCATTCATACCAAGTTTCATCATTGGCCACGTAATCAGTATCTAACTCCACATCTCCTGAAAGAGGAGGAGCATTTGCTGCTGTTATCGTATCTTCTGACCAAGAATTGTTGAAGTTGTTAAGAATTAAACATGCTACTACGTCACGTGGCTCTGTGACCCCATCGTAGGAAGTATAAAGCTCAAGCAAAGCTGTGATTCCAATGGCACCTTCTGGTATAGCGGATAAATCGAACTTCAACCAAGCGTCATAAAACCCACCGGCTTTAAGTATTGGTTCACTTCCGTAGTTAGCGTTAGGCAAATTGCCATACGTATAGGCGTCATCAGTAGGATTGAGGACAACAGTTCCCTCTTGAGCCTGTACTTGTGAAACGAAAGTAATAGGTGTGAGAAGTATTCCCAGACAGAAAACTAAGAAGCCCGAACTCCTGCATTTTCTGGTTAACACAAAATCACTCCCACCAAGCATTTTACAATAATACACCGTTTCAAGTTGTATTAAAGATTTAAGAAAGAATCTTCTGGTAGGGGAGCCATCGGTGTTACCCTACTCTACCTACATTTCCCTATTTCTTTTGTACGCTTGAAAGTAGACTATCGCTCATTCCACTCAGAAAATAACTTCTCAAGGTTTGAATGGATAGATTAAGCATTTATTTATGACTTGTTAAACTTTGTCTGGTGTCCGTATTGGAATTTAAGGGACGAGACATTATATCGATTAAGGATTTTACACGCGAGGAAATTGATTACATCTTGAAAATTGCTGGTGCTATGGAGCCCATTGCCAAAAGCGGTTCAGACATGCTTCACGGCAAAACTTTGGCAACCCTCTTCTTTGAGCCTAGCACAAGAACTCGCCTAAGCTTCGAAGCTGCCATGCACAAGCTTGGAGGAACAACCATTGGTTTCGCCGAGCCTGAAATCGCTTCGATAAAGAAGGGAGAAAACCTAGCCGACACCGTCAGGGTTGTTGAAAACTACGCGGATGTTATTGCCCTTAGACATCCCTTGGAGGGGGCGGCTCGACTCGCAGCCGAATTCGCCCAAGTACCAATCATCAACGCTGGCTCCGGAGCAGAAGAGCATCCAACGCAGGCGCTGCTGGATTTGTACACGATTTTGAAGGAAAAGAATCGGATCGATGGGCTTAGCATAGCTTTGATGGGTGACCTGCGTTACGGGCGTACGGTTCATTCTTTGGCCTATGCCTTATGCCTCTACGACGTGAAGCTGTATTTGGTTTCGCCGGAGCTTCTACGAATGCGGAGGGAGGTTTTAGACGCCATAAAGGATAAGATCAGCGTAGTGGAGAAAACCGGAATCGAAGAGGTTTTGCCTAAAACTGATGTGCTCTATGTGACGAGGATTCAGAAGGAGCGGTTCCCTGATCCAGCTGAATACGTGAAGGTTAGGGGAACCTACAAGATTGGCTTGGATACGCTGAAGGATGCTAAGGAGGACATGATTATTATGCATCCGTTGCCAAGGGTTGACGAAATAGATGATGAGGTGGATGAAACGCCGCATGCTAGGTATTTCCAGCAGGTTTGGAATGGCATAGTCATGAGGATGGCTCTTCTAGCCCTCATCCTAGGAGCAACAGAATAACCTAGATTCTGTATCTGTCCATGAGTTCTTTCTTTTTCCCTTCGTTCCATCCGCTCACTGCTTGATAATAGCCTGTTACCCTAGACCACCATTCCACTTGTGAGGAGCCACAGTTGGGACACTGCTCGTAGATGGGCGACGTAACTTTTCCACAGTTGTTGCATATGGTTAGGTCCTTTGTATACGCGTAGTAGCCCACATTAGTCTGGGTGGCAATTCTCTTAGTCAGCTTGTAGAGGGCTTCATGGTCTGGAGAGCTGTCTCCAAGCCAGACGTGAAACATGTTTCCACCGTTCAAAAGGGGAAAGAACTTCTGCTCTACGTCCATCCTTTCAAGCAAGCCGACTTTAGCGCCTACGTACAAGTGGGTTCCATTACTGTAATAGACAGGAACATCCTTCGCCCCATCGACAAGCATAGACCTAGCTTTGTCCACGTCTCCCCTAACAAGTTTCTCAGCTTGGTCCCTGTAACCATTTGTTAGGAGATCCGCTATGGCAAATCTCTGGGCTGTGGACTCAGCCGGCGTCCTAGCCAAAGCCAGCTTGAGGCCGGTCCTCTCCTCAAGCACATTCTTGTACTTCTGCATTTCAAGAATCAGCTTAACAAGAATTTTAACAGCCTCCGGACTCTCATGAAGCTGGTAGCCAGTGTGCCACTGAGCCATCTCGTTTCCACCCACAAGACCTACCGTAAAGGCAAGTTCACTGAAATCCACGGCTGGAGTTCCCTTCTCACCAGTCTTTGGGTCCAAGGGACGCTGAGTGGCAAAAGGTATTCGATTATGCTTTATCACAAGATTCATCCATTTCCTTTTAGTCCTAAACACTTCAACAGCCAGGTCCATCAGCCTACGACTTTCCTCGAAAAGTTTCTCGTCATCCCCGTTGGCTCTGTAAGCCATCCTTGGAAGATTTAGACTTACAACCTGCCAACTCCCCATGGTGAAATGTTTTCCATTATTGAAATAGAGCTTATCCTCGAATTCTGAATTATCCTCTGGAGTTTCGACAAAACAGTAGGCGCAACATTGGTAGCATGAAACCCCCTTGCCATAGCCCCTATAGGCTGGCATCAAGTTGTCGAAGTAGGGTATTCCAAATTTGGCTACAACCTTGTGAACGTCAAGCCAAAGGTCGTCGTATTCAGGCTTGAAAAATTCAGGGCTCATACTGTTTTCTAGTTTCGGAAAATTGAAGGGTTTTCCCCAGTAGTCACCTTGAAAGGCTACGTCGTAAAGCGCCCTAAACATGAGGCGAACTTCATCTTCGTATTCGCCGTAGAGGTCTGGTCCAACCCGTCCATGCATCACTATAGGAACTTTTCTCCACAGTTCCGGAACTCCTGGCTGAACCTGAATGTTGCTAAAGACCAGCTGCCCGCCCCTAGCCACATAAGCCTGGGTATACTCAAAGAACATCATCTGCATGAGCTGCCTAACCTTATCATAGTTTAGTCCCCTCATGTAGGGAGCGAGGAAAACCAAGAAATTGTAGAAGCCCTCACCGCCAGCAAAGTTTGTCTGGGCAGAAGCCAGAATTTTAGCGGTGTGAAGAATCGCAACCTCAGGATGCTTAGCTGGACCTGCAATGCTTGTCCTCGTGCCAATTCCATCCGGCATCAATCCGTAATAAAAGAAATAGCGGAGGTCCCAATCTTGGCAGAAAGGTCTTGTTCCAAAATACTCAAGGTCATGTATGTGTAGGTCTCCCGCCAAGTGAGCGTCAGCGATTTTCGGGGGCATTAAAAGCAGGTATTCTTCTCCAGAAACCCAGTCCGCCTTCCTCTTGTGAGCGGTTTCAGGGTTTGGCTGAAGATTCGCGTTTTCAGTTGCTTTATAACCTCGCCCCATATCCATCAGGTAGGCATCATAAACTGGCGCGCCTACCCTAGTCAAAATGTTCCTATAAAGAGCGTACTCAGGCTTTTCCTTCGACTTGTCAAGGAGAATATTGTTCACTAGCTCCCTTACGAGGGGACCGCTCACGAACTTAAGCCTCAAATCAAAGATTTTCTTTTCAACATTAACGGCTATTTCTTCAGCCTCCTTCTCGCTTATTGGCTTCGCTTCATAGAATTCCTTTGCGAGTTTTGTTTCCACCAAGAGCTGTTTCACGACGGCCTTTCGGTCCCATGGAACTATGAAGCCGTCGCTTCTTCTAACCATTGGTCTAAATTCTTGGATCGGTTCAGCCTCGTCCATTTACATACCCTTCAAAATTTCTAAGAGCTTAGTGTCGATCAGCCCCTCGCCATCAAAGATCTTGTCTTCTGTATAAACTGCTCCTTCAACCTCCAGAGCTGGCGCCGACAAGACAACTATGTTTCTCATAACCAAATCCGCCATGACATCTACATCTTCCAGATTTTTTTCCTCAAAATCTGCGTTTCTGTCTTTTAACCATCTTTTCAGCAAAGCGCATTTAGGACACTCACTAGACGTGTAAACTACTATCTCTCCAACTTGCAGAGGGCGCTTAAGCGAACTAACGGAATCTCCTGAAAAACCCATGAAAACACCTCATGAGGGTAAGAATGGATAAAGGAGCTAAGCGTACTTAAAATTATTAGTAAGAATTGTATAAAATTCTGTATAATCTCTCCAATCGAAATTAACACATCAGTTATTCCGCAGATATGATAAAAGACAAGGCAACATCAAAAACATCAGTTGATTTCTTTAAAACTGCTTAATAAATACATTTTTACAGCCAGCGTCACCTAGTTCGTGATCCTTCGAAAACTGATCAAATAAAACGATCCGTAAAGAAAGAGATACTAATTTCTAAATAAACCTATTCCTGCCTTCAAACTTAAAAATAAGGCAAAAACAAGTCCGTATGCACACAAAAACCTAGCTTGGAATTAACACGTACGATACTCGCTTACTTAGGGCGGAACGCTGAACCGGAAACCAGAAGGAGGAAGGCAAATGTTTCGCTGATACACGACTGAAGCAATATAACATATTAACCGATCCGCATGATGGACACCTTGACAGTATCCCATAAAAGGTCTTTTGGCAACTTGCACAGTAAGCGAGATGCCGGTTGAAGGCGTAAAGTCCCACGGCATATGCTCCAACGATTTCTTTGGTGGCAGATAAAAGCTCGTTGGGGTCCTGTTCCGAATCGGCGAGCTGTATGATGGCGAGGTGGCCTCCCGAAGTTAGTTTATGAAACCTCTCCTCAATGCCTAGACGTTCCTTCCAAGAAATGTCGGCTTCTAAGGGTAGGGCGACTAGGTCCGTGTAAAAAGGCTGTTCTCTAGTGCCCCGGGCGCGAACTTTCGCCCATCCATACTTTTCTAGATTCAATTCTGCCAGCCTTTTTGCGGCGTCGGTGTTAGGTATCATGGCTAGGGCTGCTCGAGTTTCAGGCTTCTTTGCGTATCTCTGAATGTTTTGGGAAAGGTGCTTTACTATTTTCTCAGCGAAACTCAGAGTCTTGTCGTCTTGATGTAGAGCTTTTCCGAGGAATGATTCCATTGTTTCGTTTAATCCAACGAAGCTGACTAGGCGAGAAGCGTTTTCAAGTCTGAAGTAACGATCGCCGTCAGCTTCTTGTGCGAGGAAGGGGAGAAGTTGATCCCTTGCGCGTTGTTTGATTGTGCGATATTTTATTTCTAAGGCGCGAAGTGCCATCTCCAGCTGCTCGTCTAAGAGTTCGAAAAAGCGGGTTTCTCTTCCTTCTGCTTCGTATGACAACCTTGGCAAATTTATTATCACGTTGTCGATATTTCCCGTTTGCAGGGTGTCTAGCTCCCAGTCTTCTTTCCAGTCAGCGGCAAATCTGCATCCTGTCGCGGTGTAGGAAACCTGGTCTTGCCCTTTCTGGCAAAGGTTTGCGAAGTATGGGAGTCCTTTCTCAGCTGCAAGTATGTGAGACTTCAAAAGGAGAGGTTCGCATTCCCTGTTTTTGAGTACCTCCGGTCGTATCTTTATGATTAGGCTAGGATTAAAAATGGGTTTATGCTTGTCGTCTTCAAACATTACTTCTAGGAGGAGGTAGGCGATGAGGCGGCTTTCCTCAACGAAATCTCCGTAAAAGCCCATTTTCCTTCCGTAAGGTCCAATAGCCTCTTTTTCTTCCAGAAAGTCGGGAACAACAAATTCCAAACCCAGTGAGGCCTCTACGGGAAACCCCTCATTTGAAAGGGACTGGTTTAGATCGAAGACAAAGAGGCGTAGGGCTTCTTTAATTTTCTCTTCAGGAAGGCCTTGGGCAAAGGGAGCCAGAAAAATATTGAAAAAGTCTAACGCCTGTTCTCCGGATATTTCTGTTGCAGCAAATTTGAGAACGTTGGAGGCTGTTAAAAGGGCGCTCTCGAGGCTTTTGGGTGGAAGGTAGGAGGCTCCCGTAGAGTCTATTCTTCCAAGGCTTAGTCCATGTTGAAGGAAGAAGCGAAGGTCGTGCATGAACTCGTTTGGTTTCAGTATCCAGCAGCCGAGGTTGTTGATGTGTAGGGTTCCGGAGAGGTGGGCGTCGGCTATGTCTCTTGGAAGCACGTTGAGGAGGGTGTATTCTTCTATTACTGCGTCGCCTGCTGCCTTGTGAACTACTTCTACGCCTAGGGACTTGGTGCCCATGGACCTTATTAGCTGGGTGACGTCGAAGACTGGGAGTCCCAAGCGTGTGAGTTTGTGGCGGTATTCTTCGAGTCCCTTTTCAATTAGAATGGCGTTGACGATTTCCCGTATGAGGGGGGCTGTGAGGTATTTTGTTTTGAATTCTGATAGGCGGTTTTCGGTTTCTCTGGCTATTTTCTGGGCTAGGTCTATGGGAACGTTTGCCTCTTTTACTAGGGCCTCAACGATTTTGTTTCTGTCGAATTCTTCTATGGCTAGGCGTGAGGTTCGAACAAGCATTTTTCTTCTTTTGAAGTATTGTTCTTCGATGTCTTCTGTGAAGCCTATGAGTGTTCGGCCTAGGTCTGTGAGGCGGTATTCCTTTGTTTCAACGTCGGGTTCTATGAGATCTGCTTTAAGGAGGCATTTTAGGTGGTAGGCGAATCTTCCTGCGTCTCGGCTTGGGTTTAGTTTCATGATTTTCATGATTTCCGTGTAGGATAAGGGTCCTTTTTCGAGAAGTAAATTTAGGACTTTCAATCTTAGAGAGGATGAAACGGCTTTGAGGGTTCTTAGACCCCTCCCTCGGCTTGTAGGCATGTTTGGTTCACCATGCTTAGCCTATTATAGTCTGGTTTAGTTTAAAAAATTAGAGGAAGATTTTTTATTTTATCGTTTGACTTGCCTCTTTTTGCGCGGTAATTCCACAAGGTGGGCTCGCCTAGGCGCGTAATGAGAACTTAGCGTGATTTGGTTTTCCGAAGAATAAATATCAATTCGAAACTCGCTTGTTTTTCTTAGATTCATATTCGTGTGGCTGAAGTCCAGTGGTCCGGCTGTATTCTTCACGGTCTCGTAGGCATAAGTTTCTTCCCTTGAAGTTTCGTCCACATCCATGTGCTCCTCTTCAGCGCTAATGATTTCGATTTCCGTCGTTGCTAGAAAAGCGATTATGAACGCGCTTAATAAAGCGAAGACTCCGACTACCGCGACCGTATTGCCTCTGATGGGCGACAAATACAGGGATACGCCCAGTACTGTTATCAATGTGAAGCCTGCTACCAGCTTTGCGCGAGCACGCGCCAGCTTTCCTATCAAATCTTGCAGGATAGGGGCATTTTTAGGAAGATTTCGAAGGAATGTAAGTAAGCCTGAGAGAAGGAGCGTCAAACCTATCAGAAAATAGTGTATTACTTTCATACCTATTCCCAAGCTGATAGCCTCGCCTGTCCTGGATCCGAAGAATGTGAGGGCGATATCTTTACCCCACGAAGTCATGTCATACCATGTTAACCAGCCGACCCATGTCAGAATAATCGATCCGGATGCTGTCAGGAACAAGCCAGCTATATTAGGCAAGAGTTGGCTAAGATTTAATTTCGTGCGCATAGATTCATTTGGCAATTTTATCTTCTCGGTGATTTTCCAATCTTAAATCTTGATTTATTCGAGCCATATTTGTTCGAATCTGCCTTTTGGCATGTGCTATAGTTTTCGTTTGAGTTTTTCTGGTACGTTCAAGACTTTAATGATGTTTTGGGAGGTTATGCCATAAATCGGGTTGCCCAGAGGATCGTATTTGTCACGGCTTCTAACCACGTTGACGAGGACAAGCTTGACCTTCAGGGTTGAGCCGTCTGATAGTTTGTAGACATTCCATTCTTCCTTTTCATTTTCAAAATCCACTTCTTCTCCTTCCGACAAATCTATCTTGGCCGGCAAGTCTAACCTTCCTCTTACGCACATTTCATTCTAAGCATTATGCGATATTATGATTATGTAATGTTCAAAATCAGATTATGACTAAATGGGAAAAATAACTAGAAAAGAAGTGGCGCCCTGGCCGGGATTTGAACCCGGGTCGAGCGGGCGACAGCCGCTTATACTAGACCGGACTATACTACCAGGGCGTCAAGTTTCATAAAGAAAAGAGTGTTCTACTTAAATTTTGTTGGAGACAAACGGCGCCTACACTTGTTTTGAACTATATTTCTTATCCATGGAATAGGCTAGGAATCTCTGAAGCTTTACCGTGTTTTGGTTCGCTTTGACGCTCGTAGCCACAAAGTGCCATAGACAGTGAGAAACAGGATTATCACACCAAATATGATAATAAGCAGTTGTGAAGACGAAGTCGCCATTTCTTCAAACATATTGCATCAATCAAAAGTGAGAGAAAAGCATCCTAAAAGCTAAGTTTCGAACAGAGCAATAGGTGGCAACATGAAGTATTTAGAAGACAGCCATATTGAGGTTTACGTAATAGTCAACATTTTTTGCTCAATCGTAGTTTATTTAGAAACCTGCGACATCTAGACTTCCCTTTTTCTTTCTTTTCCAAAGTCTCAACTACAGCGTGAAAAATGGTGTAATTTCTAGGATCAAGCACCTGTTGCTTAGCATCCTTCTCTTGCCTTTCCTTCTCCAAATATCTCGCCTAAACGACAACACCAGCAAAGCATATTTCAATGATATTTCATTAGGCGAAATATGCCTCACAGGGAAGTGGACTCAAAACGCAAGTTTTTCATGACTCGAGTTTCTAATTCGAGTTTCAGATTACAAAACATCAGAAACGAGTTTTATTGGTGCTTACAATCAATTTACAAGATTTTTGATTAGGATTACAACCGTAATAACATTGATAAGCGGTGTCACGTTGAAATGTATTCGAGCCTTATCATCATTCGGGGTCCAGAAAAATGACTTTGGAACTCATCGAAGCCTTAAGCCAGATACTAACTGGACTAAAACATATTGGAAACGGCGTCACCTACCTGATTACATTTGCCCTCAAAGGGTTCGGACTTTCGGCTTCGCAGGAACTCGTCAAAATCGCCACGATTTTAATTCTTTTATCCATCGTTTGGAAGCTGGGATCCAAAGTCACCAGTTCGATACTATGGTTCCTTATCCTCGCACAATTTACAAGCTTAGTCCAAGGATCTTAACTTTGACGCCTTTCCCTTGCTGATTTTCTCTTCAATATTTAACTTGTGTTCACTGTCCAAAATGCGGAAAATCATAACAAGATATGTAAAATAGAAAAGAGGGGAAGGTTAAGATTTCTAATTGCATCCGCTGTTGTTGTATGCATCTAACATGTCTTTAAGCTTCAAGGCCGCTTGTCTGTCATCACCAGTAGGATTAGATCCAATCCTGTGGGTGGTCAAGAAATCGTCAGCGTTTGAGATTATGTCGTCGATGTTGATTGAATTGTTACAATAGTAGAAGTATGGAGAAGCTCCAGATAGTCTGTTTAGTTTTGCTGTAATGAGCTGTGCTGCGAGCATTCTAGTTGCGTCCTTGGCGTTCGCTCCATGCAATATATTGAGGGCTTCTTCTTTTGTATAGTTGATGTCTCCGATTTCTATTTCATCTACGGGCCAGTCTTCTGGATGGTTCTTCCAGTATCCCATACTGAAAGGAAGGCGAGGGCGAAGAATTTCTGTGGTCCAAGATGCTTCAGCATATATTGTTGTTTCGTTTAGTTGTGCCCAAACGATGGCGGTGTTTGTCAAGGTGTCTTCAACATCGCATGGAACAGTGTAGGTAAGGTTAAAGACGTTAGATTCTCCTGTGTTTAAGTCTCCTTTCCAGCTAAAGCCAAGCATTTCGTCCTCGACAATTACATCAACGAGGTTCACGTCAGCGGTGTTGTTCACCACTATTGTATACTTTATATTTTCACCTTGATAAGCGAAATAAGGTCCAACCTTCTCAATGTTTATCAGACGTTTGGCTATAGTTGTTATTGCTTGGGTAGAAGCCGATGAGTATGCTCCATCGGAATCTACAGCTTCAACAAAAACCGTATTAATTAATAGATTAGAATCAGTTTCTAGGACTTCTCTGTGTAGGGTGTAAATTACACCAGTCGTGTTGCCCGCTGTCATAAATGGGATTGTCTCGTTGAATCCAAGCATGGTATCGGTTACATTGATATTGTACAGGTCGTAATCGGAAGGGTTATACACTCTGATCTGATACGTAACCAAATCGCCGACGTAGGCAAAGCGGTCAGCGCTCTTAAGCACTCCAACACCGTGAAAACCCGACTGCATTTCACCTGCAAAAACATATATAAACGAAACAGTTACCAGCCCAAGAATAATAGCCAATACCATAAATTTCTTAATGCTTATCATTTTATCATCTTCCTTTTTATTTTGGGGCAAACAAGTATTTCAGCATTTCCTTACCTAGATTATAGAACATTTTTCTATATGTTCTATGAATCGTGCGCACGTTAAGAAGAACTCGGATCCGTTATGGCGGGCCCGAGGGGAATTGAACCCCTGACCCCCGGGTTAAAAGCCCGGTGCTTTAGGCGCTGTTAGACTCTTCCTTGCTAAGCTACGGGCCCTCCTAGTTTTGAGAATCAGAGGTTAAATTAAGGGTTTCTATTTTCCATGAATGAGCATAGATCGATTTTCTCGAATAGTCAAAGAATCAGTTAACGCAAGGGAAGCTGAAAGGGATTGTTATTAAGTTGATTGAAACAGTGAGAGTTATTAGACCGTCCGCGCTGTCTATGTTCCTTCTACCCCAGCTTTTTCCAAATATTTTAGAGAGAAGGATTTCATCAGTCGCTCTCCATCCGTTGTCATAAGGAAGCTCTGTATATCATGTAGGTGTTCAGGCAATTCCATTTTTAAATCCATGATGAAATCTGAAAAGTCAGAGAAATTTTTGTGGAAAGATATAATTGCACCGTCCATTCGCATGCCTTCGCCTCCTGACGCGAAAATAACGCTGGGATTCTTGGTAGCCCATTCGCGTGCCTTCTCATTTAGTCCTTGTTGTTTTGATGCTTTGATGAATGTAAATGCCATGATTTCGAATCCTAGTTCTTTCCAGTCTGGGATGATGGTATATTCTACTATCGCTTTTTTCTCTAGCCTTTGTCGCATCCTAGTTATTGTTGGCTGCGAAACTCCTATGATTTTCGCGATTTCCCTATCGCTTCTCTTCGAATTTTTCATCAGCTCAAACAGAAGTCTGAGCATTCTTTTCTTCATCATGGCTACGAATTGATAATTCACCTGAATATAAAAATTATGTATAGGAAACAGTTAAAAGAGTTGGGTTTAAATGACGTGGGGCTGGATAGTTTCATTTAATGTAGAGAAGTCATGATAATCATATACATTGTCCTTCTGCCTTCAACGCCTCCTTCAAGATTTTTAGTGCACAATACTGAGAGCACATGGAACACGTTTCTGGACTTTTCAATTTGATTCGACTCCTAATTTTCTTAGCCTTTTCCGGATCCAAAGAGCTTTCAATCTGTTTTCTCCAATTGAGGTTGGCTCGGGCTTTTGCCACGGCGAGGTCGCGGGCGGATGCTTTAACTCCAAGCTTCACGATGTCAACGGCGTGGGCAGCTATCTTAGTGGCTATCACTCCCTCCTTCACGTCCTCTAGTGTCGGGAGGCCTAAATGTTCGGCGGGTGTAAGGTAGCATAGGAAGTCGGCTCCTGCGAGTCCGGCAAGGGTTCCTCCGATGGCTCCGACGATGTGGTCATATCCAGGCGCTATTTCGGTTACGACAGGACCTAAAACGTAGAAGGGTGCCCCTTTGCACACGGATTTTTCAAGTTGAACGTTGGATTCTACTTGATTTAGGGGTAGGTGTCCCGGGCCCTCAACTATTGCTTGCACGTTTGCGGCTCTCGCCCTTTCAACTAGTTCTCCAATTGTTAGAAGTTCTTGAACTTGAGGCCAGTCCGTTGCGTCGAATATGCATCCTGGTCGAAGGCCGTCCCCGAGGCTTAGGGCAAAGTCGTATTTTTTGGCGATTTCGAGGAGGTAGTCGAAATTGGCGTATAAGGGGTTTTCCTTATTTTGGTGGAGAATCCACGCGGCGAGGAAGGTTCCCCCTCTGCTGACGATTCCCATTAAGCGGGGGTGTCTGGCGATTCTCTTGATGATTTGTTGGGTTACTCCACAGTGCACGGTCATGAAGTCAACGCCGTCTTTGGCGTGTCTTTCTATGGTGTTGAAGATGTCGTCTTCGTCCATGTGGATTATTGCTCCCTTATTCTTTGTGGCTTCGATGGCTGTCTGATATATAGGAACCGTCCCGATGGGTACACTAACAGCATTCAATATTGCCCTGCGTATTTCATCTAGGTCGCCGCTTGTGCTGAGGTCCATAACCGTATCCGCGCCATACTTCACTGCGATTTTTGCCTTCTCAACTTCCAAGCTTGAGTCGCACAGGTCAGCTGAAGTGCCGACGTTCGCGTTGATCTTGGTGCGCAGTCCTTCACCGATTCCTATTGGAATAACATTTTTGCGTTCAATGTTTCGGGTTATGACCACACTTCCAGCGGCTACCCGCTTGCATATCCTTTCTGGAGTCTCGTCCTCTTCCTTGGCAACTATCCGCATCTCTTCGGTTATTTGTCCCATTTTTGCAGCTTTCATTTGATTAACCATTCTCGGTCAAGCCTTCCTAAATACATGATTTCAGGTTCGTGCATGAACGAGGAGGTATGTGAGTTTAAAAAGCGTTTCTGTTCGCCAATAAGAAAAGTTAGAACGTGAACTTTTCTCCTCCAGCGAGAATGCGCTCAAGGGCAGCGCTAAGATTGATCAGTCCCTCGTTTGTCTTAGATGAAACGGGTATTAGGAGAAACTGCAGCCCCAATCGGTAGATGGCGCGCATCATGTCACGGCTCAGAAGACGCCTCGTTCCGCTCAACTTTCCTTCAATTGCTGATTCTAACTCTTTGGGATTAGCAGACCAGTCTACTATGCGATTCATGTCTTCTGGTGGAAGGAGGTCGCATTTTGAAAGCACATGAACCTGTGGAACGAAGAAGCGGTTGTACACGGCTGCTGAGAGGAACATGTTCGAGACGTAGTTGAGGGGATTAAAAGAGAATACAGCGTCAAAAAGGTACACAATGGCCTTAGGCTCCTTTGTTAACTCATTTGCTATGTAGGGTCCGCTGGCCCTGAAAGCAAAGAGTTCCATTTGCCCAGGAGTGTCAACGATAACCACGTCAGACTTAAAATCTTCAATTTCTCTTCCAAGCCTTTCCGCCTCCTCTGCAATGAGATCAGCTGCCATGATTAGGGCTCCGTTGGGTCCAAGCCCATATTTCTCCATGAGTTCGTCGATGTCTATGTAGTCGCGGATATCGATGTCGGGCACGTATGGCAAAGTTAGGACGCCGGGATCCAGGTTTATGGTTGCTGTCTTCTGTTTTCCGACTTTTAGCCATTCGTTGAAGGCGGCTGTGAGGAGGGATTTTCCTGAACCAGCTGTGCCGATTATAAAGACGATGAACATTGCAACCTTATGAGGTTAGGAAGAGTTGATCAAATAGGCTTTTCGATTCCGTTGCTAGTTGGTTGACAGAAAAAAGGAACTTTTGCGCGCGCAGATAAAGTAGCTACGGTAGGCACAAAAATGTTTTAATTCTCTCAACACAAAGATAGTTGTATGGTAGATTATTGGCTAGACTTATTTACACCTGAAACTTGGGAAGAAGCACGTGAGCGGGGCTTTAAGGTAACAGGTTTTAGGCTATCGCGGTGGTCAACAGTTTCAAAAATTAAGCCAGGAGACTTTTTTGTTTGTTATGTCGTTAAGTTGTCAAGATTCTGCGGAATTCTGAAGGCGAAATCTCAGCCCTATAAAGATGAGAAGAAGGCGAGACAAATATGGAAACGTGATTTCTTTCCTTGCCTAATTGATGTTGACCCTTTGATTACCTTCGACTTCTTGCACAGCATTCCCAAAGACGAGATAGTGCCCAAACTTTCGATTGCAACAAAATTTATGGGAATAATTAGAGGTTCACCCCGTCGCATTCCTTTTGCAGACGGAGAACTTATCCAAAAAACCTTGGAAGAATCATTACGTAACGCCACAGAATATCCAATTGTTAAAAAATTCACCAAAAAGAAAACACCACTTCAAAGAGTTATGGCAAAACAAGTTTATGGGGCTCCAATTGATTTCAGAGGGTTAAGACATACACCACTAAACGAGCAAGGTGTGCTCTACGTTTTCGCACTTGTTGCAAGAGACATCGGCTTCACAGTAGAAGCTATCGGCACCTCTTTTCCAGACTGCGAAGCTAAACGACAAATCGACAAAAAAGGAGAGAGATGGCAAAGCGTTCGAATAGAATTTGAATATTTCAGCAGTGAGTTCAAAAAGCACGATCATCCAATAGAAGGCTGCGACCTAATAGTATGCTGGAAACATGACTGGCAAGAATGCCCCTTGGAAGTAATAGAGCTTTCTGAAGTCGTTAAAGACCTAGGCGCAAGATTTGAACACTAACTTGGTATATACGCGCGCATTTAAGCCTTATTTGGAAACCCTAACCCTTAAATCTCCCTTGAAAAGTGTGTATCAATGATTGGGCATGGCTTTAGGAAAAAGCATCAGAAAGGTCAGGGTGCTTCAGCTCTCTTTTATTGCAATAGTCAGCGTCGTGGTCATCGAAGGCATCATAGGGTTAGTTACGAACAGCCTCGCCATCCTAAGCGATGCAGCCCACGCCCTATTTGATTCGCTAACAACCCTCATACTTCTCATAACAACCAAGATGGCGCTGAAACCTCCAGATGAAGAACACTTATATGGACACGGCAAAATTGAGCCCATAGGCGGTTTGATTGGTGGAGTAGCTCTCATCGGCCTAGCAGCGTTTTTAATAATTGAAGCGGGTATCAGAATCTCGTTAAACGTCAAAATCGAACACTTGCCAATAGGTTTTTGGGCGGTCGGCTACACCCTAGCCGTAGACTTTTTCAGAATAGGAACCCTCTGGGGCCAAGCTGAGAGCAGCCTAACCCTCAAAGCCAGCTTCTATCACGCATTCTCAGACTTCGCATCCACAATCATAGCCTTGCTTGGCTTCGGCCTAACATACATCGGCTTCGATGACAGGGCAGATGCCACTGCTTCAATTATCCTAGGCTTCCTACTGATTTACCTGAGCATTGGGTTAGTTCGCAGTAGTGGTTCAGAGCTAAGCGACGCAATTTCGAAGAGCGTCGTTGCAGACATCAGAAAGGAGATATTGAGCACTAAGGGCGTGTCAGTGTGTAAAGAGTTGAAAGCCAGAAGAGTGGGCACTAAGACTTACGTGGAGACCACAATATGTGTGCCTGATTCAATGGGACTCACTGAAGCACACGATGTTGCGTCGCAGATTGAGACCAACATCATTCGTTTATGCGGTGATTCTTCAGTGACTGTCCACATTGAACCCGCAGGAGCTGAGAAGCCTATTGAGAAACAGATTGAGAGCCTAGCAACAGTTGTCAAAGGCGTCAAGGGCGTGCACAACTTGAGCAGCGTGTATTCAAAGGGCAAATTGTACATCACTTTGCATGCTCTGTTAGACCCTCAACTTTCCATCGAAGAAGCTCATGATATAGCCGAAAAAATTGAAGAAAACCTGAGACGACAAATCGAGAACATCGAAAACGTTACCGTTCACATCGAACCCTACGCGCGGAAAATGCGCAAAGAGTTCATAATTGAAGACGCAGAGGTACAAAAAATGATTAGGCAGATAGTGGAGACGCATCCAAACATTCGCAGACTGAACAGGATTGTAACCTACATGAGTGAAAAGAGACGCTACATAAACATTGACTGCTCCTTTGACAAGGGCATCTCAGTTGAAACCATGCACGACACGGTTTCACAGGTGGAAAGGGAAATAAAGAAACGATTTAAAAAGGCTGTTGTCACAACACACGCAGAGCCCTTGCCATAAAAACCATAGCCACATTTTAGGTACGAGTTTTGTCAGACAATGTACCTTTTGGTTGCTTTTTCAAAATCCTTCACGATTTCCATGACGCGTTTCGGTACGTCTATCACATCAAGGGGAATATCCTTCAAGATAGACCATGGTCCCGCTTCCGCCAACCTCGTAACCATGTGATCCTCTCCAAAAGATTCCTTAGAAACTTGGTATACCAAGGGCCTAACTTCAGCTTCACCCACGCGGCCTAGAGCGTGAAGGTATTCGTGGAGCAGCAAGACATAGACGAAGGCGTTTACCAGACGCCTAGAATTTGTGGCTGCCTCAACTATTTGAACGAGGGCACGGTTCAAGACTAGGTTGTTAGTTCCCAGAGGATGGTATGCTCCCAGTCGGAGGGGAAGATCGTCAAGGAACAACATCATTCCAGCTCTATGTTCGCTCAAGGAACTCTTGACCGTATCCTTCACTATCTCCCAAACTTCGCCGTATCCCTGAGCCTTTTCCAGTCTAGAGCGATTTTTCTCCACCCTCGAAAGACTTCCATCTTCAGGTTCCTTCATAGTCCTTTCATACCTTACAATTTTGGGTTTTCAAGGCTGTCAATCTTCTGTCCTGACAGGTTTAACCTTTCCACCCTTCCCCTGTATTAGTTCGGAGAGTTGAACAAGTGCTTTGCTGACACGGGTTCTAGCAACTCTGGAGTCTTTAGCTGTGGTAGAGAGATGAAACTCTATCCGAGGAACTCTTTCACTTCCCTTCGGATGAGATTTCACGTAAACATAAGGGTTGTCGTGCATAACCTCATCAATAAGCGGAGCGACCTCCGACTCCATAACCCCTGTCGCTTCCATGCTTATTTCAAAAAAGGTCACATCACCCGCAGCCTGCCTGAGAAGAGGTAAAACCGACCCTTCAAATATAGACTTCATTTCGGAAGGAACACCTGGCAGCGCCACTATGGTTGCATCTTCGCGTTCCATAACTATGCCTGGCGCGGTTCCAACAGGATTGAAAAGAGGCTTAGCGCCCTGTGGAAGCCTAGCCATCTTGACCCTAGGAGGAGTCAATTCAACCTTTTCCATATGGCCTTCCTCCACGTATTTGCGATATTTTTTCTCAACCATCTTTAGGGCTTCGTTGTTGATTTCCAGTTTGCACTCTAACGCCTTGGCGATGCCCTCTAACGTTTTGTCATCGAATGTGGGGCCTAGTCCTCCAGTGGTGATGAGAAAGCGGGGGTTACGTTGAATTGCTTCTTTTAAAGCGCTGGATATTTCGTTGACGTCGTCACATACGTTCGTGATGCGGCGTACACTCAACCCGAGGGATGTAACCCTTTTGGCTAGCCATTGCGCATTAGTGTTTAGAGTCTTGCCTATCAGAAGCTCTGTTCCAATACAGACGATTTCTACAGACTGAGCCATTTGAATCCCTTAACTTGGTTGTTCTAATTCGTGATGAAGGTTGTGTAATAGTAATAACTACTTCGTTCCTAAAATGAGAATTGGTAAGAGAGTTCGTTACCTATATGAATGGTTAAAACGCTATGCATCGCCTTATCCTACTTTTTCTTGCCGAGCCACCACTTCAAATATTCTTTTCTCTCTTTCTGCCGTTGGTCCTCCTCGGTTTCGAAGCTTGGTCTCAGTCTTTGACGCAGCTCTATGAGCTCTTGATGTGTCAGGGAAAGGCCACAACTTTTGCAAACATAGCGTTTCGTAGCAGAAGTGTACTGTAATTCACCACCGCATTCAGGGCAGTAACGCATGTGACATCAGCCTTTTCCTCTTAATTATTTCCACAATATGATAAGGAAGCGTGAGAAATAGCTTTTGGTTCGAATGATTTCTTTTTTCTGCGTTGCTTCTTGAGTAGTCGCAGTAAGGTAAACAAGTTTCTTTTATATGGGGATCCTTCTAGGCATATCATTCACGAAGCGTATTTCTTTATTACGTTATAAAGTTAGTTAGCCTCGCCTCTTCGGCCAGTTCTATGGCTCGTTCCCTCTCCCTCCCAGTAAGTCGCCCTCGCAGTTCTGGAATTTCATTGGCCCTCCACTCGGGCCGATATTGAAACATCACGTTTGTGCGAACCCATGTTCCAAGGTTTTCGGCAATCCAGTTCAAAACCTTCTTTGTACAACATTCAAGGTGCTCGGGTAAAACTAAGACACGAATGAGGAGTTCACCGTATTTTTTGCCGTAGAGATGGTTTCGGGTGCAGGCTTCCCAGTAGCCGGGCGCGTCAGAAATTCTTTCGGCGCACTCGTTTGAGCCGTACTTGAAGTCTAGGAGGTAGACGTCCACGAATCCGGCGAGAAGTTTGGCTGTTTCCTCGCTGTAGTAGGAGTTGGAGTTCCAAACCACAGGAACGTTTACATTCACATGTTTGAAAGTTTCAAGCCACTGCTGAAGCCAAGGCGTGGGCTCTCCACCGACAAGGTTGACATTTCTGCAACCGCCCCTACGCAGGCGTTCCACAGACTTAGCCAATCCCTCGGGCGAGAAGATTTCTCCCTTCTCATACCACTGGGATATAGTCCAGTTTTGACAGTGAAGACACCGCAAGGTGCAGCCCAACGTGAATATGGTTCCGGAGGGAACCAACTCGGGTTCTTCGCCCATGTGCTCGAACATTGTTGAAACAGTGATTTGGGTTCCGCATTTGCAGTATCCAAGCTCTCCGTTGAGTCTGTTGAAACCACACCTTCGGGTGCAGAAGTGGCAACTCTCAAGAATGCGACTCGCTATCTCAATCTTTAAGTCAAGATACGATTTTTCCGGAGCATCCAATTCTTCTAGACGCTTCTGACGGGAATCGATCTCCTTTTCGAGGAGGTAGAACTCTTCTGTGAGTTGGTCGTGAATCTTCCACAATTCTACAAGTGAGTCTCCTTTATGGAAGTTGGCGGGCAGCTTTTTGGCGATCAAAAATTTAGCTGGCTTGTCGTCTTCCATAACGTCGAAGTATCTGGCCAAACTTGCCCGAGCCTTTTTGTTCCTTAAAACGGCCCTTGCATCAGGTCTCCAGATTGCCCACATGCCCTGTTCACCTTGAAGAAAGCGCCTAGATTAAAGCGTAAGGATAGGAGAAACCACCTGGATGGAATTGACCCTTTATGGCAATTTTGTGTCCACAGGCTGGACAGCGCATATCCTTGGTTAAGTGCCACTTCTGAATTTCAAAACTGAAACGTTTGATTAACAGCTCTTGGCAGTTGGGACAATGGGTGTTTTCGTAACGGTGTCCAGGAACATTTCCCAGGTAAACATAGTTTAAACCAGTCTCACTGGATGCTTCCCAAGCCTGTTCCAGAGTTTTCAGCGGAGTTGTGGGGATATCTGTCACTTGATAATTCGGGTGAAACCTCAGCAGATGAAAAGGCGTTTCCTTTCCAAGGTTGTCCCTTATCCATGTGGCGAGCTCGCGGATTCTCTCTATGGAATCCCCAATCTTCGGGACCACCAAGTTGGTGATCTCAACGTGTATATTCTGCTTCTTCATTTCCCTCAGAGACTCATAGATTGGTTCGACTGAAGGAACCGCTGAAAATTTCTTGTAGAATTCTGGGTCGCCTCCGCCCTTGAAATCAACTGTCGCAGCGTCCAAAACTGGTGCTATCGTTTGAACTGCCTCCGGCGTCATGTAACCATTCGTGACGAAGGTGTTGAATAACCCTTGTTTATGAGCCAGTGTAGCCGTGTCGTAAGCGTACTCGAAGAAGATGGTTGGTTCCGTGTAGGTGTAGCTTATCCCCTGACAACCATTGTCTTTAGTAGCCTCCACAACCCCTTCTGGAGGAAAGTCGGATCCTCTAATCTCCTTTTCCTGACTTATCACCCAGTTGTCGCAAAAACGACAACGAAAGTTGCATCCAACTGTGGCAATGGACATGACCAACGAGCCGGGATGAAAATGCGAAAGAGGCTTCTTGGTTATGGGGTCTACGCATGCGGAGCAAGCCTTCGCGTATACGAGCGAGTAAAGTTTTCCCTTTTCATTTTTTCTCACTAGGCAGAATCCCACAGCCTCTTCTGGTATGGTGCATCTTCTTCCGCAAAGGTTGCATTTCACTTTATTTTCTGGCAACTGCTCGTAGAGCATGGCTTCCTTCATCTTACTCCATTCCCTCCAAATGTATTCCGTTACCGTTCAACTTTATTGTTAAAGCCCTTGTCGCAGCCCTAAAACCTCTTCTAGATCCGTCTAACTCAACGAGATTCGATTCTCTAAGTTTGTTGATGTGGAACCATATCGTCATGCGGGGCTCCGACGTTATTTCCTGCAGTTTGGAGATTGTCAATCTCTTTGGGTAGGCCTTTATTAGTTCTTGGAGTATGCGCACTCTGGTGGGGAGACTTAAAGCCTCACATACTTTATGACCATTTAACTTCTCTACGTTCATAGTCGGACCATGCGTTTTTTATACTATTATAATAGTACGGAAACATATATGTTTTCATGCTTTTATGACGTGAGGCTTAAATATTACCATTTGGTAATTATTATTTTGTACTTACCGAACGGTAACTAAATAATGGTCGGATGAATATGAAATTAAGACTGCTGTTGGCAAAGGATGACGAAATCCTTTTCGAAATACCTTTGTCCATGGAAGATTGGCCAAAAGAGCGTCTAGAACAGGAATTGGCTTCCTTTGAAAGGGAGTTCGATCAATTCTCAAGGCTCTTCCACGCCTTGTCGCATCAAACTCGGCTGAGGATGATGAAAAGACTCTTTGAAGACGAAGACCTAACACTGGGCTTCGCTGATTTCATAAAAGACCTAGGCTTGAATCCCAAGATCGTTTGGGAAGGCACAAAAAAGCTACGTGAAGGAGGACTATTGGTTAAGTCCGACGACGGCAAGTATCAATGTTCAGAGATTGGACAAGCCGAGTTTCTGATGGTCAGCCTCGCTTTGAGGCGTTTGCTTCAAGTCTTAGAACAACTGGAACAACTGTAAGGAGGTGAAAAATAGTGGCGTACTTTGACGAGATTTTCCGCGACACAGACTCTTACTTCAAAAAACTCTCTGAGAGAATGTTCAAAGAGATGAAGGAAATCGAGGAGGCAATAAGAAGCGGGAAGCTCCAGGGTGAATGGGAAGTCAAGCCCATTGAAGAGCCCGGCGTGAAGGGATACGTTGCCCATGGACGCTTCCAACTCGGCGAACCGCTGACTTTTCCAAAGCATGCCATAGATGAAGTTCGTGAACCGTTAACCGACGTCTTTGAAGACAAGGACCATGTGAAGCTTTACGTGGAGCTTCCAGGCGTTGAAAAAGACGACATTCAGCTAAACGTTACAGAAGGACGCGCAGAGGTCAAAGCCAAAAACTTCTATAAGGTCATAGATTTGCCAACGAAACACGTTGAATTCGAAAAGGCAACTGCCAACTACAAGAACGGTGTGCTAGAGGTAACGATACCAAAGAAGAAAGAGACGGCGAGCGAAGAGAAGAAGAAAACAATAAAAATCGAGTAAGTGGATGCGTCCATGCAAACCGAAATTTACGACGTGGACTACAACGACTACGTCAGTCTCGTGGGCACAGCCCACTTTACGAAGCGCAGTCTCTACGATGCCTATCAGGCAGTTAAGCGCCTACAGCCCACAGACCTTGCCATCGAATTGGACTTGAAACGCTTCAGAATTCTCAACGCCGCCTGCTGGATGTGTCCCAGACGTGGAACTTGCACGACAAAGTGTGAGTTCATTGGAGCAACAGAAGCCCTGGGAAACGTGGACGCCAACATATGGCTCATAGACATGTCCGAACGCGAAATAGGGCAAAGGATACAACGGTTGACGACTCCAACATGGATTTTCCGGGTAAGCCTTCCCCTTTTTTATCAGGAAGACGAAATGACGAGGCTTTGGGAGCAAGGCTACAAGGATGAGGTTATTAACACCTATCGGAGAAGGTTGGAGAGGCTTCGCGAGAGGGCGCCTGTGGTTTGGCGAGTTTTAATGGACGAACGTAACACTGTTATGGCGGCGAGGCTGGCTTGGATAGCCTCGGAGAAACTGAGGGAGGATAGGAAGCTGAACATACTCACGTTTGTTGGAGCAGCCCATGTTGAAGGGATAAAAGAACTGCTCAGCAATCCCCTCACCATAAAAGAAAACCTCCAGAAGCTAGGTTTAACCTTCACGCCTCCAACCCTCATCAGAAGGATAAGCGTAAACGTAGATTAGCCAGCGCAGACGGCTCAATTAAAACAAGCCTTCTTACAATATTGTCACAGTTTCTCTCTTTGTAGATAGACTCCTCTAGTTTTTCTTTATATACTGTCAACATGGAAACTGGGCGATGCGGTGCAGAGGGGCTGTCTGTAGATCGACGACTATATACCCCCCTATAAATACTATCCAACATAGAAATTATGAGAAGGGTGTAACATGGAATGAGTTTGGTGAGATTGTGGGGAAGAGGCCTTCGTGTGTAAAGGCGATTCGGGATGTTGCCGACTTTATTTCTTCCCTGGAGAAGGATTCGTATCTTCGTCGGATAGTTGATAGGGATTGGATGTGTTGAAGGAGAATATGTTTGCTGGAGATAGAATCGAGAAAATGAAGTTTCCTAAGTATTATGTTCTGAAGTATGGGATTAACAACCTTTACAAGTACAATTTGGATGGGGCTAATCGCCTCGTCTATACACTTGTTGCTGACAAATCAGGCATAGCTGTTGTCGTTCTGGAAATTTTAAGCCATAAAGAGTACGAGAAAAGGTTTGGCTACAAGTAGGATTAGGGCTTATCTAAGTTTGACACTGCTTTCCAAGAGTTCTTTTAGTTTCGAGTTATCAGGGAAGATCCATACTATTTTGCGACCGTCGAAGACGATTTTGTTGGAGCTTTCGAGGTATTCGAGTATGCGGTTGAAGGTTTGATATTGAATCTGTTTTGGTAAGCTTTTCAGTAGTTCTTTTTTGGTTGGGTATGATTTGGCTTCTCTGATGGCTTTCTCAACCATCAGTATAGTATCAAGCTTTGGTTCATGAAGGACTTTCTGGATCATCTCTTCCTTCCTTCTTATCTGTAAGGTAAATGGTGTTTCTATTATATAACCTTATACAATTCTTAATTATGGGAATTAACGCTCGTTTTCTTTAGGTTGACCATAGTAGGCGCCGGGGAATGGGTTTACATCTCGGTTTAAATTCTCGGTTTTTCACCTTGGGGGATTATGGGAAGATGCCCCTTGCGGTTAAAACTTCTATTTCCTTGGAGACAGCAAAGACAAATGCCGCACTCCTCATATCAAGATTGTAGTTTTTGGCAGTTTCCACGACGTTTGTATAAGCAGTGACCATTCTCTTTCGAAGCTTTTCTTCAACCAGACTTAATTCCCAGTTCTCACCTGCTTTGTTTTGAAGCCATTCGCAGTAACTCACAGTGACTCCACCAGCATTTGCAAGTATATCGGGCAGCACATAGACGTTCTTATCGATTAAGATTTCGTGAGCAAGATTGGTGGTGGGGCCGTTTGCAAGCTCGAGAATCACTTTGGCCTTTATGTCGTTGGCAAGTGCACCTACGATTTGTGTCTCTTTCGCAGCAGGGACTAAGATGTCACAAGGGGTTGTCAACAGTTGTTCTACGGTTAGAGGTTGAAGGCCGTTGTATCCAACCACGGATTTTTCAGGACTTCTATTTTCTTTATGGGCCAAGGCATCCTTCGGATTCAGTCCCTCTTGACAATAAATTCCTCCTTTTGAGTCGCAGATTCCTACAATTCTGCATCCGTAATCTTCGTACAGAATGTTTGCGATGTTATATCCAACATTCCCGAATCCTTGAACAACGACAGCGGCGTCTTTCAAGGAACTTAATCCTTCGATGTGCCTTTGTTTAACAGCTTCTTCCAGAACATATGCGCCACCCTGTGCTGTAGCTTCCTTCCTGCCCTTGGAGCCTCCTAAGCTGAGTGGTTTTCCTGTTACGACTGCAGAAGCATATGGGGAGTGTGGGTTGAGCATTTTGTAAGTGTCATAAATAATGCCCATCTCTCTTTCACTAGTACCTAGATCTGGTGCGGGGACATCGGAATCTGGGCCTAATACGGGTAAAATTTCGTATGTATATCTTCTGGTCAATCTGTCAAGCTCTGCTCGTGACATTTTCTTTGGATCGCAACAAACGCCTCCCTTTGATCCCCCGTAAGGTAGATCAGCAACTCGGCATTTCAGTGTCATGTCAAAGGCTAGAGCCGTTATCAGATCCAAGTTCACTTCTGGAGAATATCTTATGCCTCCTTTAGTGGGCTCATATGATCTACTATGCTGGATCATGTATCCAGTAATCATCTCTATTGACCCGTCATCCATTTGCACCGGAAATGTCACAGTTAATTGCCTGAACGGCTGTTCTAAGAACTTGGCGACCCCTTTTTCAACGGGCCTTACTTCTGCATTTATAAACTGAACCGCCTTTTCAAATCCTAGTTTCGTCCTTTTCAGAAAGTCAAACTCTTCCTTGATTTCACATGCCTCTCTAGAACTCATCGAAGCAGTCACCCTCTGCTAACTTTCTTTATGCCTTTGAAGCTAAGAGGGGCTTCTTCAGAAACCTCCTCCGCAAACGTTATTTCATACACATCCTTAGAGCCACATTCTTGACATTCCAATGGTCGAAACCTACATGTTTGACAATTTTCTGATTCCATACCGATATGAAGGCACAAGTCCTCAGATCCTTCTTTCTTTCCCACAATCAATCCAACAAGTTCAATCCATGCACCTCCACATCGAGCACAAGCGACTCTTTTCTTACGCAACTTCCCTGTTTTTTTCCTGTTTTTAATCTCTTTAATGATCTCTATTATTTCCAAAGCAACATCACGCACTTTAAGCACATTTGACCAATATTTATGTCTTTTGTTTGTTAATTAGAATCAATTTTTCGACATTGTAAGAGATAAAGCACGCATACACTTACACTTACACACTTACATTGGTGAACGGGAACTAAAAAGCTTCGCGTATACTCGACATCATAAGATTTTTCACCGAAAATAGTATAATTTAAAAACTCTGAGCGCATCATTTTCGAATCAGAGGGTGTACGGATGGCCGCGAAGGTGAGAATCGATGAGGTTGACATAAATATTATCAGGGCGTTGCAGAGAGATGCGCGTGCCAACTTCGCAGATATAGCAAGGGATTGTGGTGTGTCAACAGACACGATAAGCAAACGATTCAGAAAAATGAAGAAAGCCGGCATTATCAGAGGGACGACAATTCTCTTGAACCCAAAAAGCTTCGGCTATGACTGCGTTGCAAGCTTAGGCATTGACGTCAGCTATCCACACTTGAGGGAGGTTGTTGAATCGATACGAAGGATGCCCGAGATGGTCTTCTGCACTACATCTATGGGCAGACACGACATATTCTGTATTGCAGTTCTCAAGAATGTTGGTCGGCTAAGCCAAGTAAAAGATTTGATAAAGGGACACCCAGTCGTCAGAGAGGTAACAACAAGCATCTGGGTTGATGAAATATTGCTATGCCCCGAGAATTTCGAATTTGAACGTCACAACAGGTAGTGATTGAGATGGATGAAACCGATTTGTTCATAATTAAAAGAATGACGGAAGATGCTCGCGTATCGTTCAGAAAAATCGCAAAGGAACTTGGAGTCTCACCGGACACTATAATAAGCAGGTACAAAACACTGCAAGAGAAAGGGGTAATCCGTGGATCTACTGTTGTAATCAATCCGAAAAAAATCGGCTACCATGGCATGGCCGCATTCATGATAGACGCATCACCGACACATATCTTAGCAACTGAGGTTACTTCCACTGATTCATCACTAATTCTGGATAAGTTGATTCAAATGCGAAACATAATCTTAGCTACAAAGACTGTGGGAGACCATGATCTATTGGCTATTGGCGTAGCCAGAGATTTCGAACATTTAATTGCGGTAGGCAATGATATAGCGAAAATACCTGGAGTCAAGGACCTGCGAGTATCCCTCTGGGTCGAGAAAGCAGAACTCTGCCCTAGATACTTTATTATTTAAGCCAACCGTAAAAACATGATGCCGAGCAGAACTTGACGGTCTTGGAAAATAGAGTTACTCTAATTTGACTTAGTTCGTTGTTTGCGAGTACTGTTATGCAAGAGTGATAACCCCGATAATTTAAACCGATATTTGAGCCTATCCTAGGCTACCACTTCAAAATCTCGGTTTAAAGTTGTTTCTGGACTATTTTGGCGCCGGGGGCGGGATTTGAACCCACGCATGCGGGATGATATACCGTCGATCTCCCTCTTTTTACTTTACCCATTTTGATCCTAATAACAGAAGCATGTTGAAAACAGTATTTTTTCTAAAAACGCAATTGCGCTACAGATGGTTTTCTCTGTGGAGAAACCGCTACCTTATTAGGCACAGAACAGCATTCTTGCTAATTATTATGAAAAAGGGAGCTTTGTTTTCTTCTGAACGCTTTTACGTTTACCCTAAGCCTCCCTACGATTTTGATTTACTATGCAGTTAAATTCATATGCAATTTAATCCTAGTAAAGTGAATGTTGATGAGGGCGACATCGTTATGAGTAAAACATCCCAAATCTCTGGATTTTATAAACTATCTCCCAAAGAAAGAATACAAATTGTGAAAAGGTTTGCTGGTCTAACCGACGAAGAAGTTAAAATTCTCCAGTCTACTGGCTCTTTACCGCTGGAACTAGCTGACCGAATGATTGAAAACGTTGTTGGAGCCATCCCTATACCGCTGGGAATTGCTGTGAACTTTCTGATCAATGGAAGAGACTACCTAATACCCATGGCAATCGAAGAGCCATCGGTGGTTGCTGCAGCCAGCTACGCTGCAAAGATGGCTAGATCAAAGGGAGGCTTCTTCACGAGCAGCACCGAACCCGTAATGATTGGGCAGATACAAGCCGTAGGCATAGAAAACCACTATGGAGCAAAAATGGCAATCTTGGCAGCGAAAAGCGAGATTCTAAAGAAAGCCAACGAGCAGGATCCCATGCTGGTCTCGGTTGGAGGAGGAGCCAAAGACTTAGATGTGAAGGTGATAGACACCAGAAGTGGACCAATGGTCATCACTGAGCTTCAGGTTGACTGCAGAGACGCCATGGGCGCCAACACCGTGAACACCATGGCTGAGGCTGTTGCCCCCATGATTGAAAGAATAACCCACGGCAAAGTTTACATGAGAATAATCTCCAACCTAGCCACAAAACGACTGGCTAGAGCCTGGACCGTTGTGGCAAAGGAAGAAGTTGGCGGAGAAGAAGTTGTCAACGGAATCGTAGAAGCCTATAACTTTGCCGCTGCCGACCCCTACAGGGCTACAACCCATAACAAGGGCATACTCAACGGCATAATCGGAGTCGTAATAGCCACGGGCAACGACCACCGAGCAGTAGAAGCAGGAGCCCACGCCTACGCCGCAAGGTCAGGTCACTACGGACCGTTGACGGTTTGGGAGAAAAACAAGGACGGAGACCTCGTTGGCTCAATTGAACTGCCCATGGCCGTGGGAATCATAGGCGGAGCCACAAAAGTGCATCCGGTAGCTAAAATAGCGCTGAAGATTCTGGGCGTAAAAACAGCCAACGAACTCGGAGAAGTGATGGCTGCGGTGGGTTTGGCTCAAAACCTTGGTGCGCTAAGAGCATTGGCTCACGAGGGCATCCAAAGGGGACACATGTCCCTGCACGCCCGAAACATTGCGATCATGGCTGGAGCCACCGGAGACCTGATCGATCTGGTTGTTGAAAAGATGGTTGAAGAACGCAAAGTTAGACTAGACAGGGCAAAGGAACTGATAGAAGAGCACCGGAAAAGGGAAAAGCCGTGATAGTGATTCCAGGTCCAGCGTCTCAAGATTTAGGTCGAAAAGTCGCTGACATACTTAAGTCAAAGATTGTTTCTGTCGTTTTCAAAACCTTTCCCGATGGAGAGTCATATCTCCGACTCGACGGCAATGTCAAGGGCGAAGAGGTGGCGATCGTTCAGACCACTGGACCACCACAAGACGTGCACATCATGCAACTTTTTTTGATGGTTGACGCTGCAAAGGACTTAGGAGCCGAGAGGGTGATAGCCGTCGTCCCGTACCTAGCCTATGCCAGACAAGACAAGCGTTTTTTGCCAGGTGAGGCAATCAGCATCGAAACCTTCATCAAACTTATCGAAGCGTCTGGAATTGACCGATTCTTAACTGTGAACATTCATGAAGAGGCTGTCTTAAAGAAATTCAATGTCCCAGCGAAAAACGTGTCAGCTATGAGCTTGCTGGCGGAGTACTTCAAGAAAAAGGGATTAGCTGGAGCGTTTTCGTTGGCTCCGGATCGAGGAGCACTAGAGCTGGCGAAGGAAGCTGACAAGGTTCTTAACGGAGGATGCGGTTGGCTACAGAAGGAAAGGGATCGTTTGACGGGAGAAATTCGCGTGGAGGAGAAACGACTCGACATAAAAGGACGAGACGTTATAGTTTTCGACGACATCATCAGCACCGGAGGAACCACAGCCGCAGCCGTAAAGATGTTGAAGGAACAAGGGGCAAGGAAAGTGTACGCCGCCTGCGCCCACCCACTTCTTATTGGAGAAGCCCAAAAGAAGATTATGCAAAGCGGAGCCGAAGAAATTGTTGGCACCGACTGCGTTTCAAGCCCCATAAGCGTAGTTTCGGTTGCTCCATTAATTGCGGAAGCCCTAGCCAAAATAGGAGTCTAAAGGGTGGCTAAGCTTTTCTTTCTGCTTTCAGGCGAACACCCGACTCTACCCTTTTCCGAACTGAAGTCCATCCTAGAGGCTGAGGGTCATAAATATCGAATATTAGAGACGTTAACTCAGGTTCTACGCGTTGAGTCTAGTGTTGACAGCGTAAAATCCGTTAGCTCCAGGTCGGCAATGACGCGAGTTTGCTGTTTGGAGTTATTCAGCTGCAACGCTGTCCTCGCCGAGATCCTAGAGAACACGCGTTTGGCATCTCTAGAAGGCTTTATTGAACAAGGCGAGAGCTTTGCTGTTCGAGTAAGAAGGATAAGGGGTGTTGCTCCTCACCTGGTTGGTGTCGAACTGGAACGCAAGCTTGGGGAGCTAGTTCTAAACAAGGTTAAGAAGACAAGAGTCGATTTGATGACGCCTCAGAAAACCTTTTTCGGCGTTCTAACGGATAACCAATTTCTCTTCGGATTGAAGATGGCTGAAATCTCGCCGAAACACTTCGTTGAAAGGAGACCTCGAAAACGCCCCTTTTTCCATCCAACAGCCATGCCAGCAAAACTGGCGAGGTGCATGGTGAACTTGGCTCAACCCAAGATAGGTGACTTGGTATTGGACCCCTTCTGTGGAACAGCCAGCATCCTTGTGGAGGCTTGGCTTATCGGATGTCGAGTAGTAGGGTTTGACGTGCAACCGCGCATGGTGAGGGGAAGTCTACAAAACCTTCTGTATTATAGTGTGAAACCAGAGGGAATAGCTGTTGCGGACGCTCGCCATCTTCCAGTGGCTAAGGTTGACTGCATTGTTACGGATCCTCCTTATGGCAGATCGGCAACAACGCTTGGATGGGACACCCGGCAGATAGTCGAAGACTTTTTGTCATCAATTGGGGACATGCTTCCTAGGGGGAGAAGAATCTGCATGGCGTCTCCAAAATCCGTAAGAATTGGCAAGATCGGCAAAGAATTAGGTTTTAAGCGTTTAGAGTCTCATTTTGTGTATGTGCACAGAAGCCTAACAAGAGAAATAGTTGTCTTCGAGAGAACCTGAGCTATCTTTTAAGTTTTTCAAGGAAACGGCGACGTTGAGTCAGGGCTGAAAGGGCTTTTGCCGCTCTTTCAGGTGTTGGGTAAACAGGCAGTCCCATTTTTGTCCAGGGGGTAACGTCTAACCCCTTCGTTGGATGAGGCGGCACACAGACGATTGGTTTCTTAACCTTCTCCCTAATCTTTGTTAGCACTGAAAGATAATCTTGGCCATGTGGTTCGTAGGAAAAGATCATGAAGGAGTCAACAGCCCTAGACATAACTTCAATCATTTGCGGGAGAATACTAGGCGCCTGTCCTAGAGGAAGCCAAACCAGATCAACAGGATTGGAAACCCCTGAAAACGGTGGAATTACCCCCCTCAAAAGGTCTTCTAGCTCTAACTGGATATCCTCCGACAAATTTGCAACCTCAAGACCAAGTGTTTCACAGGCATCTGCAGCCGCAACGCCGGCGCCCCCGGCTCCCACTATTATTCCAACTTTATTTCCGTTCGGTAAGTATGGAGATTTAAAAGCTGTTAATAGGTCTAGTAGCTCCTCAGCCTCTTGCGCTATGATAATTCCTGCTTGTTTAAAGGCTGCTTCATGAATTGCGTGGTCGCCTGCCAATGAACCCGTATGGGATGCTATGGCTCTAGTTCCAGCTTTTGTCATTCCGGCTTTCCAAATTATTATAGGCTTATGCCTTGAAACCTTCTTCGCCATGTTGATGAGTGCTTGGCCCCTTTTCACTCCCTCAAGGTACGCGGAAATAATGCTCGTCTTGGGGTCTGAGCCAAGATATTCGAGGAAGTCAACAAACGTCAAGTCGGACTGATTTCCTATGCTTACAACTTTGCTGAAACGAAGCCCCTGCTCATAGCCCATAAGCATGATGAACTCACAGACCCAACCGCTTTGGGCGACCAAGGCAACATCTCCACTCTCTTCAGTTAATCCTCCAATGTAGGGGACAACCGTGTTAAGTCCTGCTTCTGGACAGTATATACCCATGCAGTTTGGGCCGATGAGGCGAGATCCACCTCTTCTGGCAGTTTTTGTCATCTCTTCCTCCAATTCTTTACCCTTATCCCCCATTTCTCCGAATCCAACGGCGTGAACCACAATGAAGTTAGCCCCTTTCTTGGAGCAGTCTTCAACGGCTTTCGGTGTAGCTGAAGAAGGTATCGCGATTATGGCCAAATCAATTTCTTTTGGAATGTCCAACACGCTTGGATATACCTTAAGGCCTCGAATTTCTCCACCCCTTGGATTAACCAAGAACAACTCGCTTTTTAATCCGCAACTAATGAAGCTGTTCAGGAACATCCCTCCAGATTTGAATTCGTCTTCTGAAGCACCGATGAGAGCCACTGTTTTCGGGTTGAAAACTAAATCCAATGATGCGGAATTCACTCTTCGTCCCCCCTTGGAGGTTCCTTTTTTCTGTCTCCCTCTATTCTTATGTCTAGTTGAGACGAATCAAGGTTAACCATTTCTAATAAAAGTAACGAACCTGGATAGGTACCAATAAAACTAAACATAGTATACTTTATATGAGCGTGCTAAAGGTTGACGGAATTACGCGTAATATTTCTTGGAACCGCAGGAAGCATTCCGACGCCCCAAAGGGGTTTGCCAGCTATCGCGATTCGAAGGAAAGGTGAACTCATCCTTTTCGACTGTGGCGAGGGCGTCCAGAGGCAGATGATTCAGGCTGGCGTAGGCTTTCACAGAAAAACAAAGGTTTTCGTCACTCATATGCACGGAGACCACATGCTTGGTTTGCCTGGGCTTTTTCAAACCATGTCCTTATTGGACAGAGAGAGGAAACTGGAGGTTTACGGATCACAGGGAATTAAGGCATTTGTAGACGCAATAGAGCAAACCGTTCAGTTCACTCTCACCTTTCCCATCGAAGTCTCTGAAATAAAAAACCCCGGCGTCGTATGCGCGGAGAAAGAATACGAAGTGCACGCAACTTGGACTGACCATGTGACCCCTAGCCTAGCCTACGCGTTGATAGAAAAGCCTCGACCCGGAAAGTTTCATGCTGATCGGGCGAAGTCTCTCGGAGTTCCGGAGGGACCATTATGGTCAAGGCTTCAACATGGTTCGGCGGTTAAGCTTCCGGACGGACGAGTCGTGAAGTCGGAAGAAGTTTTGGGCTCTCCCCGTCCTGGAAGGAAAATTGTTTATACGGGAGACACGAGGCCGTCAAGGGCTCTCATTAAATTCGCCCAAAACGCAGACTTACTGATCCACGACGCCACCTTCGACGACGAATTGTGGGAGAGGGCCCATGAAGACGGCCACTCCACCCCAAGCCAAGCCGCGGAAACTGCTAAAAAGGCTAGGGCGAAATGGCTGGTTCTAACTCATATTAGTGCGCGGTATAAGGACCCAACTCTACTGCTAGAGCAAGCGAGAAAGGTTTTTCCCCGTGTAGACGTGGCCGAAGACTTTATGAAGATAGACCTTCCTCTTTCGGGGGTTTAGGTGAAAAGTTTTCGTAGGGTTTGAAGGCTTTCTTCCACGTATTCAATGGATTCCAGCATAATGATATTGGTGTACTTGGCTTCCTTAACCGCCTTTGCAACGCTCTCCCAATCGATAGTTCCGTATCCTATTCCGAGATGCAAGTCGTGGACTCCATCGTTGTCGCTCACATGCATATGAACGATTTTTTCAGAGAACTGCCTAATGAAATCTTGGATTTGGCGGTTCAAGTTTGCGTGTGCCACATCAAGAACCAATCCTATGTCGTCGTTAAGTTCGTCGTAGAAACGGGAAAAGTCTTGCGCATTCTTCAGAACAAAGGGATAAGGCTCCGGAACGTTTTCAATGGCTATTTCAACACCCTCTTTTCTACCAATCTTCAACAGGGCTCTTACAGAGTCTAAGTTCAGTTGCCAATCCAGTTCGGGATAAAAATGGCTGATGCCTGTTTGTAAGCCTGGGTGAAACAACCACAATCGACAATCAAGTTGCCCCGCGTAAAAAATGGATTTTTTCAATCGCTTCAAAATAGCCCGCCGCAAATCTGGACCTGAAAGCGCTATGTTAATACCCGCGAAGGGCGCGTGAACCACTACTTCTAAACCCTTCGACTGAGCCACCCTTTTCAAGGCTTTCACGCGTCTGCTGTTAAGCGTGTGGGAGCCCTCGTCAATAATCTCCACATGACGCACATTAACCTTCTGAAGGTGTTTCAAGAGGGAAGGAAAAGTTTCTCCGAGGCAGAAGAGCATGGATAAACCAATCTGGAGTTTCCCGGATGGAGAGGTATAACCTTTAGTCTTTAACATTCTGGCTCAACCTTGCTATTTGCGGGGAAAGAAATAGAAATTTGCGGAGGGGAGTAGAAATAGGTTTTGATAGATTGCCAGGGGAGTGGAGTTGAATGGGCTCACTCTCTTGCGTTTTTGAAGTTTCCTTCTATTAATACTCTTTAGTTTCTTCCCAAAACATAACTATGAAATAGTATGCGAAGAGACAATAAAAGACTATGAACTCTTTGACGTAAGCATTCGTCAAGCTGATGAGGGTTAAAAGAAATGCCAATGCACAGAAGAATAGGAGAAACAACCTAATCTTTGTCTTTTCATTCATCTTTCTACACATCTAGGTTGTTTTTGGGGCAAGCCACTCAATGAGTTCTCGTGGGTTATCGCAGCGGATTTGAACTTTAATGGGTCCTAAGGGCGATTCTGCCACTGGTTTCGAAAATGAAATGTGCCCTGCATAAGCTACTTGTTTGTTCAGGTAGAAAACTATGGACTTCTCGCCTAGTCCATCAA
>Ga0315314_1000161_pt1 | contig 86752 bp, 75 predicted proteins | sample TDP9_MG_FD_203631 | JGI IMG/M metagenome (GOLD analysis project Ga0315314, IMG submission 203631) | Freshwater sediment microbial communities from Lake Towuti, South Sulawesi, Indonesia - TDP9 | ecosystem: Environmental > Aquatic > Freshwater > Lake > Sediment | place: Indonesia: South Sulawesi...
AAGCACAGCTTCTTATTGTGAGGAGACTATCGTTCACGGTGGCAGCCAATCGATGCCTTTATACTACGATAACAGCATCCTCAAGTATTCAGAGGCCGAGAAGACGTTGACTTATCCACGTGACTGGACTGAGAATGGTGTCAAGACGCTGACGATTTGGTTCAGGGGCGATTCGGCTAACGCCGCCGAGACGTTGTATGTTGCTCTCAATGGCAGTGCGGTCATCTCTCACGATAATCCAAAAGCATCGCAGATAACCACCTGGACTCGATGGAATATTGACCTGCAAGTATTTGCAGACCAGGGCGTGAGCCTTTCCAATGTCAATACAATTGCTCTTGGTCTTGGCAACAAGAAAAATCCGGCAGTAGGCGGCTCAGGCACGATGTACTTTGATGATATTCGTCTATATCCTCCAGCACCGTAAGACAAGATAGATGCCCCCCACTGCTTCTCTGTGGCTTGCGAAGTGCGGGTGCCGAAAGAGGAAAAGATGATGCTTGAGCAATTCGGCCAGGAGTGCCGTCAGTACATCAGCCGAACCGGCAGACCCATATTTCCCCCACTAAAGACGTGGGCTACGCACATCGCCAACCTTGTTCCAGCCAGGCGTATTCGTGGCCGGTAATGCAGGTGCGTGCGAGTTCATTGAGTCGTTCCCGCCGGTCTGGTGAGAGCTTCGTCCACGAGGCGCTGAGGTTCTCTCGGACCTGGTCAAGGGTGTGGACTCCACAGGTGCAGATGTCGATAAGTTTATTCTCCAGCACAAAAGCGAGCAGGTCGCAGGGCAGGCCCGCGTCAGTGCCTTTGAGGTCGCGATTTTCCAGGAGAGCGCCGCGGATGAAGGGCTTGATGGTAATCACTCCCAATCCCTTTTCTTTGGCCGCCGGCAGCAGCTTTTCCGCAGCGCGATGCCGCACATTGTAGGGTATCGAGCAACTGTCAAAGTAATCACCAAACTTTTCAAACGCCTCCAGGAACAATTCGGGCGTGAAGTGACAGCCGAACCCGGTGAACCGAATCTTTCCCTGCTGTTTTAATTTGTCGAGCGCTTCGATTGAGTAGGACATATCCCAATATCCGGACTGCGGCGTGTCGTTCTCGGTATTGCAGAGCAGGCAGAGGTCAACATAGTCGGTTTGCCATAACTTCAGGCGGTCCTCGGTCCACTTGTATATCTCCTCTTTGTCGGCTTCGATGCCCTTCATCTTGTGGGAAACACGGATGGAGACAATGACTTTATCTCGCGCGTTCAGCCTTTTGAGCGCCTCGCCGGGCACGCTGGACTCTTCCAGCGCTGTGCACGAATCGAGAAAATTTACTCCCATTTCCAGCCCGGCGGCAATCATCTGGACGGCCTCATCAATAGTAGGCCTGCGATATCCTCCCTGGCCATCCGGAACCCGCTTGTATGCCCAGCTATGGCCTCCAATTCCAATTTCAGAGATGCGCAGGCCGGTCTTGCCGAGCACGCGATATTTCACCTTGCGGCCAGCCCCTTTCGAGCCAGCCGTTTCTGATACCATTGTCGAGCATGCACCCCCCAAAAATGATGTCGTTATTGTCCCTGCTGCCACGCCAAGCCCAAGCTGTTTGAGGAAATGCCTGCGTGTGGTCCTAAGGACTCCTTTCGGAGAGCCGACTTTGGTCTGGTGTTTCGATACGTGCTCAGTCATTCTATATGTCCTCCAAACATTTCGGCCCCCTTTTTGCCTGTGTTACCGACAAGTTCATACAATATTTTAATTTATTTTTCCCTGGGCGGCAAGAAATTCTTCGGTCTAAATCGCCTACAATGAAGAAATGAAAGAATGGACCGCCCCCCCTTCTTGCTTTTGCAAGAAATCAGGGGGGCGTTACCAACCATCAAGTTCCTGCCTTTTATATATAGAGTGTTGTAGCACGGCTGTATCGGTGTAATGCAGCCGGGATAGGCGGTACGAAAAGAAGGGAGGTTTTTGATATGAAAGTGCTGCGATTCATACAGAAATGGTTGTCTAAATTATGGGGTTCTGCCGATAGGCATCCTGCGGAGGGCGTGAGTTTATCAACGGGAATCGACTCACACAAATGGGAAAGCAAAATCGAGATTTTGGGAAATTTGTCGAGGCTGAGCGATGTTAGGAGCGGCTCATCAACTTTATAAAATCATCGAACAGATAGCTCGAATCATGAGGGCCGGGTGAGGCCTCCGGGTGATACTGGACGGAAAAGGCGGCCTTTTCTTTGCAGCGAATTCCTTCATTCGTATTGTCGTTAAGGTTCAGGTGTGTTAGCTCAACATTTTTTTCATTTAGCGAATCCATATCAACACAAAAGCCGTGGTTCTGGCAGGTTATCTCAATCTTTCCCGTCTTGAGATTCTTCACAGGATGATTTGCCCCTCTATGCCCGAACTTGAGCTTATATGTTTTAGCTCCGAGAGCAAGTGCAAGAATCTGATGGCCAAGGCAAATCCCGAAGATAGGCACCTTGCCGAGAAGCTTAGTGACTGTCTGTATCGCATAGCTTACAGGTGCCGGGTCGCCGGGGCCGTTGCTTAAAAACACCCCATCGGGCTTTTGCGCCAGGACCTCTTTGGCTGTGGTAGCCGCCGGCACAACATAGACATCACAGCCGTATGAGCGAAGTAATCGGAGAATATTGTGTTTAATCCCATAATCAAAAGCCACGACTTTGTACTTTTTCTCTGGCCTGATTTCCCGATTACTCAATACATCAATAACCCTTTTGTCCCAGCGGTAAGTTTTTTTGCCGGTTACGTCTTTGACGATGTCCCTTCCCACAAGGCCGGGGTACTTTTGCAGTTCTTTTATCAGATTCGCAATACGAAATTCGGTCGAAGAAACAATTCCTTTCATCGCCCCGGCGATTCGGATATGCTTGACGAGCGCTCTGGTGTCGATACCTTCCAGGCCGATAACGTTATTGGCTTTTAGATAATCGCCGAGCGATTGAGTATTTCGCCAGTTGCTTGGATAATCGCAGTTTTCCTTAACGACTAAACCGCAGGCGAAAATCTTTCTCGATTCCCAATCGGCTTTGTTCGTTCCGTAGTTACCGATTAGAGGGTATGTCATTGTAATTATCTGCTCGTGATAAGATGGGTCGGTCAGTATCTCCTGGTAGCCGGCCATGCTTGTATTGAATACAACCTCGCCGCACTTTTGGCCTTTGGCGCCAAAAGATGTGCCTTCAAAAACCGTTCCGTCTTCCAGTAACAAAATCGCTTTCACTATGTCCTGCGTCCTCGATAATATAGCTGAATCGGCTTGACGCCGACTTTTCGTTGCTTTAATACCTCGATGGCTTTTGCAACTGCAACGGCCCCCCTTATTGTTGTTACGTAAGGAACCTGTCTGTCGAGGGCACTTCTTCTTATTGGAAAGGAATTCCTTATCGTTTGCTTGCCGAGCGTGGTATTTATAATTAAGTCTATTTCACCGTTGATTATGGAATCCACTATGTTGGGCCGTCCTTCGGTCATCTTCAAAACAAACTGCGAAGGGATGTTATTCTTGATAAATTCAATACAGGTGCCTTTTGTGGCGATAATATTGAAGCCCATAGAATATAATTTGCGAGCAACTTCAACTGCTCTGGGCTTGTCGCTGTCTTTAACACTTAAAAGGACGTTGCCGGAGGTCGGCAGAGTATTTCCGGCTGCAATCTGTGATTTTGCAAATGCGATGCCGAATTCGTCGGAAATCCCCATCACTTCGCCGGTCGAAAGCATTTCCGGGCCTAACAGAGTATCTACGCCGGGGAATTTCAGGAACGGGAGCACAGCCTCTTTGACGCAGAAATGGCTGCGCTCGACCTGCTTTGTAAAATTCAATTCGTCCAGCGTCATCCCCGTCATCACTTTAGCTGCCAGTTTTGCCAGAGGCACGCCGATAGATTTGCTCACAAACGGGATGGTTCGTGAGGCCCGCGGATTGACCTCAAGTATATAGACCTGATTGTCCTTGACGGCGAACTGGATATTTATAAGGCCATTGACTTTTAATTCCAGCGCAAGGAGCTTTGTCTGTCTTTTAATCTCCGCCAGGACCTTTTTATTTATCGAGACCGGCGGCAATGAGCAGGCGCTGTCGCCGGAGTGGACACCGGCCTCTTCAATATGCTCCATTATTCCGCCGATTACGACCATTTTGCCGTCGCTGATGGCATCGACATCCAGCTCCGTAGCATCATCAAGAAATTTATCAATCAAGATGGGATGCTCGCCCGAAACTTCAATCGCCTCCTCTACACAGTCCCTTAATTCCTGCTGGTCATAAACAATGCGCATCGCCCTTCCGCCCAGGACAAAGGAAGGGCGAATCAGCAGCGGATAACCTAATTTATCTGCTATTTTGAGCGTCTGGGCGTATGTTTTTGCCGTGCCGCTGTCGGGCTGGCGTAGTTTTAGCTTTTCAACCAGTGTGTTGAAACGCTTTCGGTCCTCGGCACGGTCAATGCTATCGGGCGAAGTCCCTATAATTTTTACGCCGGCCTTTTCCAGCGGCACCGCCAATTTTAATGGCGTCTGGCCGCCGAACTGCACAATCACGCCGTTGGGTTTCTCTTTTTCAACAACAGACATAACATCTTCAAACGTCAGCGGCTCAAAGTAAAGTCTGTCCGAGGTGTCATAATCGGTACTGACCGTTTCGGGATTGCAGTTTACCATTATCGATTCGATGCCGATTTCCCTCAGTGCAAACGCAGCGTGAACGCAGCAGTAATCAAACTCAATCCCCTGGCCTATACGGTTGGGGCCGCCGCCGAGGATGATGACCTTTTTTTTGTCGGTCGGATTCGCCTCGCACTCAGCTTCAAAAGTCGAATAAAGATAAGGAGTAGCCGCTTCGAATTCGGCGCCGCAGGTGTCAACAATCTTATAAACCGCATTTATGCCGAGGGCCTGGCGGTCTTTGCGCAGATTCTGCTCTTTTATGCCTAATACGGACGCAATGTATTTGTCGCTAAAACCATATCGCTTGGCCTTTCTCAAAACGCTGACTGACACTGACTGACACTGACTTCTGACTTCTGTATTCTGTTTTATCTTTTCTTCGAGTTTGACAATATCCTTTATGTTGTTGAGGAACCAGGGGTCTATCTTGGTAAGAGAGAAAATTTCTTCAATTGATATTTTTCTGCGCAGCGCCTCAGCCACGTACCATATCTTGTCCCAGCGGTTGGTTCTGAGTTTTTTCTTTAGCTCGTGCACGGAAAGTGAGTTGTCGATATGCCGGCTATCGAGCGAATAGCGGTCTATTTCGAGCGACCTGATGGCCTTTTGGAATGACTCCTTGAATGTCCTGCCGATGGCCATTGCTTCGCCGACCGATTTCATCTGCACGGACAGCTCGGGACTGGTCTGAGGGAATTTTTCAAACGTAAATCGCGGCCATTTGACAACGCAGTAATCTATGGTCGGCTCAAAACAGGCAGGCGTCTTTTTGGTAATGTCGTTCGGAATCTCATCGAGTGTATAACCAACGGCCAGAAGCGAAGCAATCTTGGCGATGGGAAAGCCCGTCGCCTTGGAGGCAAGTGCCGAGCTTCGCGAGACCCGCGGGTTCATCTCAATTGCATAAAGCTTGCCGGTTTCGGGATTGACGGCAAATTGTATGTTTGAGCCGCCGGTTTCTACGCCGACAGCTCTTATGATTTTTATCGCCGCATCGCGCATAATCTGATACTCTTTATCAGTGAGCGTCTGGGCGGGGGCGACCGTGATGCTGTCACCAGTATGAATACCCATAGGGTCCAGATTTTCGATGGAGCAGACAATAACAACGTTGTCCTTTTTGTCCCTCATCACCTCAAGCTCATATTCCTTCCATCCGACAACCGATTCCTCGATAAGAACCTGATTTTTCGGGCTCAGGCTCAGACCCCAGTGGATGTATTCTTTATATTCTTCGGCGTTGTATGCGACGTTGCCGCCGGTGCCGCCTAAAGTGTACGAAGGACGGATAATGGCGGGGTAGCCGAGGCATTCGATAATTTTTTTTGCTTCTTCCCAACTATGGGCACAGCCGCTTTTCGGCACTTCAAGGCCGCACTCAATCATTGTCTTTTTAAACCGGTCTCGCTCCTCAGCCTTTTTGATAGTTTTTAAATTCGCCCCTAACAGCCGGACATTATACTTTTTTAATACGCCGCTCTCCGCCAGCGCCACGGCAGTATTCAGGCCGGTCTGCCCGCCTAACGTGGGCAGGAGCGAGTCAGGTTTTTCTCTTGCAATTATCTTGGCTACAATCTCAGGCGTGATGGGCTCAATGTATGTTCTATCGGCCATCTCCGGGTCGGTCATTATCGTGGCGGGATTGCTATTGATAAGGACTACCTTGAAGCCTTCTTTTTTGAGAACCTTGCAGGCCTGGGCGCCGGAATAATCAAATTCACAGGCCTGGCCTATAACAATAGGCCCGGAACCGATGAGCAATATCTTCTTTATTGATTTATCTTTTGGCATTACAGCTTCCTGAGCAGTCTGCACTTCCAAGCCTGTCTCTGCTTAGCCCAGCCAAGACAGGCTGCCTGCGGCACCAATACCGCTGCGTATCCCTGCACCGAGTCCCCATTTAGCGACCTGGTGCATAATGGAATCCTACATACTATACTGACTAAAACCCAAATCTGCAAATGCAATTCCCCGATTCTTGATGCCGGATTCTCGGTGCTGGACGCTAAGCTACTATTATAAAGTTTTTAGACAATCGTTTCTCTGTTATTCCCGCGAAAGGGCTTGTTGCCGAAGTTCAAAATGAACGCTTTGAGATTGCCACGCGATTTTTCGAATCGCTCGCAATGACATGAAAACGCACTTTGCGTCATTGCGAGGAGCTTGCCCCTTAGGGCGAGCGACGAAGCAATCTCCTGTTTAGCAACAAGCCCGAAAGCGGGAATCCAGGAACGAAACGGTCTGAAGTGAAGCCTCAAACAAAGCTATTGTCGAAAAACTTATTCAGGGTACCTTAGATACTACAGCGCCACTTGATAACGAAAATCTTGTTTTTGTCAAAATTCGAAGCACTCCGAAGGACACCTTGCGGTGGAAATCCGAAATTCGAAACAATATCGAATGTTCAAAATCCGAATTTTCAAAACAAAAACGGTTAGTGTTGCTGAGTAATGGTTTAGAATTTTGGTAATTTGGATTTTGAATTTGTTTCGTATTTCGAGATTCGGATTTCGAATTTAACATAATTAACACAACTTTTTATACAACAGGAAGTTATCAGTAACGAATAGATCTAAGCAGCGCTGTAGTATTAGATGCTGGATGTAAATGCAGAACCTTTTAAAAAAGGCTTTGACGATTTCAAAAAATAGGGGGATATCTTCGAATAAAAATAAAAAGGTTCAAATAATAATATTAGTTTCGATATGATGCAGTGTTAAAAATAGCTCATACGTAAAGCGCGTACGCGCTGTATGTGTTTAGCCAGGAAAAACGGCGATTTTAAACGTCTATCGAGGTTTTTGTGGTTCCAAAGAGCCTAAAAAGCACCTGAATTTGGCAATGACTGCCGTTTTTCGGCCAAAAACCTACATTTTCGGGCTAAACATATACGTACGCGCTTTACGTATGACCACTGTGAATTTCCCAAAAGCTAAATTCAAATAAAAGGCCTCACAATCGACTCTTCGCCACATTCAGCGGAGTTTATCCTGAGCGTAGCCGAATAGGCTCAGAGCCTGCCCCAAGTTGACCGAAGGGGTAAACTGCGGCGAGAAATCTATCAGGAAATGTCATTCCTGCGAAACTTGTCCTGAGCAAAGTCGAAGGAGCAGGAATCCACAGGCGATATACGCTTCCTTAGCCTGCCCCAAGTGCATCCGAAGGGAGATACGAATTAATTTTTTCTTGAATATCCCGCTTCAATTATGTAGATTTCTCGTTATCAAGCAACCAGGCGAGGCATCTTGGATTTATGCTTCTTAATAATGGCTTTGGGACAGTGCCCAGAAAACGTTAGCTGTCCTGAATAATCGAATAATCGTTGATGTCGCAGCGGGCAGGCCAGAACCTTGCCCCGTTCTGCTCGCACTAATATAATGATACACGTTGAGTCTGGGCGCCGGCTGGTTTGTACAGCAGACCGTATAAGACGGCGTCCTGTTCGACAGATATGGAGACACTCGTTATGTTGAAGCACACAAAGCTTGTGGTTGTGTTCTTTGTGATAGCAGCGCTGATGCTGAGTGCCACAGCATTTTCCCAGGAGAGGGACACCGCCGAGAGGGGGGCAACTGCCCGGGACACGTCACCATACACCGGCCCCACCCGACCATTTGATCCGAAGCCGCTGATGGAGCAACTTAAGGCTGACCCTGCCAAGCAGACCGGTCCCTTCACGTTCGCCTGCTTGAGCGACCGGGAGTGGGGCGTTGACGACTTTGTGACGGTCATCAAACAGATCGAACGGGTGGGGCCTGATTTCTGCGTGATGCCCGGCGACATCGTCCATCGCGGCGCTGGTCCGGACGGCGAGAAGAACTACAACGCTCTGGAGCGAACGAGCGGCTGGTTCCTGGCCAAGCACCCCTGCTGGCCGGTCATGGGCAACCACGAAATCAGCAGAAGTTCCGGACGCGCAGGCGTCACTCCCCACCAGGACGCCCTCGAGAAATGGAAAGCGTTTTTCAATATGGACAGCGACTGGTACACCTTCACCTACCGCAACAACCTTTTTGTCGTGATAGGGCTCTGCGATAACGTCGCCGCCAAGAACGTGCGGGAACGGTTCGATATCTACGCCAGCAGGCACATGCCGTGGCTCGAAGAGCAACTCAAGGCCGGCCGGGGCATGGACAACATCTTCGTGTTCCTGCACCGTCCACTTGTCACCGTGGGCAGCCATGAGGTGAACCCCAGCGAAACACAGGCGTTGGCGCGGTTGTGCCGGAAGTACAACATCACCGCTGTCATCTACGGCCATGACCACGTTTACTATCGCACATTCCGCAACGGCGTCAGCTACATCTGCAGCGCCGGCGCCGGCGGTGGCGGATACACCCTTGACCACCTCGAGAACGCTATCCCTGGCGACATCTATATGGGGCTGGTCGTGACCGGAAAGAACGCCGGAGGAAACCAGACCAAGAGCGGCAGCATCCTCTACAACCCGGCGCTCGGTCTCGACAAGCAGTTCGAGGGTATCCAGTACTTCTTTCCTTTGATTGCTGTGGACGGCAAGAAGGTGACGCTCCGAACCCTTACCTGGAAAGGTGAGGAGATAGACAATGCCATCCTGCGTGACCAGACCGGCAAGAACGTCACGCCGGCCGCCACGACCGCGCCGGCGATTAGCCCCACCATCAAGGCTCTTCTTGACGCCGCGGTCGAGCGGCAGGCCGCACCCGCCGAAAGCGGCAACGGATAATTCAGGAAATTAAAGGTATCCGGTACTTTTTCTGCGTGAAGGTATCCTGATAAACTTATTGTCTCTGCGAAGACAGGATAGGATTTTCACATTTCGCCCATCAAAAAACACCGATAGAACAGCTTTGCTCTACACGACTAAAAAATCAGCTCGTTTCTCGATACTGGATACTCATTGAGGTCAAAAAACGAGCATCGAGCCTGCTTTTACCTCATTAGAGACGCAACGGTAAATGGCTCTAATGTGGTTTGCTTTATATCCGCATGATAACTCTGGAGCGACTTGATTTGTCCGGGTTTTTGTTGGCAGGCCGCTATGCCCTTTACCGTCGCGGCGGCGGCGGCCATCGTCGTAATGTAAGGTATCTTATATTTAATCGCCGCTTTACGAATATAAGAATCATCATATTTGCTTTGCCTGCCGCTGGGCGTATTGACAACAAGCTGTATTTCGCCGTTCTTTATACTATCCAGAATGTGTGGCCGTCCCTCGTGCATTTTGAGTATAATTTCCGTTTCTACTCCATGCCTGGCTAAAAATTCATTGGTCCCCTGGGTAGTTTTAATGTGAAAGCCAAGGTTCTTAAACCGCCTTGCCACTTCAACTGCAGCGAATTTGTCACTATCTGATATTGTAATCAAAACCGTCCCGTTTAAGGGCAAAGGCAGTTGGGTCGCCTCTTGTGCTTTATAGAAAGCAAGTCCGAATGAATCCGCCATCCCAAGCACTTCGCCGGTCGAACGCATCTCGGGACCTAAAAGAGGGTCAACTTCTGGAAACATGTTGAAAGGAAACACAGCCTCCTTGACGCCAAAATGTGGAATGGACAATTTCTTTAAATTCATTTCCGAGAGGCGTTTGCCCAGCATAAGCTGCGTGGCGATACGAACCATGGGAATCCCGCAAACCTTGGAAACAAGCGGAACGGTCCTCGATGCACGCGGATTCGCCTCGAGAATATAAACGATATCATTGCAAATGGCATACTGGATGTTCATCAGTCCGACAACGCAAAACTCAATGGCAATTTTCCGGTTGTAATCATAGATTGTCCTGAGATGTTTTTCGGGGATACTCACAGGCGGAAGCACGCAGGCAGAATCGCCGGAATGGATACCCGCAAGCTCGATATGTTCCATAATCGCAGGTACGAAGGCATCTGTTCCGTCGGCGATGGCATCCGCTTCCACTTCGATGGCGTTTTCCAGAAACTTGTCAATCAGGATAGGCCTTTCGGGGGAAACATCCGTGGCTCTTGCAACATAAAACTTTAGCATCTCTTCATCGTGAACGACCTCCATAGCTCGCCCGCCAAGCACATACGAAGGCCTGACCATCAACGGATAGCCGATTGTCTTCGCTATTTCGAGAGCCTCTTCCAAGGTGCTTGCCATTCCGGATTCCGGCTGCGGAATGCCGAGAATTTTCATTATCTTGCGAAATCTGTCCCTGTCCTCAGCAAGGTCTATTTTCTCCGGCGAGGTGCCGAGAATTTTTACGCCGGCCTCTTCCAGCTCCGCAGCAATATTAAGGGGTGTTTGACCGCCGAACTGGACAATAACACCTTCGGGCTTTTCCTTATTATAAATACTCAGCACATCTTCAACGGTGAGCGGCTCAAAATACAGCTTGTCCGAGGTATCATAGTCCGTCGAAACTGTCTCAGGATTGCAGTTGACCATGATAGTTTCGTAGCCCTCATCTCGGAGTGCAAACGCGGCATGAACACAACAGTAGTCAAATTCTATCCCCTGCCCGATGCGATTTGGGCCGCCGCCCAATACCATTACCTTGCGTTTATCGCTGACTTTCACTATATCCGGGGCGTTATAAGTGGAGAAGTAGTAGGCGGCATCTTCCACCCCGCTTACTGGAACAGGCTCCCACGCCTCAATAACATTAAGCTCTTGACGTTTTTGCCTCACTTGTTTTTCAGGAACCTTCAGAAGCTGGGCCAGATACTTGTCCGAAAATCCGTCCTTTTTCGCCTGGATTAGGAGCTTGTCCGGCAATTTCTTACCCCTGTATCTTAAAATCTCCTCTTCAAGCTCAACTAACTCTTTCATCTGCTTGATGAACCAGGGCTTAATATATGTCTTCTCATAGAGCGCATCGACACTCGCACCTTTGCGTAAGGCCTCGTACATAATAAATTGGCGTTCACTCGTGGGCTCTCTTAAGAGCTCCATAAGCTCATCGAGAGATTTCTTATTGAAATCTTTTGCAAAGCCCAGCCCATAACGATTGATTTCAAGGGAGCGAATGGACTTTTGAAATGCCTCTTTGTAGGTCTTGCCGATGCTCATTACCTCCCCGACCGCGCGCATCTGCGTACCCAGCTTATCCTCAATGCCTTTGAATTTTTCAAATGCCCAGCGCGCAAACTTCACAACAACATAGTCTCCCGAAGGCGTGTATTTTTCAAGTGTGCCGTCGCGCCAGTAGGGAATCTCATCCATAGTCAGGCCGCCTGCCAGCATAGAGGATACCAGCGCGATAGGAAAACCGGTCGCTTTTGAAGCAAGCGCCGATGAACGTGATGTCCTCGGGTTAATCTCGATGGCGACGACCCTCCCGCTTTTCGGGTCATGAGCAAACTGAATGTTGGTTCCTCCGATGACGCCGATGGCTTCGACAATATCGTAGGAATGTTTCTGAAGATGCTTCTGAAGCTCAGGGTCTATGGTCAGCATAGGAGCGGTACAATACGAATCGCCCGTATGAATGCCCATAGCATCAACGTTTTCTATAAAGCACACCGTTATCATCTGATTCTTCGCATCTCGCACAACCTCAAGCTCCAGCTCTTCCCATCCTAAGACAGATTCCTCAACAAGCACCTGCCCGACAAGACTGAAAGAGAGCCCTCTACTGACAACGGTACGGAACTCTTCGATATTGTAAACCAGGCCGCCGCCCGTTCCGCCTAAGGTATAAGCGGGGCGAATAACACAGGGCAGGCCGATGTTCTCAAGTGCTTTTTCAGCCTCCTCAAGGCTGTTTGCTATCTGGCTTCTGGGTATATCTATACCCAGTTGATTCATTGTGTTCTTGAATGCCTGGCGGTCTTCCCCCCGCTCAATGGCGTCGGCCTTGACACCGATAATCTGCACACCATATTTGTCGAGGATGCCCCTGCGGTACAGGTCTGATGAAAGGTTAAGGCCCGTCTGTCCCCCGAGATTGGGCAGCAGCGCATCGGGTCTTTCTTTTGCGATAATCTGCTCCATTGTTTTGATATTGAGCGGCTCAATGTATGTAACATCAGCCATACCGGGGTCGGTCATAATTGTTGCTGGGTTGGAATTAGCAAGAACGATTTCGTAACCAAGCTTTCGAAGTGCCTTGCACGCTTGTGTTCCGGAATAATCAAATTCACAGGCCTGGCCTATAATGATTGGGCCTGAGCCAATAATCAGAACCTTATGAATATCCTTGCGCTTTGGCATTTTTTGTCCATCTCAATTTATTACCTCTGAACCTAAAAACATCCCGGAATTTTCGCCCTCTTACTCAAAGGCTGGAGGATTTTATCAGAGCGGATTTGAACTGTCAATAAATTTACTTCATCTGATTGTAGAGCACCGGCGCATTTTGACTTTTCATAGAAATCCGTGGGCGTGATATGACCGTGATAAACAATTTATCTGCGAACTGACATTAGTTTGAAGTTGTCCTCACCGCCGTTTATTAAATGAGCCAGCGGCTGCGGCCTGTCAACGCCCTCGATAAACCTCGGCCTGGCCGCCCAGGGTGTAACGCTCAATACACCGGTCAAATCCATCCAGTGCTGCAATCGTCCAACAGGCAAATCCCAGGTCATATGGAAGTGGTTCGCAGGCGGGTACTGTTTATACTCAACCATACTTGCGTATTTCGGCACGACGAATGTGTGCGGCCAGGTAGGTGTGGTCAATTCGCACATCGCTTTGGCTAAATTTGTCGGTACTTCCGTTGTACGCGCCTGGTCCCAGACCATACTGAATAAACCACAGGCGCTGCTGTAAGCGATTCGCCCGGCGATACCCTCTATTCCAGAGGGCGTCATAAACGTAACTGAATTGCCCCCTCCGGGGAAGTAGTTTTCATCAGCCAGAGGCAATGAAACACCGGCCATAATATCCTTTACCGATGTCCCCGGCTTAGCCGCCCAATCGAAAGCTGCGCTGCCGGAGTTGTCGCCGTCAACCAGACCTTTGTTATACCAGTCTGTTTTTTTATCCGCCGATTTGATACCGATTTTTTGAGCTAATTCTTTTATTTCCCACGCCTCCCAGACCTTCCTAAAGTCCATAAATAAAGGAGGATTCCCACCGCTCAGATATGTCATAAACAGCATTGTCAGAAGTCCCTGGACATCTGCTTCGGTGGCGTATGGAAGCGGTGCCTTGCGGCCGGTATGGTCGAAGGTGGAATTGAAGAAACTCTCCATCACGTCAGCTACCGGCAGAGGAATGCCCCGAAGGTCGCTGCCCCATTCCAGCTGGCTCATAAATCCGCCGCCGACCGCATTTAAATCCGCCATCAGGTCACGAACGATTAGGTACATCGCCAGAGACATATTAAACCGTTCGCTGTCAGCTTCGTCGCGCAGCTCCAGGCGTTTGCCGACGTATTTGTTAATCCAGGCTCGCAAAGCCTTAAGCTCCTTTTCGTTATCAGCCTTTTTGTTGAGCATATCGGCCAGCAGCTTCATATCCAGTCGCGTGATTTCCAGGCCGAAGGTATTCCTGATGGGAATGATGTGTGCCAGAGCCGTTTCCATTCCCATCGAGTCGTGTCCCAAAATCACAGCTCTGCGTCCTCGCAAGGCCACAGCAGTAACCGCCGCATAGCACCAGTCAATAAGATTTTTGGCTGTCTGTTCGGTCATCTTCGGGTCCATACCGGTATCCGGCCAGGTTCCGACATTTAAGGCAACCATTCGGCCATACTGACTGAGTGCGCCATTGAGGGCGTGAGCATAGACAACGCCGGGCTTGGGACCGCTGTTGCCGCAGGTAATGTTTATCGGTGTATTCGGTGGAAACTGTTGCAGCAAAGAAATGGTAGTAAGCTGCGGAAATGCCCAGGTGTCGGGCACGCAAACAAGAATGTCCACGCCGGCCTTGCGGAACTGCTGAGCTACAATGTCAGCTTGCGCTTCGCCATCTATCAAAACGGTGGAGTAAACGACAGGGACAGGCGTTTTGTCCGGCAGAACGACCGCTCCGCTTATGAAATCGGCAGCCATCTTCGCAATGTTTTGGCAGCGGGTTCGGCTGGCCTGGTCAATCCGCGGGTCGCTCGTGGCGAAAACCCCAATCACAGGAACCTTAGGCGTGGCTTTTTTTATATTCGGTAAGCGCCCGGCTTCGATTTTCTTTGCCATTTCAAATGCTCCTTTCCGGCTGGTAATTGGTTAATTAAATTCGACTTGCCTACCAACTCACCACTCACTAATTAACTACTCACCCTATATTAAACGTGGAAGTATCTTCCAGCAGTTTTCTCACAAAGTCCAGGAACTGGGAGGCATAAGCGCCGTTTGTAACCTTGTGGTCCACCGAGAGGGTCATATTCATTATCTTTCGCACCAGAATATTTCCATTATCCGGCACGCAGGTGTCGGTTATCTGGCCGATGCCTAATATGCTGCACTGGCCGGGCACTACAATCGGAATGAAGCTGTCTATCCCTAATGCACCGAGGTTACTTACAGTGATACAGCCGCCTTCCAAATCGGCGGGAGCCAGTTTATTGCTGCGTGCCCTTTCAACCAGGGCCTGGCTGTCACGCGCAATCTGCTTGACGTCTTTTTTATTTACATCCTTGAGAATTGGCGCTACCAGGCCGTCCGGGACAGATATTGCAAGCCCGACATTGATGCTGGAAGCTAACTTAATCACCTGGCCGTCAAGCTGGCCTGTCATAATCGGGTATCTCTCTAGACCTGTCGCGACTGCCTTGATAATAAAATCGTTGTAAGAAATTTTCACGTCACTGCTTTCGTTCAGCTTTGTTCGGAGTTTTACCAGGTCGGTGACATCGGCTCTTACAGTCAGATAAAAGCAGGGTATCTCACGCTTGGATTTTAGCATCTTCTCTGCGGTTATTTTCTGCAGTCTGTTAAGCGGTATCGTCGCGCCGAGTTTTACCTCTGCTGTGGCCGCTGCCGGCTTGGCGGGCTTAGCTGATTTTGTGGCGGCTTCTTTTACATCCTGCTCAGTAATTTTGCCGGCCGGGCCGGTTCCGGTCAGTGCTGTTAGGTCCACGCCAAGCTCGCCGGCCAATTTCTTTGCCCGCGGCGAGGCCGTTACTCTGCCTGCCGGTACGGTCGGCTGCGGTTCGGCCTTAGCCGGCTCGGCAGAGGGGGCTTGTTCAACAGGTGCAGCTTCGGATGGGACAGCAGGCGCTCCGCCCTTTAGTGAATCAATATAACTTTGCGGCACTTCTTCATCCCTGTCACCAAGAATCAAAATCGGCGCCCCGACAGCAAGTGTCTCATCGACCTCAGCGAGAATATGCTTTACAAAACCGTCGGCGGGCGATTCCATCTCGAGAGTCGCCTTGTCCGTCTCTATTTCAAAAATCACATCGCCTTTTTTGACCTCGTCGCCAACCTTAATTAAACAATTAACAATGGTTCCTTCTTCCATTGTTTGGCCAAGCTGGGGTAATCTCACTTCTTTTGCCATTACTTACAATCCTTCAAATATTTGTTTTTATTATCAGATATAAATCCGCATATCGAAATCTAAACCTGTCCCGAGCAACAACGTTTTGAATTTTGGATTTTCGTCACGCCTGTCAGAAGCGTGCGTAACCGCACGCCTGTCAGAAGCGTGCGTAACCGCACGCCTGTCAGAAGCGTGCGTAACCGCATTTGAATTTGTTTCGGGTTTAGAATTTCCACCGCAAGGTGTCCTGTGGAGTGCTTCGTATTTCTCATTGGTTATACAATCGCCTTAACAGCTTCTACGATTTTTTCGACGCTGGGAATGCTTGTATTTTCCAAAGGCTCGCTCATCGGCGGGGGCACGTCGGCTGCCGCCAGATTGACCGGCGCCGCATCAAGATAATCAAAGCCGTGTGAGCCGTCGCTAAATTCGTATTCCATAAACTGACCGGCTATCTCTCTGCCCGCCCCGCAGGTGCAGAAACCTTCACTAACGGTAATCAATCGGCCTGTCTTGCGAACAGACTCGGCTATTGTTGTTATATCCAGGGGCTTTAAGGTCCTGACATCAATCACCTCAGCGTCGATGTCATATTCGGTGGCTAAAACTTTTGCCGCTTCCAGTGAATACATCGCCATTCTGCTGTAGCTGACAATGGTTGCATCTTTACCGGGCTTTTTTATATCTGCCACGCCGAGCGGGATGATATAATCGCCTTCTGGCACCGGCCCAAGCTGGCCGTAGGTTGCCTTGTGCTCGATAAAGACCACGGGATTGTCACTGCGGATGGCGGCTTTGAGCAGACCCTTTGCGTCATAAGGCGTCGAGGGCATTACCACATAAAGACCCGGCGGATGCATAAGCCAGGCTTCGAGCGATTCTGAATGATGGGCGGCGATACATCTGCCGACGCCGCCTTCGGTTCGCAGCACCATCGGGACTTTGGCCTTGCCGCCGAACATATAGCGGTTATAAGCCCCGACGTGAACGAGCTGGTCCATCGCAATCGTAATGAAATCGACGTACATAATCTCTGCCACCGGCCGCATACCCCGCAGAGCCGCCCCGACCGCAGCACCTGCAATAGCTGCCTCGGATATTGCGGTATCAATGACCCTTTCGGTCCCGAATTTGGCCAGTAGGCCGCGAGTTGCCTGATATGCCCCGCCGTAGAGGCCGACGTCTTCGCCCATCACGATAACATTCCGGTCCCGTTCAAGCTCTTCGGCCTGAGCGGCAGAAACAGCCTGGGCAATGGTCATAATATCCATACCAAACTGAGCTTTAATCTGGCCCTTTGCCTGCTCGGCTGCTTCCTTCTTTGTCTTCGCCGCGGATGAAGCAAGTGCAGCCTGAAAAGCGGCGGTCGCTTCGGTTACCTTTGCGCTTAGTGCCTTCTCGGATTCGATAAGCTCGGCGGAGTAAGTCTCCTCGATATACACGTCTTTAGTTAGGTCCGCAGTGTCGGGCCAGCGGCTGTCCAGGCCAAATTTTGTGGCTGTTTCAATCGTAGCAAAGGCCCTGTCCTTTATCTGGTCCAATTGTTCTGCAGTGCAGAGCTTCTCAGCGAGCAGCTTTTCTCTCAGAACGGTAATAGGGTCTCGAAGGTGCCAGGCCTTTTCCTCGGCTTTGGTCCGATATGCACGAGGGTCGCTTCGGCTGTGGCCATACCAGCGATAGGTCTTGGCTTCAATGATTGTCATCTGATTATCTTTTCGTGCCCTTTCCACGGCCTTGCTGACGGCAAGAAAAACCGCCACCGCATCCTGCCCGTCCACAATCATAGCCGGAACATCATAAGCAGCAGCCCTTTGCGCTATGTCCTCGATATTGCTGGCCCTGGTGGTACCTTCGATTTCACTGCCGGAGAAAGGGACGCTCATTCCGTAAAGGTTATTTTCGATTATCGCCACGAGCGGCACGGCCAGTGTTGAGGCCATATTCATTGATTCGTGAAAGCTGCCGCAGTTGGTCGAGCCGTCTCCGAAGAAGGAAAGCACAACTCTCCCGGTTTTTTTATACTTTTCCGCCAGAGCCGCTCCGACAGCCGGTGCCTGATTGCCGCCGACGATGCCGGTTGAGCCGAGATTGTTGCATTTATCGACATCGGCGATGTGCATTGAGCCGCCTCTGCCCTTGCAATAGCCGGTCTCCTTGCCCATTAGCTCGGCCATCATCTGGTTCCAATGATTCTGGCGGTCCTGCTCACTGTCGGCATACTTATTTCCGATTGCGCCGCAGTGGCCGTGTCCTCGGTGGGTTGAGCCGATTACATCACCGCGTTCAATAGCAGCGACAGCCCCGACGGCAACAGCCTCCTCGCCGGCGTATAGGTGTGAGGCACCTTTGATAATATTCTGGCCTAAAAGGTCGAAAACCTTCTCTTCAAAAAAGCGAATTTCATAAATTGTCCGCAGCCAGTCGGTCGCATTCTCGAGGCTGATAGTGCCGTTCTTAATAAGGTCTTTGACCTTTGGCATAGGTTCTTTTCGGGTGTCCTCAATACAAAAATCCATACTGCAAAATTCCACTAAACTCTTTTCTTGTGCCTCGGCCCCCGCTTTCTTACGAAAGCAAGAAGGAAGCCAGGTGACTGCATAATATAGCATATTATGCCTCAAAAAAGCAACCCAAATTGCTGCTTCGCCCGCATTTTATAGTATCTGCGAAAAACCGGCTTTACAGAATCCGTGCTAGGGTGTAAGATAATGACCAAAAAGAGATTGAAAAGAAAGACCAGAAGTGATATTATAATGGTATGGGAACATTCCACATAAGCTGCAGGATTGAGAACCACAGGTACAGAGCGAAAGCTGTCCGTATCCCAAAGCTCTTAGTAGATACGGGCAGTGAGCACACCTGGGTTCCCGCTGCGACGTTGGAGAATATAGGGGTCGTAAGAGAGAAAAAGGATGTCCGCTTCATCTTGGCTAATGGCGAGGTTGTAACACGCAGTGTCGGCTTTGTCATCCTGCGGGTTGGTAAGAGCTTCACGATTGATGAAGTCGTTTTCGCGGAACCAGGAGACCTTGCTCTACTGGGGGCGAGGACACTCGAAGGTCTTAACCTTACCGTTGACTCTGCCAGAAGGAAACTCGTTGCCGCCGGCCCTGTGCCCGCCGCATAGGTCTCTCCAAACGCAGGATTGGTAAAACGCATTTTGATAAACAATTATTGCAAGGCGTTTACCACATAAGAGAACTCGAGAAAGCTGCCGAACTCACAAAAGACCCTCAAGAGAAAGTCGAGCTTCTTTGCATGGCTGATGAGATACGCAATTACAAGAACAACAGAATGGGAATCAACACATTCAAACATATCCTTGACATTGCTTCTCACTATGTGCCAGCACATTTTTCATTTGGCAGGATGCTATGCGGCTACAAACCAGCACAAGCAATCGCTGAAGGAATATGAATTCGTGCGTCAAAATCCCCTTGAGTTAGCATCTGAACTGGCAGAGAGCATACAACATGGGGGAAATCCAACGCAAGTTTAGCCGCTCATTTGATTCGTAACTTTCGATGCCGCTCAGGACTTTCGCTGCGCTACAGTTTGTGTTCTTTCGACTTCGCTCAGGACAGGTAACTCGACCTTCGTCCATCGCTCATCTCACCATAACCTGGCCGCAATCCGGGACGAGGAATTAGCCGGTTGCTAATTTCTTGCGGAAGGCCTCGGATTCCCAGTTGTTTATAAAATCCTCCTGCCTTTTATTCAAAGTAAGAATCCCGCCCATTCGATGTGCGTTGATGCGAATGAAAATCGAGTACAGCACAATGTCTCGCACCGTCGGAGCAATCTTCTCCGTCCCCGCAACAAAAAGCCCAACCCCCTTAACCAGAAACGCTGCAGAATATTTTCTGCCACTCTCGACCTGTCGTCTCAGACGCCTGGCAATACTTTTGGAATCGCATATTTTGGCCGGAAATCCCAATCGCGACTTTTTGCCTTCTTGCAGCTCGACCCACATTGCGGGCCCATTGGCATAAACCAGCTCGTCCGGCGTCAAAGAGCCATTTAGCATCTTCTTTGCATCTTTTCGGCGCAAAAAATCGGCAATCGCATCGTTGTAATAATACCATATCATCGTTGGCTTACCGATGGCCTGGAAATATGCCTTTTCAATGCAGAGCTTTACTTCACTGATTTTTTCCTGCTCAACAGGTTTGGCACTTCCGGCCTTCGGCTGTTTTAGCTTGCTGTTGCAGCGATTCATCACTCTGCGAACGAGGCGCAAAGCTCCAGCGGCAGTTTTCGCCGTAATGATAAGTCCATGCCTTTCGAGAAAAAGAATCGATGGCTTTTTGCCGAATCGGTCCTGGTAACTATCGACCAACCGGGCGATTCTTTTTGCGAGCATATAGCCGGGGTCGGTGTAGGGAACCCAGAGCAGTGGAAGACTCTCGTCTTTAAAAAGATTTTCGAGTTTTGCCTTCCCGTCTTTCGCATTTACGTAAGCCCCGGCGGCGCTCGGATGCAAATGAATCACGCACTTATCCAGACAGGCGTGCAGGTGAGCTTCAACGGACGGACGGGCAATTGTTTTAACGTTATCATCGCAGGCATGAAGCAGCCTATCTACAACCTCCGGCTCGCGAGTGGATGCATCCATTTTAGGCAGTAACTTATCCTTTAATATCGCAAGCACCGGTTCGAGCCGCATCTTTCGCCAGCCTTGTTTTTCATTCATATCTTTCAGGGCCGTGCCGCTGGCCTTGATATACATATATTTGCCGTCCGACGTTTTTACAGATGTATTTCCGCCGCCGCCCTGAACGAGGGCAGGGTCTTTGCCGGTAACATTCGATATTTTAATAAGTTCTAACAGAGCTTTATCCATACCGCATCTCTTGTTATTCGTCTCTCGTCCATCGTCCTTATCTTGGCGTGGCATCCGGCAGACCGCCATCCACGGGAATTGTAGCGCCTGTTGTAGGTGTCTGGCGCGTGGCAAAGAAAAGCACCGCATTGGAAACATGTCGTCCCGTAATCCTGGCTTTCAGCAGATTTCTGTCTCGGTAATACTCCTGCAACTGGTCTTTATCGAGACCACGTGCCTTCATTCGGCTGGGACCTATTTCTTCCCATAGGCCGGACTTGTATTTACCTTCGGAAAATACTGCATCCGGTGCCACCATATTAACGCGAACCCCATATTGCGCCAGTTCTATACTGGCAATGCGCCCGAGCTGGTGGGCCGCTGCTTTAGTGACACTGTAAGCGCCAAAGCCGGCGCCCGGGCTGGGGACGTTCTTGGTTGATACAATAATAATGTCACCACCGGTATTCTGAAGTATAAAGTGGTGGGCGATTTCACGAAGCGTCAGGAAGGTTCCCTCCACGTTTACTTTTTCGAGCCTGCGAAAATCATCAAGGTCTATATCTTTCAAATATGAGACTAATGGGATGCCGGCGTTAACAACCACAATATCAATTCCGCCCCAGGTCAGAATGACACTTTCAAAACCCCGGACAATGGAGTCTTTATCAGTAACATCTATTGGAACTCCTATCACTCGTTCAGGCGCCGATTTCTTTAAGTCAGCCGTGAAATCCTCAAGTTTCTTTCCCGGCAGGTCGGTGGCGACCAGGTGACAGCCGGCCTCCAGCAGCCCCCGGCAAATCCCATAACCAATCGCCCCAGCAGCGCCGGTTACTAAAGCAACTTTATTGCGAAGGGGTAAATCCAAACTTGCGGTAGAACCGCAGGGTAAATATTTAGCCCCGCGTTTTACGCGGGGTTTCTTGCGGTTTGCCTGGTCAACATAAAGTATCCCCAGCCCACGAAGACATACGATTTCTGGCTTGCCCTTATACTTTAGTGAATAATCCGAAATCCAATCGCTCAATTGCTTGCGTAGTTTCTCCGGCTCAGTCTCCGTCGTGTCTAAAAAAAGCGGCGGCTTCTGACCTTTGAGCAAAGTTCGTAGGGTGGGCTTTAGCCCACCAATCCCTCGACCTTGCTTGGGATGGTGAGCCTGTCGAACCATTTTTTTACGGTGGGGCAAGCCCCACCCTACCTGCCCGGCATTTTTCGGTGAACCGGCAAAACCTGTGGTGAGCTTGTCGAATCCATCAATCGCTTCTTTACTCGTTAGAGATTTCAGGATGACCGGCTTATAGGGTATGTCCTGGTTACCCGTCTCTTCTGCCAGAAGCCCGCGAACAATCGGCGCTATTCGAGCTAATTGCTTCAGTGAATGTTTATCTGATGTGGAATTGTTCATTATTTTCCTTTTCAGTTTTTGCTAATCCACAGTTCGTAGGGTGGGCTTTAGCCCACCAATCCCTCAACCTTGCTTGGGATGGTGAGCCTGTCAAACCATTTTTTTACGGTGGGGCAAGCCCCACCCTACCTACTCCCCTTAGCACAGCCGAAGGGTCAAAAGATCAAAAATCTCAGATAACGAAGGGCTTTCTGGCTGTGATGTACCAAAGTCACCCGTATCTTCAACTTGTACCGTTTGTTATCTCCTCGGTCTTAAGCTGGCAGGCTTCAAGAAGTTGACGTTGTGCCTGCATACGCATATAAGTTGGGTGAAATTCGTTAAACCATCTTTGAAAGAAGATTCTAGGGTCCCGTGGTGGAAAAGTAAGCAGGATGTAGTCACGAATGCAATAGTTTGACTCGTTTAGAGTAGTGCGGTTGCGTTCACTGTACAGACAATCAAACTCGAAAAGTAAGTCAGGTTCCACTTGTACAATAATACGCCGAGCCTCTACATACCACAAAAGGTAATCTTGACGAAAATTGATGGTGGTGGATTTGCCTTTATGTTCGGCTTGCAGAGTATCTAGCAGCCGATCAGCACGTTCTATCAATTCTGCAATCTTTGTTTCTTTGCTCATTTGCAGTGGATCTCACTATTATTTATATGATTTTCCTATCGCGCTCCAAATCCTATCTTGTTCTAAGAGCTTTTGCTGTTAGTAATATGGTAAGTATTGTCGGAAAAGGCAAGAAAAAATTGCCTTTCTATAGGCGGATAAGCTCCAGAGTATAAGCTAATTGAAGGCCTACGATGCCTTATCAACCAGGCGGCCGTTGACGTACCTGTGCAGGACACTGGATATTAAGGACTGGTAAGGTAGTCCTTCTTCCATTGCCTTTTTCTGGAGGTGAATCAGGTCCTTCTCTGACATACGGATATTCACACGCTTGTCTTTGCGAACAGTCGCTCGGGCGTAGTCCCGATAACGCTTCATTTGCTTCTTAACGCCACGTACACTGCGCCAGTCGCCTCGTTCAACAGACTCGACAATTTCTTTCTCTTGTTTACTTAGTTTCATCCTTGTCACCTCCAAGGTACTTCTTCGTCATCTTCCGGCTGGGAATAATAGTTTTCAGAAATACGCTTTCTTCGGTTTCCACATAGGGAACAAGAAATACATACCCTTCCACATTCACTACGAATATTCTTTGGCCGGAATACTTCTTTTTATCGGGATGCTCAAGCACGTCGAGCAATCCTCCGTGAAGGATATGGAAGACAATCTCTTCAAAAGTAATATCCCGCTGCTCTTTGAGCAATTTGTTCTTGTCCGTACTCCAATCGAAGTAGCGCATGATCCATTTATATCATAATGTGTGCCTTTTGGCAACAGATAATACCTTACAAAAGGCAATTTTTTTGCTTATTTTCACAAATCACATAAGCTAAAATCCCTCCAACAATCAACATTAAGATACCCTTATGGCATTACTCACCTCTCACGCTCTTCGTTTTTGAGGGTTTCGTACAGCTCGAAGGCCTCAGCCGGCTTCATATCTTCATGAACAACCTTACGAATCGCCTGCATCATCGCTTTGGGCGCATCTGACTGGAAGATATTTCGTCCCATATCCACGCCCGATGCGCCCTCCTGCACCGCATTGTACGCCATTGTCAAAGCGTCGAGCACGGGGATTTTCTTGCCGCCGGCCATCACAATCGGAACCGGACAGCAAGCCGTTACCGTTTCAAATTCTTCCGGAACATAATAGGTCTTTATAATCTGTGCCCCAAGCTCTGCACAGATTCGGCAGGCTAAGCGGAAATATCTTGCATCGCGAACCATATCTTTGCCCACCGCCGTTACCGCCATAGTCGGAATACCGTAACGCAGTCCCATATCCACCAGCCTTGTCATATTATGCACCGAGCGGGTCTCGAATTCGCCGCCAATAAACACCTGCAGTGTAATCGCCGAAACGTTCATTCGAATCGCATCCTCGATGTCAACGGCTAATTCCTCATTCGACAGCTCCTTTAGTATGCTTGGGCCGCCGCTGCAGCGCATCACGATTGGCTTGGTCAATGTAGGTGGTACCGTCGTTCGCAGAATTCCACGAGTCAGCATTATAGCGTCGGCGAAGTACATTAGCGGCACGATGGTCAGGTCAATTCGTTCAAGTCCGGTCGTCGGCCCCTGAAAATAACCATGGTCAATCGCAAACATTACCGTTCGGCCCGTCTCTGGATTAAATATCCTTGACAGCCGATTTTTCATTCCCCAGTCGAGATTGCCTGCCCCCTTGAGGAAAAAGCCCTCAGTTTTCATAGGAACATCTTCGTAGAACTTTTTTTCTCCTTTTGCGGAGTCGATTTCAGGCATAATTCTTCCTTTCTTTCATTTTGTTTTTGTCTTTTAGGTCCCGTCAGTTTGTCAGCTTAGCCGGCGTCTTGCCGGTCGGCACCGTTGTCTTTCCACATCCATCCAGTGGCGGCGACAAACCACACTATCGTAGCGAGCAGCATTATCCATTTGACCATATCCAGCTCCACACGGCCTGTAAGAAAAATGATAGACGGCAGTGTTAAAGCAATCAGCGCCAGCAGTGAGACGATTTGCAAGATAGGACGCATAGTAATTTCTCCTGTTATTCCGCCATAACGGGACGGAGTTTTTTCTGATAAAACTTGCTCAGGACGATATATAACAAGGCCGCGACGAACCAGCCGGGCAGTGAAACGAAGAAAATCTGCAAGCCCGCAAACCTCACCAGTACCCAGGCAGCCGCCAGTGTTACAAACCACGCCAGGCCGGCGGCCCAGTTGAAGGTCTTTCCGCTCAGCTCGGCGTAGTAGCTCTGTAAGCCGAACTTGCGAATCAGCCAGAAATCGACAAAGATAACAGCACCCATTGGCATAAGAATCAGACCGTAAAGGGCCACAAAGTCCAGCAGCTTCATTGCGATAGCAGGGAACATACCGGCGACTGTTGCAATGGCGCCCGTGATAAGTGTTACTTTGAAACGGGACGATTTGGGCGCCAGGGCCTGGAAGGCCAGGCCTGCACGGTAGATAGTCGGATTGGCGGTCGTCCAGCCGGCAATGATAACACATAAGGGTCCGACCAGCCCCGCCGCTCTGAAGGCCAGCGGGCCGGGCAATACATCGATATTGCTCGAATCCTGATGTAACTGATAGGCATAGAGTATTGAGGCGCTAATCCAGGCCATAAAATGTCCCACGTACATACCCGCGCTGCTTGCCACGGCATACCAGCTCTTGCGGGAGAACCGGAATACAGACAGGTCGCTCATACCGATGTGCATCGCCATATTACAGAACCATGCGAAGAAGGTTATATGCCAGAAGGTGAACTTGACCTGTCCGGCCAGCGGTTCACCGCCTTTCCATATTTGGGTTTTGGCCAGACCCCAGACATCACCCAGAGAGCTGATTTTGATTCCTGTCGCCTCAATGAACTGCCCAAGACCCACAAATCCAAAGACCAGAAACACCAGAACCATCCACGGAGAGGCCACGTTTGCAAACTTAGCGATGGTCTGGTATCCGTAAGCGGCAACGATGGCAATCAGCCCGCCGACAACAGCGACAGCCACGACCCAGCCGACACTGTTGGGATACAGGTCGTTTAGGCCCGGCATCTTGAAATTGAACCACACTCCCACTGCCGTCGCTGAAACAGTTACCATCGCACCAGCGAGAAAGCAGAACATCACGCCGTTGGCAAGGTTATAGAGGGTTACAAGCTTGCGGCCGCAGATTTTCTCCAGTTGATAATAGAGGGTCAGCCGAGCACGAGTGGCGATAGGCGCGCAAAGGAACATCCAGCTAAGGACCGCCAGGGCGTTCCCGACTACAAGACCCATAACAAGGTCGAAGGCGCTGACCCCTGCGGCCACAAACAGAGGACCAATCATTAGCTCGGTCCCGGCGCAATGCTCGCCGGCGTACATCCCGATGAAGCTCTTGAAGCCGAGCAGCGCGCTCTTCGGAACCGGCTCACGTTCGAACTCACTTCCCGCTTTTGTTTGCTGCGACTGCTGTTCTGTATCCATGCCGTCTCCCTTACTATTATCGTGTTATGTATGCGCTCTACCGGCGCTTACTTAGAACCTCTTTATCGTAGGTTTTGACCTCATCCAGCCATGCCTTGCCTGCCGGCACCTCCATTTTTGTGCAGTAGTAATCCCAGACCGCCCCGAAGGGCAGCGTCTTCAGCTCTTCAAGCATTGCCAGGCGTGCAGTGTAGTTACCAGCCAGCTCTATCCGCAGGAGCTTTTCTACCGGTTCCAGCAGGGCTATTAAAAGGGCCTTGAGCATACAACGCGCCCCTATTACCCAGGCGGCTATACGGTTAATACTGGCGTCGAAAAAGTCAAGGCCGATGTGCACCCTTTGAAGATAATCGCCACGAACTATTTGCTCGGCGATTGCTCGCAGCTCATCCGAGAGAACGACCACATGGTCGCTGTCCCACCGCACGCCCCGGCTGATGTGGAGCAATATTTCATCCAGAAAGGTCAGCACGGATGATATTTTGTCAGAGACAACCTCAGTCGGATGAAAATGCCCCGTGTCAAGGCACAGCAGCATTTTATTTTCGATAGCGTAGCCCAGATAAAACTCATGCGAGCCGACGACATAACTTTCCGAGCCTATGCCGAAGAGTTTGCTCTCCACCGAATCCAGAAGGCAGCTTCGCTCTATCGGCTCGGCGAATATCTCATCAAGTGATTTTTTAAGCCGTTCGCGAGGTCCTTTGCGGTCAACTGGTATATCTTTATATCCGTCCGGAATCCATAGGTTCGTTACACAGGGCGTGCCTAACGCCTTTCCCATCGCAGCGCCGATTTTTCGGCACACGATGCCGTGCTCTATCCAGAAGCGGCGTGTCCCTTCGTCCGCGCTGGACAATGTGAACCCGCTCTCGGCCTTGGGATGTGAAAAAAACGTGCCGTTAAAATCCATTCCCAAGCCATTTGCCTTAGCCCAGTCAATCCAAGCTGCAAAATGCTCGGCGGACAACTCATTGCGCTTGACTTTGCCTTTGGTCTCTGCATACATTGCGTGCAGGTTCAGCCGATGCTTACCCGGTATCAAGCTCAACGCCTTTTCCAAATCCATCCGCAGCTCATCGGCGGTTCGTGCCTTGCCGGGATATGCGCCTGTGGCCATTATGCCGCCACCGCTAAGAACTTCTTCGGCCTTTTCAAAACCACCGACATCATCTCCCTGCCAGCAGTGCAGTGATATTGCCGTGCTGCTTAGCTTTTCCATCGCCTTGTCCGTATCAACGCCTATCTCGGCGTAACGCTGCTGCGCCGCCTTGTACGCTTTTTCGATACTTTCGGATTTGCTCATCACTAATCCTTAATTCCCAATTTTCTCACCAGGCAAAATTTTCCAGAAGCTTCTTTTCTGCCCGTTTTGTCCACAGCCCATTATTTAGATACTTAGCTACTTGCGGCATCTTTTCGTTCATATCTTCAAGCGGCACCAATCCCAAATTTTTACAGGCCGGATAAACAACAATTTTACCTGCTATCGAACGGTTTTCGACCGCTCGAATTCCGTCGGTCGCCCCGGCAAGCCCACAAACAGCCGCAACGCTAAGATTCGTATCAAGCCTTCCGGATTCGGCTTTTTCCAGCATTCTTTTCATATCTTCCAAAGTTGAGCCGCTTGTCCCGATGAAATACAATCTTTTTGCTATATAAGCATCCAGGTCAATCCTGGCGGTAACCGTAGCCGGAATGCCCGCGAAGATATTTATTAATCCACCTTCTGCGGCGCTATGCACCGAAGCGGCAACCAAAGCCGGTATCGGCGCCATCAAAGCTGTGTAGTCAAATGCCTCGTTAATCTCGTCTTTGGTGGGATTGTATGACTTATACATAACGCCGTTTCTCTTGGCCAAAGGTGCAACGATTTTTGTCAAGGCGGCTAATCTGTGGTCATCCACATCAGATGCAAAAACGCTCACGCCTTCAACGCCCTGACAGATGTTGCGGATTACGTGCATCATACCCATCGGGCCGCCTGCACCGATAACATTAATCTTGTCACCGGGACGAATCTCGTCGGTATCGGGGATTGTTTCCATAGACTCAGCCGGGTCCGAGCCCGTCGTGCCCACTATTCGAATGCCGCCATAGTGAACCCGCCCAACCGTAGTAACAACATCTCTGCCGAAATTGTCGCCGCAAAGGACGATATTCAAAAGACCATTCAAAGCAATTTTTGAAAATAATATTTCAACAACCTTGGCATCAGAGCCAAAATAGATTACATCGTCGTAACCGACGTCTGTAAGCACCGATATGCTTTTGGCTCTATCTGCTATGAGGTCCAATTCAGCCGGTATTGGCGCCTCCGAGAGCCAGGTTATTCGGTTTGGCTTCCCGTATCGACTAAACAAATTTCGAAAAGTATCATCGGTTACTTCTGTATCAGCAACGATGAGCATACGCCCATCTGTTTTTATGCTCGTACGTTCTTCTGAAGCATAGGCATCTTCAACGCACGCCCACGGCTCTACAAGTGCTACAGCCGAGCCGGAAAGCTCCTCGCCGACCGGTAGAAGCATCGAGTCGCCTTGCGGCGTGGTTATCACCCTTTCGTCCATCAGCACATACTCGGCAAGAGCGCCTTCAAAATTATACCCGAACGCTCCGTTGGAGCTGGCGGTGCGCAGCCAGCGATAATCGGTCTGAACAAGGAAACGCTGGCCGGGCTTGAAATCTTCCACCTCAGGACCGACCTGCTCAATCCTCACCACAGTCTCATGTCCCGGAACGGTCGGTGCCTCGCCGGGGACATAGCTGGGTATCTCTTTGAGTATTTCAAGGTCAATGCCGGAAACTATCTCGCTCTTGCGGACATGTGAGGAAAACTGCTTGAGCAATTTCAGGTCGGAAAAACAAAGTCCGACCGCCTCGACCCGGCAAAGAATCTGATGCCTGCCCGGCGGAAAAACCTCCTTGGATTTATTCAGAACGAGCTTATCCGGCCCAACCAACTGCACAGCATATTGTGTTTTCGGCAAATCCGCCATAAGCGTTGTTCGATATTCGATATTCCTTGTTGGATATTCACCTGAGGAAAAGTGCACAAGAGCATAAGTCGCAAGTGCACAAGTTTCGTAGGGTGGGCTTTAGCCCACCAAACAAAACTCGGTGGGGCAAGCCCCACCCTACCAATTACCAGCTATCAATGGCTTAGCCATCAATTGCCAATCTTATCTAATATTTCCTTGGCGGTAATATCCTCACTCAAATCGCTAAGTTCCGTAGGGTGGGCTTTAGCCCACCGAACAAAACTCGGTGGGGCAGGCCCCACCCTACCAGATACTATCTATCAATTGCCAATCTTATCTAATATTTCCTTAGCGGTAATATCCTCACTCAAATCGCTAAGTTTATCTTCGTCCTGAGGCTCAAGTGTGCTTCCAAGCTGCTGGAAGAATTCGTTTTTCTCTGCGGTGCTCTTAAAGGTTTTCTTTGCCCAGTTGCTGGTATAGCCTAAGCCGCATTTTTGTTGAAGCACCGAATGAGCATAGACAATATGGGCGCCTTTGAGAAACACAGGTGCTAACGGCGCCAGCTCCGCCGTCTCGAAGTTGTCCACGAATTTCTGTCCAGGGCTGTTCATCTCCGTTCCCTCTACAACGGGCAAATGCAGCTTCTGGGCTAATTCCACCACCTGGTAGAGGTTCCGGAGCTTTTCGCTTTTTGCGCCCGGCGTGTAATTACGGTCGGGAATGACGTTGATAGCCGCTGCGCCGGAGCTCATAGCCACATCTAAAAGCTCTTCGATGTCCTTTTCGCCTTCGCTGGTGCCGTCCAGCCAGGTGTGAACTGGTATTGCACCGGCAGCTAAAATAAATTGGTTCGTATCAGCCATTCGTGGAAATGAACCTTTGTCCGGCTGTACATATCCGACGCCGCCGCGCTTCATAGTCTTCGCTCGAATCGCATCCAGCAATTCTCTGCTCTGGGGCAACGCCGACGATTCAATCTTAACTCCCAGCTTCTCAGACCAGAACTTTATGAGTTTATCTTTATCGCTGAAGATTTCCTTTGCCTTACGCGCGTATGCAAGACACATGTGTCTCTCCGTAGCGTTGCCGCCAGGTGTCAGAACAAGTACATCTTTTTCGTAATCCAATTCAACTGGTTTTAGATATTTATTCACACGTCCCATTAAATCCTGATTTCTCTGTTGTGCCGTCCGGCGAAGTTTAAGCAGAAACTTTTTCTGTTCACCCTCCAATTCGGCCTTCGGAAAACCAACGCCCATATGGTACGAAATGCCCGGTTCACCGGGTGAGTTTATTACTCTGGTCGCAAACTCCGGCACATAGACCCGTGTCTCCAGGCCGGCACAGGCCTTCAGGCCGAGCATTCTCGCCGCCTCAAGGAACTCTTCCAGAGCATCCAGCACATCAAAATCCACCACTTCTGCAACGGCCAATCCGGCCTTGCGAGCCAGCCAGGCAAATTTGCTCGGCGAATAACCGTATGTATTATAAGAGAAAAATGTATGACAGTGCAGATTGACATCTGTGCCGGCTTTGGGCAAATCAATTTCGCCCGCTCGGACCTTCTCGCAGAGTGCCATCAGGGCTTGCTTTCTTTCGCCGGGGTCGAAACTATCCAGTCTGTTTTCGAGTTCTGCAATCAGCATAAATCTTTTTTGCCGGTAATTTCCTTATACACTTACCAGTTATGCACTTTTTTGTATTGTTTATCCCAGAGTAAGGCATCCTGCGGCTGATATTCTTTAAGGTCAAATGAGTTTCGGACGATTTCTCTGGCTTGGGCCAGGGTTCTTATCTGCCCCGTGGCCCTGGCCTGCATCAGGATGTTGCCGCTGGCTGTCGCTTCAATCGGGCCGGTGATTATCTTCTTGCCGAGGGCGTTCGCCGCAAATTGACAGAGCAGTTCATTTTGTATCCCGCCGCCGACGATATGCAATATCTCAATTGTATTTCCCGTAGCATCCTCGATAGCTTCCATTATGGAACGATACTTTAAGGCGAGGCTTTCCAGTATCGTTCTTATCATTTGCCCCTTGTCGGCGATTGGCTTTTGGCCTGCATCGGCCAGATAGTCATTTATTCTTTTCGGCATATCGCCGGGCGCAAGAAATCCACCGTAATCAACGTCAATATGACTGGCGAACGGTTTAGCTTTTTCTGCTAAGTCCGCCAGGTCCGCATAGGACAAGTCGGTCCCCTCCCGCTGCCATTGCCTCCTGCATTCCTGCATCAGCCATAGTCCCATTATATTCTTGAGAAGCCGAATCGTATTTTCTACTCCGCCCTCATTTGTGAACTCGTATTCAAAGGTTTTATCATTGATAATTGCCCGGGGCACTTCAACACCCATAAGAGACCAGGTCCCCGATGAAAGATACGCCCAGTTGGAGTCTCCCGCAGCAGGCACAGCAACGACCGCTGAAGCTGTGTCGTGTGAGCCGATAGCTACAATCGGTATAGGCCCGCAGCGGAGCTCTCTTCCAATCCCGGCGGTCAACTGGCCCACAATCGTCCCAGGCTCGACGATTCTCGGCAGGATGTTAATCGGCAGAGATAGCCTGTCCAGCACCTCTTTGGACCATCGGCCTGTTCTCATATTCATAAATTGTGATGTGCTGGCAAGGCTGTACTCTGCGAAAATCTTGCCGCACAAAAAGTACGAGAACAAATCGGCAATGAAAATCAGATGCTTTGCTTTAGCTAAGGCAATCGAATTGTTCAGGCGCATTGCAAGCAACTGGTAAAGACTGTTTAGTTGCATAAACTGCACGCCGGTATTTTCATAAATCTCGCGTTTGCTCATCAGCTCAAACGCCTTTTCCTTCATCCCGTTGGTCTGGCTGTCGCGATAGTGATAAGGGTTTTCAATAAGCTTCCCATCGACATCGAGCAAGCCGAAATCGACACCCCAGCTGTCGACGCCGATACCCCAGACTTGAGCGCCCGCCGCTTTTGCAGCTTTTCTTATACCGGCCTTGACTTCTGAAAACAGCCTGTTAAAATCCCAGCGCAGCGAGCCGTTCTCTTCAATCGGCCCATTACTGAAACGATGGATTTCTTCGAGAACAAGCTTATGTGCCGAAACCGAGCCCAGCATTACTCTGCCGCTCTCGGCGCCGAGGTCAACGGCGATATATTTTTTTATTTCCACCATCGTCAGCTCCTTATTACAAGTGTTCAATTCTGAAGAATTGACTTTATAACCCAGATTCTCTTCTATTGCAAATCGAAAATCAAGGTATGGGAAAAGGAGATTGAGAATACACTTGGGGTTTTTAGCAGGTTCAGTTCCGCGCTGTCTTGCCGACTTTGGGCGGTCTTCGGGCACTCACAATCTCAGCCTTGGGTAAAATAAAAACACGATGGGGGAAATATGAATATGTCTTTTGTCCCCAAGATAGCTCGAATTTAACTTGCCGCAAGTGATTATTTCTGCTGGAAGTGCACTTTTGCCTGGCCGATGAGATAGAAACTTCCGGTAATACAAATCAGGTCTTCTTTGCTGACCGCATTTTTGGCCAGTTGCAGCGCCTGAATCAAAGTAGGAGCGGTCTGGCACATCTTGCCGCTTATCTCGGTGTACATCTCGGCCAATTCCTCCGGCGGCATTGCTCTGGGTGAGTTGCTGCGGGTAAAAATCACCTTGTCGGCGCCGTATTGTAATCTTTCCAGCATCCCTCTAACGTCTTTATCGCTGTTGCAGCCAAAGATTACCACCATAGAATCATAAGGGATATTCTGGCCTATCGCGTGAATCAAGGCCTGAATGCTTGCAGCGTTGTGAGCTGCGTCAATCATAACCCTGGGGTCGTCCCAAATCATCTCCATTCGGCCCGGCAAAGTAACTTTATGAAGTCCTTCAGCGGCCTTGCCGTTGTCTATCTTGTAGCCGACCGATTTGAGTTTATCCAGCATCGCTAAGGCTAGCCCGCAGTTTATTGCCTGATGTTTGCCGTGCAGCGGCACCCGCAGATGTTCAAACTTACTGGTCGGGGTTGTCAGGCAGATTCTCGTGTGAGGGCCGTGCTCACGCGAGGTTTCAAATCGATGTGAAAAATCAATATCATCGCTGCCGGTTACGCTCAAAGGTGCCTTGACAGCGATAGCCTGTGATTTTAGGACACGCATCGCCGAGGGTTCCTGCTGAACGGTAATAGCCGGCACACCAGGCTTGAAAATGCCCGCTTTCTCCCTTGCAATGCTATCAATAGTGTTCCCCAACTGCTGCTGATGGTCGATACTCAAGCTGGTTATGCCGACGACTTCGGGCTTAATAACGTTCGTGCTGTCCAGTCTGCCGCCCAAACCGGTTTCAATCACGGCAATATCGACCGCCTTATCTACAAAATACATAAATGCCAAAGCCGTCATTATCTCGAAGAAAGTGGGGGGGTCGGTCTTTGACATCTTCTCAACCGGTGCGTAAATCCGATTCAGCAGCTCGCACATCTCCGAGTCGCTAATCATTTTCGAATTGACCGTAATCCGCTCGTGCAGGTGTACCACGTGGGGCGATGTGTATAATCCGACATTATAGTGGTTCGCTTCGAGCATCTTGGCCAGCATCGTGGCTGTTGAGCCTTTTCCTTTTGTGCCGCCTATATGGACTGTATGGATTTTTTTGTGTGGATTGCCTAATAACGACAGCAGCTTATGCATCCTGTCGAGGTTGAACGTCGTAACGTTATAGCGCAGACGTTCCTGCTTTTCGTAGTCGGTCCTCGAAAACAGGTAGTCAATAGCCTGCTGGTAGGTCTTAAAAGCCTTTTTGCTTTCAACCTTGGTAACCTTGGAGGAGGATTTTTTCTTTCGTTTCTTTCCGGTTATCTTTATTGATTTTGCCATATAAATTTAAACATAATAATTATAAAGGTCAAAACCACAGTAGTCAAGTCAAAACCCTAAAAAAACACCGCAAGTATAGATAAGCGAAGGAATATAGGACGTTGTAAATAAAGAGGTTACAAAAAACTCGGTTTTACATTGTTATTTTTTAAAAAGCTTGCTTACATCAGTATTGTTGAAAATGTAATCATTTTTGCTTATAATAATTTTGTATTCGCTTAGTTTGGCCATTGGCAGGCCGACTTTTATAGTTTCTCGGTGGTTAATCCGAGTTACTATCTATATAATTGCCGGCGTGAATACAACAAAGCCAAAACGAGCTTTTAACTTTGCTCTGCAGAGCTTAAACCAGCTCCTCTGGCCAGCAGTTTGTATCAATTGCGGCGAAAACATCTGCGAAACTGACAACAACCTATGCGAGGATTGCTGGGCTGAGATTCAGACCTGTGCGCACCCCGATTACTGCCGGCGCTGCGGACGGGATGCCAGTAAATTTGCTATCCTGGAGGGCGCCTGCCCCGATTGTCTCGGCAGAGAATTTCATTTTGACCGGATAGCCCGGAGTGGAGTTTATGACCAGGCCCTGCAAAAAATGATATTGGCCTTTAAAAATGGCCGAACAGAGCTGGATTTGGCAGTAGGGTTTTTGGCCAATTCCGCTTTACAGGGAAGCGGCTTTTATAATGATATAGAGCTTTTCGTTCCCGTGCCGCTGCACTGGTCGAGACGATTGCGTCGCGGCTACAATCAATCGCAGGTTTTGGCCAAAAAATTAAATCACCCCATCGCCAAAATCAGCACAGCGCTTGTCCGAATCCGCCGAACCAAATCGCAGCCGGCAATGGCAAGTCCCGCCGCACGCGCTAAAAATGTCGCCGGTGCCTTTGCCGTTCGTTATGGGCATAATTTTAACAATCGGAAGATTTGTCTTGTCGATGATATTAAAACAACCGGTGCAACGCTGAACGAGTGCGCTAAAACGCTAAAACAAGCCGGCGCTTTAAAAGTCTTCGCTTTTGTTTTAGCCGTCGCCGGCCAAAATCAATAAAATCGTTTAGCCGTCGCCGGAACGGCGACGTCCCGGCTTCTGTAGCAACGAAAACGATTTCTAAAGTAGCCGTGCCGGCTACACCTAAACACCTGAGATAATTAGAGTTTTTCGTGCTTTATTATGGCTCGATAGAGGCCGTTGATGCGCTTGCCGTCAACGATTGTGGGCGAATATTTCTCGTTTCTCGGCTGAAGGCGAACTTTATTTTTCGACTCGAAGAACACCCTCTTAAAGGTCGTCTCGTGCGGCACTGAAAAACGAACAAAGCAGTCATCCCCATTATGCACCTCGGCTGCCGGTGAGAATATCACTATATCGCCCTCACGGAACTTCGGCTCCATCGAATCGCCGACAACACGGACGGCAAAGGCGTTCGGGTCGTGCAGGTCAGGACAGCGAATATAATCATCGGCTATGCCCACCGGATAATCCAGGTCATTGAAATCGCTCGGATAGCCGGCTGAAACTTTGTTTATCACCGGCACTAATCGACCGGCCGCCAGAGGCAGCTTGTCCCGCTCGATGTTCAAGTCACTTTCAGCAAGAAGCTTGCTGAGCCGTCTTGCATTAGCTTTTTTATCAATCAGCTTTTTAATAATCTGCCGCCATTTCTGACTCTCAGCCTCGGCGGATTCATATTCCTGACGAACATCGGCAGGAAGACCTTCTATATGAGCAATGTGCAGTAACAAACCAGGTTCAAACTCAAGTATCTTCTCAAGCCTGGTCAGCAGCTCGTCACTGGGCGGATTCTTAACCTTGCCGGTCTCAATAGTGGACAGGTACGGCTTGGAAAAACCAATGCGATTGCTGACCTCATCCAGAGTCAGATTTAACTGCTCACGTTTTTTCCTTATTATTTGCCCAAGAGACATACCGAATCCTCAATTCTTTCAATTGCTAATCAACTTCTATAAGCTCATAATTACTGCTTCCCAGGCCGATACGCTCAGCGTGCTCGATTTGGTAAAGCGGGTTGAGCTTATCATTCCCCAGCAGCTCCGCAAGTTTCCTGCCCGCTTTGTTTTCCACCAAATCCAGCGTTGCCTTATCGACAGCCACAGGGTCAGCCGACGCAGCTATGCCGATATCATCGACTATTTTACCCATATTCGGCTTGTCAAAACAATCGCAATCTTTGGTAACTGACAGTAAAAAATTGAAAAATGCAGCCCTGTTTTCTTTGCCTTTCAGTGTGCCTAATGCGTGCTCGGCAATACTTTTTTGTAGAACTTCATCTTCCTCGCCCCAATTGCATATAACAGCACCAAATCTGCACATCGCCATACATTCGGCACAGCCGATGCACTTGTCCTGGTCGATGTGGGCCTTTACATCGTCAAGTGTAATTGCGTCTGCCGGGCAATGCTCATAACATACGCCGCAGCGTGTACAGTCGTCTGCGATTTCCAGCTTAAGAGCGGCGTGTTGTTTCATCTTGCCCCTTTTGCTCGCGCAACCCATTCCCAACGTCTTCAATGTAGCCGCCAGACACGCTGCGCTATGGCCGGTAAGGTGGGCCACCGAGAGGATAGACTGGCACTGAACTATACCTGAGGCAATGAAAACCTGCTTGTCTATTTCGCCGTTGATTTCAACCGCTGTCTCATTTGTGCCGAACAATCCATCGGGCACAATAAATGGTATTCCTAAACCTTCCAGGCCGAAGCCGTGCTTTGCAGCCAAAACACTATGGTCGATGGCATTGTGCCTCTGGCCGACGTATAGGGTGGTTGTATCGGTTATGAATGGTTTTGTTTTCAATGCAAGCAGTTCATTCACAAGCCCCTTGATGTATGAAGGCTTTATATATGTATTGTTACCATCTTCACCTACGTGGACCTTAACGGCTGTAAAATCATTTTCCTTAAAACGTTCTGCAAAACCCCCCGCCTTAAACAATTTTCGTGCCTTCCTTGAAATCACCTTCTCGCCGTTTTTAACCGAAGCCTTAATAAAATATACTTTAGAACCCATTAAAAAAACACCCTATGATTAAATGGAGCTGCCCACTATTTTGCAATTTTTCAGCCTAATGAAACAGACTAATTATATCGTTTTTTCTCCTGACTGCAAGGGTCGCTTAGAAAACTATGTGCCCCAACAGTATTTTTACACCAAGACCAATAAGAATCATCCCGCCGAGAGCCTCAATCTTATTCTCGAAAAAATGCCCGAATCTTTTGCCGATGCAAACGCCAAGATATGACAACAAAAAGGTTACAAGGCCTATTATTATCACCGCCGTAACAATGGAGCTGGTGATAAGTGGAAGCGTAATGCCAATCGCCAGGGCGTCGATGCTGGTCGCGATGGACAGAACCAGCAGAACAAAGATATTCGACGGGTCAAAATTTTCCTCGACCGTTTTTATCTTGAATGACTCATAAATCATTTTGCCTCCGACGGCACTTAAAAGGCCAAAGGCCACCCAATGGTCATAACCTGCTATGTATTCTCTTACACTCAATCCCGCCAAAGAGCCTATCAACGGCATAAACGCCTGAAAGCCGCCGAAAAAAACAGCTATTCGCAAGGTGTACTTTACACGTAGCTGCTTGTATGCACCGCCGCTAACAATAGAGACTGCAAAGGCGTCTATCGCCAATCCAACGGCTATTACTATGATTGTAACCAAATCCATAAAATGCCTTCAGAATACTGCTGCATTTATGCGGCAAGCACAAAAATACGCCTCCCTCCGCATTACTTTACAGGTTATAAGCTGAAGTCTCATCTATGGTTTACACAACTTGCAGGGTCTTTTGCCGGCATTTATCGCTGCATCTCTGCTGTTGTAACCTACGAGGTTTTCCGGCTTGATTCTCTTTGCCCAGCGGCACTCGGCCTTATGGAAGACCTCGCTGTTATCGGATGCGACATATCCATATTTGGTTACTGCCGATTTGGCGGCTGGCTCGGCTCGTTCTTCTGAAGTCGCCAGCGAATCTGCTTTGCTTGTCCTTACATCGGAGGGTTGCCTGCCCGCGGGATTATCTGCAGGATTATAGCTTACACCTAACGCCTTGTTTACTGCGTCCTTCATTTTAGCAAGGCCGGTCTTCGCCACCGTCAGCGGGTCTTGCTTCCAGTAAATCGGATTGAACAGCTCCAGCGAGAGCACCGCTCGGCTGCCGTTAGCGTGCAGGTCACGCAGAATTTGAGTCAGCGGTGCGATACCGTCACCGGGAAAGACACGGTCCCGGTCGGTTATCGTCTCTCGCGGCGGCTCGGCAGGATAATCGTTCAAATGAAAGACCTGGATGACCCTGGGGCTGAGCATTTTCAGACCGTTGAAGTCGGAACCGCCTTTATAAATGTGATAAACGTCAGGTAACAAACAGGCTTTTGGGTGGCCGCTCTCAATCACTACGAACATCGCCTCGCCCAGTCGGTGAAGGTTCTTTGAAGAGCCCCATACCTCAACCTGCGGCACTACCCCCATTTCGTCGCCAAGCTCCAATAACGCCCGATACCGCTCCGCCGCCTTCATAAGGTCAAGCCCCGCCTCTTTGTTGGCGCCCGCTGGAGGCGCTGCAATACGCTTGCCGCCAATCCGGGCCAATACATCCATATCTCGCTTGTTTTGCTCTATGGCTTCGGCACGTTCGGCATCGTCATCCACAATCCAGCGGGAAAAGGCGATGGCGCTCTCTACGGTCAGTCCAAGGTCACTGATACGTCTGCTCAGCTCATTGAGACTGCCCCCTCCCTTAGCGTACTCGTGGATTTTGTCCACCCACGGCTCAATAGAGTCGTAGCCTGCTTTTGCAGTAATCTCGATTTCTCTGTCCAAGCTGAGTTTTTGTCCGCGAATAGTGCTCGTATTAAAACAGTAGCTGAACGGCATTGTGCGTTTGGAGGATGTTTTATTTGCACCCTGAGCAACTGTAACGCCGCCGGCGGTTACTGCCGCGCCGATAGCAGCGCCGGCACCGGCTATAAATCGGCGACGAGAAAGGCGGTCTCTTTCCATAATCATCTCCTGTTTCTGTAAGGATATTTTTCAAGTGGTAAGGGCGGTTCGCGAACTGCCCCTACTATGCAATAAGGGCAAAGGCATCGCTGACTGTCATACCGGCCTTGATGCCTAAAGATTGAGCTTTTGCATTTGTCTTTGTAACCTTGCGGTTCGGGAAACGCTCCAGCGTCCCTATGGGATTGTCCGGCGTGCTTTCCACTATCGCTGCGGCCACGCCGTAACGCTCGCATGCCTCAACGTCTATCGCAGGACAGGCTAAAAAACCTTTAGAGCCGGTTACTAACAGAATATTGAATCCGGCCCACTTAGTCTGCACGCCTTCAACCATTCCATTTGGCGTTTGAAATGTTTTTGTATGAACTTCCATTATTGTTTCCTTTGTTATTGCTGCGAAACGTTATCTCCATTTTGGAATCAGCGGTAGGAATCTCTCCAAAAAGAGGCCAAGCAAACAAATCATACTGGCTTACCGAGATGTTTGGCAATTTCGGCTAACTTCTCGTCAAGCAGCTCTTTGCTTACGGCCTCTATGTTCAGTCGCAGCAGCGGTTCAGTATTGCTCGGCCGACAATTAAACCACCAGTCCTTATACCCGATAGTAACACCATCCAGGTGGTCGATTTGGCCGTCGCTGTATCTTCTCGCAAGCTCATCCATTTTTGCCTGCTTATCTTCTACCTCGAAGTTTTTTTCGCCGCTGCTGGAGTATCTTCGCAACGGCCCGATTAGCCCGCTCATCGGGACATCGGCTTTACTGAGAATATTCATCACGTGCACTAAGGTAATCATTCCTGAATCGGCATAATAGTTATCCGAATAATAGAAGTGTCCGGAAAGCTCGCCGCCGAATATGGCGTGCGAATCACGCAGGGCCTTTTTCATAAAAGCATGTCCGACTCTTTCCCTTCGCGGGGTGCCGCCGTGCTTGATAATTTCCTCCATAACAACCCTGCTGCTGCGCAAATCATAGACTACCACCGACTTCGGCTTCTTCTCCAAAAAATACGGCACCATCAGGGCTGTAATCAAATCGCAGCCGATTGTATCACCTTTCTCATCTACCATCATCAGCCTGTCAGCGTCACCATCGAAGCAGACCCCGAAGTCACAGCCTTTTTTCTTTACTGTTGTTTTCACATCAGCCAGATATTCTTCAATCAGAGGGTTCGGCTCATGCTTAAATTTGCCGGTGTGCTCGAAGTTAAGAGACACGATTTCTACAGGCAGGTTGCTAAAAATGGCAGGAACAATCTTGCCCGCCATTCCATTGGAGGCATCGATAGCAATCTTCATCTTTTTCATATTCGGCCTGAGAAACTTCAGCACGTGATTCCTGTATTCGGCGGTCAGGTCATATATCTGAACCGTGCCGCTAACTTTGCCCTTGGTATGAAGTAAAGCCATTGCGACATGTTTTATATCCTTTAAGCCGGTATCGACACCGATGGGCTTGGCGCCCAGACCGGATATCTTAAAGCCGTTATACTTGGCCGGGTTATGGGAAGCGGTAACCTGCACACCGCCGCACGTGCCGAGATAATTGATTGCAAAATACATCTGCGGCGTATCAACCATTCCAATATCAATCACGTTTGCCCCGGTAGTATTCATCCCTTTAATAAGGGCCTTGGCTAACGCCTCGCTATGCGTCCTCATATCGCGACCGACACACAGTGACTGAGCATTAGCCTGGCCACGCTCATAGCCGCTAAGCAGCGACCGCAAAAATCGGGCCGTGGCACAGCCAATCTTCCACGCACCTTCTTCATCGATTTGGTCGGGATAAATCCCTCTTATATCGTATGCCTTGAAAATCGCAGGGTCCATCTTATTGGCTCCTATAACGTTTAGCATATAACGGATAGTTTTTTCTCCGCATCCGCCATCTACTATCCGTTATCTGCTACTATACATCCGCTCGGCTCGAAGTGTCAACAACGAATATACAGAACTCCGTCGACCCGGCCTGTCCGGTGCCAGACGGAGCGCCGGACGGGGTTGGGATACCATCTAACTGGCAACGAAAATCTGGTAAACCCCGCCCCTCCGGCAGGGGCAGGGTAAAGACCGCCGATTAAAGCGAGGATATCGCAGCATAAGCAGGGACGGTTCGCGAATCGTCCTCTATCTGCCTATCATCTGCTCGGCGCGGAAACCGTTTCAGGTGTAATCAAAACCTCAAAGACCTTTCCGCGGCGAATTCTGCGAACGTTAAACTCAAGGTGCTCAGCCTTTAGCCTGTTGTCAACAGCGGGGATATGGCCGATTTGCTTTACAATCCAATCTGACAGGTTGCAGTCTGAAGAGAGGCCGGGTGCTTGCAACCTATCGGCCAGGTTTTGCATCGGAACGCCTCCACCCACAATCCAGACCCCCTTGCTTAATGAGTGAACCATCTTTGGAAGCTTATCGAATTCATCCTCAAGCTCACCGACAAGTTCCTCAACAAGGTCTTCCAAAGTAAGAAGCCCGACAGTATGCTTATTTGTATCCTGTACAAGAGCCATGTGTTCGTGTTCATCTACAAACGCCTTCATAAGCTGCTGACATGATGTATCTTCGCTTACAAACCGCAACGGGCGAATAATACCCTTAAGCGTCGGGTCGGCAGGGTTGGTTCGCATTCGATAGACAAGTTCCTTGAAGTTGACGTAGCCGATAACTTTGTCGCGGTCGCCGCCTTCAACGATAGGAAAGCGCGTGTGTGTGTCCAGATGGGCTGTAATTATCGCCTCGCTGAGCGTCTGAGAGCTTGACAAAAAGGTTATCTGTTCGACCGGAATCATAAGGTCTTTCGCAGTTTTACGGGAAAGCAGTGTTACACCTGTAATAATATTTGCCTGATTTGCGGAAATCTGGTTCGCCAGCCGAGCATAACCGGCCAGGGCAACGATTTCATCAAGTGGGGCAGCTTGACTTGCCGCGCGTTTTTTCTCAAAAGGCCTGTTCAGGAATCGTAAAAGGTTTATGACCGGACGCAGTACGACAATAAGAATGCGAAGCGGCAGGACGCCGCGTTCCATAATAGGCACGTTAAAATGCACCCCGACCGATTTGGGTAATATCTCGGTAAATTGCAGCATCAGATAGGTAAATACTCCCGAACATACACCTACAAGCTTCTCGCCGAAAAGCAGGGCTACCTCAGCACCCACTATCGTTGCCCCTGCCGTATGCGCTATAGTATTCAAGGTAAGAATAATGGTGACAGGTAGCTCTATCTGTTCTTTGAAGCCGCGGATAATATTACCAATCTTTGGCTTGCGTCTTTCCAATGTCGCCAGTTCCCCAGGTGATAGACTCAACAGCGCAGCCTCCATCAGCGAACAAACAAATGATATGCTGAATGCCGTTAACGCTCCAATTATGAGGACAACAATACTACCTTCCGAATTCATTTCTTAACCCGCCAATCTAATCTATAATAAGTTGCTTGAGATGCTCCAAAAATTTTGGCCGACCGTATTCGCTTCAGTCCGGCAGCCTGACGGAGCGGTTTCTGCTGCTATCACATTTTAAACAACAAGTTTGCAATGCCGCCTCAAAGTTGTACGGAGGGAAATGTACGGCACATTTCATAGAGAACCTTTCTGCTCATCTTTTTGGCCAGAACCGCTCGGGTTATTGACCATTGATTATTATATACTGAAATTTGCGTTTCATTAGTCAATAGAAAATAGTCAATTTAAACGGGGATTCGGTTTTCAATACTCACCGGCAAACCATTCACATCCACCACCTTCACCGAACCCTCGAATACACGAGTTTGCCACCGAACGGCGTTGGGAAATTCATCTCTGCACTCCGACAGATACGGGACGGGCAGAAAACCCTTGGCAAAAATCTGGTAGAGTCCTTCAGGGGTACAGGCGTTCGGCACAGCCTCACTAATTGCGCCAAGAACAGCCTTTGCATCCTTCACGAGTTCTGCAGTCCGTCTCTTTACCTCGCAGTTCTCGGTCATATCGTCAACGTAGCCCTTAGCGCGCAGACGCCGGTACTCAGCCAGGGCCTGTCGCGTAATCTGGATGCTCTCGTTTACCACAGCCGGCTCGGCCAGTTCAAATGCCTCGGAGTAGCTGACCACGTGAATCAGCGGCGGGCTGGCTGGATTGTGCGGCTCAATATCATCCATCAAGGCCGTAACAGCGGCAAGCTGTGCCTTGGCTTTGTCTGTATCCGGCGAAAAATAATCCAGGCCGCCTCGCGGCTGCAGGAACACCCGGAAGTAACCATCCTCAAGCTCTCTAACCAATCGCAGCATTGCCCTCGATTTGGCCAGGTCCTGTACACCCCATGTAGTCTTAGGCGTGTTGAGCATATTCTGCAGAATCAGATACCGCACACCCATCTTTTTCGCTACTTGGGCAGCCAGGTGAGCCGAGACAACGTATGTTACATCATCAGCCCCACGAAATGCAAAATGGTGCTGCACGTTTGGCTCGAATGGCTTACCCGTGCGTGCGATAATGCCTAAGGTCTCCGCATGCTGACGCAGATTTTCCAGCAATGTATAGGGACCACGTCCATCGATACGGCAGAACCACCACAGCGACAGAGCGTGCCACGCTATATGAATGGCACGCTCGTACATCTCTGCCAGCGACGGGATGTCTTTCGTGCCTGCATACGTGCGAACGAGCATAGGTCGAGATGCTTGCCAAACTGCCGCGAACTCCCCCTCACTATTAATCGGCACACCCCCGCCGTTCGCAGATGAACCCCAGTCCTCCCCAAAACGCGACTGCGTCAATTGTGAGGTGCCGATGGACAGCACATCTAAGAAACCCGAATCAGCCAGCGCACGCGCCCAACTGAGAAATAGCTCGACAGCCTCCTGGCGGTTGTGCATATATGGCCCGACGTGTGCCCTCATCAGAGGTCCGGCATACATGCCGGATCCATTCCTCAGACAGTGAGCAATGCGAGCCAGCACCGTATCGCGGCTTGTACCGAATGTCTCATAGCCGGAGCGGTCAACAGGTCCCACAGATAAGTGGCGACCTGTATTAACGATATCCCGACCGAAGGCCAGCAGCGTTTCGTCATAGCTTACGCTTTCGGACACACTTCTCGGAAAAAGAGATGGATTAATTCCAAGCATACCAAGCGTCTGCGACACCATTTCATCCCCTTGGAAAACACCATTAATCTCGGGATGACGGCTCTGCACCATCTGGCACGTTTGAGGCAAGCCGGCGAAGTACAAGGTCTTTAGCGGCCCGCCCTGCGAGGCCAGCAGACGCTGGCTTTTCAACCCTCTCAGCAGTCGGCCGACCAGCTCGCTTCCATCGGTCGGGTCCAGTCGATAGCTCAAGCCCAAAACAGTTATGCCCTTTTCACGCACCCATCTGCCGATAGCATAAAGAGACTGCTCATCTTCAAGCTTTTCCAAAGCTCTGCAGACAGCCGCATCAGCCACTATCGTTTTGAATCCACAGTTGGACAGAAGTTGCTCAACATAGCTTATCCCCAAGGTATGCGCATCGATTGCCGGTCTCATCAGGCCAAAGCAATCGGTCTTTTTTAATGTTGCCGGCATCACATCTTACTTTCTTTTGGTGTTGCAACAGATAACGTAGCTGAGCAGCATCCGCTCACAGCAGGTCAGGGCCGGGTAACCCGGATACCCCCTGCCTCATCGGCTCAGCTCCGACAACCAGGAACCTGATATCCTTCACGGACATCCCTTGTATGCCCAGCTTATCCACCGTTCTGCCCTCGGCCCAATAGTCAACGCCGTGCATCAACGATGCCAGATGAATAATGGCTCGGGTTGCCGGCATTGGTATCTTTAGCATCTCACCGATAGAAGCTATCGGCACCAGGCTGGTCGGCACATCCTCGGTGATGTACCGATGTTCGGTCGTGCCGGGAGCTCTGATACGGCGGTAGCCGGGGTTCGCTCGCATTGCCTGCAATAAGGTCTTGCCCGCTGCATCGTAGGCTAAGTAAAGCCATTCTCGAGCTGTATTAGCTCGGATGCCTAAGGCACTTGCCACTTCCACTCTTTCGCGGTCAATCGCTTCGAGCACATGCGCGACGGATGGAGTAACCCCCTCGACATAGTACTCGAAATCCCCGTGGGTATCTTCGATTCTCGCCGAATTCAGGACGGTTATGGTCGGATGAAATACAGCCCCGATATTATCCAATCCTGTCTTCAATACATTATCTCCGGGAACGAACTGCGGCAGCGCCTTGCGGAGCACAGGCAGAACATCGACCACCTGATACGCCGGCAGAGTCGCCAATGGCACAGAGTTCTTGATACTGAAGATTCGCACCTGTCCGGGGTTGGTCACGCGGCAGGTGTACAGCAAGGTCTGCGCTTCCGCAAGGTAGGGACGCACCGATGGGTTGATTTTGCGGATTATCTGCGAGACCTCTAACGCCCCGCCGGTGCGACCTGGGTTCAGAACGATAATTTGCCCGTCCTTGAGATGTGGGGCCGCAATCTCGGCTATGGTACGGTGAGCGGTCGCTGGGACGACCACCATTAAGATATCGGCATTCGTGATGGCTTCTGCGGGTTCGGATGTAATCGCATTTAGAGAGGCGAATCCTTCTATCTCTCCCGTCACATCGATGCCGCCGCGAGTTTGGATGGGCAAGAGACGTTCGGTGCTCCGGTTGAACAGATTTACCTTCAGGCCGTTGATGGCCAGGTGGGCAGCCATCGCCATCCCCCCATGCCCGGCCCCAAGAACGCAGAACGTAGGCGACCCGCTGTCCTCTGATAGCTCACCCAGCATCTCCTCTGCCAGCTTCAGCCTCTCGATGAGTTCTTCCGATGATACCGCCTCCACCAGTGATTCCACGAACGCTGTAGTCCCGCAAAGCCGCGCAATTCGGCTCAGAACGCGAAGGTACAACGCGTGCGCCGCAGGAGGCATCATAAGAAGCACCACCAGCTGTGCCTTGCCGGATAGACCCCATGGGATGCCCTCCCGTGAAGTGCCTATTGCTATCACCAGTTGTTTGCAGGCATTGGTGCAGGCGTGTGGAACCGCCACGTTATATGGCCCTATCGGCATCAATGTCACGCCGGCCCGCTCTCGGGCGGCAATATCCTTTAGCGCAAGCTCAATGTCAATTCCCCGCACTGCTCCAACCGCCGACAGAAGTTGCCCAATAGCTGCCTCACGCTCGTGAGCTGACATATCAGCCAATGCGCACGTTGAATGTAGTATAGACGAAACTTTCAATCTCTATTTCCTTCTTACGGCAGCCTTGTTTACAGCCGCTGGCAAACATTCGGGAATAACAAATGAAAATCAAAAGGCTTATCTTGCCGACTATGAAATTAGACATCGGCGACCTGATGTCTTAGTTATTTGGTGGGCAGTTTCCCTTTTTAAAGTTAAAGCCGCAACTGCCGTCTTGCGAATCTTGCATTTTGAAGCTACACCAACCCGATATTCTAAAAGAACGACAATCTTAATATAGCTTCATATTCTCATTCTGTAAAGACGTTGAATAAAATAGTTATGGAGTGGTATAAATCAGCCAGACCCCGCCTAATAAAACCAGTACGCCGCAGATTTTCTTAAGAATTACCGCTCCTTTGGATTTCTCGTTCCAGTTCATATATCGCTGGACAACCTCTGTAAATGTTCCAGCGAAAACAATTACCGAACAGTGTCCTACGCCGTAGGCCAGTAAAAGGACGATTCCATAAAGCAAGGCGGTTGATGCAACCTTGAACGTAACTGCCAGCATGGGGGCCATATATGCAAAAGTGCAAGGCCCCAAAGCAACGCCGAATACCAGACCGAGAATAAACGCAGCGAGCGTTCCCTTTCGTTTCATACCAACTCGGCCAGGCCCGCTCCAGGGCATAGGTATCACGCCCAAAAGATGCAGGCCGAAAATAAAGAATACAAAAGCAACAAAGTAGCTGCCGTACCTGCCAACATCTCCCATCATTCTGCCCAGGGCGGCGGTAACGGCCCCTATAGCACCTATTGTAATTAAAATACCCACCGCAAAAAGAACCGATATGATAAAGGCTCGTTTGGCTGACATTCTCCCCTGCTCATCAATAAATCCTACGATAAGAGGAATGCTTGCCAGGTGACACGGACTGAGCAGTATGCTTAGAATACCCCATACAAAGGCTGCGGTCAGTGCTATTGCGGGCGTCCCCTCAACAGCGTGCGTCAGTTTTGTAAATAATTCCTGTATCCTTTGTTTTTGTAACTTCGATGCCCAACTCTTTCCATTTTGAAAGAATATCTTCTTTGGAGAAGAAGCCCTCGTGCCTGAACAGCTCTTTTCCCGAAGCATCGAGAAATATTTGTGTTGGTATAAGCTTGATACCATACTTCGGAGCCTCCGCAGGGTTCTTCCAGACATCGATAAACTCAACTATCAGCCTTCCCTCATATTCTCTCTTTAACTCCTCAAGAATTGGAGCCATCATCTTGCACGGTATGCACTTGTCTGCACCCAGGTCTATCAGCCGAGGCATTGCTTCGGATTGCTCTATGGCTGCTGATTGAGCTTCGGTCTTTTCAGCTTGCGTAGTATCCTGTATATTGCGAGTACTGTTCTCCACGACCGAAGACGAAGACTTTTCTTGCTTAAGAATAATCACAACAGCCGCTGCAACAATTAAGACAATAACAACTACTATTTTTTCTGCCTTGTTCATATTTGGTTGCCTTTCTTAATTTTTGCTTACTTGGCTTGAGACTGCACAAGCATTTTCTTGATTTCATCCGGCGAAGCAACCTTGCCGACGGTTTTCACCTGCCCATCCACGACAAGGGCCGGCGTCATCATCACGCCGGCGCTCATAATGTCCTTGATATTCGTAACCTTTTCTATCTCGTACTCAATACCTAAATTTTTGGCCGCAGCCTCAGCGTTTTCAGCCAGCCTCTTACACTTGGGACATCCCGTGCCGAGAATCTGTATTTTTTTCATTTTGTGTCTCTTGCCTTCTTCTGTTTATTGTAAAACCGATTATCAGATTTGATATCTTCTTTCTCCGCCGTATCCAGCCAGCCATCGCGTTTGACTTCATAACGGTCAAATTTTCCGATGTAAGGCTTAATATCCAGTAACGGCGTGCCGTCCAGAATATCAAGCTCGGAAACATAAATTATATTTGCCTTAACAGATAAAAGTTTCACACAGGATAGACCGATAGGATTTGGACGTGCTGGAGCACGCGTCGCAAACAAACCGTGCCATTTGTCATTCATATAAGGCTTGACCTTCGCCTTGAATTCCGACGCCCTGTCGAACCAGTATAACAACCAGATTCTTTCAAAATCTTCAAGGTCGAGCAGGGCTTCTTCAAACTCATTATAAACCTCTACCGTCCCTTCATAACCCTCTGCGAAAGCCGGCTGAATTGGAACATTGTCCGACCGGCTAAAAGGCGAATGAATAATTCCTATTGGTTTAACCCTCATTTGCTTTACCTCCATCAGAAAAATGCTCCAAAAATCATTCCTGAAACTGTCGCCATCACAATAACAAGCAAAACGAAAACGACGGTCTTTCGCGTCCCCATAACCGAGCGGATTACGAGCATGCTCGGCAAAGACAAAGCCGGGCCCGCCAGAAGCAGTGCCAGTGCCGGCCCTTTTCCCATACCCGCACCCATCAGACCCTGCAGGATTGGAACCTCGGTGAGAGTGGCGAAATACATAAAAGCCCCGGCAATTGCGGCAAATAAATTCGCCCAGATTGAGTTGCCGCCAACCGCAGCGTTGACCCATTTAGCAGGGAACAGGCCTTCGTGTCCGGGTCCGGGTCTTCCCAGAAGAAATCCGGCAACCAGGACACCAGCCAGTAGTAAAGGCAGTATCTGTGAAGCGAAATCCCAGGATGCTCCAAGCCACTGGCGTAGCTCGTTATTAGTGAACCACGATAATAGCATCACTCCAAAACCTGCCAGAAGAATAAGGACCAGAATCCAGCGAATCCTGAATATCAATTCGTAAAGGTTACTCTTCTTAACATCTTCGAGACCCTTAAGAAGCTCTGCGGTTATTTCGTGAGTCTTTCCAGAGGTATCCAGAAGTGTAACAATATCTTCTGTTTTGCTGAGCAAAGTACCTTCGACCTTGTATGCGGTCAAGCCTCCCGGACAGCACAGAAATACCGCCCTGATGTCTCCGCTGCGTGCCCAGTTGGCGAATACAAGTATCCCAGCCATTGAAGCGAAATATAATACGTTTTTCCATAGTGGGCGGTTGACCTGTGGGGCGGCCATAGACATCTGACCGTTGGCTTTTTTAAGCTCTTCTTTGCGATAAATCAGGTGCATTAACAAACCAATGGCAACACTGAAAATAATCGCTCCGACTGCGCGGGCTATACCGATTTCAAGTCCCAGGACTCGTGCTGTCAGGATTATCGCCAGGACATTTATGGCCGGCCCGGAGTAAAGAAATGCAGCAGCAGGGCCTAATCCCGCCCCCATCTTGTAAATGCCCGCAAACAACGGCAAAACCGTACAGGAGCAAACCGCAAGAATGGTACCTGAAACGGACGCAACGGCATAGGCCAGAACCTTGTTCGCCTTTGCCCCAAGATATTTCATTACCGAGGCCTGGCTGATAAAAACCGAGATGGCCCCAGCTATAAAAAAGGCAGGCACAAGACCTAGCAAAACGTGTTCCCGCGCATACCATTTAACCAGGTGCAGCGATTCGCCAATTGCGTTATCAAAACGAACAGTCCCAATAGGCAGATAATAGCAGCAAAGAAATACGGAGATAATAATTGCCGGCTTTTTCCAATGTTCTTTTAGATTCATAGTAAAACACTCGAATTATAAGGCTTTAAGCAACTTCTCATTATCTTTAGCCTGTTGTTTCAGAACACGGCTCACGCATGAAAAGAACCCTGCGATGCAGGGGCATTTCAGCCTGTATATGACTTTGAGCCCTTCTTTGCGATACTCTAACAAGCCTGCATTAACCATTACCGAGAGATGCCGTGAGACATTCGAGCGTTCAGAACCGACGGATAGTGCAATATCGCAGACACATTGCTCACCATTTCTTAGAAAATCCACTATCGCAATTCGCAATGGATGAGCTATCGCCTTTGCGATTTCCGCTTGCTTCTCGAACAATAATTGTTTCTTCTTTCTTAACATCTCAAGCCCTCAGTTAAGTTACTATGTGATTATATACTCACATAATAATATTTAGTTCAAATAAAGTTAAATATTTTTTGGTAATTCAAACTGCTCTATTCTCTGTGTCATTCCCGCGCAAGGGGCTGTTGAAAAAGACCAAGAGCAACGCTCTGAGACTGCCACGCGATTTTTCAAATCGCTCTCAATGACCTGAAAACGCACTTTTTGTCATTGCGAGGAGCTTGCCCCTTAGGGGCGAGCGACGAAGCAATCTCTCAATTTTGTAGGGTGGGGCTTGCCCCACCACAGACTGCGTTATGCTCTTGCAGAGGAAGTTCTTGCGCCAAAATTTGGCTCAAAACCGGTCAGTTTGGTTTTGAAATGAAATCTTTCAAGTGCCTCCAGCAAAGTCAATATTTTTTCCTAAACCTCGCCGCGGGTATGTTTAGCAGCTTGCGATACTTCGCAACCGTTCGTCTTGCTAATTTCTTAATCCCTAACTCTGCCAATTTCTTGCGTATCTGCTCGTCATTTAAAGGCTTGCTTTTGTCCTCGGCGTTGATAATCTGCTGTAATTTGGCCCTTATGGCTTCCCAGCTTAAACCCGTGCCGTCAATATCATCCGTGCCGCCGCTAAAAAATTTCCGCAGCGGTAATACCCCCCAGGGACACTGGATATATTTGCCCGCAACGGCCCTGGAAACAGTGGCCAGATGAACACCAACATCCTCTGCAATTTTTGACATCGGCAGCGGCCGAAGATACAACTGCCCCTTTTCAAAAAAATCCCTCTGGAACTTGACCACCGCCTTCGTTACCCTCAGCAGCGTATTCTTTCGCTGCTCTATTGCATCTATAATCCATTGGGCGGAGCGCAGATTATTCTGCAAAAAATTCCTCGTTTTTTCACTAACCCCCTCATCTTTTGCCATTTTTGCATAATAGTCATTGACCCTCAATCGCGGCAAATCATAAGCAGCTAATCGCACAGTATATTCGCCCGAATTATCCGATGGTTCCACTATCACATCGGGTGTAATGGGATGATTCCGGTCACGCCCGACCTGCAAGCCGGGTGAGGTGTCAAGTTTACTCAAACGCGCTATGGCCCGGTTGAGCGCATCAACACCGCAATTCATTTTTTTCGCAATATCAGGCAGTCGATTTTCAAGCAGCTCATCCATATGCTCGGCAATAAGACGAGATTCAAAGCTCATATCTTCGCTGCTTTGCGCCGTCTGGATAAGCAGACACTCCTTCAGGTCTCTTGCGCCGACACCGGCAGGCTCTAATTTCTGCACAAGCCCCAGCGCCTCCTTCAAATCGTCGATTGTGAAATCACCTCTGTCCTTGTTGTGCAACTGTTCCAGCCTTACGGTCAGATACCCCCTGTCGTCGATATAATCTATAATCATATCACCGGCTTTTTTTACGGCCGGCTCGGCATCCACTAATCGCCATTGTTCTGCCAAATGTTCGTGCAGCGATTGAGGAGGGGCAGCGGTATTTTTTATCGCCTCAAGTTTCTTGTCAGGCTCGTCACTGTAAACCCGCGTCCGGAACGGACCCGCCTCGTCCATATAGTCTTTGAAGCCGTCACTCAGACTCTCAAGACGCTCGAAATCTCCAACTTTATTCCTGTCTGTGTTAACGACCAAGGCTTTCTCATCTATGTCTTCCTGAGGCTGTTCTTCAGCAGAGTCGGTATCTTCGGGATTTACAGGCTCGACCATTTCCAAAACAGGATTGCTGTTGAGCTCCTGCTCTATTCTTTCCTGAAGGGCAAGGATTGGAAGCTGCAGAATCTCCATCGATTGTATCATATGCGGAGCGAGCTTCATTCTCTGCTCCATCTGCATCTGTCCTCTCATCTCCAGCTTCATAGATGCACCTGAAAAAATTCTTTATTCCGCCTTGTTACTCCTGTCTTTAATATTATATCATAAATGATTAAAAGAATTTCGTCAATATTTGAGCAGTAATTGAGAAACTTTACAAACAGAGGAAAAAATTACTCTAACTCCCGTCTGCCGATAATAGCATCGGTAAGCATTTTGCCGCTTGCATATTCGATAGTGCTGCCGGTGGGCAGTCCCCTTGCCAGCCGGGTTATCTTTACGCCGGCTGTTCTAAGCAGCGAGCTTATATAAAGTGCTGTGCCGTCGCCGGCCATATTAGGATTGGTCGCCATTATCACCTCTTTTACATCACCTTCCCTTACTCTTTTTAGGAGCTGCTCGATAGCCAAATCGCCCGGCTCGATTCCTTCGAGCGGTGCGATATGACCGCCAAGGACATGATAAACCCACTTGCACACCCCTGTTTTCTCAAGATTTATGACATCTTTTGACTGCTCCACAACGCATATCAGACTCTTATCCCGCCGTTCGTCTGAACAGATTTGGCAGATTGCTTCTTCCGAGAGATTATTGCAGATTTGGCAGTGTTTAATCTTGTTCTTGACATCCCTTATCGCCTCGGCAAGCGCCATAGCTTCTGCAGGCTTGGCCTTTAGTATGTAAAAAGCCAGCCGTTGGGCACTCTTTGGCCCAATTCCCGGCAGCTTCTCAAACTCCTCAATAAGTTTATTTAAAGAATCGGTATAAACACTGCTCATAGTTTATTTTTCACTCCGGTTCATTAGGCCATCCAAAAGCTGCATTTGAGGTCGCTCCACCATTAACTAAGAGGTTGGACTTGCGTATTTTTGTTCAAACGCTCAATTTCTTCACGAGCACTGGCTTCTCTACGTTCTTTCTCGTTCTTGGATTCAAAATCGATATCCACACTAAACTTTATTCTGTGCATAGTGCTCGTTGATGCTGAGGTTTGTCCACCTGCACCGGCCTTGATACAATAAACCGACAGGCCTGCCTTTCTATCTTTCGTTTTTTCTTTTTCAACAGTTACGGCAACATCGAATTACACCTTCTCACGTCAATTACCAATAGGAGCTATTTGAGATTTGTCTGCAACTTCACTTTGGACTTCCCTGACTCCTTCAACAATTTGCCGAAGGGTTTCTTTAACGAATTCCTTGATATCCATTCTAATATAACCTCATTTGATAAATTACCCGACTACCTTATTGGGTGGCAGCCTCATCCCGATGTCGTTTATCGGGATGGGGATGGCTCAGGTCGGGAAGCTGTCAAAATCTATTGGGATTGGTCCCTTTCCCGTACCTTGCCAATCAGCCGCACTTGAGTAATACCATTGTGCGATACTCTCTACCAGTCCTTTACGAACAGGGTTATTGTGAATATAATGTACTAAATTAATAATCGTCTTAACCTTTGTAATATTCCTATCATAACCACCGCCTTTTTGCCAAAAACGGTAAGGCCTGTGTATCTGAGACGTTGCCAGATATTTAAGGCCATTAGGGTTATTGTTTCTCAAATAATTTATTGCTTTTCTCGATACCGGCTGCTTTATTGAAAGAAATATGTCGGAAATTGAATATTTTTGACTTCTCGGATATATTAATATATGCACATGGTTCGGCATAAAAACATAAGCCCACAATTCAAATTGATGTTTTTGGCGGCTGGTATTGACGGAATCGACCAGATATTTACAGATTCTTTCTGCTGAAAGAAATGGCTGATTATTATAGCAGCTAAATGTTAACTCGTGGGCGTTTCCTGCAATGTTATAACGATGACAACGCTTTGTATATATTTCCCCGTTTAGCATGACAACATTATATGTTATTTATAGTCAACAGAAAAGTTTTCCATTGATTGCTGACAGGCCATCCCCAAGCTGCGCTTGAGGCTGCCATACATTGCCATTCGTACCTGTCTCCTTTTTCAGGCCATATTCACTTTTGATTTTACCTCTAATATAGAGTTAACAAGTCTGGCAAAATTCTTCTGGTTGAAACCCTTGAAGATGTCATAGAGTTGATTAAATAGTGGTGATTTTAATGCTGCATCAAGCCCTCTTCTTCCATTTGTATCTATCGCTATATAGTTTTGAATGCGCATAGGAAAACTTTTATGAGTTACTATTTCTTCAATTTCCTCCAGTTCATAATTTAAGTCTTTATATTCATATAAAGCTATATAAAGAGCAACAAGATTGTCTTCAACCAGCCAACTACGCTTCTTCATAACGTCCTCCTATATTTTTCAGACTTATCGGCGGGTGGCAGCCTCATCCCGATGTCGTTTGTCGGGATGGGGATGGCTTGGAGTCAACTAATCTTCCTCTATGCCGGTTATTGTTGCATCAAGGCCCAGAAGGACCGTCTTCACAGCGGGGTCGTTTATCAGCTCATTTCTTTTTTGACCGCTGGTCTTCGGCTGCCTTGCAGCCGGCTCACCTTGCCTCTGCTCGTCGGCAGCGGTTTCAAACTTCAATCTCAAAGGCATAGAAAGCTGCTCACTCAGCAGGGCCTGGATTTGCTCCATTCGGCTATTACTTTCGCATATTCTTTTCTGCATTTGAGCCGATGCCCCGAACTCAAGCGTCAGCACACCATCCTCAAATCGAGCCGGTACAGCAGAGCTTAACAGTCCGCTGGTGCCCGGCCCGAGTTTGGCTGCAATAACTCCCAGGAGACCTTGCCAATTGTCTTGTATCGAGTGTATATCATTCAGTCCGAATAAATTAACCGGTCTGCTGATTTGCGGTTTGGCTGGCTGGCCTATGGCCTTTATGGGTATGTCAGGCTCTATAGGTCGCTTTTTTTTTATGTTAGGCGATGCACCTGATTGCAATCGCGAAAGAAGCTCATCAACGTTCAGGAAATGTTCGCTTAAAGCAAATCGCAACAGCGAAGCCTCTAAAAGTGCCCGGCTGGTATCGCTGTTTTTGATTGCCCATCGCAGCTTCTCCAGAGTCGAGATGTTATAGATAAGACCGGCAATATCAAATTTTTCAGCTAATTCGCCGGCTCGCTTTCGCTGCTGCCCGGTCAAAATCACAAGCTCGCTCTGCGGACCTGTGGATTTAATAACCATCAAATCGCGCATATATTCAATAAGCGAATCAACGACCTGGACCTCGCTTATACCGGTACGGATTAAATCCTCCACCGCCGCAAGCGTCCCCGCCACATTACTGTCCCCGATTTGCCCGATAAGATTCCAGATTTTTTCGCTGTTCGGGCAGCCCAAAAACTCCTCAAGCAGCCGGCCGTTCAGCGGCTCGATACCGGTGCTTATTAGCCTGTCCAGCAGACTCAGGGCGTCTCTCATCGAGCCGTTTGCCATTTTCGCTAACGGCAGAACCAAATCCTCTTCGTACTTTATCTTTTCCTGCTCGAGTATGAACTTCAACTGCTCGGCTATTAAGGCAGGCCCTATATTGTTAAAGTCGAATCTCTGGCATCTCGATTGAATTGTCGGGATGACCTTATTCGGCTCCGTGGTGGCGAAAATAAACTTGATATGGCTGGGCGGCTCCTCCAATGTCTTTAAAAGTGCATTGAAAGCGGAAACGGTGAGCATATGCACTTCGTCTATAATATAAATCTTAAACCTTGAACGCGCTGGCCGATATATAACATTCTCACGAAGCTCACGAATTTCATCGACTCTATTGTTTGATGCACCGTCTATCTCGATGACGTCGATATCTTCGCCGATATTTATCGCAATGCAGCTATCGCACTTACAGCACGGCTCTGCAGTAGGCTCATCGACGGCAAGGCAGTTAAGCGCCTTTGCCAGCACCCGAGCCATAGTAGTTTTACCGACCCCGCGAGTACCTGTAAAAAGGTAGGCGTGTGCGACCCTGTCGGTCTTTATAGCGTTCTTGAGCGTCTGAGCGATAGGGTCCTGGCCGACAACGTCATCGAACGTTTGCGACCTGTATTTTCTTGCAAGGACAGTATAAGCCATTTGTAATTGACTATTGATTATCTGCTATTGACTATAAAAGGGGTTAATGTTACGTTTTTTAAGTCCGCGAGCGGTTTTCCTGGAAGACACAATTATAGAAGTCAATTCCCGACCTTCCTGCAACAATGGGGAAGCTCGTTGCTTCTTTAATAATTGCTCATCAATAATGAATTGCATCCAGAAACATGTCTCATCGGTTTCTTCTATTACAATGCTTAATTTTGAAATAAAATTTGGTTTCGATTGCGCGATACAAACAGCCCTATAATTTGCTGCTGCTGAAGTTGAACACTTTATCAATTGGCCTTTAATGTGATTACCTAAAACCGTTTTAGGCAAAGCTAAGGCCAATTTGACACAGCGGTGCGCGAAAGCTTTGATTCTATTCTTTAAATCATCTGCATTCATTTCCAATATTCAATTGTCAATAGAAAATAGTCCATTTAAAAGATAGCGGGTTTTCTCACAGCATAACCACACTACATACTCATAGCCGCTCGGTTCCCCGACCGACCAAGTTCGGGGCGTGGCTTAAGTATGGCCTGGCTCCAAAGTTTATTGTCGATTACTTATTGTGCTCCAGTATATTTTTAGTATAGTAAAAAAAATGGCAATTTCCACAAAAATTTTAAATTGACATTTTTCCCGGCAGTGGTAAATTCCGTTTTCAGTTATCGGTCAGTATCGCAAATCCGCCGTTTTTGGGCGGAATAAATATTGATATATATGCTTCTCCGTAAGTCCGCAGTCCTTGGGACTCCGCCGTCAGGCCTCCTGTGGACTTACGGAGGACGTCTTACGGCGGAGTCCTGAGGACTTACAGGCGTATCGAAAAGCCGCCTGTGGTGGAATCTATTACTACAAAGGGGTTTCATTATGATAGTCAGAATTGAGGATACCTGCACCGCCTGCGGGCTTTGTGTGGATACCTGTCCAGAAGTCTTCGATATGGGCGACGATTTGGCCCAGGTTATTGTCGATGATGTTCCTGAAGAGTATGAGGACGCCGTTCTGCAGGCCGCTGAAGAATGCCCCGTCGAGGCAATCATCGTCGAATGAGCTTGCCGTGCTGTGCCCGTCGCAGCAGGTCAGCCCGATAGTTCCTTGCTTCTGTTGCAAGCCGCCGTCAGGGCATCGGTTATCAACCGGGTGAAATTGTTTGCAGCAAAAACTTTCAGCGCTGCCTCTGTAGTCCCGCCTGGGGATGTAACCTTTTTACGAAGCTCAGCAGGGCTTTCACCATTTTTATCCGCCTCGCTCGCAAGCAGACCGGCCCCCTTGGCGGTCTGAAGAACCAAATCTTTCGCCACATCTTCGGGCAGACCTAATCCTGCGCCTGCTTTGACCATCTCTTCCATTAAAAGAAAATAATAAGCAGGTCCGCTGCCGCTCACCGCCGTTACAGCGTCAATCAAATCCTCATCCTCAACGACAACCGCCTTTCCGACCGATGAGAAAATCGCCAAAGCCTTTTTCAGCATCGGCTTTGCACTTTTGTTGGCGAATAATGCGCTGGCTCCTTCGCCAATCAAAGCCGGCGTATTCGGCATAACTCGTACTATTGCAATATCACCTAAGACCGCAGCAATTTTCGCAACCTTTATACCTGCCGCGATGGATATCACAAGTTTGACTTTACCAATCTTGTTTTTTATACTCTCTAAGGCCTCCGTCATATTCTGCGGCTTGACGCTTAAAATGAGTATTTGAACCTTTGCTGCTAAATCACTGTTTTTTTCACAGCCAACTGCACCATATTTCTTAGCAAGTAATTTAAGCCTCTCGGCCCGAATATCACTTATGAAAACATTTTCAGGTGCATAAACCTTGGCCGTTATTACGCCTTTTATAAGCGCCTCAGCCATATTTCCGCTGCCGATAAAACCTATCGTGTCCACTTCTTTCTCCTTGTTATACTTAATCCGAGAATTTATAATTTCACCGGTAATTTTCTGCGGTAAATATAAAACCAGTTACGGAGAAAAGCAATGCAAAAACAAGCTGGATATTCCGATGCAATTAAAACCAAATACCCAGAGCAGGTCGTGATAGCCATCGCAAAGGACAAAAAAGGCAAAGCCAACCCTGTCACGTTAGGCTGGACAATGCTCGTATCAGGCTCCCCGCCGATGATGGCGATAGCCGTCGCAAAGACGCACTATTCGATTAAAGCCATCACGCACTCAAAGTGTTTTACCATTGCGTTCCCCTCCTCGGAGATGGCCGATGCAGCTTTATTCTTCGGCTCAAAGTCCGGCCGCGACACCGACAAATTCGCCGAATTCCAGTGTAAGACCGAACCCGCCGAATCCATTGATTCGGTTCTGCTGACCGATGCCGTCGCCAATTTCGAATGTACGCTCGAATCGCAGATGCCCGCCGGTGACCACATCATCTTCGTCGGCAGAATAGTCTGCTCCCATATCAACACCGAGCCGAAGAAACGGCTGTACTCCATAGGCCCCGGCCATAAATTAGGCCTAGCCTCCTGAAAAACCGCCTCTTATGGCTAATGGATAGCATTGCGTAAGGTTTGAATACGTAACTTGTCCTGAGTATGGCCGAATGGTTCGAAAGGCTTAATCCTTCCCTTTGAAGGAAGTTCGACATTCCTTGTTGGATATTCGATATTTATTCTTTCCAACCTGATTTCCTGTTCACCTGATAACCCCCACCCTGATTTCCTGATAACCTGATTTCCTGATAACCTAATCTCTAATTCTCTAATCTCTAATCCCTGTCTCCTGCATTCTGTATTTTGTCCCTTCAACTTTGTGCCAGCAATTCAAATGTTTAGCCCTGGGTTTCACCCAGGGTTTGTTTATTGGTAGGGTGGGGCTTGCCCCACCATTATTTCTGTCATTCCGAACGAAGGCACGACTTTGTCGGGCCGAAGCGAAGCAATCTATGTTTAGCCCTGGGTTTCACCCAGGGTTTTGTTTATTGGTAGGGTGGGGCTTTTATCCTTTGTAGTCCCGATTTTCTCGGGACGGAGAATGGATGCCCCACCATTATTTCTGTATTTTGTCCCTTCAACGTGGTGCCAGCAATCCAAATATTTAGCCCTGGGCCTGCCCTGAGCAAAGTCGAAGGGTTTCACCCAGGGTTTTGTTTAGCTTAGGGGCGAGCAACGAAGCAATCTTGACTTTTTTTACAAGCCCTTCTGCAGTAATGACAAATTCTGCATCCGCAACAGGAACTACTTACCAAATCCTCACAGATTCTGGTTGCGTATAGGTCGTATATTCTCGTAAAAATATTTCTTTTTTTATGTGCAGAAGGAAGGTTACACTCGTGCAGGCAATTGTTAAAATAGTGAGATGATAGGGAGATTTACGTTACAAAGGTGCTCAATACTCATTGCCTAGAACTGATATGCAGGAATTTCGAAAAAATTTTGATTTGACGCGAGTTGAAGTTTGGCATACTATATGATTCGGTAATGAGAAAGGGCTCGGGAGAAATAGTAGGTGGGGTTGATTTTGTTATTGTTCTAATTAGTCAAAGATATAAAAAAAGACTAAAATAGGAAAAGAAATGTTCAAAAAACTTAGAATAAAAAATTTTCGTTCAGTAGCTGACTCTAAAGACCTGAACTTATCCAGGCTAAATATTCTGGTTGGGCCAAATAATTCTGGAAAGTCGTCAATACTATATACGATGCTTTTATTAAAACAGACTTTGCAAGATGAAGCCAGAGAAAGTGTGTTAGTAACAACTGGACCACATGTTGACCTTGGTAGCTATTTGGACATAGTACGTGACCACAAAACGGAGGATTCTATCGAAATCGAGTTTGACCTAGATGAAGAATATATGCCAAAAATAATAGTCCCTAAGTTTCGAGAAGCTACAGAGGTGTCAGTCCAACCTTTTAGTAAGTACAAATTGGAGTTTGGTTTCGAGTTACCAAAAAATGAAATCAACATTAGGTCATTTGCACTTTCTAGTAGCAAACCAAAAACAATTTTCGCTGGGAAACTCGGTGATTCAGGATGGGTCATAGACGGCATTGATGAAGAACTACAAGAACATGTTAAAATTAATTTCAATCATTTTCTACCGTTTCTTAGTCCGAAAGGCAGGAGACCGAAGGATAATAATATCCTGATGGCAGCAAGTGAACAGCTTATACTTAGTCATATGAAACTTGCGTTTTTATCACACTTTTTTGAGCATATGTTGTATGTTGGGCCTATTAGAGAACACATTCCTAGATATAGTATTCTGGGAACAATTCCATATTCAGAACTGGGCCCCTCCGGACAGAATTTGATTCGTGTGCTATCTCAGGCTACGAGGCGAGGTCGTTCAAAAAAGACCATACTTCAAGAGCTTAACTACTGGCTGGATAAAAAATTTAAGCTGCTTAAGAAGGTCAGTATTACTGATATCGATAGAGGCAAAACAGTAAAAGCACTGGTGGCCGAGGATGTGCGCGGGGATGTAACAATTAACTTGGCTGCAACAGGAAGTGGAATCTCGCAACTGGTACCTGTTGTTGTTCAGACAGTACTCACGCCGAAAGGGGGTTGCCTTTTAATTGAGCAGCCAGAAATCCATCTGCATCCGGCGGCGCAAGCAGATTTGGCTGACTTATTTGTGAATCATGCTCAGCAAGGGAAGCAGCTAGTTGTAGAAACACATAGCGAGCATCTGCTTTTGAGGGTACGCCGACGTGTGGCAGAAGGTAGGATATCGCCTGACCTGGTTCACGTATTCTTGGTCGAAAAGACAAAAGGTGTAACAAAGGTCAGGTGTTTGAAGCTAGAAAAAAACGGGCATTTCAAACGCTGGCCGAGAGGTTTTTTTGAGGAAGGTTATAAAGAAGCCATAGCAATAGCGGAGGCTCAGTCGAAGTGACTGATTTTTATCGAGTTAACGATTTAACTTTTGACGTCGGAGTGTTGATTGACGGATCTGGCATAGGTAGCGTGCCGCAGTATAGGGAACCATCGATTGCTCTAATGAAGAAAGTACGTGATAGTGTAAATTACAAAATTGCAGTAGATCACAAAAAGAGGATTAGATACCAATACGACCAAAAATTGAAAGAAGGTACTTTTGGACATCATTGGATTATGGAGCTTGCGAGTAGAAACAAGATAACAACTGTTGAAAGTCTTCACTTAGACAGAGGAGTACGATCGGCACTTAAAGAAGCACACTTCGATAAGGAGGATTATAAATATGTCGAAACGTCAGCAGCGACCGAGTGCAAAATCTTAGTATCACATGATCCAGATTATTCTTCGAATATCCGCCAGATTCTGAAAAAGAAATTGGCCGTGGTAGTATGTGAGGCACAACTGTGCTTGTAACTGGAAATCGGTCAGCAGAAATGTAAGACATATATGAGCCTTCCTGAGGTCGAGGGGAAACCAATATTTTTTGTTAACTTTGCAACGGTGTACTCAACCGTTACCCTGCTCTGCGAAGCTGCGCAGAGCGAAGCAGAGTAATCCTTGGCTCATCACTTAATTTTGGTAAATTCGACAAACCAGTTGTGTATGGGTTGCGTTCTCTGGCCTGTAAACCTCATAAGCCAATCGCTATTCCCTAATCCCCTAACTTTCTCTTGAGTCTTGTTTCTTAAGTCTTGAGTCTTTTTTTTCACTTTCTTTTTGACTTTTGTGTGAAAATGTGTTATAGTACGAAAATGTTAGTCAGAAGGCTAACATAAACCGCCAGTCGGCGATAGATATAGCGGAGAACCGCACGTTTCCGTATCAACAGATACACGCCAAAAACATTATCTGTCAAGCCAGATAAGGTTTTGAACATTTACATTTGTGTAATTTGGATTTGTTTAGGATTTAGGATTTCGAATTTTGGGTTTAAAACTACCACATAACTCCTTATGGAACAAAAACTTATCATCATTAGTCTGCATTCTGTCATCTGTCGTCCGTCGTCTGTCGTCTGTCTTCTGTCATCTGTTTTATGCAAAACAAACCCAATTTCCGAAAAAGTCAAATGAACGTAATCTCATTATTAACAACTGATTATGAAAATAAATCCAATTGGACACCTGGTGAAAACAAACCCAATCAAACCCAATTCAAACCCAGTCCTGAGCACAGCTTGCCCTGAGCGTAGTCGAATGGGTCGAATGGGCCAATTTCAAACGGGTCACCTGCTCATTAACCGGAATAAGCGAAAAATGGAACGTTTTATACAACCCATCCGACCTATATTAAAGAACTATGAAAAAGAGCCGTGAGCAAATATACGATGAGTTGCTTGTCATAAAATGCCGTCAGGCAGACAAAGACGCGTTTGGTGAGCTTGTCGGCAGATGGCAAAAACGCCTCTGGCATTATGCCTTTAAGGTAACCGGCTCTGAATCGGCTGCCTGGGACATCGTTCAGGAAACCTGGTACGGCGTTATAAAAGGCATAAGAAAACTCGAGGATGTATCTGTTTTTCCCCGATGGGCCTTTAGAATCGCAAATAATAAATGTGCCGATTGGCTGCGCCGTCAGCGGCTGCAAAATCAGCTTAATAATGAGCTTACTAAGCAGACCCAAAGTGAACCCGGCAAAAAGCAAAACGGCGATGAAAAAACCGAACCTCTGCGGGCGGCCATTGAAAAACTTCCACCCGACCGCCGGGCACTGCTTATATTGCGATACCATGAGGATTTCGATACAGGCCAGATAGCTGAAATTTTGGGTATTCCTGAAGGAACGGTAAAATCACGACTTCATCGCACACTGGACCAGCTAAGGCAATCAATGGGGCGCTATCAAAATGGATAAGTTAGAAAAACAATTATCAGAATTGCTAAAAAGTGAAAGCGGTCTCGAAGCCGGTAAGGATGAAACCGCAAGAAAGGAGATGTATCAAATGAAGTTAATTTTCGAAAGATTCGTAAAGGATATACGCCGGGCAAGATTAGTTTTCTGGATATTCTTCCTGTTGAGCCTGGGTATGATGGTCGCAGGTTATATCGGCTTACGCACAAGCGGGGACACAAGAGGTATGATTTCCTGGGCGATTTTTCTTATGATTGGCTTCAATTCTACAATCTTGATGAAACTGTGGTACTGGGTTGAAGATGCAAAATTCAACGTTCAAAAAGAAGTAAAGCAATTGCAGCTTCAAATCGCCGAGCTGACCGGCAAGGAGCGACCTAATGAAAATTAGCCGGTCAGCAGCTCAAATTCTTCGCTGCTCAGGGATTGTCTCAATTTTTGCAGGGCAATCAGCTCGACCTGGCGGACCCTTTCCTTGCTCAAGCCCAGCTCTTCGCCGATTTGCTTTAAGGTCTTTGTCTCTTTCCTTATCGGCGAGCCGACCAGGCCAAAACGGTTCAAGATTACATACCGCTCGCGCTCGGTGAGATTGTCCTCGATAACCTGGGTCAGGCTTCGGTGAGCCTGTTCCATCGCCGCGAAATCGGCTGCATCTTCGGCTCTCAGCTCACGATGAATATTCGCCAGCGAAGCTGTTGTGGCTTTGTCGAGCCGGCCGGTCTGCGAAGGAATCTTACGGGCGAAATCCTTGGCTATTATCCAGGATGCGAAAGTGGCAAACCGAAAGCCTCTGGTATAATCGAATTTCTCAACCGCCTCCATCAGCGAGATATTACCCTCACCGACCAAATCGAGCAAACTTGCAACGCCAGCGGTATGTTTGCGTGCAACGCCGACCACAAGACGCAGGTTCGCTTCAATTATTCTTCTTTTTATCTCTTCAGCCTGAGCTAAATATTTTTCTATCTGGCTTAGTCTTATGCCGGAGACGCGAGTCGGCTTTATGTCGGCGAGGGCTCGGCTGGCCAGGAACTTGAGGTAATTATATCTGCGGAACAGCTCGACTTCCTGCTCTCTATTAAGCACAGGAGAAATTTTCAAGGTCTGCAAATACTCCGGCAGGGAGCCGCGGGCTAATTCGAGCGGCTCTCCGTAAGTCCCGGAAGTCCCGGAAGGGACACTACGTGGGACACTGCGTGGGACACCTTGCGGCGGAGTCCCAAGAACAACATCCTTGCGGGCGGGCAGCTCTGTATTATCAATCGGCTTTGCCAAAATCTTCTCCTGGGCATCTTTTTCAAGAAATTCATTGCTTGGGATGTATTCAATCTTTCGGGCTAAAAGTGCCTTGGCCCTTCGCTGATTTATAATCCGATATATCGAACTTCTATTCCTTTTGAATCGCCTCATCAGGTCTTTGACGTTACAGCCTTGTTTGAACAGCCTGTATATCTCGGTGGCCTGCGCCGGCTCAATTACGCCGGTGGGCTGCGTAGAAATAGGTTTATCAGGATTGGCCTTTTCGTAATTTAGCAGTGTGTATCTGATGGTCTCGTGGCACTTGCCGGTTTCAGCGCTTATCCTGTTTATAATCTGGTGGCGGGGGAGGTTCGTCTCGGCGGCAAGCTTTGCTGCCTGATTTATAATCTGCTGCTTTTGCTCATCCGTCAGTCGCGAAAAGCCTTTGGCCATAGTGACAAGGTCCGGGTTTGCCTTGAGGAATTTATCAACCGTTGACTGCGAAAAGCCGAGACGTCTCTTGCCATCATAAAAAATGAATTTTCTCGCGAGCAGACCTCGTTCTCGCCAGCGGTATATGGTTTTTGTCGAGACCTCTAAAGTTTTTGCAAGCTCTTCGATAGTGTAAATTTTTTGGTCTTGCTCGGTGACGGGATGAGCGAGCCGGCTGCTCAGCCTGGAGAAGAAAATCCGCAGGTCATCCAACAGCTCATCACCTTTTATGATTTCATCCGCACCCAAGCCTGTAGGGTGAAAGCCCGTGATACGAAAGCATACAAACTCGAAAGGATATTCCTTATCCGGCTCGATAACCGCATAAAGCTCCTCCGCGGCATCAAGCTGTGCGCGACGCTTGTTTTCGGGCGTAAATCGAAGCTGCAGCAGCAATTGAGCTAAACTTTGACTCTTTATGTTTCGCATAACCAAATGTCCATTTTACCAGATTAAGCGTAAAAAACAACGATTTATTGCAGGTACTACGCAGAGCAGCATAGGCGCCAGGTTTGAAAGCGGCTTTGTTTGGGTTTGTTTTTTTCCGCCTGACGGCGGGTTCATTTTTATATAACCTTGTATAACAGACATTTACGTTCATTTTGGCCTTTCGAGAATTGGCTTTGTTTTGGCTTTGATTGGGTTTGAATTGGGTTTGTTTTTTCCTGTTTAACCAGGTGTCTAATTTCACGTATTTACTTGTTATAAAAGAGCTTAAGATTATTTTAATATTTCTAAAATTGGGTTTGTTTTGTATTTTTTCTGAAAAATTCGTACGTAATATTTCGTAGATTGTATTTCGTTGGACGGTTGACAGAAGGAAGAAAGGCGACAGATGACAGAAGACAGATGACAGAAGACAGATGACAGAAGACAGATGACAGAAGACAGATGACAGAAGACAGATGACAGAAGACAGAAGACAGGCTGTGAAGCCTACCTCGTGAAGAATATGTAGTATGTCGCAGCATAGATTAGTTAATTGGTTAAGTGGTTAAATGGTAATTCCCCTAAGGGGTTTCCGCCCCATAGGAAAGGGGGCAAGCTTCGCTCCAAGGTTAATGAAGATTCATTAGTCATTAGTATATCTGAACTTACGACTAAATTCGACTGGAACTGCTGTGCCTTTTCGTGCGGATCTCCGCATGCTTCTCGCTCCTAGCGGGAGTCGTTCCCCCCAATTTTGTGGGTATTATACCAAAATTTTGCGTATTTTTCAATGAAAATCAAACAATATAATAAAGAAAATGAGCCAAAATATATTGCGTGGATTTCTTACCTGGCCTTAAAAGATATCACTTATCTTTCTGAAAAAGGTGAGGCTGTGTTACCGTTGATTCAGATTTAGATTTTGATTCTTTCCGCTTAATTGGCTTTCTCGTGGCTGAAATATACTAAATTGTACCCACAATACAAACGGTTTTTTGTCATAAGTTATCTTCGTCAATAATTTCCGGATTTATAACCCCATTGTCCCTATTTTTTTCACCAGGCAAAAGTAGTGGCTGCCGTAATAGTACAGGTTTAGCTGAGTAGTTTCTTTATCTCCTCTTTGTATTCTTCTGGGCAATAGTACCGTGCAGTTCGTAGTTTCTGTGCAATAGGTTTCAATCTTGGTAGAAGGTTTGAGATTTCTCGTATCTTTGTACCATCTGATATCATTATCATGTTTTCTGGTGTTGTTTGCAACTCTTCAAGTTCGGGCGCATACGGCTTATATACCTCTACATCAAACTCGTCACTTAATAAGTAATAGTCAGGTTCAAGATTCTTCTCCTTCAAATATTTTCTAGCAGCTTCTACTTTCTCAGGAATCTTCGTTAGCATTGGGACTTCACGCATGAGGTCAAATTCACAAGCTACCTTAAACCCCTCATCTCTAGAGCCAAAAAATTTTCCTGCCAAATCTGATAATATATCATCTTCTGCATTTTTCCATTCCCAGACCTGTGCGAGCACTGCATAATCTGTTAGGCCGAGAAATTGCTGAAGCGTTGCGTCCTTATCTTCTTGAAAAAAAGGTTTTAGTGAAGGCAAAATAGAACCCCCAAAAGTAGAACCATTCTGCAATGCAAGCCATTTGGCTCGCCTTAGAATCTTTTCAAGAACTTTCTCAAACCCTCTCGTAGTATGATGGAAATACACGCTTTGGTACATATAGAAGCGTGAAAACAAGTATTCTTCGATAGCATATTTCGTCTTATCCGGCCAGAATACCCATATTTTCTGTATATCCTCGGTCAGCTCGGTTAGTCGCATAGTGTGGATGATTCTATACCAGTCAAAGTTTCCATATTCGGCCCCCGAGAATAAACTATCCCTCCTCAAAAAGTCCAATCGGTCCAAATCCAGTTGGCTTGATATAAGCGCTCTCTGCCAGAGCACGGGGGGATTCTTTTTAGGTATCTCCTCCGATACTAATGCGGCAACTTTACTAGGCAGTTCTCTGTCTACTTCCGTCAAAATTTTATTAACGGCTGATTCCGAAGAGGTGATTATTTGTACGCTTCTTGACGCATGCTTACCAAAGAAAGTTTCGGTAGTGTGCGAAAAAGGTCCATGGCCGATGTCATGCAACAAAGTTGCCGCCAGTAGCGCCTCTTTGTCACCATTTTTGAAGTAACTTCCATAATCTTTATTGAGGTACTCCAAACATTCTTGCATAAGGTGAAACATACCAAAGCTATGCGAGAAGCGCGAATGTGTCGAACCTGGATAAGTGAAATGACTTAGGCCCAGTTGGTTAATGTATCGAAGGCGCTGCAGTTCAGGGCAATTTATTAGGTTGAGCAGCCAAGATTCCTTTTCTTTGTCTAATCCTATGTAATCATAAAGCGGGTCACGGAACAGCTTTTGTGTCATGCCTCTCCCCACATCAAGCTGGCTTGAAACTCCTAGCAAGCTCAACTGCCCGTTTTAGGTTAATGTCGTTTAGAGCAGCTCTTTTGAACGTTGCTGTTTGCTTCTCAGCTTCTGCCCAGTCGTCTTCTTTAAAATAAGCAATAGTTGCGGCAAGTTCCAATTGCCATTGGTCTTGTTTATTCAATTCAACGAATTTAGGGATAAAACTTTTCACTGCCTCCTTAGCTTTTGCCCCAGCCTCGGTTTTTTCAAAGTTTTTAATAACCTTCTTCCCAAGAGTTGTTATCCTTGATTTATAGGCGCTACCTTCGCGAGTTTCCTTGATTATTTCTACAGAATCGAGTTGGTCTATTAAACTCGCCAGCTCGAAAGAATATGGACCATAATAATGAAGAATGTAACTGAAGCGTAACGGACAATCTGCTTGTTGGAGGAGATAAATTGATTTCTGAAGCCGCTTTCTCGAATCAACCTCTTTGACAGAACTAATCAGCTTGGCAAGCCAGTAATCTCTCATAATCCCCACATTCCCTAAGTAATTAGTACTGCTAAGTTTTTATCGTCAGTTAGCCTTTCAGAGCTTCAGTCAAAATTTACAATATCAACTCAAAATAAGCTTTGTCAAGCAATTTTGACAGATAACCCAATAAATGTGCCAAATCCATAAGGTAATGTCGTTCTTTTCTTTGGGTAAAGCCTTCTTTTAGCGTGATACTCAGACAAGAGGAACCTCCTCCATCGTCCGACGCTTATTAAATATTATAGCATCATGGCAACTCATTTGTCAACAAAAACTTATAAACAAATAACAGTTTTGTTGTGAAATGTCTGGCTAACACTACCCAAAACCGCAATTCCCGTCAATTCTAAAAAATAACAACATCCTTGTTAATCTGCGTCTAAAAAATCCGTGTCAAAATAACAAGAACCCTGCCATAAATGGCAGGGCTAACCGTCGATTAAAATTTTGTGTTCGTTTGCGTTTAACCCGAGAGATATGCAAGGCTGATATCTCACGGGGTGAATTCGTGGCTAATTTTAGTCAACGAGGCTTTTGGCTATATCGACAGCCGAAGCGGCATCGGGCGCATAGCCATCGGCGCCGATTTTATCTGCGTAACCCTGTGTAACCGGTGCGCCGCCTATCATAACCTTGGCTGAAACACCGGCCTTTTTTAGTGCTTTTATAGTTCTTTCCATTCCGGGCATCGTTGTGGTCAAAAGGGCGCTCATGCCGACAAGCTGAACACCCTTAGCCTTTACCTGCTCAACAAATTTTTCAGAGCTGACATCCACGCCGAGGTCAATAACTTCAAAACCCGTCAGTTTGAGCAAGAAATGTTTGACAACTGCCGGGGGAGCAGTAGAATACCACAATAAGCGAGTGGCCGGCCGTGCCAGCCGAGCAACCCGCTGAACAGATACCAGTTGCGTTGCGACAATTCAAACCGGAGAACTCAAATGTCAGAATCTACAAACGTGAAAAATGATGTTTTGGCAGCTTCGCCAATGGTTCGTCGCGATTTCCTCAAGGGCGTCGCCAGTGCGGCAGGCACCGTTGTGGCGGCGTCGGTGAGCGAGACGGCCCGAGCAACCCCGGCATCCAAGCCGGGTGTGCCGTGGGGTCCCAACAGCCGCATGGGCATCGGCATCAACCTCGAATACGTCCGGCACGCCGACAAGAGTCTCGCTTACGGCATCAAGCGGGCGGGTCAGATTGGCTATAAGTGGGTCGAGCCTTGCTTTCTGGATGGCCGTTGCCTGCTCTCCAACTCCGGGTATTGCCACGTGACGAGCATGGACACCGACCCGAAGCTCATCAAAGACCTGTGCGCGGAAGCTGGCGTGAAGATTAGCGGGCTGTCGTCGCACTCGGACCTGCTCAATCCCGAATATGGGGTGCTCTATGCCCGGCGCGGCATTCGCTACGCCCGGGCGCTGGGCGTGAACATCGTCCAGATTACCGAGGACATGTATCCGCCCAAGTGGATTGACGAATTCGAGGCTTACAACATCATGCGTATCGCGCTGCGGGCGATTGCCGAGACGTGCGAGGAGAACGGCGTTTACATCGCCGTAGAGCAACATGGGCCGTACACCGCGAAGATTGAGCGCATGAAGCGTATCCTCACACTGGTGGATTCGCCGTGGATTAAATGCAACTTTGATTGCGGTAACACCTTCCTCGCTGGCTCGGATCCGTACGAGATGCTCGAAGCGGTCATTGACAAGGTCGTGCATGTGCACGCGAAGGACATCTCGGTCAAGCAGGCCGAGGCTGAGCGGGGCAAGGTCACGGGCACGGCTGTTGGCTGTGCGTGCGGTGACGGCGTCATTGACTGGAAGAAGCTCGTTGGGCGGTTGAAGAAGGCCGGCTACAGGGGCGTACTCTCGGTCGAGTGCGGCACCGAGGAAGAGGCAGTCCGCTCGCACACGCACCTGACAAAGGTTCTTCAAGAACTGGATGCGTGAGCAAGAAAGTGCGGCTGACTGCCTCTGATATCTGACCATGAAGGCACTGCCGGGCAGGTTGCCCTATGAAAAAAACAGGAAATGGGAACCCAAACTGCTGCTCAAAGGCCGCAGAGATAACGAGGCGTATGACCTGCGTGACCTTGATGGTGATGGAACGCCGGAGGTCGTGGTTCACTGCTGGGTCATAAGCGAGCCTCTGGTGGTTTTGAAGCTGGACAAGGAGTCCGAGGGCCAGCCGACCGGACATTGCCGTCGCCGGCAAGACCGGCACCTGGCTGCTAATCAACGAAGGTGCAAGTAAGCAGGAAACAAAGTAAAGGATAGGAGAGTTCAAATGATTAAGGGGAAGACCAGCTTACCAGTTGTACTGACTATTATGGTTTGCTTTGTATCCGTGGCCCTTCTGTCATCGTGTTCTAAACAGCCCACAGGTAAGAAGACTTTTGAAGAGGCCAAAGACGAAGCTCTGACGATTATCGCAGCCCGAAGCGAGTGGCCCGGCTCACCGGAAGCAGTTGCAAAAGCTTTCTGGGAAGCAAGGGCATCCAAGAACTACAGAGAAATGGAGATTCTCTGGCCTGGATCAGGTTCATGGGAGCGGGGCTGGGTCGAGATATGTAAGAACGACGCTCCTGTGAAATACGTCTTTGGCGAGCCGACAAAGGATGGTTCCGAGGTTCCCTACGCATCGGAAGAATACTTTAATAAGAATAGCTCATACAACCTGACTATGAGACTTTCCAGCATCCAGAGTGAAAAAGGGCGCAGATACTACATCACCTCCGGGAACTAATAGGGTTATAAAAACGTCAAAAGGTTCTGTGCAGTTCGTGCTGCTCGTTCTTTGACTTCAAAGACACCAAGGTCGCGAAACTCCAAAAGGTTACCTTTGCCAAGCTCAGAGATGAGTTCGTCGAGGAAATTCTGAACGATGGTTTTGACCAATGCATGCTTAGTCTGAGTGCTCTGGGCAATTCTATCAATAACTTCTTTCTTTGTGGTTGTAGCTATTTGCAGACCCTCGAACAAGGTTACATTAGATTGCTAAGATAAATATACCTGAGGCATTATATCGAATCAAACAGTTTATCGAAGTCGAGGACGAATGCCGGGAAATCAAGCTAAATAGAGACCAATGTTCTCTTTACCGTTCCTTCACATCATAACACCATAATGTGTCGTGATAGCGGAGGTAAAGACGGCCATTAAGCAGGACCGGATGCGCCCAGGCATCGCGGACTTTCTCGGTCAACAAATTAAAACGCCCCGTGATTTCCAGACCATCATTCTTAGGCTTTAATAGAGCTACTGTGCCGCGCTCGTCGAGGAAATAGAGTCGTCCATCGGCGTAAATTGCGGCTCCAGTTGTGAGATCTTTGAGTTCGTATTTAGTCTGGCCTGTCCGCCAATCGATGCCGAGCCACCACTTCAATCTGCTATAGCCGGCAGCGAAGAGAGTCCCATCAACGAGCACCGCTCCACCGGTTACTGTGTCAATGGGCGAAGTCCATATATGCTCTGTAGCTATGCTTTGCTGTTCCACGCGCAGGCGATAGAGCCTACCAAGTTCAGCATAGGGAGTTACATAGAATATATGACCTGAGCTGTAAACCGGGGTTGAGACATTTGTACCGTATGGATTTTTTAAGGGAACCGTCCATAATAATTCGCCAGTATCTGCATCGATACCGAAGCCGTGTGCTGATGAGCAACTAGAAATCAGCCGGCGTCCAGCAAATCGGAAAAGGATTGGTGAACAATGAGAGGTGTTATCACTTCTGAGCGGCTTGGTGGTCCACACAGTCTGGCCATTACGCTTATCCAGTGCAGCCATAAGTGTCTGTTTTCCACCGGGTGTTACGATGAGCCGCGGACCATCCACAAGCAGACATTCGCTTAAGGCCCAAGTGATATTCTTGGCTGTGAATCGTTCCAAGATATTTACGTTCCAAAGCTCCTGACCCGAGGCTGCATCAAGGCAGGTTACACGTCCATGAGCATTCATATTGTACACTCGGCCTTCAGAGAAGACACAGCACGCCCGTGCCCCGGGATAGGGTCCCTTCCAGGCTTGCCCGTTCTTAGCCTGCCACTGAGGAAACCCATTGAGATTGAAAGCGAATATTAATAGGTCCTCGCCCACATCACCGGTAATGAATAGCTGCTGGCCTACTATGATTGGTGAAGACCATCCCTTACCTAAGTTGTTGATTGTCCACAGCAGCTTTGGCCCACTTTGTGGCCAACTTGGGAGCAAGCCTTTTTCATCTGAAATTCCATCCCTGCGTGGGCCACGCCATTGTGGCCAATCCGGCTCAGGCGAAGCAATAAGCCCATCACCAACAGCAGTTGTAATAATGGATGGAACAATCAGTGTATTGATTTCGTTAGATAATGAATTTTCTACAGCAATTACCTGAGTTAATAATAGGCATAGAATCATGTAATGTCTTACATTTCGTAGTAGTTCTCTACAATCCTTATGATAGTCACCCATAATATCAAAATGATTTTTCAAAGCGACTTATGTCCTTCATTACATAGGTGTCTGCAGATTGATTGTACATACTTCCATAAAAACCTATTTTACTTTGATGCTTGCTGTATGCAAGTATCAGGTAAACAGACCTCTTATTCCATTTAATCCCTTAGGGTAAATTAGCGGTTGCAGCTTTGGCCCACACAAACCTTCATCAGAGAATATGCTCAGAGTTTTTATTTAGCCTGTGGCGGTTGGTTTTACTTGTCCCAATTGTTTAAGAAGAACACAGGTCACCTATGAAGAAAGAACCGTTACCAACCTTCAACTACGGCTGAGACATAATCATCTCGTGGCAAGAAAACACTTGCCGCTCCTTCAACAAATCATAGACACGAAGGAGTTCTGGGGATATTACGCTAAGGACGAAAGACCAGAATCCAAGATTCCTGTAGCAAATTACGAGAATGTCTGCTTTATGAAACGATTAGCTGGTACTGCCTATGGGAAAATAGCTACACGTGCAGAATTTAGGACCATATATAGAATATGACTATTGGATTATCTGGAACGCGGCCTTGGAGGCAATAAGAAAGCACGGAACTGCCGATGATTTAGAACATCTGTTAGAGCTCGCCATCGCAAAACCATCGGAGAGCGATGGTGTGATAGAGGCAATTTGCGCTATTGACGATAAGAGCCAAAAGGAGTGAAATTATGCCGAGCTTTGTACTGTTTAAGGCAAAGGAAACCAATTGTCTGTTCCGCCAAAGGATAAGGAGTTGTAAGTATATGTCGGCAACAAATGATTGGCATTATGCTGTCTCATTACTGTACGGCAGGCAACGGTATCGGACTCTCAAGCAAAGCATCAGACTTCAGTATCCACATGAAGGATTAACAGTGCGGTTGATGGTTGTAGATAAAACAACGTTTTTTTAGAAGGAGAAGCTATGGTCAGATTGTCAAAATTATGTATTGTCCTGGCATTATGGATTATTTTTGTGGCAGGACTTGCTCTGCCAATCTCGGCCCAGGATCTGTCGGACCTGGCGCAGGTCAAGCCCGGCCGGGCAAGGGCGGTAACTTCAGCGGACTCCGACCCGAACAGCAACAAGGACATGGTCAGATTCGTTGCTCCAGGTGAGACGAAGGTACTTGCCGACATCAAAGGCCCGTCCGTCATTCGTCACATCTGGCTGACGTTCAACGAAGCCCGCCCTAACTGGCTCGAAGCGGCTGGTTCGGCTCGCCCCGATGAAATCGTCCTGCGTATGTATTGGGATGATGGGAAACAGCCCGCGGTCGAAACACCGATTGGAGATTTTTTCGGGGCCGGCTTCGGACTCCGACGCGAGGTCCGCTCTATCCCGGTGCAGGTGGAAGGGGGGGACGGCTATAACTGCTACTGGCCGATGCCTTTTCGCAAGCGAGGTCTCGTTACAATCACAAACGAAGGCCAGAAAAATATCCGCAGCTTTTATTACCACATCGACTACACCGAGGAGGAAAACATCCCTGAGAAAACCGCTTATTTTTGCGCCCAGTATCGCAACGAGTTTCCGGAAAAGACCGGACAGGATTATCTGGTTCTGGATGCCGAAGGCGAAGGCCATTATGTTGGCACGGTGATGTCGGTGCGCTCGCGGAGTCCCTTCTGGTTCGGCGAAGGAGATGCGAAGTTTTATGTGGACGGCGACAAAAAACCCACTATCCAGGGAACGGGCACCGAGGATTATTTTCTGATGGCCTGGGGGCTGAATGAGAGCCAATTCCCTTATTTCGGCTGCACCTATATGAGTATGGGTTTTGATGACCTGGGAACTCAATACTGCCTTTACCGCTGGCACATCGCCGACCCCGTGCGGTTCACGAAATCCCTGCGTTTTGAGATTGAGCATAAAGGATGGATAAGCGAAGACGAAACGGAAAGCGGCAAGGTCGAAGGGCATGTTGAGCGCGAGGATGACATAGCAACCGTGGCCTTCTGGTATCAGGTGGGGCAGCCCAAGCGATTCACGGCGTTGCCGCCGCTGGCCCAGCGCCTTCTGCCCAATCTGGACTTTGTCATCGAGGGCAAGACATTACTGTCAACAGCTAAACATTCGCCCGGCGTGCTCCAGCTCCAGAAGGGCTATGACTGGACCGGCGACGGCCAGGTCTTTTTTATGCCCGTAGAAGACAAGCCCGTCCTTGAAGTTGATTTTCAGATTGAGAAAGAGGAATACCGCGGACTGGTCCTGCGTTTCACATACGCCGAGGATTATGGCATCTACCGCATTTTCCTCGATGGAAAGAACGTAAGCCAAGCTGCTGATTACGACTTTTATTCACCTGTCATCCAGGTCAGGGATAATTATCTGGGAAGCTTCAAACTCCCTGCCGGCAAGCATACGCTGCGCCTGGAGTGTGTCGGCCGAAACCCTCTCTCCAAGGGAAAATACCTCGGCCTGGATTCGGTACGGCTCCGCCAGCGATGGTATAAAAAGAGGAAGTTATTGTCTTAGGCTGTCGAGAAGGTCCTATCTATATTTGAAGGCGATTTTCGGCGGACAGCCCGTTTTTGGCGGGGAGTAATTTATCAAGTTAAAAAGAGGTAGAGAAATATCCGGTAAAGGAAGAGTCAAAATAGGAATTATAGGTTCGCAGTTTGAGGCGGATATTAACGCTGCTTCATTTCAGATTGTCCCTGACGAAGCTGAGGTTGCCAACGGTGATTTGTTTTTCAGCTTTTCTTCACCATGTCTCGATATTGCTTAGTGCCTTCATTTGCATTGCATTGGAAAATGCGTCACGCCGAAAGCCGCCTTACTTGCACTCACAATAAAATAAGTGTACAAAATATACACTGTTCTGTCAAGGAAATTCATTCCAGCCAAGACCCCGAGCTCCCTCTTTGATTCTATTATCGATGGTTCCTGCTGATTTAGAGTACGACGGCGTGGTCGTAGGTTGGAAACCCTCCCTGCTATAAACATACGACCAAGATAATGACGATGGTCATCCTATCTTTATACCTCTACCCATTGTCAAGACAGGTTCATTGCAGGCCTATATAATTAACCGCCTCTATGACATAGTTGATGCGGTCCCACATAATTGTCTTATTCACCTTGTCCAAGACTCGAAGAGTTCGACCGGCTTGTGGAGCGCAAGCTGAGATAATCCGCAGGATGCCTGTCGGCAAAAGCATTGTTGCTGACACTATACAGTTCATTTCAGGCCTGGGGTTTACCGTTCAGCCATGCCGTAGATGACTACGTGGCTCATAATACCCGAAGACCGACATAGATTTCAAGCTATTCCCTACCCAAAAATGTAGTCTGGTGATTTCTGAAGTTCTCCAGCATCAGCCCAATATGAAACAGCCGTTGGCAGGTCAGACATTACCAATCGGTGCCTGCCAGGTCGATATCGCCCGGAGGAAATTGCCTTTTGGCGAGAGGATAGAACATAGTAATGTTCTTAGCCGGGATGAGCAGCTTACCTTTTTTCTCATCAAGCATATAAACATCAGAATCAAGCTCGCGCCAGCCCATACGTTCATAGACTGTCTTGAGCTCATTGAGGCAAAACAGAAGTCCTGCGTCGAAGCCGCGTCTATTTGCTTCCTCCATGGCGATAGACATCATCCCATCTGAAAGGCCCGTGCCTCGATAATCGGGCAGCACACAGAAGCTCTGCACCCCGGCAACATGTACTTTGGATGAATTGCAGCCAACCGCCACGGACCGCTCCACCACGGCTGCATGTGCGACTATCGAATCTCTCCGGTCTCTGCCGAGAACCCGATAGATTGGAACGCAATGCCACCAGCTTTGACGCTGGTAGTATTCACGGTCTGCGGGAAAACACGCCACTAAGATTTCCCGAACGGCTTTATCCATATCCGGCGAGATGTTTTCCTCGTTGATAACAGAGAACCGTGTATCGTCATGTTTTGTTCTTGTTATCAGAACTCCTATAGCATAGAGGACAGCTCCCACAAGATAAGAAAATCGAAGACTTGCGAATTTGACAGAGGGTGTGACCATCTCATATATGAAGCAGACTGCAATCATGAGCACAGCAAATGCTTTGATACTTATGCCTAACGCTTTTCGCTGATACATTTCTTCCATACGTTCACCTAAAAAACCAGCCAGAACAGCAATGTCAATGATACTCCCACGGACACTGACACGATGCTCCACAGGCGCCAGTCGAGCAGCGGCCGCGCCATTGTGTCCCGCTTTTCTTCAGAAGTTCCCCAGCAGAGACCTTTTAACTTGTCCTGCGAATACGGTTTGGTAAAAGGGCTGCCACAAATAATAATTGCCCCTGTCAGAAGGCCTCCCACCCAGCCGGCCCATACAAATGACCACCAATAAGAAGTCACAGCCGGCCCGATGAACCGGTCCAGAACGAAGGCTGACACCGACCCTATCAATAGGCCGATAAAGGCCGGCAACGCGGTTGCTTTCTTGTAGAATATGCCGAGGGCCAGGGTCACGAACAACGGAAATTGTATATACGAAAGCACGGACTGCCACGCCTTGTAAGCGCCGCCAAAAAGCGGGTAAACTACAGTCGCGAATAGTGTTCCGCAGGCCAGAAGCAGGACTACAAACACTCTCCCGGCCCAGAGATAATGCACATCCGTTTTGTTCTTTATTATGAACCTTTGATACATATCTCTGGTTAAAACCGCAGACATAGAAGCCAACAACGAGTCACAGGACGACATTCCTGCCGCGTACAATGCGGTGATAGCGGCACCAACCGTACCGACGGGCAGCAGTGTCGTTATGATTTTGGGCATGGCATTGTCAGGATTTGTCGCAATCACATCCGGGAATAGTACAGCCGCACAAAGACCCGCAAGCCCCCATATAAACGTCATCGGATACTTCATAATACTCCCTATTACCAATGCAGCTCGCGATTCGGCTTCGCTACTGCAGGCAAATGTTCTCTGTAGAGTATTTTGGTCGGTGCACCAATACGCCAAACCGAGAGAGAGCGTGCCTATGAACATGGCACCCCACCACGTGTCAGGGGTACCTTCGGCCCTGCTCAATACCACGTGAAACATTTGGCGTGGTAATGCAGAATGCAAAGCGGCCCATCCGCCGACCTTACGCAAAGAAAAGACAACGAGTCCAACAGCACAGACCGTCATGATAATGAACTGGAGAACGTCTGTAATCATGACACTCGTCAGACCGCCCAGGAAGCAGTAGATACCGGTGACTCCTGCCGCTACCAACAGTGAAAGCCACCAGGGCCATCCGACAATCAATGACAGCGGCAACGCCATAGTATAGATGACTACCCCCAGGGTGAGTGTTCTGACTATGATGAACAACAGCCCCCACAGAACCCTCATAGGAGCATTGTACCTTCTTTCGATGAATTCAGGTATCGTATAGACTCCGCTTCTCCAGTAATGCCCGACGAAAAACCAAGCCGAAACTATACAGGGAATGGCGCAAGCGGGCAGCCAATCATAATTCAACCACGCCAACCCGGTCGTGGCGACTACCCCGGTAATGCCTATATAGGTTTCTGTCCCTATGTCTGTCGCCTGTAAAGAACAGGCAGCTACCCACCACGGCATTTTCCTGCCGGCAAGAAAGAAATCCTCTTGCGTTTTTACGTACCGGGTTACATACCCGCCCAATCCCAAGACGATAACGAAATAACCTATGATTATTGCGATATCGGGCCATGCAAGCATCCATACACCTCAAACATAAAAGCCCATTGCCTGTCAGGAATTAATTGTCACGTTCGTCTCTCGGCTTTTCAGATTGTGTCCTTACTATTGCCAGAGACTCGACCTGCTGCCATTCTACCTGCCTTTGTCGCTGTTTTCCATGTTTTCTTTTGGAACGGCTGTCAGTAAAGCAAGGCCCTGGGGAGCAAAGGAGAAACTGGGCTCAGCGTCGTACCTGAACTGCTATAAACGGAAAATGTCAGCATTATTAGGTATCTGGGTCGTAGGTTCACAGCGGGGGCATCATATGGGGGTCTAGAGATAAAAAAGCCTTAATGAATTTCGGAGTTTTCGTTTTACAAAAGGCACGAATTTATATAACTCTTTATATCAACAAGACTTATCCATTTTCGCCCATTCTTACCCCGAAATAACGAACAGACCGAATTCCTACGAAACACATAGGATAACAACCCAGGGCTATTTCTGGACATAACCAAGCTACATATAGATACATCCGATAACTTACCAGAACAATCACACTCTGGTCTGACTTACGCTTACTCTCATTGTCTAAGCTTATCACAGTTCAAGGACCCTCCAAAAACAAACAAGCCAAAACATACCTCTAACCCACCGCTGTGCCATCCCTTAAATCCGCATAAAAATGGGCCTCTATGCTATTTGAGCATGGACCATAGGATGGCAGATATGGCCCCTTCCCGAACGAGTTTTTTCCTTGCCGCGGCCAGAATGTCTTTCACAATTTATTTCCTACGCATAAAATACGGATTATAGGCTGCTTCAACGACCAAGTTTTTCTAATAAATTAACAATCTATTGCCGAATGGAATTGACGAGAAGAACAACTCCTCGGTTGCTCGCGCCACCTTGAGGGGGCTTCGTAGCCGAAGCTTAAAAATTAGATGAAAAATGGAGGGATTATGTACATAGTATTCGTAGTTATTCCACGGGTCCCATCAGACGAGGGATACTCATTCTCGCAGAAATCAGGTGCATACCGCGACTACATCCCTGTTTTCCGCACGTCAGACGAGGAAGTAGCCGAAGCAGTAGCGGAGTTGTTGACAAAGGACTATGAAGGCGGGCCATGGGAAGATTACCCGGAGGGCTTCATATTCAAATCCGAGGCCGAGATAAGTCTAAAGGAACGCATCCGGGCACACGAACAACTCTCCAATCTCGAGGACTGGGCGTTGCAAATGCACGAAAGGGCAACCAGATACGCAGAAAAAGCCCATATGTTGGCCTTGGACGATACCGAAACGAATGAGCCGTCCACCGCTGCCAGCGAAGAAGGAGAATATTGCTTCAGGCGTTACAGTGAGTATTGGAAGGTGCGTTTTGAGGATGAAGAGGGCTCGTTCCAGGACACGAAGGGCTTTGCAATAATCCATAAGCTACTACGAGATTCCTCACCAAAATGCCCGATTTCAGCCATAGAGCTGGCTGGAATGGATGAGAATCTGGCAAATGTATCGCACTCTTATCAAGATACCCTGGACTACGAAGCTATTCTTAAGTTAAAGCAAGAAATCGAGGACTTGGAGGAGCTAATTTCAGACGCTCAACAGAAACATTCATATGACCAACTCGAGCTCCATACTCAAGAAAAAGAAAAACTCGAAGCAGAACTCATAAAAGCAACTGGGATATATGGTAAGAGCAGACTCCTCGGGCCACAATCCCCCAAGAAAAATGCCCAGGTCCGAGTTAGACGGGCTTTTACTCGTGCTCTGGCAAGAATCCAAAAGGATATGCCAAAGCTCGCAGCACATTTGTCAGACCGCATTTCCACCGGTTCCTCCTGCTATTACACCCACGACAACTCTTTCGAGTGGCAGCTAGATTAATTTTTCTGCCAGGTAACGCCATATGTTACCTGGGTAACGCCACTTGTCATGCCACTAATTAGGGAAGCCAAATGTGATTTGGCGGACTATCTAATAGTGTTGCCAACAAAATTAGGAGGCAAAAAAATGTATAAATCTAAATGCTACTTATTGAAAGGGTTAATATGAAAATTCAAAAAATTTCAATCGACAAGATAAATCCAGCTTCTTACAACCCAAGGCGCGACCTCAAACCTGATGACAAAGAGTACAAGCAGCTGGTCAAAAGTATGGATGAATTCGGCTGTGTCGAGCCGCTGGTCTGGAACAAACGCACAGGCAATCTCGTCGGAGGCCACCAGCGTTTCAAAATAATCTTGGCGCAGGGAGCCAAAGAAGCTCAGGTCAGTGTAGTGGACCTATCTATAGAGAAGGAAAAGGCGCTTAACATAGCTCTCAATAAGATAAGCGGTGATTGGGACAGAACCAAGCTAGCTGAACTCATCGATGAATTAGTCAAGACGCCACAAATAGATATCGAATCGGTCGGTTTTGACATGCCGGAGGCCGAACAGCTGATTGCCGATATACTTGGCTATAGTGAAGCTAACGAGGCCGCTGACCTCCAGGCACAGTTAAATGCAGGTCTTCCCGTAATCACCAGGCCGGGAGACTTGATTGAGCTGGGTCTTAACAGAGAACATCGTATTCTATGCGGTGATGTAACAAAGCCGGCTGACGTTGCGAAGCTGATGGGTGATAGCCGGGCAAGGTTGTGTCACTGTGACCCACCTTATAACGTGAATTATGACCGAAATAACCGTCCTTCTCCTACGAAGACTAAAAAATCGTCTCAAACAACAGAGCGTATCCGTAACGACGACTTGACTCCAAAGCGTTATGAAGCTTGGTTCAGCAAGGTGATAAATGCCTTTGCTGAGGCGATGGTATCAGGTGCACCGTTCTACATTTGGAACAGTCATAAAAACTTCGGATTAATGCATGATTTACTTACTGAGAATAATTTCAAAATATCTTCAGTAATAACATGGGCAAAGGAAAGTTTTGCTCCAGGCTTCGGCGACTTCAACGAACAGACCGAATTCTGCCTCTACGGTTGGAAGGGCGGCGCAAAGCACAATTGGTACGGTCCTAAGAATGAAAGCACTCTTTGGCGTATCCGGCGTGATCGAACGGACCTCTACCACCACCCGACACAAAAGCCGCTGGAGTTAGCTGAAAGGGCCATTCGTAATTCTTCAAAACGAGGTGATATCGTATTCGATCCGTTCCTTGGCAGCGGCACAACTCTTATCGCTGCAGCGAGGCTTGGCAGAAAGTGTTTCGGAATGGAAATCGAACCCAAATATTGTGATTGTATCATCAGGAGATACATTGCCCTAAGTGGTAAAAGGGCAGTATCGGCTGAAATTAGAAAACGTTATTTATCAGAGGAGGTGTTGTTATGAACTCACAAAATTCTAATTCCAAAAAAAATGACTATGAAACTTCAGAAAAGGACGATGGGCCGCAGACGTTGGCTCTTTTGCAGGATATCAGAAACGGCTCGATCGATCCTAAATCCCTCCGTCCTGACGAACGTCGTCCGCTGGTCTCCCTTCTAATGGCTGAAGGCCAATCAACGGCTGAAATTGCGCATCTATTGAATCGCTCAGACAAAACCATACAGTTGGATAAAAAGGCATTGCGAGAGGAAGACACCCTCACCAAGGATCCCAAACTTGTTGAGCAGATGGTCGGAAGACTGGTTACTGAAGCGGACTTGTGTATCGAGAGGATACGCAAGTCTGCGAGGGGCAACGACACCCCGGCTTCAGTCAAAGTCGATGCTGAGCATCGCTGTTTTCAAATATTTGAAAAAACCATCGAAAGACTACAAAGCCTTGGGTATCTTCCAACTGCTGCCCAAAAGGTAACTGCAGAGCTTAAATATCAAACAGAAGAGGTGTATAGCTTTGAGCAAATCGTTGAAAACGTAAAAATACTTCAGCAGATAGAAGGAAATCCTTCCGGAAAAGAAAATACAGAAAATGAAATTATAACTCAATTCGAAGATGAATCAAATAAATAGAAAGGAAACCAAAATGGAAATACCTTATAAAAAACTTCTTATACTTTCAAGGAGCATTCGTGAGTATCGTCGCAGGGAAGGCGAAAGGTCGCTTGAGAAATTTGCACGGTTATATATGGCAAACAACTGCGACAGGCCTTTTTCAAGAATGCATGGGGAAATGTTTGGCCTGCTATCCGGAATGACCAAAAATCGGAAGGCAAGGCTTGCGATAGCAGCACCTCGCGGTCATGCAAAAAGCACTATTGTAAGTTTAGTCTATGTGCTTTGGTGTGTGCTTTATCTCAAAGAAAGGTTAATTTTGATTGCATCCAATACAGAGGAGCAAGCTAAAACCTTGCTAAAGGATATCAAGAATCATTTGAAAAGCAATCATCTCATCATCTCGGATTTCCCTGAAATCTGCAGGGGCAAAAAGCCCAGGCCCTGGCGCGACAGCAGAATCCAACTTCCAAATGGAGCTATGATCCGTGTCTATGGCGCTGGCCAGAACCCTCGCGGCGACAAAAATGATAAGGACAGGCCCGGTCTGATCATCGCAGACGACCTTGAGAACGAAGAGCAAACCCAGTCGGAAGAGCAGCGAGATAAACTGCGATCGTGGTTCAGGAGAACCCTGCTAAAAACCGGACATCCAGACACAAATGTCGTGGTAATCGGAACAATTCTTCATCAGGATTCACTATTGGCCAATCTGGTTGACCCGGATAGAAATCCCGGCTGGAACGGCAAAAAATACAAGGCGGTCGAGAAGTTCAGCGACAATCCCCAGCTCTGGGAAAAATGGTCATCGATATTTTGCCGCCGAGAAGAGCATGAAGGGAACACTGGTCGCGAGGCAGCTAAGCTATACTTTGAAGCAAATCGTGAAAAAATGCTTGAGGGCACAGAAGTGCTGTGGCCTGAGTGGGAGAGTTATTACGACCTTATGGTAATCCGGGAAAGCGAAGGACACCGCAGCTTTCAGAGCGAAAAGCAAAATGAGCCAATAGATCCCCAGCAGTGCATCTTCAAAGAAGAAGACTTTATGTTCTGGGACGATGATTACAGAGATGTTCAGCAATTAATTCAGTCGATGAATGGCAGGCGCCGCTTCTACGGCGCTTGTGACCCCAGCCTGGGCAAAGGCACAAGAGGTGACTACACTGCGATAGTTATTCTGCTTCGGGACGATGACAGGGATATTAATTATGTCATTGCTGCCGACCTTTTGCACTGCAGCCCCAGCCAGACAATCGACAGGATAACGGAATACGCGAGGATGTATGAGTTCAAGAAATTTGCAATCGAAATCAACAACTTCCAGGAGCTTATGGCCGACAAGCTTGATAAACGTATTGTCGCACGTGGAGGGAGTCTGCCCATGCATAAAATCACCAGCAGGTCAAACAAGCAGTCCAGGATCGCAGGTCTCGAGCCTTATATAAAACAGGGCAATATACGTTTCTGCCGCAGGCACAGGCTGTTGTTAGAGCAGCTTACTCAGTTCCCTCTGGCCAAAAACGATGATGGCCCGGATGCGCTGGAGATGGCCATGCAGGCCGTAAAAAAGAAAGGAGATTCCTTTGCAATCGTGGATTGGTAATAGGGATTATGGCATATAGTAGCAACAGAGAGATTAAGCAGACTTAGAAAGGACGTAATCCGAGAGCCAACTGAAAAAGTGAATACATAATCGAATGATGCGCGAGCATCATGTGGCTGCTTCCCGGAAAACTGCCAACTGAGTCTTCAGGCTCTTTAACAAGACAGCACTACTTGAGCCGCGTTCACGAAACGGGAGCGTTGGCTGAGTGCTATGGTCTTGTGCCCCTTGGTGTGTGTTCCGGGAGTGGCCTTGGTTCGGCGCTCCCTTTTATTATGCGCTGAGCCGGACTGTATCCTTATGCAGCAGAATAAGCACATATTGACTTGCCATAACACAACAGGCATGCAAGGAACCAGCCTTCTCCTGAATTCGAACGAGTTCTTATACACCACGGGAAATGTCATTACCACCGCCGTGGCCATCCCAAGAAACTGCTCGATAATTACGGCATATTTCACCCCCGGAGCACCTGCGTCCGAATAGACCCGAATAAAGCCAAACATCTTATCAATAACATGCCAAATAATGCGAATATATTGGGCAAAAAGCCCAAAATAGACTTGCTATAATCCCCACTATATGGCTCTATATGATTGATGTAACCCCTTTATTAGAGGCTACTTACATGATTAGAATAGACAGTCTTACAGGCCCAGGGAACGGGACCGTCGGCTACGTCCGCCGCTCCACGGACAAGCAGGAACAGTCCATCGAAGACCAGAAAAATGCTATCAGTGCTTATATCGCTGATAACGGCCTGCACTTCTTGAGATTCTACGTCGATGATGCCATCAGCGGCACATCAACGTTGGGCAGACGAGCGTTTCAGCAGATGATCAAAGATGCCGAAAGATCGCCCCGCCCTTTCGATATTATAGCGGTATATGACATAAAACGATTCGGACGCATCGACAACGATGAGGCTGGATACTACCGGTACCTGCTTCGTACACACGGTATTGAGGTTCGCTATGTCAGCGAGAACTTCAACGGTGATACTACAGACGATTTGCTTCGACCGGTCAAACAATGGCAGGCCCGTCAGGAATCCAAGGACCTGTCGAAGGTTACCATTCGAGGGCTGCTTTCAAAATCCGGTAGCGGCTTCTGGATGGGCGGCACACCGCCATATGGATATGACCTGCGGTATGAGAATGCCGAAGGCCAATTCCTGATGATCTTGCGGTATATGCCCGATGGCTCAAAGAAAGTCTTAAATGAGCAGGGTAAGGTCATTCGTACCCTGGCTCGAGGAGAATCACTGAACATATCAAAACGTGATCATGCCAGGCTTACACCAGGTGAGCCCGAGCGAGTAAAAGTAATCGAGCGTATCTTCAAGATTTATGCTGAGCAAGGTAAGGGTTATAAATCCCTGGCTGATACGCTCAACCAGGAGGGCATTGCTACGCCGCGTGGTCCCGCGTGGTCATACATCTACGGCGGCAAGTGGACCGATACAACCATCAGGGCCATTCTGGTCAATCCTGTCTACGCCGGAGATATCGTATGGAACCGCCGCACGGACGGTCGGTTTCACAGGATTGGTGAGGGACATGCTATAGACCGCCAAAATGTACATGGGGCCCGGTTGGTGCCTAACCAGAAAGAAGATTGGATTGTCGTCCGTGATGCCCATCCACCGCTTATAAGCCGCAGACTGTTCGAGCAGGCAAAACAACGACGTGAAACTCAACTTGCATGCCTTGAACAGCGAGGACATAACCAGAGAACCAAGAACCATGGTAAAACATGGAACGGCCAGCGCAGCCGCTTCATACTCTCCGGGCTGATGGAATGCAGTCTCTGCGGCTTTCGATACCAGGGTGTTACCCGACTTAAGGGTAAAAAAAGGTTAGATGGTACACGGGTAAAGACACGTTACTATGGATGCGGCGGTTATATCACCAAGGGAAGGAGTATCTGCGAACTCAACGCTATCCCGCAGGAGGTCCTGGAGTCATTAGTTACCGATACGGTTATTGATTTCTACAGGCCGTATCTGGGAGAAGGTGGCCATAGGAAGTTAGCCCAGGCGGTGAAGGCACAGATTGGCTCAGAGGCGGAAGAATTCATTGCTGCCCGTAAGCGAGCCCAAACGCAACAGGAAAGAATCAAGAAGATTATCGACAACTTGCTGGACAACATAACTTCCACTAACCGCGAGTTCGTAGACCAGCGTTTGACCGAACTGAAACAGCAAAAGCAGCAGCTCGAAGCAAGACTCGAAGAGCTCGACCGGCTTGTTGTATCGCAAGCTGAGATAAAAAGCGTCGTTGCTGATGCTATAGAGTTTATTTCAGGCCTGGAGTTTACCCTTCGTGAAGGCCTGGCCCAGGAAAAGCTGGTTGCCCTGCGGCGATGCATCGAGAAGATTTCGATTAACAAACCGGCTGGTATTGTAAAACTGACAGTGCGTTCGGTACCAGCCGGAAATCTCGAGGGCACTAAAGAATGTCAAGTATCTCTTTGATTGTACTATGGCAGAACCGGAATTATCAACGCACTTAAGAAAAGTTGACGCTGAAGCAATAGAACCTGAAATTCTTTTATAGGAGGAGTTATCATGGCACTAACCACTACCTGGAAAGGACAGCTGAAGATCTCGCTGGTCAGCTTTCCGGTCCGGCTTTACACTGCCGTCGGCAGCGCTAATAAGCTGGCCTTAAATCAACTGCATAAGCAGTGCCGCAGCAGAATCCACCTGGATACCTGCTGTCCCAAACACGGCAAGCTGGCCGGTTCAGAGATCACCAAAGGCTATGAGTACGAGAAGGGTAAATACATTACCATTGAGCAGGAGGACCTGGAAAAGATTAAGCTGGAGAGCACCAGGACAATTGAGGTTATCCAGTTCGTTAATCAGTCCGAACTGGACCTGGTCTACATAGATGCCGCATACTATGTTGCCCCTGATGGTCCTATGAGCCAGGAGGCGTTCCGCATCGTCCATAAGGCCATGCACAAGATGAAGAAGGTAGGGATCGGGCAGATAACTATGCACAACAGGGAATACCTGGTTGCCTTGAAGGCTTACCAGAAGGGATTTTTGCTCATCCGGC